>Ga0209793_1000332_pt1 | contig 62054 bp, 61 predicted proteins | sample EBPBio122009_DNA_FD_185863 | JGI IMG/M metagenome (GOLD analysis project Ga0209793, IMG submission 185863) | Wastewater treatment Type I Accumulibacter community from EBPR Bioreactor in Madison, WI, USA - Reactor 1_2/2/2009_ DNA (SPAdes) (version 2) | ecosystem: Engineered > Bioreactor > EBPR >... | reverse complement strand
CTTCATCGTTCGACTTGCATGTGTTAAGCACGCCGCCAGCGTTCGTCCTGAGCCAGGATCAAACTCTCCATAAACAAACAGAAAAACCATAAATCCCAGCCCCAAACCAAACAAACCCCACCACCCCCAAACAGGAGCAGCAGAGCCGAATTGACTTGAAACCAAAAACAAACAATTGGCATCGATTTCGGCACGCTGTTGAGTTCTCAAGAATCGGATGCACGTGTGCGCCGACTCCCGCAGGAGTCGATGCGTGGCAGTGCAGATTGGTTGGCTTCGGAGAGCACTCTCTCCGGTGAGCCGGCCCACCACTGTAGCAGATTCGCGATCTGCTCCTCAAGTTCGCGCGAAGCGCAGCGAGGCGGTCGGCTTTCGCCGACGGTGCTGAGGTGGGCTGTCGGTCTCGGGGACCGGCCACCAGTTGGTGTCCGTTCCTCCCTCGCTGACCGACTCGCCCTACTGTAGACACCTCCGTCGGCAGCACCAAATCGGCTGGTCACAAGGCCGCCGCTGGGTCGCCGCCCGACACCCCAGCCCGGCTCGCCCACCGACGTCCCGGCAGGGGTGTCCACCGGGGCGGAGCGACTCACTCCTGCCGGCGTACGGCTGCCATCGACTTGCGGCCGCGCTTGAGGATCGCCACCTGGCCATGCAGGAAGTCCGCCGACCCCAGCACCGCCTCCGCGTCGCTGACCTTGACGTTGTTGAGCGACACCCCGCCGTCCCCCAGCAGCCGACGCGCGGCGTTGCGGGAGTCGGCCAGGCCCGACGCCACCAGAGCGTCGACCACGGACCCGCCCGCGGGCACCGCCCCGGAGGGGAGCTCCGCGGTCGCGTCCAGGAGGGTGCGCTCATCGAGCGCCCCGAGGTCGCCCGTGCCAAAGAGCGCCGCCGAGGCCGCCTGCACCGCGGCCGTCGCCGCCGCGCCGTGGACCAGCGTGGTGATCTCCGCCGCAAGCACCTTCTGCGCCGTCCGGCGGAACGGTTCGTCGGCCACCTGCCGGGCCAGGTCCTCGATCTCGTCGGGGGCCAGGTCGGTGAAGACCTTCAACAGCATCACGACCGAGGCGTCCTCGACATTGAGCCAGTACTGGTAGAACGCGTACGGGCTGGTCATATCGGGGTCGAGCCAGATCGCGTTGCCGGCGGATTTGCCGAACTTCTCCCCCGCGCTGTCCGTGAGCAGGGGCGTGGTCAGCGCGTGCACGGAGGCTCCCTCGACCCGGCCGACCAGGTCCACCCCCGCGGTCAGATTGCCCCACTGGTCCTGCCCACCGGTCTGCAGCCGGCAGCCGTATTCCCGGAACAGGTGCAGGAAGTCCAGCGCCTGCAGGATCTGGTAGCTGAATTCGGTGTAGCTGATGCCCTGCTCGGAGTTCAGCCGGGCCGCGACGGCGTCCTTGCGGATCATCTGATTGACCCGGAAGTGCTTGCCGTAGTCGCGCAGGAAGTCCAGCGCGGAGATCGGCGCCGTCCAGTCGAGGTTGTTGACGAACCGGGCCGGATTGGCATCGTCCTCCCCGAGGATCCGCCGCACCTGCACGGCGATCCGCGCCACGTCGGCCGCCGTCTCCTCCTTGGTCTTCAACACCCGCTCGCTGCTGGGGCGGGGGTCGCCGATCAGCCCGGTCGATCCCCCGACCAGCCCGATCACGTGGTGTCCCGCGCGCTGCAGGTGGCGCAACACGATCAGCTGCACGAGGTTGCCGAAGTGCAGCGACGGCGCGGTCGGATCGAATCCGCAGTACACCGTGATCGGGGTCGCGAGCGCCTCGCGCAGCGCGTCCGGGTCGGTGGTCTGCGCCACCAGGCCGCGCCAGGTCAACTCGTCGAACACGTTGCCCACGTTCCGATCCCCTTCTCCCTCGTCGCGCGCCGCGGGTGGCGGCGCCCCGGGTCATCCTCCCCTACGTTCGAGTCCGCCGGAAACCGCCCGGCCGGTACGCCGAGACGTGCCGATCGCCCTCGAGCCAGTAGCGCCAGGGAAATTCGGCACCATCGCCGCCGGGTCCGCTGACCCCGACCCGAGGCCCCACGGCGACGGTCCCGATCGGCCCCGCACCACGGCGTACGGTCACCGGCGACTGCGGAGCCGTCGTCAGCACGCCGTTCTGGGCACGCCCGAAGGCCAGGCAGGTCGCCAGGCGCGCCGGTCCCCTCGCGAGGTCGCGCGCCGCGATGGTGCGGTGGGTTGCGGCGGTACGCCGGGCGCGGGCGAGATCCTCGCCGGCGACGACCGCCCCGGCGCGCAGCAGCACGGCCGAGGCCCGACCCGGCGGGCCGCAGACCAGGTTGGCGCAGTAGTGCATGCCGTAGGTGAAGTAGACATACAGCCCACCCGGGGGCCCGAACATCACCGCGGTGCGGGGGGTGCGGCCGCGGTAGGCGTGCGAACCGGGATCCCGCTCGCCGTCGTAGGCCTCGACCTCGACCAGCCGGACGGTGACCCTGTCGTGCTCGATCACACATCCGAGCAGATCCTGCGCCACCTGCAGCACCGGGCGGTCGTAGAACGTCGCCGACAGCCGCTCGCCCCCGACGGACGGATGGGCGGGCCCGTCCTCAGTCACGAATGACGACCGGCGCCGACGACCAGGCCCGCGCGGCCGCGGCGGCCTCCCGCGCCCGGCCCAGCTGCTCGGCGACCCGCACGGGCGCCGTGCCGCCCTGCGCGTCCCGCGAGGCCAGCGAGCCGGCCACCGAGAGCACCGACCGCACGCCGGGGGTCAGGTCCGGGCTGATGCGCGCGAGATCGGCATCGGAGAGGTCCCACAACTCGATCCCGTGCTGCTCGCAGGCGCGCACGCACGACCCGGCCACCTCGTGCGCGATGCGGAAGGCGACGCCCTGCCGGACGAGCCACTCGGCCACATCGGTCGCCAGCGAAAAGCCCTGCGGCGCCAGCTCGGCCATCCGGTCGGTGTGGAAGACCAGCGTCGCGGTCATCCCGGCGACCGCGGGCAGCAGCAGTTCGAGGGTGTCCACCGCGTCGAAGACCGGCTCCTTGTCCTCCTGCAGATCGCGGTTGTACGCCAGGGGCAGGGCCTTGAGCGTGGTCAGCAACCCGGCGAGATCCCCCACCAGCCGGCCGGCCTTGCCGCGGGCCAGCTCGGCCACGTCGGGGTTCTTCTTCTGCGGCATGATGCTCGACCCCGTCGAGTAGGCGTCGTCGAGAGTCACGAAGCCGAACTCCTTGGTCGCCCACAGGCACACCTCTTCGGCGAACCGGGAGATGTCGACCGCGGCCATGGCTGCGACGAAAGCGAACTCGGCGACGAAGTCGCGGCTGGCGGTGCCGTCGATGGAGTTCTCGCAGGCGGCGTCGAAGCCGAGGTCGGCGGCCACCGCGGCGGGGTCCAGGCCGAGTGAGGAGCCGGCCAGGGCGCCGGATCCGTAGGGGGAGATGGCGGCTCGCCGATCCCAGTCGCGCCACCGGTCGACGTCGCGCAGCAGGGCCCAGACGTGCGCGAGCAGGTGGTGGGCGAGCAGCACCGGCTGGGCGTGCTGCAGGTGGGTGCGCCCGGGCATGGGCGCCTCCGGGTGCGCCGCGGCCTGCTCGATCAGCGCGTCGGCGACGTCGAGGAGCAACCCGGCGCAGGATCGGGCGTGGTCGCGAAGGTACATCCGGAACAGCGTCGCGACCTGGTCGTTGCGGGACCGGCCGGCCCGCAGCCGGCCGCCCACCTCCGGGCCGACCCGCTCGATCAGGCCTCGCTCCAGCGCGGTGTGCACGTCTTCGTCGTCCGGCGCGGGCCCGAACGCGCCGCTGGCGACGTCCGAGCCCAGCTCGCGCAACCCGCCGAGCATCGCGGCCAGCGTCGCGTCGTCGAGCAGCCCCGCGGCCCGCAGGACCCGCGCGTGCGCGCGCGACCCCGCGAGGTCGTAGGGGGCCAGCCGCCAGTCGAAGTGCGTCGACTTCGACAGGGCCGCGAGGGCCTGCGCGGGTCCCCCGGCAAAGCGTCCGCCCCACAGCGCCAGCGGCGGGGCGGTGCCCCGCTCGGGTGCGCCACCCAGCTCGGGTGCGCCACCCAGCTCGGGTGCGTCGCCCAACTCGGGTGCGCCGCCCGAGAGCCCGGCGGTTGCCTCAGTCATCGCGAGATTCCTTTGCGTCCAGGGTGATTCGGTCTCACTCGCCCGCCGCTAGCGAGAGCAAGCGGTCCGCGACCGGCTGCCCGCCCGTCGCGGAGGCCGTGATCACCAACACCGTGTCGTCTCCCGCGATGGTGCCGATGATGTCGTCCCCGTCGGCCCGGTCGATCGCAGAGGCGAGGTAGTTGGCGGCGCCGGGAGGGGTGCGCAGCACGACGAGATTGGCCGACGCGGTGGCGGTGACGAGCAGATCCTCGCAGAGCCGGCGCAGCCGCGCGTCGACCTCAGCCTCGTCGGCCGCCGGGCGCGGGGTCCGATCGCCACCCTCCCCCGGCACGGCGTACACCAGGGACTTGCCCACCCGCACCTTGACCGCACCGATCTCGACGAGATCGCGCGACAGGGTCGCCTGGGTGACCTCGAGGCCGTCGTGGGCGAGCAACTCCAGCAGCTCGCCCTGGCTGCGCACCGAGGTGCGCGCCAGGATCTCCACGATGCGCGCATGGCGCGCCGTGCGGGACTGGGCGACGGTCACGGGGTTCACCTCCGGCTCAGCGGCCGGCCTCCACGAGGAAGGCGAGCAGCGCCTTCTGCGCGTGCAGCCGGTTCTCCGCCTCGTCGAACACGACCGAGGCGGGTCCGTCGATCACCGAGGCGCTCACCTCGAAGCCGCGATAGGCGGGCAGGCAGTGCATGAAGATGGCGTCCGGCTTGGCCAGGCCCATGATCGCGACGTTGACCTGGAAGGAGGCGAACGGGTTGCCCTCGCCGCGCCGCTGCGCCTTCTCGGCCTCCATGCCCATCGACACCCAGGTGTCGGTGACGACCACGTCGGCGTCCTTCGCCGCCTGCGCACCGTCCCCGGTGACGGTCACCGAACCGCCGGTCGAGGCGGCGAGTTCCTTAGCGCGAGCGACGATCTCGGGAGCGGGTTGGTGGCCGCCGGGGCCCGCGATCCGCACGTGCATGCCGGCCATGGCCATGCCGATCGCGTAGGAGTTGGCCATGTTGTTGCCGGCGTCGCCGAGGTAGGCGAACGTCAGCCCGGCCAAGGTGCCCTTGTGCTCTTTGATCGTCTGCAGGTCGGCGAGGATCTGGCACGGGTGGAACTGGTCGGTGAGCGCATTCACCACGGGGACCGTGGAATTCGCGGCCATCTCCTCGATCCGGTCCTGTCCGGAGGTGCGCCACACGATCGCGGACACGGCCCGGGTGAGCACCTTCGCCGAGTCGGCGATCGACTCGCGGACCCCGATCTGCGCGAGGTTGCCGTCCACGACGAACGGGAAGCCGCCGAGTTCGGCGATCCCGGCCATGAACGACACCTGGGTGCGTAGGGTCGGCTTGTCGAAGATGATCGCGACCGCCTGCGGACCCTCGAACGGCCGCACGCCGAACCGGTCCTGCTTCATCGCGATGGCCCGGTCGATGATCTGCGCCTGTTCGGCGGGGGTCAGGTCGTCGTCGCGCAGGAAGTGCCGCACGGTCTGTCCAGTCATTCGTCGTTCCATTCATCGAGCAGGGGCTGCAGGGTCGCCACGAACGTATCCGCCTGCGCCAGGTTCAGGAGCAGGGATGGCGCAAGTCGCAGCGTGCGGGGGTTGGGTGCGTTGACGATGACACCGGCCTGCAGCAGGGCCGCGGCCAGCGCGGCCGAGCCCTCGTCGCGCAGCCCGATGCCGAGCAGCAACCCCTCGCCGCGGACCTCGGTGACCCGCGGGTGGGCCAGGCCCCGCACCCCGGCGGCGATCTTGTCGCCGACCAGGCGGACGTCGTCCAGGACGTGTTGCTCCGCCAGGGTCCGGCAGACCGCCAGACCGGCGGCGCAGGCCAGCGGGTTGCCACCGAAGGTCGAGCCGTGCTGGCCCGCGGTGAGCATGCCGGTCACCGCCGCGCTGTAGGTGACCAGCGCCCCGATCGGGACCCCGCCCGCCAGGCCCTTGGCCAAGGTCATCGCGTCGGGAAGGATGTCGGCGCGTTGGTGGTCGAACCACCGGCCGGTGCGCCCGACGCCGGTCTGCACCTCGTCGAAGACCAGCAGGGCACCGTGCGCCGTGCACAGCTCGCGGGCCAGCCGCAGGTAGTCGACGGAGGCGGGGATGACCCCCGCCTCGCCTTGGGTGGGTTCGAGGAAGAGCGCGGCCACCGGGCCGGCCGCCGCATCGGCGAAGGCGGCGCGTAGCGCGTCCGCGTCGTCGTACGGGACGTGCGTGACCTCGCCGATGAGGGGGGCGAAGGGCTCCCGGTAGGCCGCCTTGTGGGTGAGCGCCAGAGCCCCGGTGGAGCGCCCGTGGAAGGCGCCCTCGGCGGCGATCAGGCGGGTGCGGCCGGTCCGCCGGGACAGCTTGATCGCGGCCTCGACGGCCTCGGTCCCGGAGTTGGTGAAGAAGACCGCCGACCCTTCCGGCGCCCCGGCCAGCCGCAGCAGCGTCTCCGCGAGTTCGATCTGGGGCGCGCTGGTGAAGAAGTTGCTGATGTGGATCATCCGCTCGGCCTGCTCGCGGACGGCCGCCACGAGGGCGGGGTGGCCGTGGCCCAGCGCGTTGACGGCGATCCCGGCGAGCAGGTCGAGGTATTCCTTGCCGTCGGCGTCCCAGACGGAGCTGCCCGCCCCCCGGGTCAGCACGAGCTGCGGTCGACCGAAAACCGGCAGCAGCGCGGCGGCATAGCGGTCCAGGTATTGCGCCTGGCTGGTCATGGGGTGGACTCCTCGTCGTCGGGCAGGATCATCGTGCCGATGCCCTCGCCGGTGAAGACCTCGAGCAGCAGCGAGTGGGGGGCCCGGCCGTCGATCACGTGGGCCTGGGGGACGCCGCCCCGGACGGCGCGCACGCAGGCCTCGAGCTTGGGCATCATCCCGGCGTCCACCGTCGCGAGCATCTCCTCCGCGCTGCTGACACTCATCCGGCTGAGCAGGGTGGACTTGTCGGGCCACGCGGCGTACACGCCTTCGACGTCGGTGAGGACGACCAGCTTGCGCGCCCCGAGCGCCACCGCGAGGGCCGAGGCGGCGGTGTCGGCGTTGACATTGAGCACCCCGTCGCCGTCCAGGTCGGGGGCGATCGTCGAGACCACCGGCACCCGACCGGCGGCGAGGATGTCGATCACCGCCGAGGGATTGACCTCGACGACGTCCCCGACGAGGCCGATGTCCTCTTCGGTGCCGTCGACCAGGGCACCGCGGCGGCGGGCGCCGAACAGCCCGGCGTCCTCCCCGGACAGGCCCACCGCGATCGGCCCGTGGTCGTTGAGCAGGCCGACCAGCTCCCGGCCGACCTGACCCATCAACACCATCCGGACCACGTCCATCACCTCGGGGGTGGTGACCCGCAGGCCGGCCTTGAACTCGCTGCTGATGCCCAGGCGCGCCAGCATGGCCCCGATCTGGGGACCGCCGCCGTGCACGACGACCGGCCGCAGCCCGGCGTACCGCAGGAACGCGATGTCCTGGGCGAACGCCTGCTTGAGGGTGGCGTCGGTCATCGCGTTGCCGCCGTATTTCACGACGACCAGCGCGCCGCGGAACCGCTGCAGCCAAGGCAGGGCATCGACGAGCACCTGGGCCTTGCCGGCCGCGGTGGCCAGGCTGGTCTGATCGCGCAGGGTGCGCAGATGGTGGGAGGCCGCGCGGAGCCGGTCCGGATCGGTGCGGGCGGCGACGGTGTTGGGCTGGGTGTGTTCGCTCATGTGCTGTACGCCGAGTTCTCGTGGACGTAATCGTGGGTGAGGTCGTTGGTCCAGACGGTGGCCTCTTGGTCCCCCGCCTTGAGGTCGATGAGGATGCGTACGTCGCGTGCCGTCAGGTCCACGAGGCTCCGGTCGGCGCCGACGCCGCAGTTGTGGCAGACGGTGACGTCATTGATCGCGACGTCGAGCTGGGTCGGGTCGAACGCGGCAGACGTGGTGCCGACCGCGGCGACGATCCGGCCCCAGTTGGGGTCCCCACCGAAGATGGCGCACTTGAGCAGGTTGCTGCGGGCCACCGCCCGGGCCACCTCGACCGCGTCGTCCTCGCTGGCGGCGCGGGTGACGGTGATCGCGATGTCGTGCTTGGCGCCCTCGGCGTCGGCGATCAGCTGCCGCGCCAGGTCGGCGCAGACCCGGGTCAGCGCGTGCCTGAGCTGCGCCGCGGACGGGGTCACCGCGGAGGCGCCCGAGGACAGTACGACGACGGTGTCGTTGGTGGACATGCAGCCGTCGGAGTCGATCCGGTCGAAGGTCACCCGGGTCGCCTCCTGCAGCGCCGCCGCCAAGTCCGGCCCGGTCACGACGGCGTCCGTGGTCAGCACGACGAGCATGGTGGCCAGCCCGGGCGCGAGCATCCCGGCGCCCTTGGCCATCCCGCCGACCGACCACCCGTCCTCGACGTGCTGGGCCTGCTTGGCCACGGTGTCGGTGGTCATGATCGCCCGCGCGGCGTCGGCGCCGCCGTCGGAACTCAGCTCGCTCGCGGCGTGGTCGACCCCGGCGAGCAACAGGTCCAGGTCGAGGCGCTCGCCGATGATCCCGGTCGAGCAGACCACAATGTCACCGGCCGAGCAGCCCAGGCGGCGCGCGGTGTGCTCCGCGGTGCGATGGGTGTCGCCGAAGCCCTCGGGGCCGGTGCAGGCGTTGGCCCCACCGGAGTTGAGGATCACGGCGTCGGCCCGATGGTCGGTGAGCACCTGCCGGCTCCAGGTCACCGGGGCCGCCTCGACCCGGTTCGTCGTGAAGACGCCGGCAGCGACGTGATCGGGCCCGTCGTTGACGACCAGCGCCAGATCCGGGCGGCCGGAGGCTTTGAGCCCCGCCGTCACTCCGGCGGCCCGGAAACCTTCGGGGAACGTGATGCTCACGTGAGCTTCCTTTCGACGCCGTCCATCTTCTCGACCGTGTGGCCGTGATACCGCCAGACGTTGGCGGCCCGTTCGACGTGGTCCACGGGCACCAGGATCCAGTCGGTCTCGTAGGTCGACAGGGTGATCACGGGGATTCTCGCCTCGGCCAGCGGCGCGAGCAGGCCACTCAGCACCCCGGTCAGCGTGATGTCCAACGGACCCTGGATCTGCACCGCGAGGAACGGCCCTGCCTGCGGCAGGTCGGCGGGCACGCCGTCGGCGGGCGCGATCACCGAGGTCTCCGCCGGGTTCCAGGAGATCGAGGACAACGGTGCGCCGTCGCGGGCCCAGGCCGGTACGTCGGCGCCGGGCGCCAGCCTGGCGATCTTGACCGGGCGGGCGTGGATCGTAAGCTCCCAGAATTGGTGGCCGGTGCTCACGGCGCCACCCCGGCCGCGGGCAGGCCGGCGCCCTCGGGCAGCCCCAGCGCCAGGTTCAGGCACTGCACGACGGCGCCCGCGGTGCCCTTGGTGAGGTTGTCCTCGGCGGCGACGACGACGACCCGACCGGCGTGCTCATCGACGGCCAGCTGCAGCGCGACCACGTTGCTGCCGAGCACGTCGCCGGTCGCGGGCCAGCGCCCCTCCGGCAGCAGGACGACGAACGGCTCGTCCGCATAGGCCTGCTCCCAGGCGGCGCGCACGGTCGCGGGATCGGTCCCCGGCTTCAGCCGGGCGGTGCAGGTCGCGAGGATCCCGCGCGGCATGGGGGCCAGCGTGGGCGTGAACGACACCGTGACCGGACCGCCCGCGGCCCGGGCCAGATTCTGCTCGATCTCCGGGGTGTGCCGGTGCCCGCCGCCCACGCCGTACGGGCTCATCGAGCCCATCACCGGCGACGCGAGCAGGTGCGGCTTGAGCGCTTTGCCGGCGCCGGACGTCCCCGAGGCGGCGACGACGACCACGTCCGAGGGCTCCAGCAGGGCCGCCGCGAAGCCCGGGGCGAGCGCGAGGCTGATCCCGGTCGGATAGCAACCGGGAGCGGCGATGCGCCGCGCCCCGATGAGGTCGTCCCGCAGCCGACCGCCACCGGCGAGCGGCAGCTCCGGCAGTCCATAGGGCCAGGCGCCGGCATGGGGGGTGTCGTAGAAGCGCTGCCAGGCGGCGGCATCGGTCAGCCGGAAGTCCGCCCCGCAGTCCACCGCCACCAGGTCCTGCGGCAGCCGGGCCGCCAGGGCGGCCGAGGCGCCGTGCGGCAGGGCCAAGACCACCGCGTCCGCCCCAGCGAAGGCCTCCGGGGTGGTGTCGATCAGCACGCGGTCGGCGAGCGGAAACAGGTGCGGGTGGTGCTCGGCCAGGGCCGTTCCGGCGCTCGCCGCGGCGGTCAGCGCGCCGACCTCGAACTCGGGGTGGCCCAACAGCAGGCGCAGCACCTCTCCCCCGGCGTATCCGCTGGCTCCGGCGACGGCGATCGTGAGCATGCGGATGAATATACACAACTCCGCAAGGTTATGCAGACCGGTTTTGCTGCGGGCCGGTGGTCAGGCGCGCGGGTGCCGGTGGTCAGGCGCGCGGGTGCCGGTGGTCAGGCGCGCGGGTGCCGGTGGTCAGGCGCGCGGGTGCCGGTGGTCAGGCGCGCGGGTGCCGGGGTCAGGCGCGCGGGGGCCGGGGTCAGGCCACCGGGTCGCTGGGACCGTACGGCGTGAGGGTGAGCGTCCTGGCCCCGCGCGGCAGGCCGTTCTCCGCGGCCTTGGTCAGAGCGTCGATCGTGTCGACGCCGGCCCGGACGAACCGCCCCGACCAGGCGTCCAGCCGCCCGGCGGCCAGGGCCAACGCCAGCTCGGCGACGGCCTGCGGCGCCGTCCAGTCGGTGCGCTCCTCGTGCACCGCCATCGCGGTGGTCATGTCCGTGCGGACCACGCCGGGCATGAGGTCGAAGGCGAACACGCCGCGTCCGCGGCCGGCGAGATGGGTCGCCCCCGTCAACCGCGCGAGGCCGGTCTTGGCCACGGCGTACGCGGAAAAGACCTCGTCCGCGCGGGTGCCCGCGCCGGAGTTGAGGTTGATGACGCGCCCCGACCCGCGGGCCAGCATCCCGGGCAACACCATCCGGGTGAGCAGATAGGGACCGCGCAGGTCGACCTCGAGGCAGCGCCACCAGTCCGCCGGATCCGACTCGGCCAGCGGCACCTCGTCGTCGATCACGCCCGCATTGTTGACCAGCACGTCGACCCGCCCGTGCCGGGTGAGCACGTCGCCGACGAACCGGCGGACCGCCGCCTCATCGGTCACATCGACGGCGGCCACGTCGTACGACCGCTCGGTCGCGCCGGACTCCTCGCCGCCCGCACCGGCCTCGGCGCGTCGGCCGAAGAAGGAGCACGCCGCCACGACGTACCCCGCCGCGGCGAACGCCTGCGCCAGATGCGCACCGATGCCCCGGCTCGCGCCGGTGACCACGGCGACCCGGCGGTCCGCTCCCTGCGATGTCTCAACCACGCTGCACCGCCCCCGTCTGCTGCGTCGCACAGGCGATCGCCGCATCGCGTGCGGCGCTGACCTCGTCGGTGGTCAACGTGCGGTCCGACGCCCGGAAGGAGAGCCGGTAGGCCAACGACTTCGTGCCCTCCGCCAGCTGGTCCCCCCGATAGACGTCGAACAGCGCGAGCGCCTCCAGATCCGGCCCCGCGCCCCGCCGCAGGGCGTCGGCCACCTCCGCCGCCGGCACCGCCTCGGCCACCTCGAGGGCGACATCGGAGTGCGCGACCGGATAGGTCGACAGGGCTCGCGGCTGGGCCGGATCGCCCGAGGCCGCGATGAGCGCGTCGAGGTTCAGCTCGGCGGCGCAGGTGCGGGCGGGCAGCTCCAGCGCGGCGACCACCTTCGGGTGCAGTTCTCCGGCGTGGCCGAGGACCGTGCCGTCGGGCAGCGCCAGCTGCGCGCACCGGCCGGGGTGGAACGGGCTGGCATCCCCGGCGCGCACGCTCAGGTCCTGCGCGAACGCCCGGCCGAGCGCGACGGCCAGTCCGATGGCATCCGCCGCCGACCAGGCCCGGCCCGGACCCCAGGGGCCGGCCGGCGCCGCGTCGCCGGCGAGGGCGATCGCCACGTGCCGCGGCTGCGCGGGGACGGCGTCGAGGATCGCCCGCAGCGTGTGCTCGTCGGGGCGCACCCCGACCGCGGGCACCGGGGCCTGCCGCAGCGGCCCCCCGGGGGTGAAGACCACGCCCTGTTCGTAGAGCGCCACGTCCTTGCTGCCCCGGCGCACGTTCATGCGCAGGGTCGGCAGCAGCGTGGCGAGCAGGCTGGTGCGCAGGTGCGGGGCCTCGTCGGAGAGGGGATTGGCCAACCGTACGGCGTACCGTCGGGCGTCGCCTGCGTCGTAGCCGAGCTGGTCGCCGACGCCCGCGCCGACGAACGGATAGCTCCACACCTCGATGAGGCCGAGCCCGGCGAGCGCGGCACTGGCGACCCGGATCCCGCGCTGCGACGCGGTCAGCCCCCGTCCGCCCGGCGCCATCGGCAGCACGGCGGGGATGGCGTCGTACCCCCGCAGGCGCGCGACCTCCTCCACGAGATCGGGGCCGTTGCGCAGGTCGGGACGCCAGGACGGCGGGGTGACCCGGACGAACCCGAAGCTGCCCTCGGTGACCGTTGCCAGTTCGGTGACCTGGCAGCCCAGGGACCGCAGACAGGCCACGACGTCGGCATGGGACAGCCCGGCCGGGACCGGATCGGTCCCGGGGCTGCCCGGCTGGATCAGGCGCCATGCCGAGCCGGTGTCGAAGGTGATGTCCTGGCCCGGCTCCCGCCGGTCCATGTCGGTGACGGCAGGGTCGGCGGTCCCCCCGGCGTACTCCACGAGCATGCGCACGGCGAGCTCGGCGACGGCCGCACAGATGGCCGGGTCGACGCCCCGCTCGAAACGGCGGCTGGCCTCGCTGGACAGGCGGTGACGGCGGGACGTGCGAGCGACGGTCACGGCGTCGAAATGGGCCGCCTCGATGAGCACGTTGCGGGTCGCCGGGGTGACCTCGCTGGTCGCACCGCCCATGACGCCGGCCAACGCGAGCGGGGTCGTGCCGCCGTCGGTGATGAGCAGGTCCTCGGGGTCCAGCTCGCGGTCGACGTCGTCGAGGGTGACCAGGCGCTCGCCCGGCTGCGCCCGGCGCACCTCGATCGCCCCCGAGAGGGTGTCCAGGTCGAAGGCGTGTAGCGGCTGGCCGGTGAGCAGCATGAGGTAGTTGGTGATGTCGACGGCCAGGCTGATCGGCCGCATCCCCAGCTGCGCCAGCCGCTGCTTCATCCAGCCCGGCGAGGCGGCGGTCGGGTCGATGCCCCGCACGATGCGTGCCACGTAGCGGTCGCAGCCGGCCACCCCGTGGATCCGCGCCGCGTCGTAGAGCCGCACCTCGTAGCCGTCCTCGGTGGTGGCGGGCGGCTGGACCTGATCCGGCCCCACCGGGTCGCGGAACTGCTCGCCCCGGCCGATGGCCAGGGCATATTCGCGCGCGATCCCCCGCATCGAGAAGCAATAGCCCCGGTCCGGGGTCACGTTGACCTCGACCACCTGCTCGCCGAGGCCGAACAGCGGCATCGCGTCCTGGCCCGGCGTCAGGGCGGACAGGGTCGCCTCGTCGCCGGCGAAGTAGTCGGTGAGCACGATGATGCCGGCGTGGTCCTCGCCGATGCCGAGCTCCCGCTCCGAGACGATCATCCCGGCGGAGACGTGCCCGTAGGTCTTGCGGGCGGCGATCTCGATGTCGCCGAGCCGGCCGCCGGGCAGGATGACCGCGACGAGGTCGCCCGCGGCGAAGTTGTGGGCGCCGCAGACGATCTCCTGCGGCTGCTCGCGGCCGATGTCGACGTGGCAGAAGTGGACGGTCTTGCCGTTCTTCTGCGGCTCGTCGGTCTTGTCCAGGACCCGGCCCACGACGAGGGGTCCGGTCACGGATCCGCCGTGCAGCGCCTCCTCCTCGAGGCCGACGCGGACGAGGTCGGCGGCGACCTGTTCGCCGGGCGGGACCGCGTCCAGCCCGACGAGTTCGGCGAGCCAACTGGTGGGGGCCAGCATCAGATCTCCATCCCGAACTGCGCGGAGAACCGCGCGTCGCCCTCGACGATGTCGTGCATATCGGTCACGCCGTTGCGCAGCTGGATCGTGCGGTCGATCCCCATGCCGAAGGCGAACCCGGTGTAGACGTCGGGGTCGATCCCGGCCGCCGCCAGCACGTTGCGGTTGACCATGCCGCAGCCGCCCCACTCGATCCAGCCCGTGCCGCCGCAGGTCCGGCACGGCGCCGCGGCGGCACCGGCCGGGTCGTCGTCGCGGCACACCCAGCACTGGAAGTCCATCTCGGCGCTGGGCTCGGTGAACGGGAAGAACGACGGGCGCAGCCGGGTGCTGATGCCGGCTCCGAACATGGCCGCCGCGAGGTGGTCGAGCGTGCCCTTCAGGTGCGCCATTGTCAGGTGCTTGTCCACGGCCAAGCCCTCGACCTGGTGGAAGACCGGTGTGTGCGTCGCGTCGAGTTCGTCGGTGCGATAGACCCGGCCGGGGACGGCCACGTAGATCGGCAGGTCGCGCTCCAACCGGGAGGTGTCCAGGCGGAGCATGGTGCGGGCCTGCACCGGCGAGGTGTGGGTGCGCAGCACCAGCCCGCTGTCGGGCGGGTCGACGAAGAAGGTGTCCTGCATCTGCCGGGCCGGGTGGTCCGGCGCGAAGTTGAGCGCGTCGAAGTTGAACCACTCGGCTTCCAGCTCGGGGCCGTCAGCGATCTCCCAGCCCATCCCGACGAAGATGTCCTGGATCCGCTCGGTGACGAGGTTGATGGGGTGTCGGGCGCCGAGCCGCCGGTAGGGGGAGGGCACCGTGACGTCGATCGCCTCCTCGATCAGGATGCGCTCGTCCCGGTCGGCCTCGAGCTCGGCCTGGCGGGCCTTGAGCGCCTCGGCGACCCGGCCGCGAGCCTGGCCGACCCGCTTGCCGGCGTCGGCCTTCGCGCTCGGCGGCAGGGCGCCGATCTCGCGGTTGGCGAGCGCCAGGGGCGACTTGTCGCCGGCGTGCGCCTGCCGCGCCGTCTTGAGGGCGTCCAGGTCGCCCGCCGCACCGATCGCCGCCAGCGCATCGGCGACATAGCCCTCGATCGCGGCTGGCTCCAGGGCGGCGACCTCGACGGGGTCGTACTGCTTGTTCGGTCCTGACACGGCCCCGATCCTAGCTAGGGCGCTGGTGGTGACGCGAAAGGGTATCGCCGGGCGAAACCGCCCGGCTAGCGCAGCAGCACCGGCTCGGCGGCGGGCAGGGTGATGGTGAACTCGGCTCCCCCGCTCGCCGCCCGGTCCACGCCGACCCGCCCGCCGTGCGCCTCGACCAGCCCCTTCACGAGATAGAGACCCACCCCGGTGCTTCCCCGCGCCTGACCGTGCCAGAACTTCTCGAAGATCAACGGGTACAGTTCCGGGTCGATGCCGACCCCCTCGTCGCTGACGATCAGGGCGAGCATCGGGGTGCCGTGCCCGTCGGGTTCGGCCGGTGCGGTGGCGATCGTCACCGTGCCCGCGCCGTGGCGCAGCGCGTTCTCCAGGAGATTCGTCACGACCTGATCGAGTCGGTCGGGATCGGCCCAGACCTCCAGTCGGGGGCCGGAGCGTTCGGCCCAGGCGAACCGGGTCCGGTCGTGCCCCGCGGCCACGAGGCCGTCGATGTGGCCGCTGACGGTGGCGCGCAGGTCGATCGGTCCGGGCCGCACCCGCAGCCTGCTGGCATCGATGCGGGACACGTCGAGCAGTTCGTTGAGCAGCCGAGACAGCCGGTGACTGTCGGTCGCGATCGTCTCGATCATGAGTCGCCGCTGGGCGTCGCTGAACCGGTCGTACTGCCGCTGCAGCGTCCCGGAGAAGCCGCGAATGCTGGACAGCGGCGAGCGCAGCTCGTGCGCGACGATCGAGAGCAATTCGGCGGTGCCGGCCTCGCTGCGCCGGCGCTGTTCGGTGTCGCGAATCGCCACCACCACGCGCTGCAGCGGCGCACCCCGGCCGGCCCGCACGAAGCTCATCGTCACCAGGACATGACCGAGGCCGGGGAGCAGCAGCATCCGCTCCCGGTGGCCACTGCGGGTGGCCAGGCCGCCCCACGGGTCGATGCAGTCCCACCAGTTGTTCCCGCCTGGTTCGACGAACGGCAGCGCTTCGCGCGCGGTGATCCCCACCAGATCGCTCTCGTCCCGGCCGAGCAGGCGCGCCGCCCGCGGGTTGACGTACTCGACGAGGCGGTCCGCGCCCACCGTGACCACGCCGTCCGGGAGGGTGCGGAGAATGTCGGCGGGGTCGAGGCTCATCGTCGTGCTCCGGCCGATGGGGCCGGCGAGCGGTCCCGCGCGGCGGTAGCCGAGGCGTACAGGCAGACCGTCGCGGCCATGGCCAGGTTGAGGGATTCCGCTCGGCCGGGGGTGGGGATGGCGACCACCTCGTCGCAGGCCTCGCGGGTCGGTGCCGGCAGCCCCCAGGCCTCGTTGCCGAAGACCCAGGCATGCGGCACGCGCAGATCCGCCTCGGGCAGCAGGGTGGCCCCGGTGCCGTCCGCGGCGTACGTCGTGATCCCCGCCGCTGCGAGCCTGGCCAGCAGCGGGAGTACGTCGAGGCCGAGCACGACCGGGACGTGGAACAGGGAGCCCGCCGTGGATCGGACCACTTTCGGGGAGTAGAGATCCACGGATGCCCCGGTCACGAGAACGGCGTCGGCGCCGGTCGCGTCGGCGCCTCGCAGGACCGTGCCGGCGTTGCCGGGGTCTCGGACGTGTGCCAGCACGCAGAGAAGCCGCGGGCCGGCGTCGAGGACCTCCGCCAGCGGCACGTCGAGGCGGCGACAGACGGCCAGGCCGCCCTGCGGGGTCGCCGTGTCCGAGATGGTGGCGAGAACCCGCTCGTCAACCTCCGTCACCGGCAGGCCGGCGGCGCGCGCGTCGGCGAGGATCGGTGTCCAGCGTTCGTGGCGTGCCGCCGTGGACTCGACGTACAGCTCCGCGACGGCGTCCGGACGGTGTCGCACCGCCTCCCGAACGCCTTGCGGTCCCTCGGCCAGGAACAGGCCGGACCTCTCACGCGCGGAACGCCGGGACAGCGCCGCCACCCGCCGCACCCGCTCGCTGCGGGGATTGGTCAGGGGCGCGCCGTCCCGGCGTTCCGGCATGGCTCGGGGGCGTTCGCCGGCGCCTCAGGCGGCGTCGGAGGCCTGGGCGGGAACGTTCTTCCGGGCGATCTCGACGAGAGCGGCGAACGCGGCCTCATCGTTGACGGCCAGCTCGGCCAGCATGCGCCGGTCGACCTCGATCTCCGCGGCCTTGAGCCCCTGGATGAACCGGTTGTAGGTCATCCCGTTGGCGCGGGCGGCGGCGTTGATGCGCTGAATCCACAGCCGACGGAAGTCGCCCTTGCGAGCGCGCCGGTCGCGGTAGGCATATCCCAGGCTGTGCTGGACCTGCTCCTTGGCCTTGCGGTACAGACGGGACCGCTGGCCCCGGTAGCCGCTCGCCCGTTCCAGGACGACGCGGCGCTTCTTCTGGGCGTTAACCGCCCGCTTCACGCGTGCCACGTGAGTGCTCCTCGCTCTTCTTCGAAGGTCTTACTTGCCCAGCAGCTTCTTGATCTTCTTGGCGTCGGGCTTGGCCAGCTCGACGTCGTTGGCGATGCTGCGGGTGAACTTGCTGGACTTGCGCTCGAGCAAGTGGCGCCCGCCGGCCTGCTCGCGCATGACCTTGCCGGTGCCGGTGAGGCGGAAGCGCTTCTTGGCGCCGCTGTGGGTCTTGTTCTTCGGCATGGCGCCGACTCTCCTTCGGATGCGGTGCCACCGGACCACTGTCCGGCGGTGTTCAGGGGATGAGCTGAGCGGATCAGGCCTTGGCTCGGGGTCGGGGCGGTCCCGGCACCGGAGCGGAACCCGGCCGCGGCTTCGGCGTGTCCTTCGGCGCAACGGGCCGTGGCTTGGGCGGTCCCGGCACCGGCGCGGACTTCGCGGGCGCGGGCTTGGCCGAGGCATCGGCGGGCTGCTCCGCAGCGGCCGCTGGCTTCGCCGTCGCGGCCGGGACCTTGGGTGCACGGGGCGCCCTCGGCGCCGCCGGGGCGGGCGCAGCCTCGACAGCCGACTCGGCGTCAACGGTCGGCTCGACCGGTGCAGCTTCGACGACCGGCTCGGCCTCGACGGTCGGCTCGACCGGCGCAGCCTCGACGACCGGCTCGACCGGCGCAGCCTCGACGACCGGCTCGACCGGCGCAGCCTCGACGACCGGCTCGACCGGCGCAGCCTCGACGACCAGCTCGACCGGCGCAGCCTGCAGACCCGGCTGGTCCTGCTCGACCTCGCCCGGACGGACCGGCCGCGCGGCCGCGGACGACGCCTCGGCCTGATCGCGCCGCTTGCGCTGCTCGGCCTTGGCCTCGGCCTTCTTCTTGGTGGGGCCGAGGACCATGATCATGTTGCGGCCGTCCTGCTTGGCCTGGCTCTCGACGAAGCCGAGCTCGATGACGTCTTCGGCGAGCCGCTGCAGCAGGCGGAACCCCAGCTCCGGACGCGACTGCTCGCGACCGCGGAACATGATCGTCACCTTGACCTTGTCACCGGCCGAGAGGAACCGAACGACGTGACCCTTCTTGGTCTCGTAGTCGTGCGGGTCGATCTTGGGCCGGAGCTTGATCTCCTTGATGACGGTGTTGACCTGGTTCTTGCGGGCCTCGCGCGCCTTGAGCGCGGCCTCGTATTTGAACTTGCCGAAGTCCATCAACTTCGCGACCGGCGGCTTGGCCATCGGTGCCACCTCGACGAGGTCGAGGTCCGCCTCGGCGGCGAGGCGGAGGGCGTCCTCCACGCGGACGATGCCGACCTGCTCCCCATTGGGCCCGACGAGCCGCACTTCCGGGACGCGGATGCGGTCGTTGATGCGCGGTTCGCTGATGGTGCGCTCCTTCTCTCGACGTCAAATGTCGTGCTGAGGTCTGTCCCTCGGACACGGGAAAGGGCTTCCCGCGCCCGTTGTTCGCGAGAAGCCCCACACACCGCGTCGCGGCCGGACACCACGGCGTACGCGCGGTGCCGCCCGGCGGCCCGTCACAGCCCCCCAACGGGAACCCGACGGCCGTCGTCGTCGGCCGTGACCTTTCGAACCCGGCGACCCAAGGGCCGACGCGGGTGGAAGCACATGGTGCGGCTTCTCTTGATCGACGCCGTCGACGGAGGCCCGAAGGCAGCCGGGAACGGCGAGGTCAGGATCTGATCGTACCAGGTGCCCTCGTCGTGCTCTTCACCAGGCGTGCGACCCGCGCCGATCGCCGCACCGCCGTCAAGCCCATCCCGACGATCGCCATCGCCATGCCCACCAGGGCCACCGTGGCGAAACCCGCCGCGAAGCCGCCCCGGTCGATGGCGATTCCGGCCAGCGGCGCCCCGGTCGCCACCCCGAGGTGCAGGAACGTCCCATGCCAGCCCATCGCCTCGCCGCGGTGCTCCTCGGGCACGAGCCGGCCCAACTGCTCCATCAGGGCGGTCGAGGTGGGGGCGCACAGCAATCCGGCGAGGACCACCAGCAGCGTCAGCGTCACCACGTCGGCCGCCCAGGCGGCCGGCAGCGTCACCGCGCCCAGACCGAAGAGCAGCCACAGGGCCGAGACCTGGCGGCGTTGCGCCCCGTAGGCCACTCCCCCGATCACCGAGCCCACGCACCACAGCGCCAACACCAGGCCGAGCCGGTCGGTGGCGCCGAACTCGCGGGTCGCGGCCACGACCCCGAGGTCGGTGCCGGACAGGATCAGCGCCATGGCCGCTGCCGCGCCGAACAAGGCGCCTACCGCCGGGGAGAACCAACCCCACCGGTCGGGCCCTGTTGCGGACGGTTCGAGGGGGGACCCCTGGATCGTGCCTAGCTCGGGGCCGGACTCCTCGATCGTGCGCAGCGGCGGATCGGCCAGCCACAGCAGCACCCCCGCGACGACCCCGGCGAGCCCGACCGAGGCCAGCACGACGCCGGTGTCCCAGGTGGTTGCCGCCCAGACGCCGACCAGCGGTCCGATCATGAACGAGAGCTCCACCGCGACCGCGTCGAGCGCCAGGGCGGTCCGCTGGTCGTGGCCGGGGACGGCGATCATGATCGCCTGCCGGATGATCGAAAAAGCCGGGATCGTGAACAATCCCAGGACCGCACAGTCGAGCAGCAACCAGGCGTAGTCCAGGTGCGGTGCGAGCAACCAGCACACGGTCAAGACGGCCAGCGACGGCAGCACCACGCGGCGCAGCCCGAGTCGGTCCAGCAGTCGGCCGCGCCACGGACCCGAGATCGCCAGGCCGGCCGTCATCGCCATGGTCGCGATGCCGGCCTGCGCGTAGGACCGGCCCATCCCCACCACGTGCAGGGTGACGATGAGTCCGGCGGCGGCGGCGGGGATCCGGACCAGGACGCCCAGCAGCAGGGTCAGCCGCAGCCGGGTGTCCGCGAGCACGCGACCGTAGGGGGCCAGGGACATGCCGCCAGCATCGCAGGCACGCCCAGCGCGGCCCAATCGCTTTTCCGCGGCCATGCCGGGGGCGGCCGGCGCGGTCTAGGCGCCGGGGTGCGCCCGGCCCGGGTGCGCCCGGCGCGGTCAAGGCGCCGGGGGCGGCCGGCCCGGTCAGGGCGCCGGGTCGGGCGGGACGGTGTCCGCGGGCTCGGTCGCCTGGTGCAGGACCACGGCCAGATCGTCGATGCGACGCCGTACGTCGGGGGCGGCCGCGAGCCGCTCCCCGAGCCGGGCGACGATGCCCTCGACCACGGCGGGCGGCAGTCCCGGCCGCAGGGACAGCACGAGCCGCAGGGTGCCGGGAGCATGCAGCGCCCCGTCCTCGGCACGGACGCCGACCAGTCCGTCGATGCCCTGGGCGGCCTCGGCGACGGCGAGCCGTACGACGGGGTCGGCGTGCGCCGGCAGCCACACCTCGCCCATCGCCAGGGCCCACAGTTGCGAGCTGCGCAGCACCACGGCGTGCTCCTCGGCGACGTCGAGCAGCATCGCGACGCAGCCCTCCTCCAGGGCTGATCGGGCCGCCTCGGTCGTCGCCGTCGGCACCGGCCGACCGGCCGGGTCCCAGGCGGCCAGGGCCGCCACCCCGGTGAAGACCGGCAGGGCCTGCGTGCCGTCGGGGCCCTGCAGCAGCGCGGTGGCCATGCTGGCGCGGCTCTCGGTCCCGGCCGCATCGGGCTGCGCCAGCAGCGGCACGAGCACCCGGCCGGTCGCCAACGCGGCGACCAGACGCTCCTCGAGGGCGGCCCGGTCGGGCGCCGCGGCCCCGGCCAGCTGACGCGCCAGGGCGAGCACCGCTGGGTCGGCGCTGCCCGCGTCGTCGGCGTACTGAGCGGCCTCGATTCGGCGCCCGGCCCACGGCAGCCCGCCGGAGTCGACGCCGGCGGCGTCCGGCGCGGGCCCGGGGTCTGCGGCCTCCGGCGAGTGCGCGGGCTCCGGCATGATCACGGCCGACCGGCGACGTCCAGGGCTTCGGTGAGCGTGAACGCGCCCTTGTAGAGCGCGGATCCGACGATCGCCCCCTCGACTCCGTCGCCCACCAGGGCCCGCAACGCCTTGATGTCGGCCAGGGTCGACACGCCGCCGGAGGCCACCACCGGGCGATCGGTGCGGGCGCACACCTCGCGGAGCAGGTCGACGTTCGGGCCGGAGAGCATGCCGTCGCGGGTGACGTCGGTGACGACGTAGCGGCTGCAGCCCTCGGCGTCCAGGCGCGCCAGCGTCTCCCACAGGTCGCCGCCTTCGCGGGTCCAGCCGCGGGCTGCCAGGGTCGTGCCGCGGACGTCGAGGCCGATCGCGACGCGGTCGCCGTGCGTCGCGATGGCCTGGGCGGTCCACTGCGGGTTCTCCAGGGCGGCGGTGCCGATGTTGACCCGCCGGCAGCCGGTGGCCAGGGCCCGGGACAGCGAATCCTCGTCGCGGATGCCACCGGACAGCTCGACCTGCAGATCCAGGCGACCGACGATCGTGGCGATCAGGGCGTAGTTGCTGCCCCGGCCGAACGCCGCGTCCAGGTCCACCAGGTGCAGCCACTGGGCGCCCAGATCCTGCCAGCGCTTGGCGGCCTCGTAGGGATCGCCGAATTCGCCCCCACTGCCGGCCACGCCCTGGACCAGCTGAACCGCCCGGCCGTCGACGATGTCGACGGCGGGGAGCAATTCCAGGATCGGCGCATCGGCGCTGCTCATGCGGGAGCCTTTCAGGAGGACCGGACGGTACGGCGGGCTGGACGGGGCTAACCGGGCTGGGCGCGGGCCGCGACCAGGGCTACCGGGCTGCGACCAGGGCTACACCGTAGCGAGCCAGTTCGCGAGCAGCCGCGCCCCGGCGTCCCCCGACTTCTCCGGGTGGAACTGAGTTGCGGTGAGCGGTCCGTTTTCGACGGCGGCCACGAACGGGGCGCCGTGCTCGGCCCACGTGACCAGCGGCGCGACAGCCTCGAACGGGCCGTGCGGGCGCAGCGTCCAGTCCAGGGCCGCAAAGCTGTGCACGAAGTAGAACCGCTGGTCCGCGACCCCGGCGAACAACCGACTGCCCGCCGGCACCTGCACCGTGCTCCACCCCATGTGCGGGACGACCGCGGCGGGCAGCCGCTGCACGACGCCGGGCCACTCGCCCAGACCCGGCCGGGGCGCCGGACTCGGTTCCGTGGAGGACTCGAACATCGCCTGCATGCCGACGCAGACCCCGAGCACGGGTCGGCCGCCGGCCAGCCGGCGGTCGATGAGCCGCGGCCCGTCGACGGCAGCGAGCCCGGCCAGACAGGCGTGGAAATTGCCCACCCCCGGCACATACAGCGCGTCCGCCGCGAGCACCCGGGCCGGGTCCGCGGTCAGCTCGACGGCGGCGCCGAGCCGCTCCAGCATCCGTACGACGGAGCGCACGTTGCCGCTGCCGTAGTCCAGGACGACGACGACGGGTCGGCGCCCCGGCGCCGGACCGGCCGTCATGGCAGGTCCTCCTCGAGGCGGTAGCGCTCCTCTTCCTGCACGAGCTTGTCGAAGGACCTGGCGTGCCGGTCCTTCGGGACGACGCGCCGCACGCCGGGCAGGTCCGCGACGGCCGACTCCCCGGCGAGCAGCTCGCGCCCGGGCAGGCCCAGTTCGAGCAGGGCCGCGGCCAGCACCGCCGACGCGTCGCTGGAGCCGTCGGCGAAGATGTCGTGCAGGGCGGTCTCCGCGCGGATCGCGCGCACGACGTCGAGCCCGGCCGCGGCGGCCAGGTCGACCGGGCGCGCGGTCGGCAGACCGGGGATCGAGACGGATCCCTCCCGGGGGGTCCAGACGGCCCAGCGTTGCACCGCGCGCCACTGCGGCGGGTGACAGGTGACGACCGCTTGCCGGCCCACCTCGAAGAACCCCAGGGCGGGCCGCATCCGCATCCCGGCCGGTCGGCCGGCGAGGGTGCGCACGGCGTCGTCGTAGGGGAACCGAGCCTTCGGCGGACCGTCCGGCGCCACCACGGTCCACCCGTCGAGCTGGCCGACGAGCATCGGGCCCAGACCGCGCCGCGCCCAGGCCAGGGCGACCTCGGGCCGGCACTGCGAGAGCACGAAGCCCCGCCCGCTCGCGGTGCGGGCCCGATTTCCCGGGCCGGATCGTCCGGCGGCGGCTGCGCGAAGCGCGGCCGCCGCCGGGGTGCCCCTAGAGGCTGCCCTTGGCACTGGGCACTCCGCTGACGCGCGGGTCGAGGGCGACGGCGGCGCGCAGCGCCCTGGCCAGGGCCTTGAACTGGGCCTCCACGAGGTGGTGCGGGTCGCGGCCGGCGAGCACCCGCACGTGCAGCGCGATCGCGGCGTGGTGGGCCAGCGTCTCGAAGACATGCCGGGTCATGGATCCGGCGTAGGTCCCGCCGATCACGACGTACTCCTGGCCGGGGGGTTCGCCGGTGTGCACGCAGTACGGGCGGCCGGCCACGTCGACGGCGACAGCCACCAACGCCTCGTCGAGCGGCACGAGGGCGTCGCCGTACCGGCTGATCCCGCTCTTGTCCCCCAACGCCGCCCGCAACGCCTCCCCAAGGCAGATCGCGACGTCTTCGACGCTGTGGTGGCCGTCGACGTCGACGTCGCCGGTCGCGCTGATCTCCAGGTCGATGAGGCTGTGCTTGGCCAGGCTGGCCAGCATGTGGTCGTAGAAGCGCACCCCGGTGCTGATCGTGCTCGCCCCGGAACCGTCCAGGTCGAGCCGCAGCTCCACCCGGGATTCGGAGGTGGCCCGCTCGATGCGTGCGGTGCGCGCCGCCCGTCCTGGTGCCTGGTCTGCTGCCTGGTCTGCTGTCGTCATCACCGCTCCTGCCGGCCGGGTGCCAGGTGGGCGCGCAGCGCCTCGAGGAACGCCGTGGTCTCCGCCGGGGTGCCGGCGGTGACCCGCAGGTGCCCGGGGAGGCCGACGTCCCGGACGAGAACGCCCGCGTCCAGTAGAGCCTGCCAGCTCGCCGCCGCATCGGAGAACCCGCCGACGAGCACGAAGTTGGCGTCGCTGGGCACCGCGGTCAGGCCGAGCGCGGTGACCTCGGTGACGATCCGGTCGCGTTGGGCCTTGATCGCCTCGACCTCGGCGAGCAGCAGGTCGGCGTGCGCCAGGGCGGCGCGGGCCACGGCCTGGCTCTGCGTGGACAGGTGGTAGGGCATCCGGACCAGGCGCAGGGCGTCGACCAGGGCGGGGTCGGCGGCCAGGTAGCCGAGTCGGCCGCCGGCCAGGGCGAAGGCCTTGCTCATGGTGCGGCTCACCACCAAACGGGGCCGGCCGGACAGGAGCGTCAGCGCCGAGGGCGTGCCGGTGCGGGCGAACTCGGCGTACGCCTCGTCGACCACGACGATCGCGCGCGGCGCCGCCTCGTACACCGCCTCGATCACGTCCAGGCCGACCGCGGTGCCGGTCGGGTTGTTCGGGGAGGCGATCGCCACCACGTCGGGGCGGTGCTCCGCGACCTGCGCGGCGGCCATCTCGGGCGCGAGGTCGTAGCGGCGGGTGTCGGTTTCGCCGACCCCGCGGAAGCCGTCGATCCAGGTGGTGCCCGTGCTCAGGGCGTAGTTGGGGTACATGGAGTAGGAGGGGGTGAACGCCATCAGCGACCGGCCCGGCCCGGCGAAGGCCTGCACCACGTGCAGCAGCACCTCGTTGGAGCCGTTGCCGGCCCAGATCTGGGCGGGCTCGATCGGCAGGCCGCTGCTGCGGGTCAGGTAGCCGGCCAGGTCGGTGCGCAGCGCGGTGAACTCGCGGTCGGGATAGCGGTTCAGGTCCGGGGCGGTCTTGGTGATCGCCTCGATCATCGCCGCGACGACCAGCTGCGGGACCGGGTAGGAGTTCTCGTTGGTGTTGAGCTGGACCGGTACGTCGAGCTGCGGCGCCCCATAGGCGCTGCGGCCGCGCAGGTCCGGACGAAGGAGGTCGGTGATCTGCGCGGCGGCGTCCGTGGTCGTCATGAGGACGCCCCCGTGCGGGCCAGCACGGCATCGCCGTGCCCGGGCAGGTCCTCGGCGTGGCTGAGGGTGACCACGGCGTCGGCGACCTCGGCCAGGGCCTGCGCGGAATATTCGATGACCTGCACCGACCGCAGGAAGCTCAGCACCGACAGGCCCGAGGCGTAAGCGCTGGTCCCACTGGTCGGCAGCACGTGGTTGGAGCCGGCGGCGTAGTCGCCGAGGCTGACCGGACTGTACGGGCCGACGAAGACCGCCCCCGCGTTCGTGACCAGCTCGGCGTCGGCGGCCGCGTCGGCCGTCTGGATCTCCAGGTGTTCGGCACCGTAGGCGTTCACCGTGCGCAACCCCGCGGCCAGGTCGTCGACCAGGACGATCGCGGACTGCCGCCCCGCCAGCGCGGCGGCGACCCGCTCGTGGTGCTTGGTCTGCGCCGCCCGCCGCTGCACCGCGGCCAGCACCCGATCGGCCAGCGCTTCGCTGGGCGTGACCAGCACGGACGCGGCCAGCGGGTCGTGTTCGGCCTGGCTGATCAGGTCGGCGGCGACGTGCTCGGGGTCTGCGGTGTCGTCGGCGAGGATGGCGATCTCGGTCGGGCCGGCCTCCGCGTCGATGCCCACCACGGAGCGCAGCAGGCGCTTCGCGCTCGCGACGTACACATTTCCCGGACCGGTGACGAGATTGACTGGCGCGCAGACGAGTTCGCCGCTCGCCTCGCGGGCGCCGTAGGCAAACATCGCGACGGCCTGCGCGCCGCCCACGGCGTACACCTCATCCACCCCGAGCAGGGCGCAGGCCGCCAGGATCGTCGGGTGCGGGTACCCGGCGAAGATGCCGGTGTTGTCCCGTTGCGGCGGGCTGGCGACGGTCAGGCTGGGCACCCCCGCGGCTTGGGCGGGCACGACGTTCATGACCACGCTGCTGGGATAGACGGCCAGGCCGCCGGGCACGTAAAGGCCGACGCGTTCGACGGGCAGCCAGCGTTGGGTCACGGTGCCGCCGGGGACGACATGCGTGGTGTGCGGGGCGCGCAGCTGTTCGGCGTGCACGATCCGGGCGCGGCGGATGGCCTCCGCCAGGGCGGCGGTCACCGAGGGATCCAGGGTGTCAGCCGCAGCGGCCAGCACCTCGGTCGGGACCCGCAGGTGCGCCGGGGTGACGCCGTCGAATCGGGCGCCGAACTCGCGCACCGCCTCGGCGCCGCGGTCCCGGACGGCTTGGCAGATGGGCCGGACGACATCGAGGGCGTCGTCGAGGTCGTACTCGGCGCGCGGGAGGGCCTCGCGCAGGCCGCGCGCGTCCAGGGCCCTGCCGCGCAGGTCGATGCGGGAGATCACCGGGCCATTCTAGGGAGGGCGGACAATGGCGCCGTGCAGACCATCGCGCCGGCGCAGGCCCTCATCCACCTCGACGGCACCGGCGACGTGGTTCGGCTGGTGATCGCCGTGATCGTCCTCGGGGTGGTCTCGGCCGTGCTGCGCCGAGCCGCCGGGCTCGGGAACGGGCGCGAGGAGATCGTGGCGATCCTGCGGGCCACGGTGCAGTTGGGCGCGGTCGGGCTGGTCATCGCGGCGGTGCTCGGATCGTGGCCCCTGACGTGGCTGTTCGTTGCGGTGATGGGCGTGGTCGCGGCGCTCACCTCGGCGGGGCGGATGGGCAGCGTACGTCGGGTGCTGCCGCTGCTGCCCATCGCGGCGGGGGGCCTGCCCGTCACGGCGGCGCTGCTGGCCATCGGCCTGCTGCCGGCCGAGCCGATCTCGGTGGTGCCCACCGCGGGCATCCTGCTCGGCAACGCGATGACTGCGACGACGCTGGCCGGCCGGCGGGGCCTCGACGCCCTGTCGGAGCGGCGCGGCGAGGTAGAGGCCGGCCTGGCGTTGGGCCTGATGCGGCGGGATGCGCGGCTGCTCGTGGTGCAACCGGCGGCGCAGTTGGCCCTGCTGCCCGGGCTGGATCAGACCCGGACGGTGGGCTTGGTGACGCTGCCGGGGGCCTTCGTGGGCACCCTGCTGGGCGGCGCGACACCGCTGCAGGCGGCGGCGCTGCAGCTGATCGTGCTGGCCGGGATCCTGACGTCGCAGTCCGTGGCGACCGTGCTGACCCAGGAGCTGATCGCCCGCGACATGCTGCGCCGCCCCTGAGCAGCGGCCTCTGGTCTCTCGCGCTTACTCCGCGTCCTTGCGGGGGCGTCCGCGCCGGGGTAGCGGCGCGATGTCGCGGGGGGCTCGACCGGCCTCGGCAAGCGCACGGCGGAGCACCACCTCGATCTGCGCGTTGACGCTGCGCACGTCGTCGGCGGCCCATTTGGCCATCGCGTCGTAGACACCGGGGTCGAGGCGCAGCAGCACCTGCTTGCGCTCGGCTCGGGGCGACATGGCGGATCGCTGGTGCTGTGCCGGCGGTCAGGCGTACAGGCTGCCGGCGTTGACGATCGGGGTCGTCTTTTGGTCCCCGCACAACACCACCAGCAGGTTGCTGACCATGGCGGCCTTGCGCTCGTCGTCGAGCTCGACCACGGCGCCCTCCTCGAGGCGGGCCAGGGCGAGTTCCACCATGCCCACGGCGCCCTCCACGATGCGCGACCGGGCGGCGATGATCGCGCCGGCCTGCTGCCGCTGCAGCATCGCGCCGGCGATCTCGGGGGCATAGGCTAGGTGGCTGATGCGGACCTCGACGATCTCCAGGCCGGCCACCGCGACGCGCTCGGCGACCTCTTGGGCGAGCTGCGCCGACACCACATCGGTACTGCCCCGCAGCGACGTCCCGGAACCGTCCGGGTCGTCGTACGGATGGGTCGTTGCGACGTGCCGTAGCGCGGCCTCGGACTGGACCCGGATGAAGTTCGGGTGATCCTCCACCGCGAAGACGGCCTTGGCGGTGTCGGCGACCTGCCAGACGACGATGGCGGCGATCTCGACGGGGTTGCCGTCGAAGTCGTTCACCTTCAAGGCCGAGGTCTCGAAGTTGTTGACCCGCACCGAGACTCGGCGCTTGGTCGACAGTGGCACGGTCATCAGCAGACCGGTACGCCGGGCGGTGCCGACGTAGCGGCCGAAGAACTGGACGACTTGGGTCTGGCCGGGCTGCACGACGGTCAGCGAGGACAGGACCAGGCCGGCCAGCAGCACCAGGAGCACCGTGCCGACGATCGGGGCAGGCGGCACCGGGTCGTTGCTCAGGCCGGCCCGGACGGCGATGGACAGCACCAATCCGGCGAGCACGAGCAGTACCAGGGCGGCAAGCAGCGCCAGGAAGCCGTCGACCGTCCAGGCGCCGCGTTCGCGGACCTCGACGCGCGTGCCGGCGTGACCGACCGGGGTGGTGGCAGGTGCAGCCTGGGCCGGTCCGGCCGATTCGTCGGGCGCCAGGCCCTCGGGCGGGACGCCGCCGGACGCTGATGTCGCGGTTGACGCGTTGTGGCTGGTGTGGGGTGCTTGACGCTCGCTCATGGCGACCTCCCGAAGGCGCGATGTGATAGCTAAGTGATATCACTTTTTCTGAGGTACTTGTCAAGAGATCGCGAGGTCTGATCGGCCACTTGGGCGGGGGTCGGCGCACCTCCACGCCGCGGCGACCCTGGATTGGATCGCCCCGATCGCCCCGATCGCCCCAGCGGCGCCCCTGCTTTCAGAACGGCGGCGGGCCGGGCATGTCGGGCCGCCGGGTGCTCTCTCCTGGCAGCCGAGTCCGCTCTTCATGCGAAGCCCGCCTGAGGGCTTGATGGCGTGACGTCGGGTCGGCGCCGTGGGCGTCCTGCGCGCCGGCGGCGGCACACGCGTCGGCGGCACGCGCGTCGGCGGCGGCACGCGCGTCGTCGATACCGTTCGTGGCGTCGGCGTCGGCGTCGGCGTCGGCCGCGCGCGCGTCGTGTGCTTCATCGGTGCTGGTCGCGTCATCGGTGCTAGTCGCGTCATTGATGCTGGTCGCGTCATTGATGCTGGTCGCGTCGTCGAGACCGTTTGCATCGTCGGTGCCGATGGCGGCGCGTTCTCTCGCATCGGTGCTGCGGTCGCCGTCCGTGCGCTCCTCGCCTCCTCGAGCCGGCTCGACGCGAAGCGCCTGTTTGCGCCCCCGGTGGTGGGCGACGCGGGTCACGTCGAATGCGATGACCCGGCCCATGAGCAGGCCTTCGATCCGGGAGATTTCGGGCCGATCGGAGTCGGGCTCGGCGTACTGGTAGGGCTCCGTGGCATACCGCCTTCCGGTCTGCATCCGCCAAACGAACGCCTCACCCTCGGCCGCGACGGACCAGTGGCCGCTGGTGTGGTGGCCGTGGTGCCGACCGTGATCGCAGAGCAGGTTGGCGACGCTGGTCGGACCGCCCTCGGCGTACGGCGTCGCGTGGTCGAGGTCGCAGCGGTCCTCGGGCTGAAGGCAGCCGGGTGCGCGGCAGCGGTGATCTCGCGCCCGGACGGCGCGGGAGATGGCGGCCGTGGGTCGGTACGCCGGGGTCGACAGCTCAACTGCCGTCCCGGTGAGGGGGTCGGTCACCAGCCTCGACCAGACCGACCCTGCGGCCAGCGCCAACTCGCGGACGAGTTCCGCCTCCGCGTACCCAGCTCCCGCCACTTCCCCCGGATCTCGCGTGATCCCGAGGAGGGCTGCGGCCGAGATCGTCACGGTGACGTGCGCCGCGGGCAGATTCCCGGGGTAGGCGAGTCGTAACGCGGCGCTGGTGCAGTCGCCGCAGGTCGCGGGCGACGGGGGCGCTTGCCGCGGGCCCGCAGAAGCCCAGGCCGGCGTCCTGCTGGGGGGCGACTCGGCGCCGACCGAGGCGGCCTCTGAATCAGTGGAGGTCGCCGTGACCCACGAAACAACAGACCCTGCCGGGGGCGTCGGGCGCCCCTCGCGAGCCGCGTCAGCCGCCTCTGCCTGGTCAGTCGCCCCGACTTGCTCAGCCGCGTCCGCATGGTCAGTCGCGTCGACCGGGTCAGTCTGGCCACGTGAACGGCTCGAGTCGCTCTCGGCCAGATCAGGCTCCCACGACGAGGTCGCCCCGGCCGGAGGCGCCATCGTCCCGTGCGGACCAGTTGCCGGGTCCACATCGTCGCGCTCAGCCGCAGCGACGCCGCACAGGGGGGCCGTGTGGCCGTGCAATAGCAGGTCGAGGCCGATGTCAGACCGGAGCTGCGCAACCGTGCGCTGATCGCCGAGGGACCGCAGCCGCCGCGCCATCCGGTGGAGTCGATCCTGGGCCGCCACTACTCGGGGCGTGGCACCGGTGATCCTCAGAGTGCCGGTGTCGTCGTCGCCGAGGTCGACCTCGCTGGTGCGGTTGTCGAGTGCCGCCCGACGGCGCTCCCGCCCACAGATCCGCTTCTTCAGCTGGCGACTGGTGCGATCGGCGAGCAGTCGCCCGCTGGGCGCGGCCCCGTCACGAGTGGGGGCCAGCACCATCCGCGCCACCTCGTCGGCTTGGTCTGCGGGCAGCGGCAGGCAGTCACTCACCAGGCGCCGGCAGCCAAACCAGCCGATCCGGCCCTGATGCAGGCCGGCCAGGGCCGTCGCGGTCCGCTCGGGCTCGCGGACGGAGAGTGCGCCGATCTCGGCACGCGCGGTGGCGTCGCGCTGCCCAAGCCCGGTCGCGAGAATGATCTCGTCGACGATGCTGGTCCGGGCGTGCGTCATCGCGAGGGCCCGCTCAGCGGCGGTAGCTCCATACATGTCCAGATCGCGCCGAGTACGCATCTCGCTCCACACGAGCAAGGCACCGGCGGCGTGGACGGAGAGGTGGTCCAGCCACGCCTTGGCGGCCTCGACCTCCGCGAGCACGCTCATCAGTTCGTCGGCGGCATCCATGTCATCCCAGGCGAGGGTCGGCAGGGATGTCGTGGTCGTCCGCAGCGAGGACAGCCGTTTGCGCACCGATCCCAGCTGCACTCGCCTCCGCGCACACCGGGCTGCCACGTCCTCCCATGAGGGCTGCACGGAAGCCGCCTCGCTCTCCCTGGACTCGCGCACTGCACCCCCTCCTATGTTCGATCTTGTGTCTCCTCAAAGCCTACCCCGACAGGGCTTCTCCGTCCATACTTACTAACGTTCAGCGGGGATTTCGTTCAAATCCTGGATCTTTTATTACGCTTTCTATCTTGTTTATTTGAGACTCCGCCCGGACAGTGCGGGGATGAGTAGAGCCACCAGGACGCACGCCACAGCTCCAGACGACGCTGAGACGCTCACAGGCCACGGTCCCCATGTCGCGATCCAGAGCGACGCTCACAGGCCACGGTCCCCATGTCGCGATCCAGAGCGACGCTCAGAAGGTGGACAGGCCCGCCGGGCGTGCGCGTGCAAGCACCACGCGCCGGATCGCCATCCGCAGCGCAAGTCGGGGCGTCATCCGCCCGTCCACCATCCGGACCGTGAACTCCGGCGCCGCTCAAGACCGTTCAGGAAGCAGATGACGACGCCACCCCCGCGGCGATGGGATATCCCAGTGACCCCTCGCCGATCGCCGGCACGGCAACCCCAACGGCGCCAACCCCGCCCGAGCCAACCTCGCCCGGCTCGTGGTATCCACAGGCGCGATCGTCGCCCACCCGTCACCCTCGCGCCCGGACCTACCCTCGGACCTGTGCCGCCCCACCCGCCCGCCAGCGCCGACGCCCCGCCCCGGCACCCGCACGGATGGCGCCCGACCGTCCTCGCCACCACCTGCATAGCGGTCATCGCCATGCAGGTGGCATTGACAGGCTGCGGCAGCACCCCCACCGACACGCGAGCGCCGGCTGCCTCGACGGCCATCAAGATCCCCACCCCGATCCCGGCGCCCACCACCCCGACAGCGAACGCCGGCTCGACAGCGACCGCCAGCCCGACGCCCTTCGACGTGCTCGCCAACATGCCGCCCGCCGCCAAAGAGCACACGGCCAAAGGCGCCGAAGCCTTCGCCCGCTACTTCTTCGAAGTGAGCAGCAAGGTCGTGGAGATTCCCACTGCGGGCCAGTTTCCAAGGCTATGCACTTCAGGGGCTGACCCCTGCCAAAGTCACGAAAACACCGTTGCAGAACTCGTTTCGAAAAATCTCCATTTAAGTGGTCCCGTCCTTGCAGTCAGCAACGTGGCAACTATTCCTGTTGATCCGGCGCCCGAAAATATGGCTTATGTAACAGTGCAGATCATACAGAGATCCACCCGCAAGCGTCGTGCGGACAATACTGACCTGGGCGTCTTCACAGACGCAAAAGAATATGGCATTGACCTAAAGATGACCTGGACCGATGCAGGCTGGCGAGCAGTCCAAGCCGGAAATCCAGAGAAGAGAAGGTACACTCCGTGATTCGGCTCCTCGCCGTGCCGCTGCTCAGCCTCGTCATGCTCGTGGCAGACGACGGGGTTGTTTGGGAAAAGAAGATGCAAAACGACGGCATAGATATCACTGCCGTGGTCCCGGGGCGAGTGAACTCACCGGTCCCGTATTGGGGCGCAAATTCGTCCGTTCCGCTGAGCACGGTCGTCTTTACGCCGGCGCCGCAGCCGGAATACCTCCGCGTCATCGCCTGCCCCGGCAACTCCACCACCCACCCCGGCCAAGACCCCTGCCTCACCGCCACCACCCCCTGCCGCGACAAACCCGGCACCGGCGTCCTGACCCGCATCTACACCCGACCCCCCGGCAACCCCACCACCCCCTGGCAACACCTCACCGACACCTGCGACCCCGACCCCCTCACCAACCCCACCCCCACCGGCCCCACCCTGACCGACATCCAACACGCCTTCGCCACCACCCCCTTCGCCACCCCCACCACCACCACCCAACCCCCCGACGGCCACACCCTGACCACCCTGCCCATCTACCTCACCACCACCTGGACCGGCCCCGGCTACACCCCCGGCCAAACCCGAACCCTCACCCTCCTCGGCCAACACATCGACCTGGCCATCAAACTCGACCACTACACCTACACCTTCGGCGACGGCACCAGCACCGGCCCCACCACCTCCCCCGGCGGCCCCTACCCCACCGGCGACATCACCCACCCCTACCGCCGCCCCGGCACCTACACCCCCACCACCACCGCCACCCTCACCGCCGACTACCGCCTCAACAACGGCCCCTGGCAACCCATCAACGGCACCGCCACCCGCACCACCACCGGCCCCACCATCACCGTCCACACCGCCACCAACCGCCTCCACCCCAACCCCGCCTGACCACCTCTCCTGAGCACCACGCGGTGACGATCAGGAGAGGGGCGCCGACGCCACCGTCAGCGGTTGACCGGGATCCGAAGCTCCTGACCCGGGTAGATACCGCTGCTCTGGAGGCCGTTCACCAGCTTGATCCTGCGGATTCCTTCGTCGACGGCAAGCGCGGGGAGTTCGGCTCGAGCCACCTCGGTCAGGGACTGACCGACCTGCACGATGGCGACGTGGTCCACGGCCAGGTCGGGCCGAGGCTCGGCGGGGTCGAGGGCGTGCAGGACGGCGATCATCGCCACGGTGAAGACGCACAGCGTTCGCAACAGGCGCCCTCGCCGGGTCAGTCCCGGGCGGCGCTCGGGCGCGGTGGGAAGCGGCGGCACCAGCGTCAAGTGCGGCCGCGTAGGAGCCTCCGGGACTGGCGCCATTGCCGGCCAGTCGAGTGCGACGCTCATCGTCTCCACCTCTCTCGTCAGGAAATCCGGCGACACGCCGGTCGGGTCGAACAGTCTTGCTATCGCTCGATGAGAGTATGACCACACATCGAACGCGTTGTCGAGCCAACCATCGAAACTATGTCTATGCTGTACTCGACGGGTGATCCGTTCCGACGACTACCCAAGCAGCGACCACTGACAACGCTGTGACCTGCAGAAACGTCAAGGAGAGGCGATGGCTAAGATCCACAAGCTGCCCGAGCGCGACCCTGGAGTCGGGCTGACCCAGCGCCAGAAGCGCATTCTCGACGTGATCCGGCACGCGGTGGATCGGCGCGGCTACCCGCCGAGCCTGCGGGAGATCGGCGACTCCGTGGGCCTGACCAGCCCCAGCAGCGTTGCCCATCAGCTGGCCGCCCTCGAACGCAAGGGCTACCTGCGCCGCGATCCGAATCGACCCCGGGCGATCGAGATCGTCAACACGGGCCCGGGCGGACCCCGCAGCAGCCACAGCCGCCCCAGCCGGCCGGCGCGCCCGCGATACGACCAGATGGGCATGCGGGATCTGCAGCCGACCCCGTCCTACGTCCCCCTCCTGGGCCGGATCGCGGCCGGGGCACCCATCACCGCCGAGCAGGCCGTCGAGGACGTCTTCCCGCTGCCCCGCCAGATCGTGGGCGACGGCGAGCTGTTTCTCCTGCAGGTGTCGGGTGACTCCATGATCGACGCAGCGATCTGCGACGGCGACTGGGTCGTGGTCCGGCAACAGCCGTCGGCCGAGAGTGGCGAGATCGTCGCCGCCATGATCGACGGCGAAGCCACCGTGAAGACATTCCGTCGCCGCGACGGCCACGTATGGTTGCTGCCTCACAACGAAGCCTTCGAGCCGATCCTCGGCGACTCGGCCGTCATCCTCGGACGCGTGACCGCGGTGCTGCGGCGGATCTGACTCCGCAGGGAACGCACCTGGTCAGGTTCGATAACTGACGGTTATGATCTGCTCATGATCGACGCCGCCGGGTTACGAGTCATGAAAGCCATCGCCGACGAAGGCAGCTTCACCGCCGCGGCTGCTTCCCTGGGCTACTCGCAGCCTGCGATCTCCCAGATGGTCCGCCGGTTGGAACAACGGACGGGCACCGTGCTGGTGGAACGGGTCGGCCGAAGTGTCCGGCTCACCGAAGCCGGCGAGGTGCTCGCCCGGCACGCCATCGGCGTGCTGGCGGCCCTGGAGTCCGCCGAGGAGGAGGTCGCGGCCATCGCGGGCCTCCGAGCCGGGCGGGTCCGGTTGATGGCCTTCCCGTCCGGCTCGGCCACCCTCGTACCGCGCGCCCTGGCCCTGGTCAGAGAGCGCTACCCGCAGATCTGCGTGCGGTTCGCCGAGGCAGAGCCGCCGGAGTCGCTGGCGGCGCTGCGGGCCGGCGACTGCGACCTCGCGGTGGCGTTCACCTATGAGGGCACCGACCTCGGCCGGGGCGAGGAGGATCTCGACCTCTTCGTCGTCGAGAAGCTACTCGACGACGAAGTCCGCCTCGTCGTTCCGCTGGACCACCCCCTCGCCGATCAGGACGTCGCCCGCATCGCCGACCTGGCCGAGGACCCGTGGATCGCCGGATGCCCGCGCTGCCGCGGCCACCTGGTCCAGGTCTGCGACAGCGCCGGCTTCTCCCCGCGGGTCGGCTTCGAAACCGAGGACTACGTCGCCGTCCTGGGGTTCGTCGCGGCAGGGCTGGGCGTGGCGCTGGTGCCCGACCTGATCCTGAGCAGCGCCTCCAACCCCCGCGTGAAGATTCTGCCGATCGACCCGCCCTCCCGACGTACCGTCCTGGCCGTCACCACCCCCGACCTGCGCCGTGTCCCCGCCGTCGAAGCCACCATGCGCGCCCTCCAGGAGAGCGCCGTCCACCTGGCTCAGCACGCACCCGTGCCCGCCCCCGCCTGAGCGAACCCCGCCGCCGTCGCCCAAGGAGCGCCGCTCAGCCCGGCGCCCGACCCTTCGAAACGGCCACGCCCACACCCTCCCCGACCCGACAGAACAGCAGGTCACCGTCGCGATCCGTGCGGTAGATCGGCGCACCCGTCCCGGCCAGGACCGCCAGCAGCGATGGGGCGGGATGGCCGTAGTCGTTGTCCGCACCCACCGAGATCGCGAATGCCCGCGCGCCCACCTCCTCCAGCAACAGCCGGTCCGCATTCGCCGAGCCGTGGTGCGCCACCTTGACCACGTCGTACGGTCGCGGATCGCCGACCCGGCGCAGCTCCGCGCGGACCTCGGCCGCCTCCTCCCGCTCGGCGTCGCCCATCAGGAGCAGCCGCAACCCGTCCGCGTCCACGTCCAGGACGAGGGAGGAGTTGTTCGGTACCGACCCCACCGCGATCCGGCCGCGCGGCGCCACGACCCGGGCGCTCGCCCGCTCCCAGCGCAACACGTCCCCCGTGTGCAGGCGCTGCGCCGCCAGCCCACGCCCCGCCAACGCCCTCGCCACCCGGGCCGCGTCCTCGGGCGGATCGTCCAGCGGGCTGAGGAATACCTCCCGCACCGGCCAGCGGGACAGCACTCCCTCGAGCCCGCCCGAATGGTCGTCGTGCAGATGAGTCAGCACGACCGCGTCGATCGCGCGCACTCCCAACCGGTCCAGGCAGCCGGCGATGCGCTCCGGCGCCGGACCGGTGTCGATGACCGCCGCCGAGTCCGCGCCACTGCGCAGAACCAGGGCATCGCCCTGCCCGACGTCGCAGACGGCCAAGCGCCACGCCGGATCCGGCCACCCGCCGCGACCCACGGGCACGACCAACGTCGCCGCCACCGCCAGCATCGACAGGGCCAGCCCCGGCCGACGCGCCGCCGTCCAGGCCACCCGCGGGGCCACCACCAGCGCCCCCGCCGTGAGCACCGTCAGCAGCAGCGCCCCGGCCACCCCGCCGGGCCAGGGGATCACCGCATAGGGCCACCGCGCACAGCGATGCGCCACCTCCGCCACCGCCAGGACCGGTACCGCCGCGAGTGCCGCGATCACCGACCCCGCGCCGACGTGCACCGCGGCCGTCAGGGCGGCGGCCACCCCCAGCAGGGTGGCCGGCGCCACCAGGGGCGCCGCCAGCAGGTTCGCGATGACCGCCACCGCGCTGATGGACCCGGACAGCACGACGATCACGGGGGCGCACACCACCTGGGCGGCTAGCGGGATCGCGATCGCCTCGCCGAGAAAGCGCAGGTACGTCGGGAGCCGCCGCGAGATCGCCGCGCCCCACGGCCGGGCCAACAGCAACAGGCCGGCCGTGGCCAGCACGGACAACGCAAAGCCGTACGAGCGGGCCAGCCACGGATCGGCGACGAGCAGGACGATCACCGCCGCACCCAGCGCGGGCAACCCCGCTCCGCGCCGCGAACTCTGCATCCCGATCAGGCCGACCCCACCCATCACCGCCGCGCGCACCACGCTCGGCTCCGGCCGCGCCACCAGGACGAAACCCACCAGCAGCACGGCGCAGAAGCCTGGGCGGGCCCGACGGGGCAGCCGCAGCGCCCCCGCCAGCGCGAGCGCGGCGGAGAGCACGATGGCGACATTGGATCCCGACACCGCGGCCAGGTGCGTCAGCCCGGTGACCTTCATGTCGTCCGACAGCAACCGGGGCGCCAGGCTCGTGTCGCCCACGACCAGCCCCGGCACGAGCCCCTGCGCATCGGGAGGCAGGCCGGCGACCGCCTCGCGCAGTCGCTGCCGCAGGTGTTCTGCCGCGTCCGCGACACCGCCCGGCGCGGCCAGCACCTCCCCAGGACCGGTGGGGACGAGGATCGCGACGACATCCTCGCCCGGGTCGGCCGGCCGCAGCCGCCCGGTGACCCGGACCTCCTCGAACCACCGCCGTTGCGCCCACTCCGCAGGCCCCTGCACCAGCACCGGAGTGCTCACCGCCACCCGACGACCCCGCCCGAGCACCTCGCTCACGTCGAACCTGACCACGGCGGAGTCCGCCCGCCGTTCGGGACCGGCACGAAGCACCCGAGGATCCCCGGCGATCCGCCCGGTCACGGTCACCACCGCGCGCTGCCGCGCCAGATCGGACACGCCGCCGGCCTCCCTCGCGACGACCTGCGCGGCTCCCGTCGCCAACACCGTGGCGGTGACCACGCCGCAGGCGGCCAGCACCGCGGAGCGCCGGCCCGACTGCCGCCGCCACCAGGCCACCCCGGCGACCGCCGCGGCGCCCACGGCTCCGCAGCCGAGGGCGAGGCCACCGGACGGCAGCAGCACGAGCAAGGCCACCCAGGCCGCCGCGGCGGCCACCGCCAGTCGGGCGTCGACGGGCGCCGGCACCGCCGGCTCGTCCGGTTCGTTCGGGGCCTCTGGATTCTCGGCTCGCCGACGAGCGGCGGTACGCCGAGGTGGGTCGGCGCCGGTACGCCGAGGTCGGTCGGCGCCGGTACGCCGAGGTCGGTCGGCGCTCACACCACCACCAGCGGCCGGAGCTGTTCCATCAGCTTGGGCCCGATGCCCGGCACCTCGGCCAGCTCGTCGACGCTGGTGAATCTCCCGTTCGCGCGGCGCCAGTCCACGATCTTCTGGGCCGTCACCGGACCGACGCCGGGCAGGGTATCCAGCACCGACAGGTCCGCCGTGTTCAGATCAATGCGCCCACCCGCACCTCGACCCGCACCGTTGGCGGGCCCCGCGGCGCCGCCACCGCTCGCTGCTGCCCCGGCCACCGGCGGATCCCCCACCGCCGGGACGACGATCTGTTCGCCGTCGGCGAGCACCCGCGCCAGGTTCACCCCGGACAGCTGCGCCGCCGGCCCACCACCCCCGGCCGCGCGGACTGCGTCCTCCACCCGGGAACCCGCACTGAGCCGCACCACCCCGGGCGTCTTCACCTGCCCCACGACGTGCACCGTGACCGAGGCCGGCGCGGTGCCGTCGGGCCCGGCCCGGGACCCGGACGACGCGCCAGCCGCACCGGCACCGCTGGGCCCCTTCGCACCCGACGAGCCGGACGAGCCGCCCGAGCCGGCGACGCCGGTCGGGACGGTCGGCGTCACCGGCGTCGGTACGGCCGACGCGGCGGCACCCCAGGCCCGGACGCCGATTACCGCCGCCACCACCAGCCCTACCAGCGCCAACCCGAGCACGGCGCCCCAAGCCGGTCGCACGCGCACGCTGCGCAGTGGTCCGGGGAGGGTGACCAGGGGTGGTGGCTCCGGCGCACTGGAGCGGTGCCGGGCCGGTGAGCGCGGGACCGGACGACGCTGCCGGGGCCGGGGGCTGCCGCCGGTGGTCGGCGTCGCGCCGCTCGGATCCGACCGCACCGAACCGTCGACGGATCCGGGCCGGGGTGGGCGGGGCAGCGCAGGCCCCCCGGGACGCGACCCGTCGGCGGCGTTACGTCGACCGGCATCCCCGGCGCGGCGCGACCCGTCGGCATCGGTGGGCCCGGGAGTCCGGGGCGCGGCGGCGGCAGAGGGCCAGGGCGGCGAGAATCCGGACGACGCCGGTCGGCGCAGCAGCGTCTCGACGCGGTCCGGCGGCGGGGGCGTCGGGGATCTGCGGCGCATGGACCCACGCTCGCAAGTCGAGCCGCCGACGGGGCGGGCCGCTGCGCGGCCTGTGGACGGCGGCGGCGGATCGGCGGGGTGTGGATGGCGGTGAGGTCCCGCCGGTCGTGGGTGGCTCGGTATGGCTGGCTCGCGAGGAACGACGTGGGCTCGCGGCCCACGACGTACGGGCTCAGGCCACCGCGGGTGGGGCGACCACGACCCCGACGCTGCCGGGGCCGAGATGAGCCGCAGCGACCAGCCCCAACTCGACCATGTCGACGTCGCCCGCGATCAGCTCCCCGCACCGATCCCGCAGCGCCGTCGCGATCTGAGCCGCCCGATCGGGCCCGCCCACGTGGTGCACCGTGACCCGCGACCCGGGCCGCGCGGTGACCCGCTCCGCCGCCAGATCGACCAGCCGCGCCACGGCCCGGCCCATCGTGCGCTGCTTCTCCACCGGTTCGATGCGGCCGTCGCGCAGCGCCAGCAGCGGCTTGACCGCGAGCGCCGACCCGAGCAGCGCCGCAGCGGCGCCGATGCGCCCGCCGCGCCGCAGGAACTCCAGCGAGGCCACGCAGAACAGCACCGTCGTCTCGCGGGCCACCCCGGCCGCCGCCTCTGCCGCCGCCGCGGCGGTGGCGTCGGCGCCCATGCGGCGTACGCACTCGGCGGCCTCCCGCACGGCGTACCCCAACCCGGCACCCATCGAGGCCGAGTCGACCACCCGTACCGGCACCGACGCCGCCTCGGCCGCCAGCACCGCCGCCTCGTAGGTGCCCGACAGCGCCGCCGACAGGTGCACGCTGACGATCTCCTGCGCCCCCTCGGCGGCCAGGGCCTCGAACCGAGTGAGGAACTGCTGCGGGCTCGGCCGTGAGGTGGTGGCGCCGCCCGCCCGGGCCAGGGCCCGGCCCAACTCCCCGGCGGCCCGATCCTCACCCTCGACATAGCTGTCCATGTCGATGAGCACGGACAAAGGCACGACGACGACCCCGTGGTGGGTGGCCCAGTCCGCGGGAAGGTAGGCGGTGGAGTCCGTCACGATGCCGACGCGCATAGCCGCAGATCCTCGCACGCCGCAGGGCCCGGCGTCAGCCGGCGACGATGTTGACCAGGCTCGGCGGCCGGACGATGACCTTGCGTACGGCCTTGCCGGCCAGCTGCGCGACCACCTTCTCGCTCGCCATCGCGGCGGCCTCCAGGTCCGCCGCACTGATGTCCGCGGCGACCTCGATCCGGTCGCGCACCTTGCCCTGGATCTGGACGACGCAGGTCACGGTGTCGTCGACGAGATAGGCGGGGTCGGCGACCGGGAACGCCTCGTAGGTCAGCGTCCCCGCATGCCCGAGCCGGGCCCACATCTCCTCCGCGATGTGCGGCGCGACGGGCGCCGTCATCAGCACCAGCGCCTCGGCGGCCTCCCGCGGCACCTCCGGCAGCTTCGTCAGCGCGTTGGTGCATTCGATGAGCTTGGCGATCGCGGTGTTGAAGCGCAGGTTCGCATAATCGGCGCGGACCCCGTCGATGGTGCGATGCAGCACGCGGCGGGTGGCCTCGTCGTACCCCGCGCCCACCTCGGCCGCCGTCCGCGTCGCCAGGCACCGGCCGGTCTCCTCGTGGACGACCAGCCGCCACAGCCGCTGCAGGAAGCGCTGCGAGCCGACCACCGCGCGGGTCTCCCACGGTCGGGACTGGTCCAGCGGGCCCATGCTCATCTCGTAGACCCGGAAGGTGTCGGCGCCGTAATCGGCGTACATCTCGTCCGGCGTCGTCACGTTCTTCAGCGACTTGCCCATCTTCCCGTACTCGCGGGTGACGGGCTCGCCCTGCCAGCGGTACGTCGTGGCCGCCGGCTCGCCTGTCGCCCCGACGCCCGCCCCGCCGACCACCTCCTCGACCTCGGCGGCGGGCACCGCCTGGCCGCGGGCGTCCCGATAGGCGTAGGCCTGGATGTAGCCCTGGTTGTAGAGCCGCCGGAACGGCTCCTCGCTGCTGACGTGGCCCAGGTCGTAGAGCACCTTGTGCCAAAACCGGGAATACAGCAGGTGCAGCACGGCGTGCTCGACGCCCCCGACGTACAGGTCGACGCCGCCCGGGTCCGTCGAGCCCGCGGGCGCCCCGGCGACCGGCTGCTCGCGCGGGCCCATCCAGTAGCGCTCCACCTGCGGGTCGACCAGGACGTCGTCGTTGGTGGGGTCGAGGTAGCGCAGCTCGTACCAGCACGAACCCGCCCACTGCGGCATGACGTTCAGCTCGCGGCGGTAGCGGCGCGGGCCGTCGCCGTGCCCGTACGCCGACAGGTCCAGCTCCACCTCGGCCCACTGGGTGGCCTTGGCCAGCGGTGGCACCGGCTCGCTGGCCGCGTCCTGCGGGTCGTGCTTGACCGGACTGTAGTCATCGACCTCGGGCAGCTCGACGGGCAGCAGCTCCTCGGGCAGCGCGATCGGCAGACCGGTCTCGTCGTACACGATCGGGAACGGCTCGCCCCAATACCGCTGCCGACTGAACAGCCAGTCGCGCAGCTTGTAGGTGATCGCGCCCGCACCGAAGCCCTTGGCCTCCAACCAGGCGATCATCGCCGCCTTGGCCTCGTCCTTGCCCAGCCCGTTCAGGCTGATCTCGGCGTTGGCGCTGTTGATCGAGGGGCCGTCGCCGGTGTACGCCGTGTCCGGGTCGTGGCCTTCGGACGGCTGGACCGTGCGGATGATGTCCAGGTCGAACTTCTTCGCGAAGTCCCAGTCCCGCTCGTCCTCGGCGGGCACCGCCATGATCGCGCCGGTGCCGTAGCCCATCAGCACGTAGTCGGCGACGAACACCGGAATCTGCGTGCCGGTCACGGGGTTCGTCGCGAACGCGCCCGTGAACACGCCAGTCTTGTCTTTGCCTTCGGCCTGCCGCTCGACGTCGGACTTCCCGCCGGCCACGGCGCGGTACGACGCCACGGCCTCGCCGGGCGTCGCCGCCCCGCCGGTCCAGGCCGCGCGGGTCCCCTCGGGCCAGCCGCCGGCCGGCACCATCGCGTCCACCAGCGGATGTTCGGGCGCCAGCACCATGAACGTCGCGCCGAACAGCGTGTCGGGCCGGGTGGTGAACACCTCGATGGGTGCCTCGCCGCCGTCGGCCGCGTGACCGGTGAACCGCACCCGCGCACCGGTCGAACGGCCGATCCAGTTGCGCTGCATGAGCTTGACCGGCTCGGGCCAGTCCAGCCGCTCCAGGTCGTCGATGAGGCGGTCGGCGTACGTCGTGATCCGCATCATCCACTGCCGCATGCTGCGCTTGAACACCGGGAAGTTGCCGATGTCGGAGCGCCCCTCGGCGGTGACCTCCTCGTTCGCCAGCACCGTGCCCAGACCCGGGCACCAGTTGACCGGCGCCTCGGACAGGTAGGCCAGCCGGCGGTCGTCGACGGCCCGGCGGCGTTCGATGGGGTCCAGGTCCGCCCAGGCCCGGCCGTCGGGGGTGGAGATCTCGCCGCGCGCATAGCCCGCGACCAGGTCATCGACGTGCCGCGCCTTCCCGCGGCCGCCGTCGGCGTCCGGGTCGAACCAGGCGTTGAACAGTTGCAGGAAGATCCACTGCGTCCAGCGATAGAACGCCACATCGGTGGTCGCGATCGAGCGACGGTCGTCGTGCCCCAGACCCAGTCGGCGCAGCTGGCGGCGCATGTTCGCGACGTTCTCGTCGGTGGTCTTGCGGGGGTGCTGCCCGGTCTGCACGGCGTACTGCTCCGCGGGCAGCCCGAACGCGTCGTACCCCAGGCAGTGCAGCACGTTCTTGCCGGTCATCCGCTGGTAGCGCGCGTAGACGTCGGTGCCGATGTAGCCCAGCGGGTGGCCGACGTGCAGGCCGGCCCCGGAGGGATAGGGGAACATGTCCATCACGAAGAGCTTCTCGCCGCGCTGGGCGATGGTGGCCGGGTCCCCCAGCGGTCCGGTCGGGTTCGGGGTCCAGAACGTGTGCTCCTTCTCCCACCGGTCCTGCCAGGCCGTCTCGATCTGTTCGGCCAGGGCGGCGGTGTAGCGGAAGGGGGTCTCGGTCATCGCTCTCGTCCTCGTTCGTGTCGTCGGTGCGTACGGCGTGCCCCGGGCCCTGCGGGCCGACCTGGCCCCTCGGGCCGGTCAGGCCCTTCGGGCCGGTCGGCTCGTCGGGCCGGATCAGCAGGTCCCGGGGGACATGAGAAGACCCCCAGGGCGTGGGGGTCGGCCGCGTCGGATCCCGGTGTCCTCGACGCGGCTAGCGAAGGAGCAGCTCGTAGCGCACGGGTCCAGGCTAGCGCAGGGTCCTGCCAGGTCCGGAACGCCTTTCCGGCGTCGGGCGCCGGCTCGGCGGGGCTTAGCGCAGCACGCCCAGCACGATCGCGGCCTGCGCCGCGTGATAGAGCGAGAGGACGACGACGTGCGACCGGGCCCGCGGCGCGTCGAAGCGATCCAGCGCGAGGACGGTGTCGGACAGCGCGAACAGCAGGCCGCCGAGGATGAGCAGCGGGCGGCCGGTGGCGCCCGCGGCGAGCGCCATCGCCAGCAGCACCAGCACGTACGCCGTCATCGCGTGCCCCAGCCGGGGCCCCACGTCGCGAATCGCGCCGCGCCGGGCCCGCGGGAAGGACCGTAGCGCGAACGGCGCCAGCACGACGCCGACGAGGATGAGGCCCACCGCCGAGAACCCCAGCGGCAGGAACGCCACGACGTAGGCCACGTGCGCCGCCAGGAAGGCCAGCAGACCGATCGCGAACGACGACAGATCGTCCTTGGTCAGGGCGATATCCCCCACCAGGGAGAGCGCCAGGCCGACCAGGAGGGCGGTCCCGCTCGCGCTGTCGCGTGCCCCCAGGAGCACCGCCAGCGCGAGCAGCGCCAGCATCGTGCCGATCTTGGTGGGTACGGCGACGTAGGCAGCGCCGGCCTCGCCCGCGTACCAACACGTCGCGGCGAGGACGGCGACCAGCAGGCCGACGAGGATGGCGGTGGTGCCCATGATGGCCTGGACTCTACTGCGATCGGCCGGGCACCGACCGGAATACGGCGGCGCGCCGCGCGGTTGGCACTCTCGAGCTGCGAGTGCCAACCGCGGCCCGAAACAACCCGTGACTCAGACTTCCTGGGAGGACAGCATGGCCATGAACTACGACCCCTTCCGCGAGCTGGACCGTCTCTTCACGGCGGCCACCCGCACGCCGGCATCGCTGGGGATGCCGATGGACCTCTACCGCACCGGCGACAGCTTCACGGCGCGCATCGACCTGCCGGGGGTCGACCCCAGCACGATCGACGTGGACGTCGAGGAGCGCACCCTGACGATTCGCGCCGAGCGCCGGGATGCGCCCTCCGGCGAGGTCACCTGGCTCTCGCACGAGCGGCCGACCGGCACCTTCGCCCGGCAGCTGACGCTGGGTTACGGCGTGGCGCTGGACCGGATCGAGGCCAGCTACACGGACGGCGTGCTGCAGCTGACCATCCCGGTCGCCGAAGAGGCCAAGCCGCGCAAGATCTCCGTGAGCCACGCCGACACCCCCTCGGTCGTGCGCTCCGAGGCGGTCGCGGCTGGCGGGTCTGGCGGGTCAGGCGAGAGCGGCCCCGCCGCCTGACCCGGGAGTCCCGCCGCATCACCGGGCGACCATCGGACGGTCCCCTCCCCCGGTCGGCGCGGCGGGTACGACGAAGGGCCGCCCTCCCCGACTGGGGTAGGCGGCCCTTCCGACGTTGTGCGTGGTCAGTCCATCTCGGCGAGCCGCGTCAGATGATCGCGGCGAGCCGCGTCAGTCCATCGCGGCGTGGGTGCGGGCCATCGCGGACTTCTTGTTCGCGGCCTGGTTCTTGTGGATGACGCCCTTGCTCACGGCCTTATCGAGCTTCTTGCTCGCCAGTCGCAGCGCGTTGCTCGCCGCCTCCTTGTCGCCACCTGCGGCGGCGTCGCGGAACTTGCGGATCCAGGTGCGCAGCTCCGACTTGACCGCCTTGTTGCGCTCGGTGCGCTTGGCGTTGGTCAGGATGCGCTTCTTCTGGGACTTGATATTCGCCACTAACGGTTCTCCTGGTCGATCGGCTGCCCGCAGGGGCAGGCCCGGCCTCGGGTCCGGCGGCGTGGTCACCCCGGTCAAGGACGGGCTACGGATTGCGTGACAAGCGCACGACCTGGGCGCGCACGCAATCGTCCACGCTACCAGCCGACGCCCTGGCCACCCAAAACGTCACCGGCCGCGATCGGCGTGCGCCCGAGCCTGGCAGATGGCGAGGATGCAGCGCTCCACGGCGTACTCGGGGTCCCGACCGCCACCCTTGACCGCGAAGTCCGCCGCCGCCACGGCCTGGATGGCCACGCCCAGCGCGTCGAGATCCCAGCCGGCCAGGGCGCGCCGGGCGCGGTCGATCTGCCAGGGCGCCATCTCGAGCGTCTTGGCCAGCGTCGCCGAGGACCCGCGCGGCGCCCCGGCCACCTTGACCAGCTGGCGCAGCTGCGCCGCGAACACCGCCACGATGGGGACCGGGTCGACGCCGCCGGCGAGGGCGTGCCGCAGCAGCGCCAACGCCTCCCCCGAGTTGCCGGCGATGGCGGCGTCGGCGACCCGGAACCCGGTCGCCTCGATCTTGCCGCCGTGGTAGACCTGCACGACCTCGGCGTCGATGGTGCCCTGGGTGTCCTGCACGAGTTGTGCACAGGCCGCGGCCAGCTCGGCCAGGTCCTTGCCGACCGCCTCGACCAGCGCCCGGACGGCGTTCGGGGTGATCTTGCGGCGGGCCACCCGGAACTCGTGCGTGACGAAATCGGATTTGTCGCGGTCGGACTTCACGGCCGGCGCCTCCAGCACCCGGGCCCGCGCGGCCTTGAGGGCATCGAGCACCTTCTTGCCGCGCACCCCGCCACGGTGCGTGACGATGAGGGTGACCTGCGGCGCCGGCGCCGCGACATAGGCGAGCAGGTCCTTGACCAGGTCCTCGCCGGCCTCGTCCGCCTCGGTGACCACCAGTGCGGTCGTCCCGCCGAACAGCGAGGGGCTCGCGTGTGCACCGATCGCGCCCGGGTCGTATCCCGCCGCGGCCAGCCGCACCACGTCGACCTGCGGATCCGTGGCGCGCAGCGCGTCGACGGTCGAGGCGAGCGCGCGCTGGGCGAGCAGCTCCTCGGGTCCCGCGATGAGCACGAACGGCGGTACGCCGCTGCTGGTGGGGGGTGCCATCGTCACGGTGCCAGCCTGCCACGGCGTACCGACAGCGGCGCTGCCGTCATGTCATTCCAGCGAGGCGGGCAGGCCCAGGGCGGCGAGTCGGCGCTGCACGTCCTCTTCCGGCCGGTCGAGGTGATCGGCCAGCTCGGCCACGTCGAGGCCGAGCGCGACGCCGTCGCGCAGCTCCTCGTCGTCCGCGGCGGTCCACCCGGTGCCGTCGAGGACGGCGGTCCGTGGCGAGTCCGCGACGGGGGCACCGGTGGCGACCGCGTCCGCGACCCGCGGTAGGGGGTGCTCGGTCTCGCCGTCGACGGGTACGGCGTGGTCGCCGGGCCGTCCGGCGCCCGGCGCCGCGGCCTGGGCGTCGGCGCCGTCGCCCGCCATGGCCGCCGCGGATCGCCCGGCCGGGGCCGCGACAGCCTGCACCGGCGCGGCGCCGGCGTCCAGGCGTTGCAGCGCGGAGAGCACCAGCGCCCGGTCGGTGGTCGGCCAGAAGTCGGGCAGCGAACGCTGCAGGAACCCGGCGTACCGCGCCGTGATCATCCGGCTGTCCAGGAAGGCGACCACGCCGCGGTCGTCGGCGCGCCGGATCAGGCGTCCGGAGCCCTGCGCGAGCCGCAACGCCGCGTGCGTCGCGGAGACCGCCATGAAGCCGTTGCCGCCGCGCCGACCGATCTCCTCGGTGCGGGCGCTGGCCAGCGGGTCGTCGGGGCGCGGGAACGGAATCCGGTCGATGACGACGAGCTGGCAGGCCGGCCCGGGCACGTCCACGCCCTGCCACAGCGACAGCGTGCCGAACAGGCACGTCGGTGCATCGGCCGCGAACTGCCGCACCAGCGTGGGGGTCTGATCCTCGCCCTGGCACAGGATCGGGTAGTCCGCGCCGAGCCGCTCGCGCAGCTCCTCGGTCGCGGCCCGCGCGGCGCGCATCGAGGAGAACAGGCCAAGGGTGCGACCCCCGGCCGCCCGGATCAGGGCCTCCAGCTCGTCGAGGGCCTGCGCGGCCGTACCGTCCCGGCCGGGGGCCGGCAGCTGGCGGGCCACATACGCGATGGCCTGCCGCGGGTAGTCGAACGGGCTGCCGACGTCGAGCCCGTCCCACTCCGGCGCCCCCTCGCCGCGCAGGCCGAGGGTGCCGGCCACCGCGTCGAAGCTGCCGCCGAGTTCCAGCGTCGCGGAGGTCAGCACGACCGTGCGCGCGCCGAAGATGGCCTCGCGCATCGACATCGCCACGCTCATCGGCGCGACCCGCAACACCTTGCCGCGGCGCGGCTCATCGGAGATCCAAGCGACGTCCAGCTCACGGTCCTCCAGGAGCCGTTCGGCGACGGAGAACACCTCATCGACGGCCGCCCGCGCGACGGCCCGCGCCCCGTCGGGTTCGGCCTTGCGGCCCGCCGCGGGCTTGAGCTGGCTGACCACGTCGCGGGCGGCCTCGAGTACCTGCGCCAGCGCCAGGACGATCAGCTCGGGCAGGCCCCGCAGGCGGCCCTCGACCAGGGGCTCCAGTGCGGCGGCGAGGACGTCGCCGGTCTGCTCCAGTTCCTTGGTATCGGCCAGCTTGGCGGCCTTGCGGGCGGCCGACTGTACGCCGTTCGGGGTGAGCTCGTCGGTGATCGTGGCGGTGACCCGGTCGACCAGCTCGTGCGCCTCGTCGATGACGAGCAGGTCATGCTCGGGCAGCATGCTGCGGTTCTCGAAGGCGTCGATGGCCAGGAACGAGTGATTCGTGACGACGACGTCGACGTCGTGGGCCCCGGCCCGGGCCGTCTCAACGAAGCACTCGGCGCGCATCGGGCAGGCCGGCCCGAGACACTCGCGCGCGCTCACCGAGACCTGCCGCCAGGCCCGTTCGGAGACACCGGGCACGAGTTCGTCGCGATCTCCCGAGGTCGTCTCGTCGGCCCACTCGCGCAGCCGGACCACCTCCCGGCCAAGCCGGGACGCGTCGGCGTCCACGGACCCCACCGCCAGCAGCGCGCCCTCGTCCTCGTCGGGGAACCCGCCCGCGGTCTTGTGCACGCAGACGTAGTTTCGGCGCCCCTTCACCAGCGCGTACGTCGGGCGCCGGCCCACGATCTGCCGTACGGCGTCCGCCAGCCGCGGCATGTCCCGGTCGACGATCTGGGCCTGCAGGGCCAGGGTCGCGGTCGCGACCACGGCGGGTCGGCCGGTCTCGACGGCATGCGCGACCGCGGGCACGAGGTAGGCCAGCGACTTGCCGGTGCCGGTCCCGGCCTGGACCAGCAGATGTCGGTCGGTCTCGATCGCGCGCTCGACCGCCTCGACCATGGCCACCTGACCGGGGCGTTCCGAGCCGCCGATGCCGGCCACCGCCGCGCGCAGCATCGCGAGGCGGTCGAGGTCGGGCACCCAGCCAGCCTAAAGCGTGACCCGGCGGCCAGGGACCGGCCGTGGGCCCCACGGCGCCGTTGCGGACTGCACAGTGCTGGGCGATTACCCCAAGGACCGAAAGCCGTGCCGCGCCGACGGGCACCGATATTTCACGTTGCGTTAGAGTGCGGTTCACCCCGAATTGGTCGATCGTCCAGCCCGGGGTCCGCCGGGCGGGGGCGGCGGGCCCTGCGAAGGCCACTCATGACAGCTGCCCGCCGCGTCGCCCCGCGCCTCATCGGTTCCGCACCATCTCGACGGCCCCGCAGTGGTCTCCGCGCGGCATTTCACGACGATGCCCGGCAGGATGAGGTGCCCACCCTCGTGGCCGATCTGGTGGCCTTCATCCCGATCGTCGGGACGGTCCTGCTCGCGCTGCTCTACCTCGTGCATCGGCCCGCCTACTACGGGGTGCTGCGTGAGGACATGCCGGTGGAATGGCTGCAGTTCGCGGGGTTGCTGTTTACCGCAGCCTTGGCCGCCTTGACGGCACGTCGCGCGGTGGGCAGCGGCCGGGTCCTGGTCTTCGGGTTGGTCTTGCTGGCCGTCGGGGCCTTCGTCCTCGCCGGGGAGGAGATCTCCTGGGGTCAGCGCGTCTTCGCTTTCGGCACACCGGAGCAGCTGGCCGGGGTGAATATGCAGGCCGAAACCAATGTGCATAACGTCGAGGTGGCTGGGCTGCCACTGCAGTCGGTGTTCAAACTGGTTTCTTTTCTGCTCGCCCTCGGGGGACTGATCCTGGCGTGGCTGACCCGTCCCGCTCGCCCACGACTGTCCGGGCGGTTCTGGAGGGCGGTGGCGGTCCCCTCGTACACGATGATCGGTTCGGCCCTGATGGTGGTCTTCTGGGTGCTTGTGGTCATTGCACCGAGCAGTCCGTTGATGCGCTTTCAGGAGTGGGCGGAGGCCTCGTTGTACCTAGCCCTCGGGGCGGCGGTCTTCGCGATCAGTCGGCGCCCGGGGATCGCCTCCGAGGCGGACCCGGCGACCGCCGCTGCGCATCGACGTTCGGTCGGCGACCCACCCGCGTTCGCCATTCTCGCGGCAATTGCCGTAGGGACCATCGTGTTCGCCGCCCTCACCGCTTATCACGGCATCGCGCCCCTCAACAATCCCGAGGTCATCGGTCCTTGACGCCTCGGCGCGACATCGGCCGGGGTCGTCCTGCCAACGAAACCTAGACTGGCCGGACCAACGGCAGAGGGTGGTTCGGCAGCCGGGAAGAGCCCGCCGCTGGGACACGTCGATGCGTCGTCGAGTCGACGTGCGGCTCGACGTGCAGCTCGACGTGCGGGAGGAGAGCACTTCATGTCCGACCCGCTTCGGCGTACGCTCCTGCGACCGCCGCTGACCGCAGCCGCGCTCGCGCTCGGCGCGACGGCGCTCGTCGCGGCCGTCGACCCTGGTGCCCCCGGCCGCTATCCGCCCTGTCCGCTCCTGGTGACGACTGGCCTGTGGTGCCCGCTGTGCGGGGGCCTACGCGCGGTGCACGCTCTGACCAGGCTCGATGTCGCGGCATCCGTCGGCTGGAACGCGATCGCGATCCCGCTGCTGATCCTGGCGGTCTGGTTCTGGGTGGTCTGGATGCGCCGGGCCTGGCGCGGGGAGACTGCACCGGGGCGGTGGCGACCGATCGCGCCCGGGTGGGCGGTCTGGGCGGTGTGCCTGGCCGGCCTGGCGTACGGCGTGGCCCGCAACGTCCCCGCCCTGGCGGTGCTGGCCCCGCACCCCTGACCGGCCCGCGTCGGCGTCCCTCGCGCCGCGTGAATTTGTTTGTTCGATCACGACCCGTGAACTACAGTTGACATGTGGTCGAAGTTGTCAGGTCAGCGACCTTCGATCGTTGGCTTAGCAGGCTCCGGGACCGCCGAGCAGCGGTGCGCGTCCTCCTGAGGGTCAACAGGCTTGCCCTCGGCAATCCGGGGGACGTACGACCTGTGGGATCCGGCATCTCGGAACTACGCATCCATTTCGGCCCCGGCTACCGGGTGTACTACCTGGCAGAAGGAGAGCGGTTGATCCTGCTGCTCTGTGGCGGGGACAAGAGCAGCCAGCCCGACGACATCGCTCAAGCCCGCCACATCGCGCGCGAGTGGCACAAACACGGAGGGGACTCATGACCGCAGACGCCGAATCCTTCGCACCCTTCGATGCGGCGGACTATCTGGCCACCCTCGACGACGTCGTCGCCTACCTCGAGGCGGCCATCGAGGACGCCGATGACGACCCGGCGCTCATCGCGCAGTCCCTGGGCGTCGTGGCCCGCTCGCGCAATGTCAGCGAACTCGCCCGCCGGGCGGGCATGAGTCGCGAAGGCCTATACAAGGCTCTGTCCGCCGAGGGAAACCCCAGCTTCGCCACAGTGCTCAGGATCGCCAAGGCTCTAGGCCTGCGGGTCCACTTCGAGTCCGTCGCCTGAGCGCCGCTGCCGGGTCGCCGCCCCGGCAGGGGTGAGGCAAGCCTGAACGAGCGCCGGGTACGGTAGGTCGGTACGTCCGACCAATAGGGGAGGCCACGGGCGATCATGGAACCTTTGCAGCCCTACCGGGCGACCGCCGCCGAGGCCGACCTGAGGCGGCGGGCCGAGAAGCGCATCAAGCGCAAGCGGGAACTGCGGCAGCATCTGACCAGCTACGCCATCGTAATGGCCGGTCTGTGGGCGATCTGGGCGCTGACCTCGCGCGGCTACCCCTGGCCGATCTGGCCGATGCTCGGCTGGGGCATCGGGCTGGCCTTCCACGTGGTGTCGTTGCGCTGGGACGAGCCGCCCAGCGAGGCGCAGATCACCGCCGAGGCCGAGCGCCTGCGGGCGCTGGACCACCGCCGCGCCCCCGAGGACGGCCCGCAGGACGTGATCTGACCTGGACCGCTACCCTTCACGGCACAGTCAGTTCTCAGCCGGGTGGAGTTCGCCCGCCTGCCCACCCAGAGTCGCCCGCGCAAGGGCCACCAGCCGCTGTCGACGGGCTCGCTTCACCCTCGGCCCGCTCCACGCCCCAGGCGAGCTCGGCATAGGTCAACGACGCGAGACTCCACTGCCAGCCGTCGGGAAGACCGCCGAGAGACCCCATCAGGACGACGGCGCTCCCAGGCGAGCTCGGCATAGGTCAACGACGCGAGACTCCACTGCCAGCCGTCGGGAAGACCGCCGAGAGACCCCATCAGGACGACGGCGCTCGTGTCCAGAACGCCCTGAACGCCCATGTCAATCGAGGAAGGGATCGGCCAGGTCGCCGTCGTGGCGATCGGCCAGCAGTTCGTCGAGCCAGTCGGCGTCGCCAGCCGAACTTCCGGCACCTCCGTGGGCGACGACTGTCGCGACGAGGTCCTCGCTGGAGGCCCAGCGGCCCGCGTACTCCAGCACATCTCCCGGATCCATGTCGGCTCTCCTATCCCCGCCCGTCGTAGATCAGGTCGCCGCCGTCGACGCGGCGCATCATCAACACCGAGTCCCGATCGTCGGCCGGCCCGGCGCGCACGGCGCCCGGCCGGCGACCCACCTCCACATAACCGCCCGCCGCGTAGAACCGGGACACCCCCGTGCCGCTGCGATAGGCCAGCTCGCACAGCTCGATCCCCGCCATGCCGCGGGCGATCCGGTGCATCCCCGCGAGCTGCACCCGACCGAGGTTGCGGCCCTGCGCATCGGGCCGAACCTGGAACCGGGACAGGTGCGCGATGTGCGCGAACAGCGTGTTGCGGGCCAGCTCCCACCAGCCGAACCCCAGCAGCCTGCCGGCGCCGGGTTCACGTGTCGTGACCAGCGTCGACGTACCCGCGACCACTGCCGCCAGGTGACGCTCCAGCGCGGGCCGGATCTCCGCCGGCTCGGCCTCCCGGCGAAAGCCCACCGCCCCGCCGGCGGCCACCACCGCGTGCCAGACCTCCAGCAGTTCCTCCGCCAGACCCTCGTGGACCGGGGTCGCCGTCACCTCGGGCAGGGCGCGAGCGCCGGCCGGGTCGAGGAAGCCGCTGCCCAGGATCGTCGGCTCGGGCGCCTCGATCACCAGTCGCGCTCGCCCGCCCGGCGCCCACTCCGCCGCCCACGCGGCGACCCCGCGCAGCAACAGCCGGGACGCGGCGTCCATCGGGTCGGGCGCCAGCTCCCAGACCTCGCCGCGGTCGGTCTCGACGACGGTGACGTCGACGGGGATGGGCGGGGCGGGGACGTGGGCTGCAAACGGTACGTCGGGCGCGTCTGTGGCGACCGGTACGTCGGGCGCGACCGGTACGTCGAGCGCAGCCGGTACGTCGGGCGGGGTGGGCATCATCGCGGCGGATCGGGCCTCACTCGGCGGACGGGATCGGTGTCAGCGCCGCCGGCCACGACTCACTCGGCGTACGGGCCGAGTTGGTCCACGAGCGCCGCCGGCACCCGCGCGTGCAGGCGGGTCCCGTCGGCGCCGTGCTCCTCGGCGAGGACGTCGGCCTCGGTGTGCAGGCGGTTGACGATGTCGCCGCGATCGTAGGGCACGAGCAGCCGGACCTCGATGTCGGGGCGGGGAATCTCGGCCGCGATGCGCTCGATCAGCTCGTCCAGGCCCACGCCGGTGCGCGCGGACACGACCAGCGCGCCCCGCTCACGGCGTACCAGCCGGTCCAGCACCTCCGGGTCCGCCGTGTCCGCCTTGTTGATGACGACGATCTCGCGCGGACCGGTGCGAATCGGTTCCCCGCGCCGGGCCGCGACCCGGTCCCGCGGGTCCGCGGACCACGCGTTGCGGTGCACCTGCGCGACCTCGGCGGGCTCCTCCGACGAGCCGCGCAGGTCGACCTTGTCGGCGCCCGCGGCGATGACCTCGGCGAGCACTTCGCGCACCGCGGTGATCTGCCCCTCGGGGTCGGGGTGGCTGCCGTCGACGACGTGCAGCAGGACGTCGGCCTCGGCGACCTCCTCCAACGTGGACCGGAACGCCTCGACCAGCTGATGCGGCAGGCTGCGGACGAAGCCGACGGTGTCCGCGAGGGTGTACGGGCGCCCGTCCGGGGTCTCGGCCCGTCGCACGGTCGGGTCCAGCGTCGCGAACAGGGCGTTCTCGACCAGGACGCCGGCCCCGGTGAGCCGGTTGAGCAGGGAGGATTTGCCCGCGTTGGTATATCCGGCCAGCACCACCGCGGGCACCTCGTTGGCGAGCCGGCCGCTGCGTTTGGTGTCCCGACTCGTCTTCATCGCCCGGATCTCGCGGCGCAGCTTGGCCATGCGGGAGTTGATCCGCCGCCGGTCCAGCTCGATCTTGGTCTCGCCGGGGCCGCGGGAGCCGATGCCCTCGCCGCCCGCGACCCGCCCGCCGGCCTGCCGGGACATCGACTCACCCCACCCGCGCAGCCGCGGCAGCAGGTATTGCAGTTGCGCCAGCTCCACCTGCGCCTTGCCCTCCCGGGACTTGGCGTGCTGGGCGAAGATGTCCAGGATCAGCGCGGTCCGGTCGATGACCTTGACCTTGATGACGTCCTCCAACGCGCGCCGCTGGCTGGGGCTCAGTTCGTCGTCGCACACGACAGTGTCGGCGCCGTGCTCGATGACGATGTCGCGCAGCTCCTCGGCCTTGCCGGACCCGAGATAGGTGGCCGCATCGGGCCGCTGGCGCCGCTGCATAACTCCAGCAAGCACCAGCGAGCCCGCAGTCTCGGCCAGGGCGGCCAGCTCGCGCAGCGAGTTCTCGGCATCGAGGGCGCTGCCCTGCGACCACACCGAGGCCAGCACCACGCGCTCCAGTCGCAGCTCGCGGTATTCGACCTCGGTGACGTCCTCCAGCTCGGTCGACAGGCCCGCGACGCGGCGCATCGCGGCGCGTTCCTCGCGGTCGAGTTGGTCGCCGTCGTACGTCGTGTGGTCCTGGCCCCATCGGGTGCCGAGGCCCGATTCGGCGTCGTCGGCCAGGGCGCTGGCCTTGCGGTCGAAGATGCTGGAGCTATCCGTGGGTTCCGTCATGGTCCCCCCATGGTCTCAAACCCCACGGGGCCGCGGCCAACGCAATTCGCGCGGGGGGGCCCAGCGCCCGGCGTGGTTCAGGCCACGGACACCAACGGTTGAACCTTCGGCACCCCCGCGGCTCTCTCAGCTGCCAGGTCGTGCGCCGCCTGCATGGCCAGCCAGGCGCGCGCCGTACCCACCCCCGCTGCCTCAAGGCGCACCGCCAGGTTCGAACTGATGCGCGCGTGACCGTGCAGCACCCGACTCAACGTCACCCGAGAGACGCCTAGTCGCGAGGCGGCCTCCCCGACGCTGATACCCAGCTCACCGATCACGTCCTCGCGCAGGATCTCGCCAGGATGTACGGGATTCTTCATCATCGCCGTCCCCCTCTCGCTCAGTGGTAGTCCTGATAGTCGACCAGCTCGACGTCGTCCCCGACGAACCGACACGTCACGCGCCAGTTTCCGACAGTCGGGGGACCTTGGGCCTGAGACGCACGCCATGATCGGGAACCTCTATCGGCCCGGTCGGCCACGTCCTACGCTGGAGTAAGCCCACAAGGCACGCAGGACGCGCTCACGAGGCGCGGGAATGGAGGGCCGATGAAGGCCAGGCAGGGCACGCTGCCCCCGGTGACATCCCGCCGGGCATCGTCCGAGAGCGCGCAGCTGCGGACGTGGACCGGCGCACGGCGTACGCCGTCCGAGCCGACCGACACGAGGCAGCCCGGCACCGTGCGGATCATCGCCGGCCACTACGGCAGCGGCAAGACCGAGGTCGCCGTCTCCCTCGCGATGCGGCTCGCGGCCGCCGGCCGCACGGTCGCCCTCGGCGATCTCGACATCGTCAATCCCTACTTCCGCTCGCGCGAGCAAGCAGCCGCGATGGAGGCCGCCGGGATCGCGGTGCACAGCTCCTCCCTCGGCCACAACCTCACCCTCGACCTGCCGGCCGTCTCCGCCGCCATCCGCGGCCCGCTCGTCGACACCACCTGCGACGCGATCCTCGACGTCGGCGGCAACGGCGTGGGCGCCAAAGTGCTCGTCGAGTTCGCCGCAGACCTGCGCCGGCGCGACTACGAGATGCTGCTCGTCGTCAACGCCTACCGCCCCGAGACCGCCGACGTGGCCGGAGTGATCGAGCAGCTGCGCACGATCGAGGCATGGTCGACGCTGCACTGCACCGGGCTGATCAGCAACACGCACCTGCTGCGCGAGACGACCGCGGCGGATGTGTTGGCCGGCTACCGGCTGACCAAGGCGGTCAGCGCGCAGACGGGGCTGCCGATCGCCTACGTCAGCGCGATCAGCCCGGCCCTGGGTGGCGTGTCCGACCACCTGGAGGGCGAGCGCCTGCCGATCGGCATGTACCTGCGCGAGAGCTGGATGTGAGGAGGAGCCTGGCATGGCGACCAAAGGAACCGTGACCTTCGACCACGAGGTCTGCAAGGGCTGCGGGTTGTGTGTGACCGCGTGCGCCGTACACATCCTGGAGCTCGACGAAACCGCGATCAACGCGAAGGGTTACCACCCGGTGCGGGTCACGGAGCCGGAGCGCTGCAATGGCTGCTCGAACTGCGCGGTCATGTGCCCCGACCAGGGAATCGTCGTCGCGAAGGAGCGCCGCGATGCCTAAGACGCTGATGAAGGGCAACGAGGTCATCGGGGCCGCGGCGATCAACGCGGGCTGCCGGTACTTCTTCGGCTACCCCATCACCCCGCAGACCGAGCTGCCGGAATACATGGCCGGGCACCTCGGTGCGGCCGGTGGGGTCTTCGTGCAGGCCGAGTCCGAGGTGGCCGCGATCAACATGGTGTACGGCGCGGTCGGCAGCGGCGCCCGCGTCATGACGAGTTCGTCCTCGCCGGGCATCGCCCTGAAGCAGGAGGGCATCTCCTACCTGGCCGGCGCGGAGTTGCCGTGTGTGATCGTCAACATCGTCCGCGGCGGGCCGGGGCTCGGCGGCATTCAGCCGGCGCAGTCCGACTACAACCAGGCCACCCGCGGTGGCGGCGACGGCGACTACAAGCTGCTGGTCTACGCCCCGGCGAGCCTGCAGGAGATGGCCGACCTGGTGCAGCTCGCGTTCGACAAGGCCGACTACTACCGCAACCCGGTGATGATCATCGCCGACGGCATGCTCGGCCAGATGATGGAGCCGGTCGAGCTGCACCCCCACGTGCCGACGATGGAGCTGCCGCCGAAGGACTGGGCCGCCACCGGCACGCTGGGCCAGCGTCCGCCGAACATCATCAACTCCCTCTACCTCAAGCCGGAGGAGCTGGAGGAGCACATCCACGGACTCTTCCGAAAGTATGCGGAGATGCGGTCCCGGGAGGTGCTTGCGGAGCGCTACCACCTGGAGCCGACCAGGGGAGCCAAGGTCGCGATCGTGGCCTATGGCACGACGGCCCGCATCGCCAAGAGCGCGATCGAACTGCTGGAGGCCGACGGGATCGCCGCAGGTCTGCTGCGCCCGATCACGCTTTTCCCCTACCCCATGGACGACATCGCCTCGCTGCCGGATTCGGTCGAGCACATCCTCGTCGTCGAGATGAGCATGGGGCAGATGATCGACGACGTCCGCATCGCCAACGAAGGCCGCCTGCCGATCCACTTCGTCGGCCGGACCGGCGGCATGATCCCCACCCCGAAGCTCGTCGCGGACACGGTGCGAGGCATCCTCGGCTCACCGGTCGAGGAAGGAGTCGCGCCATGACCGTCGTCTTCGACCGCACCCTGGGGCTGACGCAGAAGCAGACCCACTACTGCCCCGGCTGCACGCACGGGATCATCCACCGGCTCGTCGCCGAAACCCTCGTGGAACTGGACGTGCTCGGTCGCACCGTCGGGGTGGCCCCGGTCGGCTGCTCGGTGCTGGCCTACGACTACTTCAACTGCGACATGCACGAGGCCGCGCACGGGCGCGCCCCCGCGGTCGCGACCGGCATCAAGCGGGTGCTGCCCGACCGGGTCGTGTTCACCTACCAAGGCGACGGCGACCTGGCCTCGATCGGCACCGGCGAGATCGTGCACGCGGCGCACCGCGGGGAGAAGTTCACGACGATCTTCGTCAACAACGCGATCTACGGGATGACCGGCGGGCAGATGGCGCCGACGACGCTCATCGGCCAGCGGACGACCACCTCTCCGGCCGGGCGCGACGCCCTCACCACGGGCTACCCGCTGCGGATATCGGAGATGCTCGCGCAGATCCCCGGCGCGGTGTTCGTGGAGCGAGTCTCGGTGCACAGCCCGGTCTACGTCCGCAAGGCCAAGAAGGCGATCCGCAAGGCCTTCGAGGTGCAGCTCTCCGGCGCGGGCTTCTCGATCGTCGAGGTGCTCTCGACCTGCCCCACCAACTGGGGGCTGGAGCCGACCGCCGCGCTGGGCTGGCTCGAGGAGAACATGATCCCCTACTACCCGCTGGGCAACCTGCGTGACGTCGGCGACGGGAAGGAGACCGGCCGTGTCCATTGAGTCCACTGAGTCCACTGAACGCACGCACCACACCGAGAAGGCCATCCTCGCCGGCTTCGGCGGGCAAGGGATCATGCTGATGGGCCAGCTGCTGGCCCAGGCCGGGATGGACGACGGGCTGGAGGTGAGCTGGCTGCCGTCCTACGGTCCGGAGATGCGCGGCGGCACCGCGAACTGCCAAGTCATCGTCTCCGATCAGGAGATCCCCTCCCCGATCATCGACCACGACGCGACCAGCGCGATCATCATGAACCGGCCCTCGCTGGCCAAGTTCGCGCCCCAGCTGCGCCCCGGCGGATGCCTGATCGTCAACAGCTCGCTCATCGACGACCGGGTCGACCGGGCGGATGTGCGGGCGATCTACGTGCCCGGCAACGAGATCGCCAACGAGCTCGGCGACCTGCGGATGACGAACATGGTCATCCTCGGGGCCTTCGTCGAGGCCACCCGCTGCGTCTCGGCCGATGCCGTGCTCGCCGCGCTGGAGCACAAGCTCGGCGAACGCAAGGCGCACCTGATGGCGGCCAACCGCGCCGCCTTCGCGCGGGGCGGGGAATGCGTCCGCGCCGGATCGACGGTCGGCGTCTGATCGACGGTCGACCGTGGGTGAACGGGAGGCGTCTCACCCACGGTCGACGTGGGGTCGACGGTCGGCGTGAGCTGAGCCCACGGCCGCCATGGCGACCGGCCTGACCAGTGCGGACTAAGATCTGAGCATGCCCGCCGACGGCTCGCAGCACTACTTCGCCCCTCGCCCCGCGAGCCCACAGGAGCGGCGGCAACTCTCGGTGCGGCTCGCGGGTCGCGAGCTGCCGGTATGGACCGCCAACGGGGTCTTCTCGACCGACCGGCTCGACCTCGGCACGTCGGTGCTCCTTCGCGAGGCACCGGAGCCGCCCTCTCGGGGCAACCTGCTCGACCTGGGCTGCGGCTGGGGACCCATCGCCCTGACCCTGGCGTTGCGCTCCCCCGCCGCGACGGTGTGGGCCGTCGATATCAACGAACGGGCGGTCGCTCTCACGGCCGCCAACGCCACCGCGCACGGCCTGACCGGGATTCGGGCGGTCGCCCCCTGCGACGTACCGAACGACGTCTCCTTCGAGGCGATCTGGTCGAATCCGCCGATCCGCATCGGCAAGGCGGCACTGCACGACCTGTTGCTGGAGTGGCTGCCGCGGCTCGCGCCGGGCGGGGCGGCCTATCTCGTGGTGCAGCGCAATCTCGGCGCCGACTCCCTGCTGCCCTGGCTGGCGGGCACCTTGGGTGGCGAGTTCACTGTGACCAAGCACGCCTCCGCCAAGGGCTTCCGGGTGCTGTGCGTGACACGTCGCGCCCTGGACGATCTGCTCGCGCCGGCCTGACCGCTGGGCCACCCCGCCGCATGCCCACCAGGGGCACGCTGGCCCAGCGTGACCGCGTCCAGAGTCACCATGTCCAGCCTCAGGTGAGGTGGTAGACCCCGTCCGCGACGAGGCGGGCCGGACCGGCGAGTTCCACCGATCCCCCAGGGAGGGCCGTGACCTGCACCGTCCCGCCGGGCAGGTCCACCCGCCAGGCGTCGTTGTCCCGCGGGGCGCCGCTCCAGAGCATGACCGCCAGCGCGGCGGCGCACGCTCCCGTGCCGCACGACCGGGTCTCCCCCACACCGCGTTCGTAGACGCGCATCTGCAGGTGGCCCGGCCCGAGCAGCTGAGCGAACTCCACATTCGTGCCATGTGGGGGGCGCGGATTGACCAGCGGCGCGACCTGGAGGTCGAGGGCCATCAGGTCGGCCTCCTCCGGCAGCGCGACCACCGTGTGTGGGTTGCCCATGTCGATCGACAGGCCGGGCAGCGGGTCCAGCCCGGCCAGCGCGACCAGGGCGTCGTGACCCCTCTCGGCCAGCACGCCGGGAGCGACCACGCGCCAGGTGCCCATGTCCACGGCGTACCGCTCGCCGGGCACGTACCCGCCATCCTGGCTATCCCCCGCGTCGTCCACCGCGCGGATCCGCTTGACCCCCGCGCGGGTGGCCAGCGCGAACTCCGGACTGCTCACGAGATGTTCGCGGCGCAGGTAGGCGGCGATGACCCGAGTGCCGTTGCCACACATCTCGGCGATGGAGCCGTCGGCGTTGCGGTAGTCCATGAACCACTCAGCCTCGGCCGCCAACGCCCTGACCTGCGGCTCATCCGCGGCGGCCGTACGCACGACGCGGATCACCCCGTCGGCGCCCAGCCCGGCACGGCGGTCTGCGAGCCGGCGGACCAGCGAATCCTCCAGCCGCAGGCTGCCGTCGTGGTCCGGGATCAGGACGAAGTCGTTCTCCGTTCCGTGGCCCTTGACGAACGAGAGGGTCTGCGCGGCCTGGCTGCTCACGGGCAGCATTGTCTCAGGTCAGCGGACCAGGCGCGGGGCCCGCCGCCTGCCGCCTGGTCTGCGTGGGATGAGCGTTGGATCTGCGTCGTGCCTGAGCCAGGTCGGGGTCGGTCGCGACAGACGGCGCCAAGACCGACACAAACCGATACCGCAATGCCTAACCGACCCCGGACGTTATGCCATCTTCCCTGTTCGCAGCGGTGCCCCCCATCGGCCGGCAGGCATTGTGATATCGGTTAGTGCTGGTCGGAGGGCTGCCGGATGCTGCGAAGCGCCGAGGCGAGCAGGTCGGCGGAGTCCGCCGCGAGCCAGCGGACCCGCGGATCGGCACCGAACCACGATTCCTGCCGGCGCGCCAGCCGCCGAGTGGCGCGGGCGGTGTCGGCGATGGCCGCCTCTTCGGTCAGCTCGCCGCGCAGCTGGGCCAGTGCCTGGACATAGCCCACGGCCCGCGAGGCCGTCCGGGTCGCCGACAGGCCCCGCGCCTGCAGTCCGCGGACCTCCGCCATGAGCCCGTCGGTCCACATCCGGGCGGTCCGTGCGTCGATGCGCCGGTCCAGCTCGGCCCGGTCGAGGCGCAGCCCGACCTGGGCGGCCGGGCGCACGTACTCCCGGCGCGGCATCGTCGCCGAGAACGGGCGGCCGGTCAGCTCGATGACCTCCAGCGCCCGAATGACGCGGCGCGCGTTGCGCGGTTCGATGGCGGCGGCCGCCACGGGGTCGCGGCGCGCCAGCTCGGCGAACAACTCCTCGATCCCGCGCTCGGCGAGCCGGTCCTCCCATGCGGCGCGGACCGCGGGGTCGGTGGGCGGGATCGTCAGCACGTCGAGGGCGGCCCGGACATAGAGGCCAGAACCGCCGCACACGATCGGCGTCCGACCTCGGGCCAGGATCGCCTCGATGTCGGCGCGGGCCGCGCGCTGGTACGCGGCGACCGACGCATCCTGGGCGATGTCGAGCACGTCGAGCTGGTGGTGCGGGATGCCACGGCGCTGGTCCGGCGGGAGTTTGGCCGTGCCGATGTCCATCCCCCGGTAGAGCTGGCTCGCGTCGGCGTTGACGATCTCGCCGTCGAGCGCTTCGGCCAGGGCCAGCGCGAGGTCGGACTTCCCGGTGGCCGTGGCGCCGACCACCGCGAGGACGGCAGCGGTCACTAGGGCACCATCCTTTCAACGGATGTCTGTGAGGCGTTCGTTGTAGGGACTCGGCGAGGGCCGAGGTGACGGCCAGCTGTGGTCGCCTTTTGAGGGCC
>Ga0209793_1000331_pt1 | contig 62130 bp, 54 predicted proteins | sample EBPBio122009_DNA_FD_185863 | JGI IMG/M metagenome (GOLD analysis project Ga0209793, IMG submission 185863) | Wastewater treatment Type I Accumulibacter community from EBPR Bioreactor in Madison, WI, USA - Reactor 1_2/2/2009_ DNA (SPAdes) (version 2) | ecosystem: Engineered > Bioreactor > EBPR >... | reverse complement strand
CCGGAAGGAAAAACACGCTGACCTGAACCCGTGCGGAATTATGCGGAGCGGATTGTCGAAAATCCCTCGCGTTTACAGCGTGATGACCTGACCGCTCCGCATAATCCGTCGCTCGGCATAACAGGCCTTATGCGGTGCTCTGCATAAAGCGTCCTTCGAGGGCTACTGGTCCCACGCTAAGGGTGCGGTCGCGGGCATTCGCGACTACGCCCCGACCGACGCGACGCTGTATGGTATCGCAGACCGGCTGCAGGCCATTCAGCGCCGGAACTTCTACCAGCTCGCCGCCGAGGTCAGCCATCGCGGGCGCTACTACCACGAATACACGATGTCGATCGACGTCACGCGCGACGGCCCGACCTGGCAGCCGCCTACCGAGGATGCGGAGGAGACCGTGACCGAGGCGCTGCGTGATCTCGCCCGCTGGCTCTACCGCCAGCTTGAGGCTGAATACGACCACCTCACCTCGGACGAGACCATCGAGGAGGGGATCATCGTGAACGAGTACACCTTCACCGAAGCCGGGCGACGGTTCGGGTGAACGGAACGCAAGCTATAGGTTCACATGATCTTTACAAATGGTCCATATGATCTATATTCAGGCCAATGGAGGATGCCATGCAGGTCGCAGAGAAAATCCGGGAACCCGCCCAGGTCAACGCCATCGCGTTGAAGGCCTACGCGCGCGTGACCGATGCCTGGGGTCTCAGCCTCAAGGAAGCGGCGGGCCTTGCCGACATGTCAGAGAGCACGTGGAAGCGCGCCAAGAAGCCGGACTTCGCGGGGGAACTGACCAAGGACCAACTGCTACGGCTTAGTGCAGTGATCGGCATCTACAAGTCGCTTGAGCTCTACTTCTCCGAGCCGCTCGCTCGAAGCTGGTTCACTCGACCGAACACGGGGCCGCTCTTTGGGGGAAGCCGTCCAGTCGAAACCGCCATCGACGGGGGCTTGCCGCATATCCTCGCCGTTCGGACCTATCTCGATGCGCTGCGTGGCGGGGCATGAAGCGGACCGAGATTTCTGATCGCGGTCTCGTTCGTCTCCTGCCCGCCACCTACCACAAGCCGCCATCGCTGCGCGGTCTCGTCGATAGCGATGACGAGATGGAGATCCTCGCAGAGATCGAGGGTCTGACCAGCGGCCGTCTACTGGCGGAACGTGGGCGCAATCCGCATCTGGACCCGCGCGAGCTTGCCTGGCAGCGCCGCAGCCGTGATCTGCGTCTTTATGGCGACAGCCATGTCAACGCCGCCTTCACCTATACCCGCGCCGGCGGAAACCGATTCAACACCGAGGAGCGCGGCGCCTGGTACTGCGCGTGGGACGTGATGGTTTCCGTCAGCGAAGTGGCGTGGCACCGCACTCGCGAACTTGGCTTCACGGGCAGCTTTCATGACAGCGCCCGCTATGTGGAACTGCTGGCGGATTTCATCGGGATCTTCGATGATCTGACCGACGAGCCTGAACATCCGGCGCTGCATTCCGATCCGGCTGTTGGATATCCTGAGGGGCAAAGCCTCGCTCAACAGCTGCGCCGAGCGGGATCCCGCGGTCTGATTTACCCTTCGGTCCGGGCACCCGCGCCGGGTGGAAATTGTCTGGTCTGCTTCGAGCCGCATGCCATCCAGAATGTCCGACCGGGCGCGTCGTGGGATCTTGTTTGGGATGGGACCCCGCATTACTCGATCACGGCTGTCGGCTGATTGCGGGCGCCCTTGGAGGTCTTGAGAAATGAAAGCGCCTAGCGACAACAGCCCCGACGTGACGAACTTGAGGCCATGCGACCATCAGGCGTTCTTTGAGGTTTTGGATTCCCCGGCGTCACCGACGGAGACGTTGCGTGCCGCTTTTCGTCGGCGGAATCAATTCCCTGCGGGTATTCACGATATCGAGCAAGCTGACGACTGATAGTCCTCACCTGTTTCCGTCAATCCATTTCGACATCAGCCCCTTGTCGCGGAAGCATTCCTCCGGAACGGCGCGCCGTTTGATCCGGGCAAGCTTCTCCGCGAAGGCCACCTGCTTCGAGGTCGGCAACCGGTCCATGTCGGATACCGGTTTCAGCTGGGCTTGCGCCTCGATCCAGGCGCTCAGCGACCTGCGGTCCTGCTGAACTTCCCAAGGTAGGATGGCCTGGTTGCGCAGGGCGAGCGAGCGCGCATAGGCGATCTGCTTCTGAGTGGTGGGGAGGGCAAAGGCGGTGTCTTCCATCGGGAATCGTCCTTCTCGGCTTGGCTCTTGCATATAGAACAAAAGAAGAACAAATGCAAGGCTGGCCCCTAGTGGATCGGGTCGCCAGAGGGAGAGCGGGGGAGGGGGCAGGGCGAGCCCGAGGGATACCGAGAGAGGTGTTTCCGGGTGCGATCCTGACCTCAACCGGAGTTCCCGATGACCTACCATGTTCCCGCCGTACTGGCTGCGCCGCCAGCAGCCCTGCCGCCGCCTTCCAATGATGCGGCCAAGGTCCTCGCCGTCGCCTTGGCGCTGCAGCCCGCGCTTGCAGCGGGCCAGCCCATCGACACCGGCATGCTGCGCGCCGACATGGAGCGCGCCTTCGGCGGCTCCGATGCGGCGGGGACCTGGGACTGGAAACTGGCCTATGAGGCTAGCGAAGCTGCGCTCGTGCTCTTCCTGCGGAAGTTCGGCCGCGCGCTTCTGGCTCGGTCCGGCTCGCCTGCGGCGATGCTGCCGATCCTGACCCGGGTGTCAGCCCTCCTGCCCACACACACCCGCCGCTCGGAGGAGATGGAGCGGTTCCAGCAATTCTCGACCCCGCTGCCCATGGGGCTCGCGGCCGTGGCTGCAGCTCAGATCACGCCCCGCGATCTGGTCCTCGAGCCTTCGGCCGGAACCGGACTACTGGCAGTCCTCGCGGAAATCTCGGGCGGCAGCCTCGTGCTGAATGAGCTGGCCGAGACCCGCGCCGATCTTCTCCAGCTCCTCTTTCCGGGTCGTCCCGTCAGCACTTTTGATGCCGCACAGATCGATGATCATCTGGACGCGGGGCTGCGCCCGAGCGTCATCCTGATGAATCCGCCGTTCTCGGCGGTGGCCAATGTCGATGGCCGGACGACCGAGGCGACGGCGCGGCATCTGCGCTCAGCACTTGCCCGCCTCGCACCCGGCGGTCGGCTAGTGGCCATCACCGGGGCGGGCTTCGCGCCCGACGCCCCAGCCTGGTCGGAGACCTTCAGCCGGCTGACCGAGACGGCGCATCTGGTCTTCACCGGTGCTGTGGCAGGTGCCGCCTTCGCCAAGCACGGTACCAGCTTCGAGACGCGGATTTCGGTCTTCGACAAATGCTGCGGCGGCGAGTTGGGCGGCATCACATCTGATCCGAGCCAACCCATGTCTGCTGACGTGGCGAGCCTTTTGTCCCGGATCGTGGCCGAGGTGCCACCGCGCCTCGAGTTGGATACGGCCGTCGTCGCGCCCTCCCAGCCCACTTCCCCTTTCCGGGGAATTCCGGCCCGTGCGTCCGGCGCGATGGCTGGGAAATCGGGTGCAACGCCCGTGGCCAGCCTTGCGGCAAATGTCGCCACGCCGGACGCCGTTGACCTCGCCTACACCCTGCGCGAGGTGGTGGAAGACCCCGGCGCTGCCCGCCTGTCGGATGCGATCTACGAGACCTTCCGCCTTCAGGCGATCGACATCCCCGGCGCGGTCCCGCACCCAACCAAGCTGGTGCAGTCGGCGGCGATGGCCTCTGTCGCGCCTCCGAAACCCTCCTACCGCCCCAAGCTGCCCACCACCGTGTTGCAGGACGGCCTCCTCTCCGACGCGCAGCTTGAGACCGTGATCTACGCGGGCGAGGCGCATGGCGTCTATCTCGCGGGGTCTTGGACCGTCGATGAGACCGGCGACATGGTCTCGGCCGCGCCCGACGATGCCGCCGATGCGATCCGCTTCCGGCGCGGCTTCTTCCTCGGGGACGGCACCGGGGCGGGCAAAGGCCGCCAGTCGGCCGGGATCCTGCTCGACAACTGGTGCCAAGGCCGTCGCAAGGCGCTCTGGATCTCGAAGAGCGACAAGCTTCTCGAAGATGCGCAGCGCGACTGGTCGGCGCTCGGCCAGGAGCGGCTACTGGTGACGCCGCTCTCGCGTTTCGCGCAAGGCCGCGACATCCCGCTCGCCGAGGGCATCCTCTTCACCACCTATGCCACGCTGCGCTCCGAAGAGCGCGGCGCCAAGAAGTCCCGCGTCGACCAGATCGTCGACTGGCTCGGGGCGGATTTCGACGGGGTGATCTTGTTCGACGAAAGTCATGCCATGGCGAATGCGGCCGGATCGAAGGGCGAGCGCGGCGACACGGAAGCCTCGCAGCAGGGCAGGGCGGGCCTGCGCCTCCAGCACAAGCTGCCCAACGCCCGTGTGGTCTATGTCTCCGCCACCGGCGCGACAACGGTTCACAACCTTGCCTATGCGCAGCGGCTCGGTCTTTGGGGTGGCGAGGATTTCCCGTTTGCCACCCGTGCCGAATTCGTCGAGGCCATCGAGGCTGGCGGCGTCGCCGCAATGGAGGTCCTTGCGCGGGACCTGCGGTCGCTTGGCCTCTACACCGCCCGGTCGCTCTCCTACGACGGCGTCGAATACGAGATTCTGGAACATGCGCTGACGCCTGAGCAGCGCGGCATCTACGATGCCTATGCCGGGGCCTTCGCCATCATCCACAACAACCTCGCCGCCGCGATGGAGGCCGCGAATATCACGGGCGACAGCGGCACGCTGAACCGTCAGGCCAAGTCGGCCGCGCGCTCGGCTTTTGAGTCTGCCAAGCAGCGCTTCTTCGGCCATTTGCTGACATCGATGAAAACCCCCACCCTTATCGCCGCCATCGAGGCCGATCTCGCCACGGGCCATGCGGCTGTCATCCAGATCGTTTCGACGGGGGAGGCGCTGATGGAGCGGCGGCTGTCGGAGATCCCGACCGAGGAATGGAACGACATCCGCGTCGACATCACCCCGCGGGAATACGTCCTCGACTACCTCGCCCATTCCTTCCCGGTTCAGCTCTACGAGCCCTTCACCGACAGTGAGGGCAATTTGTCGTCCCGGCCGGTGGTGCGCGATGGCCGGCCGGTCGAATGCCGCGAGGCTACGCGACGGCGCGACGCGCTGATCGAGAAGCTGGCGTCGCTTCCTCCCGTGCCGGGCGCGCTCGACCAGATCGTCCAACGCTTCGGGACCGACCTCGTGGCCGAGGTCACGGGCCGCTCGCGCCGCATTGTGCGCAAGGGAGAAGGTGCCGCTGCACGCCTTGTCGTCGAAAGCCGCGCGGGCTCGGCCAATCTCGCGGAAACCGCCGCCTTCATGAACGACCAGAAGCGCATCCTGATCTTCTCCGACGCCGGCGGCACGGGACGGAGCTATCACGCCGATCTCGAGGCCAAGAACCAGCGCCTGCGGGTTCATTACCTCTTGGAACCCGGCTGGAAGGCCGACGCCGCCATCCAAGGCTTGGGCCGCACCAACCGCACCAATCAGGCGCAGCCGCCGCTCTTCCGGCCTGTCGCCACCAATGTGAAGGCGGAAAAGCGGTTCCTCTCCACCATTGCGCGACGTCTCGACACGCTGGGGGCCATTACCCGCGGTCAGCGCCAGACCGGGGGGCAGGGGCTGTTCCGACCCGAGGATAACCTCGAGTCCCCTTACGCACGCGATGCCCTGCGCCAGCTTTACCGGCGCATCTATCGTGGTGATGTGGCGGGCTGCAGCCTCGGGGAGTTCGAGGATGCCACCGGTCTCAGCCTAACCGATGACAATGGGCTGAAGGACGAGTTGCCGCCGATCACGACCTTCCTCAATCGCCTGCTGGCGCTGACGATCGATATGCAGGCCGTGCTGTTCTCGGCCTTCGAGGAATTGCTCGATGCACGGATCGAGGGCGCCATCGCGGCCGGGGTCTATGACCTCGGGCTCGAGACACTGCGCGCCGAGAGCTTCCGCATCACCGATGCGCGGGTGATCTACACCCATCCCGGCTCCGGTGCCGAAACCCAGCTTCTGACCATCGCAGAAAAGCGGCGCAATGCGCCGACCTCGCTCGCGGATGCCCTCGACTGGCTCGACGACCCCAAAGCACGCCTGCTGGTCAACAGCCGCTCTGGCCGGGCGGCGGTGCAGGTGCCTGCTACCAGCTTGATGCTGGACGATGGCACGATCGAGCCGCGCCTGCGCCTGATCCGACCGACCGAGGCCAGCAACGTGCCCGCCAAGATCATGGAAGACACCCATTGGCTGGAAGCAGACCGCGCAGCCTTCACCGCCGCCTGGACTGCGGAACTGGCCGAGGTGCCGGAGTTCTCGGAAGCCACCCTGCATATCGTGGCGGGGCTCTTGCTGCCGATCTGGAAGCAACTCCCCCAAGATGAAACCCGCGTCTACCGGCTGCAGACAGATGACGGACAGCGCATTATCGGTCGCCGGGTCTCGCCCGCCTGGGTCGCAACCACGCTGGCGGCCGATGCGCCGAAGCTGACGGCGGCGCAGGTCCATACCCTCGTTTTGGAAGGTAAGACCGTGGTGCGGATGGCCGAGGGGATGGAACTCCACCGTTCCCGGGTGATGGGAGTGAACCGGATCGAGCTCTCTGGTTTCTCCGAGGCCGCCAAGGATCGGCTCAAGGCCGATGGCTTCTTCTCGGAGATCATCAGCTGGAAGCTGCGCCTCTTCTGCCCGACCGACGCTTCGGGCATCGCTGTCCTCGAGCGCCTGCTTGCGCGAGTCGCGGTCACCGGCCTACATGCACGCAATGGTTGATTGGTGTGTTCATGTCATTGGAAACAGAAGATCTCTTGCGCGAGCTTTCCGCGAATGCCGAAAGCGTTTGTCGTCACTACCTTCCCGCTGGGAGGCGGGAAGGCTCCTATTGGATGGTCGGCGATCTGCAGAACAATCCGGGCCGCTCGCTCTTCGTGCGGCTCGTGGGACCGGCCTCGGGGCCGGGTGCTGCCGGGAAATACACCGATGCAGCAACCGGCGATCACGGTGATCTCCTCGACATCATCCGCGAGCGCACGGGGATCACCCGCTTCCCCGATCTTCTCGCCGAGGCCCGCGCGCATCTCGGCCGTCCGTCTCTGGTCACCCCTGATGCGCCCTCCCCGAAGAGGCCGAAGCCCTCGGGCGGAACTCCGGAAGCTGCCGCGTGCTTGTTTTCAGCCTCGGTGTCGGTCGCAGGCAGTCTTGCCGAGAACTATCTCCGCAGCCGAGGCATCACTTTGCCGGCCTCAAGCTCTGCCCTGCGCTTCCACCCGAAGTGCTGGCATCGGGATGAGGGTCAGACCAGATCCATCCCCAGACCAGCGCTGATCGCTGCGGTCACCGATGGGGCAGGGGTCCTACAGGGCGCACACCGCACTTGGCTTGCACCCGACGGCAAGGACAAGGCGCCTGTCGAAACCCAGCGACGGGCGATGGGTCACCTTCTGGGCAATGCCGTCAGGTTGACCGCGTGTGATGACATCCTCGTCGTCGGCGAAGGTATCGAGACCATGCTCTCCGTTCGAGAAGCAGCCCCTGGCCTTCCCGTCTGGGCGGCGCTCTCGTCTTCTCACCTCGGAGCCGTCCTGCTGCCGGAGGGCTTGCAGCGCCTCTACATTGCCATCGACCGCGATCCGGCAGGCAGACGCGCGGCGGAGAGATTGACCACCAGAGCCGCAGAGGCCGGGATTGCCGTTCGGATGCTGGAACCAAGGCTCGGGGATTTCAACGACGATCTCCGGGCGGACGGAACGGAGGCACTGCGTCAGCATCTGTCAGAGCAGATCGGGCCCGAGGATCGGCAGCGCCTGGAGCGCTGAGGCAACTCGACTTGCGCAAGGGGCAGTCTGAAGACAGTGGGGCAGGGGGCATCTCTCCTGTCCCGGGTCTGGACGCTCATCTTCGGCCTCCCCCGAGGGCCAGTCGATCCCCGCATTCCCCGCACGGCCTTCAAGAGATGGGCAGGCGGCCGTCAATGGGGCCACCCCTTCAAGGACGGGGGGCAACTGATTTCCGCCGGCGGCAGAGCCGCCTTTGCATCGCGAGACAAATCAGCCGCCCCCCGTCCTCCTCCACATGCGTTCCGGCCCCGAAGGCGGGGTGAAGGGTCGCCCCCCGTGACGGCTTCGCGAGCCCATGAAGGCCGCGCGGGAGAACGCGCGGACCGCCAAGAGCCCGGAGGCAAGACAGAGATGAACTTCCAGACCCGCGACGACAGCTTTGAGCCCACCCACACCGCGTCCCAGACCGCCCATGCGCTGGAAGAGTTGCAGCTCTACGGCTACCGCCCCTTCGAAGACGAGCCCGATCCGCGCCCGATGCCGGATGCCGACCGCCTCCGGGGTGCCGTTGCCGATATCTTCGATGCTCTCGTCGCGAGCCTCGCCGACACCCGAATGGAACCCGACCTCGAAGAAATGCTCTGGGGCCAGGTCAATCTCTTCCACCGCGCGACCGCCCGGATCGAGCGCAATCTCGATGACAACGAGCAGGGCCAGCGCCGCCTCCAGCGGGAACAGGATGGCTCCGAGGTGAAATCCACCGAGCTGGAGCGCCTGGTGGTCGAGGGCCTGACCCTGACCGAACGGCGGAACTGCATGGACATGATGCGCGACCATGCCGCGACGGAGTTCTGGCATCACACGGGCTCGACCTGGCGGCCCCGCACTGGCTCGATGGTGAACCATCAGCACCTGACCGCCGCGCTGATCGACAGCCGCGACTTCCTCGCCGCCAAGCGCCGCACCGAGGCCGAGGTGATGCTGCCCGCAGGCCCCAAAGTGGTCCTCACCGGTGGGACCGACTTCAACGATCACCGCCTGATCTGGGGCAAGCTGGATCAGGTCCGGACCAAATATCCCGACATTGTGCTTCTCCACGGTGGCAGCCCCAAGGGCACCGAGCTCATCGCCGCCAAATGGGCCGAGGCCCGTGGCGTGACCCAGGTCGCCTTCAAGCCCGACTGGACCAAGCACGCCAAGGCCGCCCCCTTCAAGCGCAACGACGCAATGCTGGACGTCCTGCCCGTTGGCGTCCTCGTCTTCCCGGGCAACGGCATCCAGGAAAACCTCGCCGACAAGGCCAAGAAGCTCGGCATCCCGGTGGTGAAGTTCGAGAGGGGGGCGTGAGCCCCCCCAGGTGATGCGCTCACAGCCCCTTGCTGACGATCCCTTTCGGCAACGCTCGCTTGGCTCTCCTAGCCACGGAGGCCCAAAGTAGCTATGCAGGGCGAATGATCAAGGAAGCGCAAATCGCTCCCAATAGGGGCGCGTGACCGGCAAGAACGGGGTTGAACACGACAAAGAAACAGTCCACGTTTGGTGCTAGGTGGTTCGAAAGTAAGGATGCGCAACTACAAGTTCCAACCAGATTTGGCAACGGACGTAGCGTGCATCGGTCGGCATACAGAAGCTGCTGCCAGGAGGATTTTTATTCAATTGGGCTCAGCAATGGAAGACAAGTCAATCATCGAGAAAGTCTCTATTACAGAGATATGTGTTCCACCGGAGTTTTCCGAGCACCTAGATCGAGCGCTAGTTCGTCTTGCCTATCTTTTTCCAGAGTTTCAAGTAAGCCAAAGCGATCTCGATCAACTGATGATCCGAGTTCGTCACACGCCTAAACTCGACACTGAGGCGTTCAGCCGAGAATTGCATCACGCGCTGGCCCGCGAAAAGATTAGGTCGGAAGGGGAACCCCTTCGACGCGCTTTGCTTCATAGTATTTTTGAGCAATGAGTATCTGGCCACTACAGTTCCGCTGGCTTGGCCAGAGCGAATATCTTTTCTCAAACGATAGCGGTGCATTCTTTCGTTCGGACGAAAGATTCCTCCGACGTTACACGGAAGAGCGCCTGACTGAAGAGGACTACCAATTCTTGTCGGACCATGACTTCGCATTCTCCGACGTTGGAGATGCCCCTTTCTTGGGGCACGCATATCACTGGATGAAGCGCCTCAACACCGCAGCAGAATTGAATTATGTCATTCTTGTTCCGACACTTCGGTGCAATCTCACCTGTGACTATTGCCAGGTGTCTCGCGCTGCGGAGACTGCTAAAGGGTTTGACTGGACCGAAAGTGATCTGAACCTGGTTTTCAGGATGCTGTCAGAGGTCAAAGGTGACTCCCTGAAGGTTGAGTTCCAAGGTGGAGAGCCACTGCTTCGGCTTGACCTTCTCCAGGCTGTGCGTTCGTTCGTTCGAGAACGGTTCAAGCATGCTGAGTTCGTGGTCTGTACCAACCTCCAGTCGGTAAGCAAGGAAGCCTGGCAGTTCTTCGAGAGTCCGGACACCCTGATCAGCACCTCTCTTGACGGCTCTCCAGATCTGCACCGGAAGCTGCGGACAAAGTCGCCCGATGCTCATGACGAGTTTCTCTCGAACCTTGGACGGGCAATGGCGCAGTTCGGGCCAGAGCGCGTTTCTGCCCTACCCACTCTTGATGTGAACGATCTTCCAGATCCGGCAGAGTTCGTTGAGCAGTATGCAGAGCTTGGCATCCATTCGATTTTTCTACGCCAGGTCAACTACCAGGGCTTTGCCAGGAAAGTCCTCCGTCAAAGCAATAGCACCTCCTGGTACCAGTTCTACCGGTCGGTTGTTCACTACATCATCGAAAAAAACCATTGTGAAGATCTTGCGATGGAGGAGTTCTATCTGAGCCATCTCCTCCGTCGCGTAATACGTGGCGGTCAAAACAACTTTGTCGATCTGCGCAACCCGAACTGGTTGGGTATAGACTACATCGTGATTGACTTTGATGGTAAGATATATCCGACGGATGAGGCGCGAATGCTGTCGCGCGTCAGACATATCGACTTGGCAATTGGCAGCCTTCAAACTGGCCTTGATCAGCAGAAGCTGTGGCAGCTTAACCAGGCCGTTTCAAATTTCGACGATCCGGACTGTGCGCACTGTGTATACCGTCCGTATTGTGGACTGGATGTTGTCGATGATCTTTCCAGATACCAACGCGTTGACTTGCCTAGGCACATGACGCACCATTGCAACAAGCACATGACGCTTTTCGACTATGCATTTGAGTTATTATACTCTGAAAGTCCGGTCGTACGATCGTCAGTCGCGAAGTGGCTGGGACTCACGAGTTTGCCTGATAACCTATGTCTGGTTCATAAATGATTCCATTGCAACTCAAGGTCCAAACTGCAGCGCACGCAGAGCCGCTCGTCTTTCGACTGCGAAACGACGAACATGCTACAGACATCTTAACGGGTAAAGATGCTGTTCTAAAGTCAAGAAGCGGGCATCTGGCATACTACGACCTAGACGGCCGCGAAATCCAAGTGGCTCTTCCTCCAGGCGAGACGTGCGGCAACGACGTTGTGATGGTCTTGCCCGGAAGATCGACCGCGCATCGGCTAATTCGTTCTGCTTCGCGCCACAACACTCTGTTGGTCACGGAGCAGTGCGACCAGCTCTGTGTGATGTGCTCACAGCCGCCGAAGGCATCGCACAATGACCTCTTTCGACCATTCTTCGATGCCTGTTTGCTCGCGCCAAGGGAGGCGGTGATCGGCATCTCAGGTGGGGAGCCTCTGTTGCATAAAGCAAGGCTCTTCGACTTTCTTTTTATGGTTCACCTCAATCGACCGGATCTGCATTTTCATGTACTGACCAATGCGCAGCACCTCGAAGAGACGGATCTCGATTTTTTGCGGCAACTTGATCAGAGCAAGATCACCTGGGGCGTTCCAGTTTACGCATCTTCGGCAGAAATCCATGACAGGATCGTGGGAAAGGTGGGTGCGTACGCAACACTGCAGAGTGGCCTTACGATTCTCGCAAAGGCGGGCGCGCGCATTGAACTGCGCACCGTTGTGCTGCGTTCAAACCTTGGTGCGCTCGGGGCTCTTGCTCGAACCATTGCCACGCGTTTTCCCTACTGCACGGTCTGGGCTATCATGCATCTTGAGAACATCGGGTACGGCCGCAAGAACTGGCAATTGGAGTTTGCCGACACGTCGACCGACTTCGTTGCTGTTAAGGCTGGAATCGACGTGGCGCTGGCCTTCGGCATTGATGTAGCGCTTTACAACTTCCCGCTGTGCACGGTACCTTCTAACTACCGCATTTACTGTTGCGCTTCCATTTCAGATTGGAAGCAAAAGTTTCTGCCAGAATGCGACCACTGTATAGCGCAGCACACCTGCTGCGGCTTCTTCGAATGGTACCCCGAAGACCGGGGTTTTGAGAGGGTTCAAAGGTTGTGACAAAGAAGTTCCTGGTGACGTCGCTTCTTGCCGCGGGATTTCCGGCGACTGGAGCTGATGCTTTGGTCGCTCCCAAGCCCACGTGGCAGAACCAGGAGATTGCGAAGATCTTCTCCGTCTTCCGGCAAGCACACACCTATACACTCGCTGGACACAGTTCGCATCGAAGCCATAGCTCACATGCGAGCCACCGGTCCTCGAGCGGTGGGTATAGTGCGCCGGCTTCTCCGGCGCCACTGTACACGCCTCCGCTATCGGACAGCACTCCGCCGTCCTCGATCCTTCCTAGCCCGCCCGCAACAGCGCTGCGAACCCTTCCTGGTAACACTGCTGCCTTCACCAATATCGCTATGCAAGTCCAGGCGGCTTTGACCGCCTACGGCTACTACAGCGGTCCAATTGACGGCATCATCGGCTCCGCATCGCGCACTGCGCTATCCAAGTTTCAGGCCGACTACTCTCTCAAAGTTACAGGCACTATCACTCCCGAGGTTCTCGATGCGATGGGTATCGTTGCGAAGTAGCGCGGTATTTCTTTGTGGCATTTTGGCCGGTACTCTCTTGTCGAGCGCCGCGTTGCCATTGTGGAAGACTGCATTAATTTCTCGATACTCCAAGCAGTTCGGTGAACTTACGTTCGCTTGCGATAACTCCATGCGCTTACATCTGTTGGCTTCTCAGAGGCTCAAATTTGAGCCTTCGGAGGCTAACGTAGAAGCGCTCCGACAAGCCGAGGTAGCCCTGATCGATTGTCAAGAGTACGACATCTTTCAAAAGCGCCTCATACGATGGGGGCTTGACGAGAATGACGTAAGTGAAATGGCGCTTCTGGCAATCGAGGCAAACGCAAGTGACCTCAAGGAGGTGGTTTCAATTCATGAAATTCGGTACTAACGAACTTTTTGTTGCTTCGGTCGCAGCCCTGTTAGGGACGCAGGCCTTTGGGGACAATCTGCGAGAGGCAGTTGTCCGGGATTCGGCCATCAGAGCGGGGCTGGTCCCCGCTGCTGAAACGGTTGTCCAGACGGACGACGCCCTTGTTGCGGTCGGAAAGGAGCTTTTTGAGAGCAAGCTGCTTTCCTCGTCAGAGGACACAGCCTGTGCCTCGTGCCATTTGGATCGCTTTGGTAGCGCAGACGGTATTCCAGTGGCTTTAGGGACGGATGCATCTGGAGCTGGGCTAGATCGGATAGTGGGGGGCGGTGATATCATTCCGCGCAACACTCTTCCATTTTGGGGCAGGGGAGGGAAGGGTTTCACGACCTTCTTCTCCGATGGGCGCGTTGATGCTTCCGTTACGCCCTTGATCAGTCAATTTGGTGAAATGCCGCCGTCAGAGGATCCTCTGATCGTAGCAATCCACTTGCCACCCGTTGAAATTGGCGAAATGGTCCTCGATGCGAGCTCTGCGGACGATCTCCAAACCGAAACGCTTCAGAGCGCGATTAAGATTTATGACCTTGTTGCCCGACGGGTGCAGGAGGACAGCGAACTTTCATCCAGGCTTTCTGCGGCCCGTTCTGTGCCGGTAGACGACCTTACGTATCTCGATGTCGCAAGCGCAATCGCAAACTTCATTCGCTTCAACTTCGCTCTTAAAGATACTAAGTTTCATAGGTTTGTGTTTTCTGGGGGAGACTTGACCGACGAAGAGTTAAATGGGGCACTGTTGTTTTACGGGAGGGGTCGGTGCTCTTCATGTCACAATGGCCCATACTTCTCCGATCTGGAGTTTCACGCGATACCGTTTCCGCAATTCGGATCTGGCAAGAATGGGTTTGGGGTAGATTATGGGCGGTACAACGTAACGATGAACCCTGCTGACCTTTTTACGTTTCGAACGCCACCCTTGTTCAATGTGTCAAAGACAGCCCCTTACTCGCATTCGGGTTCAGTTGCTTCCTTGCAGGAGGCTATCCGGTACCACGTGGATCCGTTGGCGCATTTTGATGCGAGTATGTCTGCAAACGACAGGGCGCAGTACTATCAGAGGCTTACTTTTTGGGCTGAGACAGGTCTTAGTGGCGTCGTGCTGAGCGATGCGGACTATGCTGATATTGAGAGCTTCCTGGGAACACTTTCATTTGAAAGCGAACTTCAGGTTAAAGAGGTCGACTTGGTTGACTGAGCGATGGGTGTCTCATGGGAGACGCCGCTTGTTGTGCCCTGATGACGGTGGCTTAACCCGTACCTACTCTAGGACCATCGATGATCCTCTACAAAACGATCGCTTTGCAGTTTGGGCGCTTCCTCGAGACGGGTCGGCCGGGCAATGAGTTTGATCTCGTCGGCCGCAAGTTTCCCAGGGAAGAAACCCGCGTTGATCGCCGGGCTCTCCTGTCCGAGCTGAGCAAGGCTCGCATCTACCTGCTCGACCACCGCGCCGCAAACTATCTCGACAGCTTGCGTATGGATGTGCAGGGCATGCCCTGGGAGACCCGGGAGGATTCTGAGATCCAAGCCTATGTTCGTGAGGTCAATTTCCCGCGCGAACTCGTCTGGGTCGAGTTCGACGCCCGACACCTTTGGATGGACCGCGTCACCAGAGGCCTGACCACTATGGCAGGTCTTGACCTGAGACATCTCTCACAGCGCGGCTTCTTGTTCGATAACCGGTCGGAAGGTGCGATGACAGTGCGGCTCTTCAATGGGGTGACAGATCGAGCTTCCTTCAGCCCCTGGTAACGCTTGTTCTCAGGAAATCGGGCGATCGCCCGGACTTCACTGATGCAGCTTGGCAGCCGCAGGTGAATGTCTTGATGGCACATGCTCGCGGTTCCACCGAAGAAGAGATCAAGGATGTGGAAGCCTTGCTCGAAGAGCACAAAGGGCACGTAAGCTATGAAATGGTCATCGGTTTCATGCTGTTCGCGGCCTTAGCAGCCCGCGAAGACGATATCTTGTCAGAAGAAACACCCAGCCTGTCTCCTGAGCAGACGAAGACCGCGCGGAAGTTCGGCAAGACCTGGATGACGGAAACGCTCCGGTCCCATGTTACGATCCGCATTGGACCATCCGGCGAACGTCACCTCGTCGAGAGGGAAGCAAGGCGCCAATTCGAAGTGAACCGGGCGTCCGGACGCGCGACGCCGACCGAACATTGGGTCAGCGAGCATGAGCGCCGCTACTCAAGCGGTAAGGTCGTCCGAGTTCGTGGACACAAGCGGGGTGTCGTTGCAGACAAAAGTCTGCCGATTAGAGTGGTTGGCCCGCGGCCGCAGAACTAAACCGAATTGAACTTCTTCGGAGCTTGTCGCCTAGCCGAGCAGCTCGTCCGGGTTCTTGCGTGCATCGACATACGCAGCAAACCAGCCCGGCTTGCGTCCCCTGCCGGACCAGGTGAGGGTCGGGTTCTCCGGATGCCGGTAGATCTTCGTCGAGGGCGCCCGCTTGCGCTTCGGCTCCTCGAGTTCCGCCAGTTCGGCAAGAGTGAAGCCGGGGTCCTTGGCCAGCATCTCGACCTTTTCGCGTGCTTCTGCCTTTTGCCGCACTTCGTAGGTGCAAATGGCCTTGGCAACGGACTTCTGCAAATCGCGCAGGTCTGCGAGCTACATAGCCGCAAGGTTGAAATCAGGCATCGGGTGCTCCGGTTGATCCAATGCGTCTGGCGTACTCGTGCCGAGCCCGCGCGGCAAGAGATCAGCGGGGCAGGGGGATCGGGTGGGCGTAGTGATCCCTCTCTCCCTTTCCGGGTTCTTTCCCCCTGGCCCTGACAGAGCCGGATGAGATCGGTCTGAACTTGTCTGCTTGGGTCTCTCGCCCAGAGATCCGGCTGAGGCACCTCCCCTTCGACTGACAATCCCCTAAGCCTGTTCGGTCTCCTGCCCGCAACCCCAACTCCTGCCCGGGCCGTGTTGCCCCTTCGGGGCTGCCCGCTCCACCCCGGTCCTCTGGGGGTTTCCGGCGCCCGTTCAGTCCACCGTGCACGCGTCACCCGACGGGCTTTCTCTGGGTCTTGTCAAAGGGACGGTCCCGAAGACAGGACACACAGGAGCTTACCATGCAGAACATCGTCATCCTCGCCGGCAATATCGGTCAGACCCCCGAAGTCCGCACCACCCAAGGCGGCACCAGATCACCAACTTTAGCTTCGCTACCTCTCGCCCCCGCCTCTCGGAAGGTCGCGTGCTGCGCGACGAAAACGGCTACCGGGTCATGGACACCGAATGGCACCGCATCACCTGCTTCAACGGTCTCGGCAAGACGGTCGCGGAGCATTGCGAAAAGGGCATGAAGGTCCTCGTCCACGGGCGCATCCACTACACCAAGTGGACCGACGCCACCGGCACCGACCGCTACGGCTGCGAGATCATCGCCGAGAAGGTCGACTTCTTGAGCCGCCCGAAGTCGGCCGAGAACGAAAATCCCGAACTGGTCGATCGCGACGACGAGTTCGGCTTCTAAGCCGACCGACCCCTTGCCCGGCGGGGGAGCCCGCCGGGGCTCGAGTGCATCGCTTTGAGCAAGAAGAACGATCGGCCGAAGAATGGCGAGTGCTTCGCTGCAACATCGGAACTTCCAACCGCCTACAAACACTCCAAAGTCACCCCTCTGAACGCAACGACGCTGTGTTAGACTTCCGCCAGTTGGCGTTCTCGTCATCCAGGGGAACGGTGTACAGTAGAGCCACTCCGACAACTCAGTTTTCTACCTGTGAAGCTCGGCAGGGGAGGTGCGTAAAGTGAACTGTACCAGCGGGAGAGTAGGTCCAGAATTCTATGGTTGGCGTTTGCGGAAGAATGAATTATCAATTTCCAACAGAGAGATGGAGAGTTGAACAGTGGTAGATCAAAGGGCCATACACGACTTCTATTCAAGTACCTATCTTCCACTAAATGATCCCGTAAATCAGTTTAGAAGAATATCAGCAGTAGCAGAATACATCTCTAAAGACGACACAAGATTGGAGGACTTGCGGAGGTGGTTTGGAATATTCAAGAGCAAATTTGAAGCATCCAAGAACGACCTTCGACGAGAAGGACGCCCAATATTCGAACAAGTTGACGAACGTCAGGCACCTCTCTGGTCACGGCTACTAACTCAAAGAAAGGAAAACACGGAAGCAAGCCTCGCTAGGCCCGACTTCTCTGCAGCATCAGAATACCTCCTAAACTGCTTTCAGATAGCAAAGACCGCGCGATCAATGTCCACGGAAGGCCTCAAGCGTGAGTATATCTCTCTTGATAGAGATATTCGAACAAATGGTACGTGGCTAGAGAGATCATTTCTTGGACAGATCTCGCCAGAGCGGAACACCTTTCTGCTGTCATATGACATAGAGGCGGCAATCGCACAAACACGCGAGGACACTGCTGGCAGCCACTCCGACCGGCCATCACTGCAAATTTCGAGCGACATTCTCGAACGAGTGCTCACTTCCCTTGAACGCGGAGCTGTTGGGATTGCCGATAGAAGGCTTGAAAGAAGCTTAAACAACATACGGCGCTACGGCGCAGATCTGTACTCTCGGAAGTTTGAACAGCTTTCTTACATCCATCACGAAATTTCAGAGAATGCAATGGCGCACGCCATTGATTCACCGTTTAACGATCGAATGAACGAAGACCTATCAAGTTTCTTTGGCATGCTCTTTTACTGTCAAGTTAGCGCCGTACGTGTGTCGCAGCGAACTCCGATAAACAAGCAATCGTCGATACATCCTAAATTCCCAGAGTATGTAGGTGCCTTGAGATCAATAAACCGAAAGCAGGACCAATACTTGTATGCGATCACGTACTGTGACACTGGTCCGGGAATCTTGAGACACGTACGCAGATTCGCCACAGACACATCTAATGAAACAGGTGTCAGTTCCATTCGCTACATGATGGAGAACCAAGTATCGACACGGGCCTTTTCTGGATCGGGGCTTGGACTGCGCAAAATTCGGGAATTCACGTCGAGCCTTGATGGCTTCCTTATCATTGAGACAAGTGGACAAACCTACACCTACGATAGTCTGACTTCCGCCGAACACGAGGGAGTAAACGCTAACACTCGTGGAACGATGCTTACTCTAATGTTTCCGGTAGACTGACGATGGCGTTTCGATACTTTGAGGCCAAGATCGGACTTGATATTGCTAGGCTTCTCAGCGAAGCTCAACGGGAGTGGCCGATTATTGGTCGAATTGTACGGCAGTCAGATAAACGCAGAACCCGCCTGAAGACCGCCGCAGACTCATTAAAGCGAGAAGCTGTTCGCCTTTGTGAGGCAGCATTCGTAGCACGTCGAAGCAATGAACTCGCTGCGGACGACACGGTAGTTGTGCGATTGCCGTGCAATGTTAACTGGACCGTATTCAATACTTCCATTGAAGTACTATCAAGAGAGTTATTGCAGTATGGTCGGAAGCGCAATCCAAGTAATCCAATAATCCTGATTTACACAGCAGACCACCATGTCGTTCCGGATGTAATTTTCGATCCGGACGAGAAGTATCAGAGCCACAATGTAAACACACTTATCACTCTACTTAGAACTGAGGAGCTTGTCGGCTTTGTGACGCGCACGGATGCGATGTTTGAGTTTGGTCGATCTGCTGTATTTGCATTGCCATCCGGAATGTTCGCAGACTACTTCTTTCGAGTTGGAAATCTCCAGAGCGACGCAGACTTCTGTCAAGCTATGCTTTTCTGGGCGCTTCCGCATTTGGCACGGACAACAATAATAGTGTCGGATACTTGGTCAATTTCTACTACGGCCGCCTCGCTGGGGTCTGGACTTTCTCAATATCGCAAAGGTGATGATAAGGTAGTTTGGAGTCATTTGTTTGAGTACCTGCCGACGTCAAGTGATAGCCAGGAACGTTTCAAGCGATCGGCCACCTCTCTCCTAGGAAGTACGGATAGGCTACTTTTTCTAAATAGCTTCAGATCATCTGGGCGATTGGAATCGGCAGTGAAGGCCGCAGCCGAAGATTTAGGGCTCGGCGACCGAGTAGATTTTCTTTCTATCTACGGCGCTCCCGGCGCCGATGATCGTGAGTCCAAAGTGCTATGTAGTTTGTCTGGGTTCTTTGAGGAGCGTGGGCTTGAGGGAGTTGTAGAACACGGTACTGCACGCAGTACCCCAGTGTTTAACATTCATGCGAAGACCTACTTTCCTGATTTCAGAAAGCCAATTGTTAAGAGTTTCTCGGTAAAGGCCGCAGCCGTAGATAAGGACTTCTTTGAAAGGTACTCTGGTCAGTCCATCTTCTCGGTATGTCGAACAGGCGGATCGGCCGGTTACACAGGAGCAGAAGGGTTCGACACAAAGTCTAGACACCATGCGTTCCATGTCGATGCAAAACGTCTATTCGAGTCCGACGAGTTTGTTAGGAAAGTTCAGTCGCTGAGGCTTAGGGGCGCTGACGCAGTTTATGTAAATGGAAGCACGGCATCGCGTAAGCTGGCTGATCTTTACATGAGTGCAAGTGGTTCTAGCGGTGCAAAGGTAATCGTCGGTAGTCACACTGGCTTCGGAGATGTTACAGAGAACCAGGACGTCAAGGAGTTCTTGGCGACAGCGGATGGAAAGACGATCGTTTTCTGCGTTCCTATGGTCGTTTCGGGTGCGGGCTTAGGAAACTTGCAGGAGCAGCTTAGGCGCATCGTTGGTACGCCAAAGAAAATTAGGGCAAATGTTGTTATCCTAATTGGACTCCTCCGTCCTGACCACCCTGAAAAGCTAAGCAGACTGAAGAATAGCTATTTGCGGAGAGGGAATCCAGACGGATCCGCATGGCATGAGCCGCTCGTAGTTGAGTCGATAGTTCTTCCGAACTGGCAGGAAGATCAGTGCCCGTGGGTTTCTGAGAGGAGAGTTATTACTAGAGCCTTGCAGTCAGATGCACTAAGTGAAGTGGATCGTGATGCCTTGCTTACTAGGAAGGACGTTCTCGAAAGACATGGTCGAACGGGTCTTTCAGATAGCAAGGTCTTCTTCACTCGTGAGCCGGGCGCGCGTTTGAGATTCAATCCGGACAGTCTTTGGCTTGATGAAGATAGGGTTCGGGATGAGGAGCAAGCGGCTAAGATGCTTGAAGAGGTTGGCTTCTTAGGGTCGCGAACGATTGCAAAGGAAACCAGTGAAGGTGATCTGTGCTGTGCAGTAGCTAGTTCGATTCAGAGGTGGCGGGTGGAGGCTGCGAAAGATCCTTTTCATTTTTCTACGATAGACGCGGCGGTACTTACGGATCACAACGGTTTCAATGAGGCACGATTGCGTGCCGCGATTTGGAGAAGTTTGAATCTGGGGGAAAGGATCGCTGCCATTCGTTCGACTGAGCGAGCGAATGATTTTGAAACAATGTGCCAGCGTATATATCCCATAGCTGAGTTCGATGCAAATTATTCAACTCTGGAGATTGAAGCAGTCTTGGCGTTCCGTAGGGACTTGGTGCGCGTCATGAGAGGTATTAGAGGAACAACAGAGTGGAGCTCCCTTAGCGCGCTTGCTCTCAGTTCCTGATTCTCTCAAGAGGATTCCGATCGGTGCGTGTGGGAGGGGTTACATAATCTTCATTACGCGGCGCGAATCTGTAGGCGCAAAGTAGAAATGTCGTCCCGCTGGGCGCTGTTCTTCAACCCTCGGGGAAGAGGATCGCCTCAACGTCCATCGCCCCGTTCAGCACGTGAAGGATGGTGATACGGTCATCGCCGACGCGGTAGAAGATCAGGTAGCGGCCGTGGACTCGGCGACGGATGTGATGGCGTTCATAGCGCAGCACGATCGGCCAAGCTTCCGGTGTGTCGGCGATATCGAGGCAGCGCTCGTAAAGCTCTCGCACGAAACTCACGGCGCGCGGCGGGTTGTCGCGGGCGATGAAGACGGCGATCGCTTCCAGGTCGGCCTCGGCCGCGCTGGTGATGTCGACTTTCATTCTGATGCGCGACCCATGGCCTGGTATTTGGCCTCGAGACGCGCAACCACATCGGACATGGGTTTGACACGCCCCTTCTCGGCATCATCGAGTCCGCGCGCCAAGGCGAGATCAAGCACTGAGAGACGAGCCTCACGCTCCTGGATCAGTCGGATGCCTTCCCGGAGCACTTCGCTCTTCGAGTTATAACGACCTGCCTCGACAAGCTTTGCGACGAAGCTTTCCAGTTGCGGTCCAAGGTCAGCGCTGATCATGGGGCCTCCGATCTGTATTCGCCAAGGTAGGCGACTTGATAACAGTTATCAAGATTGGTGTGTGGCGTCTGATCCTTGCACAGAGCTAATCGCGCTTCTTCGCCGATCGGCGCTCGTGCGGTTGCCCTCCCGTATCGCTTCTGTTCCAGTCCGCCCGAGCTGACAGAGATGGAAGGTCTGGACATGGCACCGAACGACAAGCTTCCGATCTGGCCGGAAGCCGCTAGGGCAAATTCCCGGCGCAGCATCTTCGCGGGTGATCTGGTGATCGAGGGTGAGGTCATCTCTGAAGGACCGGTTGATGTCCATGGCAAGATCGTCGGATCTGCGCGGGCGCCCGAAGTCGTGGTTGCCGCCACTGGACGAATTGAAGGAGCAGTGAGTGCCCACGATCTGACGGTCCTGGGGTTCGTGTCGGGATCAGCGTCGGCGCATCATGTGCAGTTGGCACCTACTGCGGTGGTTCATGCCGATGTCTTGCATGAGCGGGTTGCAATCGAGGTCGGCGCGGAGCTTGAAGGACGGCTGCAGCGAAAGGGCGAATGAGCATTCAGCTCCTCCTCTCACCCGCGCGAAGAGTTAGCCGGGCCGTAGCCGCGGCGTAACTTCTGCCGAAGGGTGCAATTGGCGGCGGCCTCCGCGTCGATAGTGTTCGGCCAGGTTTCGAAGATCGTTCGGCCGTGTGTCCCGATCCGGCCCCAACAGCGCAGCACGGTGACCTCGCCAAAGAGGGTTGGCGCCAAATCGATGCTGTAGAACCGCGCCATGTTGGCAGCCGGGTCGATGCGATGCAGATGTGCCAGAACCATTGCGGCCTCCGGCTCAAAGCCTCTGCCGATCTGGCACCGATGTCCAATTCCATTTCTGAATCGGTCCTGACGGATCGATTCAGGTTGGTGATGGCAAGCTGCGGCACGCGTCGCCCGTCGACTGGCGCTGTGCGTTTCGCTCGGCTGCGTGGTCGCCGATGATCAGCGTCTGGAGAACACCAACTCCTTGACGATCACGTAGAGCTTTGGCCGCCGCTTGTTGGACGTATACCAGACCGTCTTCCGGCCTGATGTCTGGCTGAACTCGTAAGTCACACCGAGCACGATTTCAGGGTGTGCGGGATCGACCATCCATTCGATTGGCCTTCCAACGTCGATCTGCTCTCGCGGAAGAGTGGTGTCGAGGGCAGCGGCATCCTGATCCGTCATTTGTTGTCTCCCTGACTCACTGCTCCGATGTTCGCCTTGATCAAGGCTGCGTCGAAGGCCACTTGGAACCTGGCGCGAAACGTCGGGCCTATGACCCGGGCGAGCCCCATGATGCCGAGCGGATCGTGCTTGGCGGACAAACCGGCGGCGAACTGCGGCTGCAGGGTAAGAGTCACGCTGGTGGGATGCTTGCCACGCCCGCCGCGGGGTTCGGTGACCTCTGGCATGCCATTGCGTTCCCAATCTTCGAAGATGTCTTCACGCAGTCCTTGGGCGACGCGCCGGATCAGAAACTGGATGGAGCAACGTGCAGCTTCCGCCCAGGCTTCCGCAAGGACAGCCTGGCGAGCCGTCAATGACACAGCGACATAGACTACTTGGCCGCGCGATCCCGAGGAGCTCGTTTTCGCGACGAGGTCACGGCTCTTCGAAAGATCCTCATCCCGTGACGAGGCTCCTTCCTCTTCCCGGCTCTTGCTTTCTTCAGAGGTGGATTGCGAAACCGTGGCGTCGTCGGCTGCGAACACCGCCTCAGCGGGTCCAGTGGTCAGGCCGCCCGAATTCGCCGGGGCGCTCTCGCTTGTCGCCGGATCGGCTGTGTCCGTAGGACTCCGCCGATCAACGGGACGCCCAATGACCGGCGCTCCAAACCCGAGCTTCGCCGAAAACCCTGCGTCCTGCCGGATGATCCGCATCTGATCTTTGCGCTGCGCCATCACGCCACCTCCGACGGGGCGAGGATCAGCTGGTCGATTTCTTCGAGGAGCTCCCCTGCCTCCTTCACGGCAGTCTGCAGATGTGCCGCCAGCCCGCGGTTCGTGGTCTTGTCCGCGATGGCACCGAGCAGCCCTTCCTTGTCCATCCGCACATAGGCGCTGCGATTGGACAGGTAGGCTTCACAGGCTGGGAGTGACCGGAACAACTCATCGGCAACCGCGCGCTCGGCTTCGGAAAGCCGGACCTGCACCCGGCTGAATGTCACGGAGAAGCCTGCCAGCTCTTCGGGCATTTCGACGCGCTCCCGAAGCTTCAGGTACCAGCTCGCAGTTTCCAGGGTCTCGCTGAGGTCGCCCCGCGACAGCATCATCGGGCAGATGATACGATGGGCGGCAACTGCCAGCACATCCTGCGCTTCCGACCCACCGCCGAAGGTGTCGATCAGGATCAGATGCTCCTGATCGGGCTGCTCATAGATTTGGTCGATGGCTTCCACCACCCGATGGGCATCAAGCGTGTGGATCACATCGACCAGGGGCGACCAGTGCCCACTTGCCTCGCCTGCCCGCATCCAGTTGAGACAGGATTTCGAACTGTCGGTGTCGAAGATCGTCACTGTCTCGCCGCGGGCCGCAGCCGCCGAAGCGAGCGCTCGGCAGAGTGTGCTTTTGCCGGATCCGCCCTTCCTGTTCATCACCAGCACAACACGTATTCCGTAGCTCATACCTCATTCCTCACTTGTCCTGTCACTTTCCACATTTCTCTGAATGCTGATCACTACTATCTGATTGCATACCTCTTTAATCTGATCGCATACTCAGAATACCCAAGAGCACCCCGCGCAAATCACAATGCGCAAGGCCAAAGTCTTAAATCATTTACCTGATTATCGGATGCGTATGTCTTTTATCTGATCGCGCATACGTGTGTCACAAGGCGTAACCCTGAACGCACAAGGCTGATGCCAAAAGACGCATCCCACACATCCTTCCTCTGAACCCGCATCACTGAACCGGCAGGTTCCCACATCAATCAAAACAAGGCGTTGCCGCCGTCCTTCCCGGGAAATCTGCACCCAGACGAAGTCCTGGAGGCGCACCTTCCCTGTCCTTGCCATGTGCGTTCGGCGATCAGCGAAGCGCACAGGATCAAGACGAGTTAGCGAACCTTCACACAACCTGCAAGAGTGGAAATCTCGAAATGAAGGGACTTGATCGAGAGCAAAGAGAAGCGATAAAGAAGGTGGCAGGAAATGCGAGACGTCTACAAATAATCGGTGGTGGCAGTGGTTGGAGAATCGGGCTCTCGTGGAATGAAATCGAAGGCGAGAGATCAAAGAGTTGCGCAAGTAAGCAATCAGATATCTGAATCTGTGGCGCAGAAGTTTGTGAAACGCGGTCGGCCGTCTTTGGACACAAAGGGCCAGGTGGTCAGTTGCCGGTTGCCGGCGGAAGAGCTGCAGGCGTTTGACGCGCTTTGCACGCAGCTTGGCGCGAAGTCTCGGTCGGATGGCGTGCGTTCCGTTGTGCGGATGGCGTCGGGCTTCCTCGAGTTCAGCCGGGAGGACAGCACGCGGCTGGAGGAGATCCGGTACGAGCTGGCGAAGATCGGGACCAACGTTAACCAGATTGCGCTGGCCGCGAACCGGGGCAGAGCTCCGATGATGCGGGCGCAATGGGCTGCGGTGGAGGAGCTTCGGCGGTCCCTCCCTGGGGTGTCGCGTGCGCTCACCCAGATCATCGCCGAGCGGCGGCGGCAGGGTGTGGCGCTGTTCCGAAAGTTCGCCGAAGGACAGCAGGAAGAGACGAGCCGTGGTTAAGATTGGCGCGCGTCCTGTTGGCCTGGCCGAGGCAGTCCTTGGTGACTTGAACTTCCTGCGCCCGCAGCAAGGGCGGGTGAAGGCGGGGTCTTCCTCTCCTTCCCGGCAAGGGTTCCGGTTCTCGGCGCGGGCCAGCCAGCTGTGGCGATTTGCGCTGGGGTCGAACGCGGCCGTCATCAAGAAGATTGGCAAGGGCGGCACGGCGAACGCGAAGGAGCTGGGCACACAGATGGACTATCTCTTCTCGAAGTCTGCCGCGATCTTCGGGAACGGCGTCGCGCTCGATCATGACGCCAAGGGCCGGGACCGGGAAGAGCGGAACGAGATCGTCGGAGAATGGGTCGAAGATTGGCGTGGGACACCGAAGAACGGTCACACGAGCCATCTCCTGCTGAGCTTCCCGTCCCATGTGCGTCCGGAGAAGGCAAAGCTGATCGCCGAGGTCTGGGCCTTCGAGATGTTCCAGTCCGGCGAGCACCAGGACGATGTCTGGTCCTATGTCGCGGCACTGCACACCGACCGGCCGCATCCCCACGTCCATATCGTCGTGAACAACCGGGGCACGCTGAACGACGGCTGGTTCTTCATGGCCAAGGAGCACGTGTTCAATCTCGACAAGATGAAGGAACGCATGGTGGCGATTGCGGCCGAGGAGGGCGTGTTCCTCGACGCGACGTCGCGGGCTGAGCGCGGCCTCCTGACCTACGGACCATCGCGTGCTGAAATCGAACGGGCCCGGCAAGAGGGTAGGGCACCAGAGGAACGGCCGCGCGAAGGCAGGGCGCTGGAAGACGCGCTTGCCACAATGATCCGCACCGCTGACACGATGCGCAGCCTGAGCCATGTGGCGACCCTGACTGGCTTGCCTGAGATTACAGAGAACATTTCCAAGGCAGAAGAGGTGCTGCGGCAAGGTGGGGTGCTGCATCCATTTCCGGTCGACCCGGCTGGCGCCGCGAGGGCGGATCTGGATCGGCATTTTAGCGGGTGGATGGTGGAAACCGAGAATAGAATTCGCAAGCTGCCCGTTGCCGAGCGGAAGGATTTGCGCGACGAGCTATATGGCTACGCCGTCGACATCGCGCGGGGACTTGGGGACGCCCGCGGTGCACAGCTTCTGCAGATGGTGCCGCAGTCCGCAATCTATGGCTCTGCGGTGGACGGAGAGACCATTCAGCGGGGCCAGGCGCAGACCTACTTGCGACCCGGGGCCGCTGGACGGTTGCAGGCCGAAATCGTGGATGCTGCTATGGCAGTTGGCCTTAACGGTGAGCGCGTTGCCGAAAGGCTGTTGACCGGGTCAGCAAACGCCTGGGAGGAGCGGGACTGGGTTCGTTTCGATCTCCTGGTCCTTGCTGGACGGCGGCGGGTTGACCTGCGCGACACGAAACAAGGTCAGCGCGTGGCCGAAGGGTTGCAGGGCTTCTACGACAAAGCCGCCGGGTTGATCCAACACACTGTCACCCATGAGTCAGTGCCGGAGAATGACAGGCTGGTCCGCACGCTGCGATCCATGGGACGCGTCATGCAATCCGAGGGAAAGGTCGAATTCCGTGGGGATGCCCACGCGGAGCGCTTCACGGGAGAACTGCGCGAGCGATATGGGGCTGGCGTCGTCGCGGACCTTGCGTTGGCTCGCACCGAGGCGATGGCTCGGGATATCGATGACGAGATCGAGCGGAAATGGATTGCTCGGGCAATCGTCTCAGCCGCCAAGGCGCATGTGGCACTCGGGCTGACGCTGAGGGAAGCGCATGACGCAGAGCAGAGGCTTGCGTCATTGCCCAACCGGAGCGAGCAGGACTGGGAGCGGTAGCCGAATTCCGATGGGTTGATGCGGATAGCGTTCGGGACTTTAGCACGTGCCGTAGTAGCCGCGCGAATACCGACAAAACTCGTCGGCAGCGCCAGACCGGATCATCTCTGCCGGACCTTACCTGTCCCGTTGGGGCAACAGGCCCGCTGCTGCAGGGCGTGGCTCCTATTCCGCAGTAAATTACTCCGAACCCAAAGTAGGCATTGCGTTCTTGACTTGCCTCTCCGCATAACTACCTTCCCCTCCGAGGCGTGTGCTGCGTGCGCTCGGGGATGCCTTCCTCGAATACGGAGACTGGTTGAAACCTGTTTCTGGTAGAAGGGCGCCATGGCCGGACGCATTCGCAATACAATCCGCCATTTCCTCGACAGTGAATCGGCGGGCGGTCTTGTTCTCATGGCTTCAGCCCTCCTGGCGCTGATTGTCGCCAACTCGCCCGCTTCCACCAGCTACTTCACAGCGCTGCACACTTATATCGGCCCCCTGTCCGTCCAGTACTGGATCAACGACGCTCTGATGGTGATCTTCTTTCTCGTGGTCGGGCTGGAGATCAAGCGTGAGATGGTAGACGGCCATCTTTCTTCGTGGCCCCGGCGCATATTGCCCGGAGTTGCCGCTGCCGCCGGAATGGCTGTCCCAGCACTGTTCTATCTAGGATTTACGGGCGGGACGGAAGCCACCCATGGCTGGGCCATTCCCTCCGCCACCGACATCGCCTTCGCGCTCGGGGTGATCTCTTTGCTCGGGCCACGGGTGCCGACCTCTCTGAAGGTCTTTCTGGCCGCGCTCGCCATCATCGATGATCTGGGGGCGGTGGTCATCATCGGAATGTTCTACACCGAGGGAATTTCTTTCCTCAACCTAGGCTTGGCGGCGCTGGTGCTGACTGCACTCGTCGCACTCAACCTGTCCGGAACGATGCGGCTGTTGCCCTATCTGGTACTGGGTCTTCTGCTGTGGTTCTTCACCCTGCGGTCCGGGGTGCATGCCACGATTGCCGGGGTTCTGCTCGCACTCTGTGTGCCGCTGAAACGCACTCCGGGTACACCGGAGGCAAAGCCGCATGAAAGCCCGCTGCACCGTCTGGAACTGGCGCTGATACGTCCCGTCGCCTTCGTGATTGTGCCGATCTTTGGTTTCGCCAATGCAGGGGTCAGTTTCGCGGGCCTCGGCGCCGAAGCATTGCTTGCGCCTGTGACGATGGGGGTAGCAGCAGGGCTGGCAGCCGGGAAGGTGATCGGCATCTTCGGTGCCGTGCTGATCATGGTAAGAAGCGACCTTGTCGACCTGCCTGCAGGAGCAAGCTGGCTGCAGGTGTTCGGCACAGCCTTACTGTGCGGGATAGGCTTTACGATGAGCCTATTCATCTCGATGCTTGCCTTCGATGACGTTCTTTTGCAGGACGAAGCCAAGATCGGCATCTTGATGGGGTCGCTCCTCTCCGGTCTTGCAGGCTTTGCTGTTCTGCGACTGGCAAAGCGAGGAGACGGCAGGGTGTTTTCCTAATCAGCGGCACTGTTCACACCGCTACCATGACTACCAGGATTTCGCTGCGGCGCCAGACGAGAGGCAACCTTGCGGAGCGCTGCCTTGCACCATTCTTGGCGGCCGAACGTCGGCTTTGGGCCGTTCACGCCTGCGGTCGGCCGAAGCTCCTGGAACTGGCTGTCGGCTGTCACGCCGAAATCTAGCTCAAACTGTTCATGTCGACTGAACGTCACCTGCCGCGATTGCCAGCCCATCCGCTACAGCCGTAAACACTTCGCTGAACGAGTAACCGGCCTTCGGGAACTGGGTCTTCATCGTCTGCGAGACCAGTGACGTCAGGCTGGAGCCACCCACGTAGACCACCTTCTCGACGTGGGCCGCATCCAGGCCCGCTATCCGCAGCGTCTCGCGTGCGCCCTGTGCCAGCGTGTCGGCATGGCGCGCAAGGATTTCGGTCAGAGCATCTGCCGAGAGGGGAAGCGCCAGGCCCGGCTCGATCCGGTCCAAGAGGATGGACGCCCTTTCCGCCCCGCCATTGGCTGCGATCTTGCCCCGCTCCACGGCGAAACTGAGGTCATGGCCCAGCTCCTCCTCAAGCACCTTCGCCAGACGAGCCAACTTCTCCGGCTGGAGCGCCAGCCACACCATCTCGTTGGCCATCCGACGGCTCTGCGGCGTGTAGAGGAAGGCGATCTTCTCCCAAGTCGCCAGGTCATGGAAGATGGCGTTCGGGGTCAGTGTGCTGCCGGCACCGAGGACCTTGCGCAGCTTGGTCCCTTTTCCGAGAAGCGGCATCACGTGGTCGATGCTGATGGCACGGTCGAAATCCGTCCCACCGATGCGCACCCCGTGATTAGCGAGGATCGTCACCCCATCGCGGCCCGAGCGAAACAGCGAGAAATCCGAGGTGCCGCCCCCGACATCGACGATCAACCCAATCCCCCCATGGTCTCCCAGCGCGCCGCTGGCGATGGCGGCGGCCTGAGGTTCGGGCATGAACTCAACTTCGCGGAAGCCGGCCGCCTGATAGCAGGCGCGCAGATCCGCTTCGGCCGCGGCTTCTCGGGGGTCGCCCGCTCCATGGAACACCACTGGTCGCCCCGACAGAACGCGGTCGAAGTTCATGCCAGCCTCGGCTTCGGCCCGCGCCTTCACCTGGGCCAGGAAACGGGCGATGATATCGACGAAGGTCACTCGCTCGTTCAAGAGCTGCCGTGGCTCATGCATGAGGGACGTGCCCAGAATGCGTTTGAGTGCGCGCATGAAGCGCCCGTGAGCGCCCTCGAGCAATGCCTGATTTGCTGGTTCGCCAATGAGCATCCTGCGCGCATCGAAGTCAAAGAAGAAGGTCGTGGGGATCATGGTCTGGCCGGGGGCGAACGAGACGAGGCGGGGTCGGCCGTCCTGCAGATAGCCGGCGGCCGTGTTCGACGTGCCGAAGTCCACTCCGAGCCCAGATGCTTTCTGCGCCATGCCGATGTTCCTTGTGCCCTGCAGGGCCGGGGTGAGTAGGCGGGGCACTGAGGGGAGTCAAGCGCGTGGTCTGGGCAGTTTCTACCCCAACTTAGGGCGCCAGCTCCTGCACCTTCTGGGTAAACCTGTTCATCCGCGCGACCGCTACGATCTGGCGCGGCTTGAGAGCCTCAAGTTCTTTGTTGGAACCGACTTCCGAAGTGGTTGCGACCGCTCCCGGATCCGCGGCCGTACCGTCCCGGGCCCTTTGGATCTGGCTCTTTGACGCCGTGGTTCTTGCTGCTTCGAATTCCGTTGCCAGTTTCGGCTCAGGCCGAAGCTCCGAAGAACCGCCGCCCTTCCCCTTCTCCGGCCGCACGAAATCCACCACAACTCTCTGCCCGGCCTGCCGTTCCAACTCTTCGACCCGCGCGGCCAGCGCCCGCAAGTTCGCGCCATCCTTGGACGGATAGGGCAGGGGCCCGGATTGCGCCTCGAAGACAGCCTTGAAGGTTGGATCCTGGAAGTACACGATCCGATGGACGAGAAGAGGGTTCTGCCGTTCCGGGATCAGGATTGCCTGCTCCGGATTCAGCCTTCGGACCTCGTCGGGTGTCAGGAGCGGCCGTTCTTCCATCCGCCGACTAACCGAGCGCCGCTGCATGAAATCCCGATCCCGCGACACGCTGTCTGACACAGAGAGCTTGGTCGTCTTCCCCAATGCATCCGAAATCTCACCGGCCGTCTTCTTGTCGTTGGCGGCGAGGTAGAGCTTCATGCCGGCCGCGGACTCGAGCGACATGCGGACATTCTCGCCGTAGATGTTGTCGAGGCCGGGGATCGACTGGGTGATGATCGACACGCGGGCACCGTGTCCGGCGAGCTGCTTCAGGGCCTGTTCGACGATGGGCATGGGGCCGAGCTGGTCGAATTCGTCGAGCATCACCATCACGGGCCAGGGCTCGATCTTCGGGTCGGGGAGGGTGGAGCGCATCGTGGCGATGAGCTCGCCGAAGAAGAGCCGGACGAGGGGAGAGAGCGTACGGATGTCGTCGGCATTTACCACGACGTAGATCGACATCGGTCGCTTGCGGAGGTCTGTGAAGGAGAAGTCGTTGCCGGAGGTTGCCCGGTCGACGGCCGGATTGTTCCAGAGGGTCATGCCCGCGCCGCCGAGAACGGAGGCGTGGGAGGAGAGCGTCCGGTCCGAATACCCTGCGAACTTGCGGAAAGTCTGAGCGGCGTTCGGGTGTTTCACCTCCTCGGCATGTTGGCCGTAGACCTCCTGGGTTGCGCCGCGTCCAAAGAGGATGCGGCTGATCTCACCAATGGTCGGCTTGTCTCTTTCGATCGCGAGCAGGCCCGCAGCGACGAAGAGCTCGCGCCCCTCCGTCAGGAAGTCGCCAGCGGTCCCTTTGTCCGAAACAGTCAAGAAGTAGTCCGAGATCTTAGCTAATTCCGTATATCGCTGTTCGAGATGTTCGATCCGAGAAACCCGTTCGAGTGGATTGTACCGATGGGTCGGATGTTCAAAATCGAACGGCGAGAAACGGTAGACTTCGTCGCCTTCGGATTGCCGGTGGCGCGACGTCGCCTCGAAGATTTCTCCCTTCACGTCGAGCACGACGATACTCCCGTTGAAGAGCAGGGTGTTCGGAATGACGTAGCCCACGCCCTTGCCGGCGCGGGTTGGAGCCACGACCAGGCAATGCGGGAATTTCTGGAATGTGGCGCTGACGAAGGGCGCGATCTTGGCAGGCGCCCCGAGCTTGCCGAATACGAGGCCTGCCCCTAGGGGCTGCAGCAACCCGTTCGACTTCATGTCGGCCTTCGACTGGAACTTCGCCTGGCCATACTCCGTGAGCTTCTGGCGGAACGAGAGGGCGATGGCGGCGAGAGAGAACACCACGGTCGAGCCGCAGACGACCTGCCAGGGCAAGATCCAGGGTGGCGACGACCAGAGATCGAAGCCAGGGAACTCTGTCAGAAGAACGAAAAGGCCGGTCGCGTTTGGATCGCGGCCGAGGATCAGGTTCAGAACGACGCCTCCGGCGATCAGGCCGACGAGAAGGCCGGAGATAAGGCCGAGAGGGAAGAGGATCAGTGCGCGATGCATGGCTCAGAACTCCCTGTCGTGTTTGCGGTCACGGGCGTGCTCCGGGGATCGGTCATGCTTCTGGGCTTCCGCGGCGAGTTTTCGCTCGGCGGAGTCCGCCTCGTGTGCGGAGAGCCCGAGGGCAGGGTGTTCCTTCGCCGCTGAGATGACGGCCGCCGCCATCGCCTGACGTGCTGCCGAATCCGGGATGACCTTGGCAAGTGCGTCCGTTCGCCCGGCCGCGATGTCTTTCAGGACGGAGGCACCATAGCGCTCTTTCATCTCCTCCGCGAAATCGCGCGCTTGGTCCTCGTTCCGGAACGACACCGATCCTTGCGCCCCATGCACCTTTGCCATGGTGCCGAGGGCTGCGAGAAGAGGGTCCTGTTTGTGTTGGATTTCGGCTGGACGAGCAGCATGAACGAGTTCGGCCGCCTTCTCGTAGAAGCGGTCGATGATTTCTGCGGCGCGTCCGCGCGCCGTCGCATCGCCAAACTCGAGACGATGGCGGGCCGCCACATCGGTGACGTCGGAACTGACCCAGACTTCCTCTTCCCGGGCATTTGCCGCTCCGGATGCAAGGCGGCGTTCGATTCTGGCCCCATCGAGTCCGGCCTCCACGGCCGCGGAAATCAAACCAGTTTTCAGCGCGGCGCTTGCCTCCGGGCTGAGTGCGACCTTTTCTGGTCCGATCCTCATCGCGGTCGCCTGGATCGTGGTGCTGTAGAGGGTCGAGCGGGGCAGGGGGTCGCTTGCCTCTCGATCCCGATCCAGACCAAAGGCCGCTGTGGCGACTTTGGCGATGTCCTGCATTTCCGCGCGGAGACCCTCCTGGCGGTCTGGCGCCAACCGGTCGATCTGCGCCTTCGACTGAGCCACCCAATCCGAAATCGCCCGGGCCGGATCGCGGGTCATTTCTTCGCGGCCTCGCTCTGCCTCGGCATAGGCAGTCAACACCGAGCTCGTCGTCAGGTGCCGGGCAAGAGCTTCGCTCAGAGGACCTTCATCGGGAAATTTGGCAACAACCTCGGCACCGTCATCTCTGCCATATGAGGTGACGACCAGAAGCTCGTCGGGAAGGAAGCCTCGGGAATTCGCACCATCGGTGAAGGTGCCGGTTCCAAGCGTGGATTTGGCATCCGGGATATGTTCAGCCACAAGCTTCCGAATAGTTGGGTCGGCAAGCAGGTCCTCGGCCAGGGCTCGTGAGGCCTCGTTGTCCCGACCGAGGGTCAGCACCAGTTGGGCGTCTTCCCCGGCATAGATCGCCGTTTCCAGGTGGGGAAACTCAGGTTGCTCACGATGCTCGAGGACCAGACCCGACTGCAAGCGATCAGGTTCGTCGGCTGGATTGCGATCCAGCGCCGCCGCGCGCGCAACGGCGACCTCGAGCCCTTCCTCGCGACCTTCGTAAAAATCCCATGCGTGCCGAAGAGCTTCACTACCGTTGGCAAAGGTCCGCTCTGAGAAGGAGATTTCTTGCTCCCCTCCCGGCAGCCTCGCTTCGAACCCCGCATGTACGCCGCGGTCTGTGGCAACCGCGACGGGACGCAGTTCGACGTTCTGGTCCGTCGTGACCCAATCTTCCGTGGCGATCACCGGCGGCTTCACTTCGAGCGAAGCCTGGTCGGCGACAACGTTGGCCTCCGCCGCCCGGGCTTGGACGGCAGCTTGCAGCGTCGGACCCGGCGCCGGTTCATCGGTCCGCTCCGCCCAAAGCGCCGCGGCCTTTTCCGGCTTGCGGCGGGCAAAAGCCTCCAGATCGTCCTTCAACCCCGTATCAAGGCTCTGAACGACGGTGGCCCGATCCGCTCCTCGGTCGAGCGTCCCAAGCCGCTCTGAGATCGACGTCTCCATCGCCGCCAGAAACCCTTCGCGGAACGCGGCGTCCTGCGCATGCGAGTCCGGCAGCGATTTGAAGTACCGCGGCTCCCCGGTTTCATGGAGCCCATGAACCTCGGTCCGGGCCGTCGTCCTCGCAGTGTTACCCTCGACATGCGTGACCGAGGGTCGCTCCGCTGGATCGGTGCGGAAGAAGGCTTCACCAGCCAACCGGGGATCCTCGAACTCTTGGGCCGATCCAGACATGGTCAACCGAACCGAGAAATACTCCTTCGGCCGCTCGGTGCTGTCGCGGGTCGCGCTGACAGGCTCGCCTGCCGGACGGTCAGGCTCGGGAGCTGGGCGGCGCCGGTCGATGTCTTGTTCCATGACTGAACCTCAGGGCCGCATATCGGGCCGACGGGAAAAAAGGAAAACGGGGAAGGACGGGTCGTCCGCGTCAGGTGTCGAGGCCGGGGAAGTACATTTCCATGATCCCGCGACGATCGCCCTGGCGGCCCATCTGCAGGATCACGTCGATCGAGGTCTCGAGATAGCGGATCACCTCGCCGAAGCTGAGCTTGGTGCCTTGCGCCATCACGAGAAGCGCCAGCCGGTCCATCGCCTTGCGCGCCGAATGGGCATGGAGCGTGGTGAAGGAGCCGGAATGGCCGGTGTTGATCGCATCCAGAAACGTCGCCGCCTCAGAGCCACGCAGTTCGCCGAGGATGATCCGGTCAGGGCGAAGACGGAGCGTTGCCTGCAACAGCTTGTCGGCGGAACGTGGCGAGGTTTCATCCCGCTGTGCGATCAGACTCACGCTGTTCGGCTGTCCCGGCAGGAGTTCGAGGGAATCCTCGATGGTGACGATCCGCTCGTCCGGCGCGATCATTTCTAGGAACTTGCGCCCGAGCTCGGTCTTGCCAGTCGAGGTTCCGCCCGAAACGATGACGTTCAGCCGCTCGGAGACCAGCCGTTCCAGGAACCCGTCGACATCGGCACTTTCCGAGCCCGCGCGGATTTCCGCGACCATTGCGCGGCGTTCCTCTTCCAGGGATTTCTCCTGACCGCGCAGGAAACTGAAAGCCCGCGGCGGGCGCTCGGCATCCCCTTGCCGCGCGCGAAACACCCGGATGCCGATGACGGTGCCGCCCGAGACTGCGGGCGCACCCACCACCTGGCAGCGGAGCATAAAGTCGCGATAACGCACGGCGGCTGACACAAGGGGCGCAGCTTCGGTGAAAGTGTTGGAGGTCGAATTGGCGATCTGCGCGGCAAGATCGCGGACCGAACGCGGGGGCAGGGGCGCGAGGCCGCTCGGGTGCATGTGGATCTGGCCTGAGCGTTCGAGCCAGATTGACCCATCGGCATTGATCGCCAGTTCCATCACCGCCGGGTCCGAGAGGGCCGCGTCGAGCTGTCCGAGATAAGTGTCGAGATAGCTCATCAGTAGAACTCGATGTCGGTATCGACACGGACCATCACGACGGCGCCTTGCGTGACGCTGATCGTCGGAGGGATGCTGAGGTAGCCCGCCATCACTTCGGTCACCGCATCGCCGAGATCGGTGCCGAGCTCTTCGGCGGTGTCGGAGGCCACATCGTTGCCTGCGTATTCAGAGGCGGCGATGGTCGGGACCGCGCCGATGACGGAGATCAGGGCCGCGGTGCCGAAGCGCTGTAGGAAGTGGTTGCGTACTTTGCCCGGCAGACCCGACCGCCCAATGCGATCCGTGCCGTAGGCGGCGAGTTCGACGGACTGGCCGTCGGTCGTGACGAGACGATCCCAGGCGATCAGAACCCGGCGCTGACCGGCATCGACATCGGATTCGTAGCGCCCGAAGAGACGTGAGCCGCGCGGAACCAGAACCCGTGACATATCGAAGGACCAAACATCGTGGCTGACAATGGCCGAGACGTTGCCTGCGAGATCGGTGCTGATCGCGGTCTCAAGCGCGGCCTCGATGATGGTCCCCTGCATCACGGTGTGCGAGGGATTGGCGATGACCTCAGCCTGCCGGACTTCCGACGCCTTGGCCCCGGCGCGACGGAAGGCATCGCCGCCAGTCGCTGCAGCACCGGCAGGGTCATTTCCATCAGGTCCGGTCACCTCGCCCATCCCGGCCCCATCGAGGCCAGAGCGCAGAGCCACCATGTCGGAATGGATCTGCGCCTCCTTCAGCATTTCTGCTTCTTGGCGCTTGCGTGCCAGCTCCTCTTCCCGGGCGCGCGCTGCTTCGGCCTCGGCGTCGCCATCGACGAGGGCCTTGGTGTCGAGCTCGGTCTGGAGCCGGATGTTCTCCCGCTCGAGATCGCTTAGGGCCGCTTCGCGCGCTTTGGCGTCGGCGTCGAGCGCAGCGACCTGGGCTTTCAGAGCCTCCAGCGCTGCCTCGTCGGTCACCGTCACCGGATTGGCCTTCATATCTACGATTTGCGCGTTCAACGCATCGATCTCGGCTTTGAGCCGTTCTTCCGCGCTGCGATCCGGTTCTGCTGGCGCAATCTGTGGCTTGGCCTTGGTGATGCTGAACCCGTCAGTGCCCGTGCCGGTGCCCTGGAAATCGCTGACCGACGCGGTCTCGAATGCGGGCGCCGGGGCAGGGGCATCGGGTGCGGCAAGGACAAGCCAGGCTCCGACACCGACACCGGCGACTGCCGTCACGGCGGAGAGCGCGTAAGGATTGACCCCACTCTTGCGCTTCGGGGTGTTCGACGGCGACATGCGGGCGATGCGCGCTGCGAGCTTGTCGTTGGTCTCGGGCTCGCTCATTGGCCCGCACCCGTCTCGGCAGAGATGCAGACATACTCGTCGCCATAGCGCAGGACCCAGCGTTCCGATCGGGAACTGACGGTGATCGTGGTGCCGCGCACCGAGGCGTTGACCGAATACTCCTGCCCCTCTGCATCGGCGCGGAAGATCGTTGGCATCGGGGCGCCAGGTGGGATGACAAAAGTCGTCTTGCGACCGTCATCCGAGATCGAGACCGGCGCGAAGTCTGGCAGGCTCTTGCCCTTCTTCATGATCCGATAGGTCATAGACTGCGAAGCCGGGATCTCAGTGTCTATGGAGGCCGCGCGGACAGCCCCTGGCACGGTGAACTTCACCGAATAGTTCGGGCTGCCTTTGGAGCTTTCCGTCACTTGCAGGAAGTAGATGTTGCGCTGCGTCTCGACGGTCAGGTTGGTTGTGGCTCCGGCCACGACTGGCTTGATGATGAAGAGGTTCGCCCGTTCGAGCTTGTCGATCTTGAAGCTCTCCAGATCGCCGATGGCGATGGACTGGATCTTCTCGCCCTCGCCGAGCTCAACCAGCGTCACGTTCCTGAGGCGCGTGGTGATCCGGTAGACTTGGCCTTCCTGGTAAGTGGCATAGGTCACGCGGGGATCATGGCTGCCGGACTTCGGTGCGGTTTCGGCAAAGGCGGGCAGCGCGGTCAGACCTGCAATGAAGCAAAGCGCGGGGAGGGTGAAGGTTCGGGTCATGTCAGCCCTCCTTGGGCGCGAGGGTTTCTGCTGTGATGCGGTAGTCGGTCACCAGGAAGCCGGTCGGGTTTTGCCAGACGAGATCGAGCGCGGTCTGTTTGGACGGCTCGAAACGATAGGTGACGGTGGCGGTGAACTTGCCCTCCCGGTCGGGGATGCCTTCGCCGTCCGAGACCCAGGTCTTGGTGAAGCGCACCTGCGCGGTCGAATTGGTCACCGGCGTGATCGAGAGGATGTCGACCAGCACCTTGGAGCTATCGCCATAGAGCTTCGGTGGATAGTTCGGATGGCCTTCCGTCCAAAGGGTGACAAGCGAGTCCTTCGCGGCCCCTTCGGACCAGGTGTAGGCGCGCAGGATGCGCGTTTCATTGTCGTGCTGATCGTAGGTTTCGCGATCGGAGACATATGCGAAGAGAAGGCTCTGCCGGATCGCTTCGGCCTGCTCGATCCCGGCCTTCTCGACTGCGACGACCCGCTCGGCCACCCCGGTGTCCTTGTCGACCAGGGCCAAGAAGGCTTCGGTCTGTTTCAGAGGAAGTAGCGTAACGACGGCGACCATCCCCATCAGGCCGATGGCAAGCCCGCCGAGCGCGACCGCATAGGCAATACGCTCGCGCTTCTTCACGCCGAAAAACATCTCAGCTTCGAGAAAACTTCTCAATTCAGGGGGCGAACCTGTCATTGTCGTGCTCCGAAAATTGGTGGAAGGGTGCGGTAGAGCGAGCCAGCGTCAGCTGTCGCGGATGAACTGGCCAAGACGCATGCGCGCCGCTTGTCCGCGTTCGGCGTCCGACCGGGCCTGATCGCGCAAATGGTGGTGGTCGGTCTTGCCCGTGACGAGGCCGGAGCGGAATTCGTTCATCCGGCGCGCGGTGTAGTCGGACGATCTCTGGAGGGGCTTGCCTGCGACGCGGAGGGCCTGGGGGGCGAAACTCGCTAGGCTGATTTGACCGGTGATGTGGGTGACAGCGTTCGGGGTCGCCATGAGGGCGAAGATGCCGACGAAGACAATCACGAAGAACCCGAGGATCGAGCCGAGGTCTGTTACGTCCTTCGTCTCTCGAAAGACGTCGTGGGCTACGGTTACCACTGCTACAATGATACCTGCCGAGGCGACGGGGTACATGAGATAGCCGATCATGGCCGAGAGCCAGGCCTCGAAGATGCCCTTGGTCTTCTCGAAAATCGTAGCGCCGATGGCGAGCGGGGCCACGCCAAGAAGGAAGGCAATCATCAGTTTGGCGAAGCCGACGATGAAGACATAGACCGCCATAAGGACCCCAAGGACGACGTAGAGGATTGCGGCGACGAAGCCGCGCATGATCGACGACATGGCAGAGGAGACCGAGTCGACGTTCCCGGCCATCATATTGGCCATGTCATCCATCGCTTCAGTGGCAGACGTCGCGACGCCACCGCCACCAAGACGGAAGTATTCCAGCGCCAGGTCGCTCAGACCATTGCTCGCGGCCTCGTAGAGCTGGTTGAAGTTCGACCAGGTCAGTCCGAACATGAGGACCAAGACGATCCGAAAGGACAACTGGACGGCATCCCGCATCGCGATGCGATAGACGTTCAGGGCAGCATTGATCCCGACCATGACGAGAAGGAGGGCAAGGAGGCTCGTGTAGATCGGTCCAACCGCGCTCGCCGTCGCCTCAAAGAACTGCCGACCTGCGGCCATGATCGCCGCATCCAATGTCGCCAGAATGGCCGAGACGCTTTCCATCAGAAAGAGCCACCACACATGGTCTCGGCAATAGCCGTCAGCTTCTCGGCTTCGTCAGCGACCAGCTTCGTATGCTTCCAGGTGAGACGCGATACACCTTCTGCGCTACGAAGCGCAGCGGCAACAGATTCAACATCCGCCCAGTTTGCTACTTTTCCGGTGCACCCACAGTCCTGCGTGGTGATCACATTGCGAGTTCGCACCAAACCATAAATATCTCGAAGTGCTCTAGCTTCTGGGCCGGACTGGGCCTGCTCGTATTCCGCAGGCCAGCTTGCCTTGCAGTTCCGGAACTCCTCGTTCACCGCACCCGGTATGGGCTGCACACTTTCCGGCAGATCGAGCTTCGGGAGGACGTCGAGAAAGGCTTCCTCCTGTGCCTTCTCTCCGGTCACGGAACTCTGGGCCATGGCAAAGCCCGGAAACAAGGACACCCCAAGAACCGCTGTGATGATCGCACGTTTTGTCGCAATCATGATCATTCCTCTCCAATCACCTTGATGAACTTCTCTTCCTCGGCGGCCGTAGCGGCATCCATCACACCGGCCTCGCCCATGCCCATAAGCTGGGCGGATTCCATGTTCCAAATGTTCGCCATGGCGATGGAAAGCTCGGCGGTCACACGCGTATTGAGGTCGATGGCCTCCTTCAGGCCCTCGGTTTCCGGGATCGCCTGAACAAGCTCGTGCACGCGTTCCAGGCTTTCCGAGGCCCTGACCGATGAGGTCTCGGCCGCGGCCGACAGGAAGGCCGCGGTATTGGCCTGGGTCCCGATCCGAGCTGCACCCGCGTCGTCGCTCTTTGCAAGGCTGTCGACCGTCGCGGTGTCGAGGCCGACGGAAGCAAAGAAGTCGGATACGTACTCGGCCGCCGGGCGATCGCCGACTTTGCCCGAGGTCGTCATCCTTGCGTAGTTGCCGTCCTTTGCGGCAACCAATCCGCCGGTCAGGTCGGCGACATCCGGCAAAATGTCATCGAAGAAGGTGTCTGGATCCGGAATCCCGAGCGCTTCCAGTGTCAGCCCGTTGCGCAGCGCATCGAGTTGCGCCTTCAGCGTGGCGATCTGTTCGATCTGCTTCAGGATCTGCTCATCGAGCTTCAGGTTCGAGGCGATCATTTCTCGGACCTGGAGCTTTGCCTCGGTCAGAACCTCACCGATCTTGGCGATGCTGGTGGTGTCGACCGTGGGAACGCCTTGCGCCAGGGACGGGAGCGGAGCGGTAACAGCTGCCGACAGGAGAAGGGCCCGCAAGCCCGGGATGCGTGTGGGGATCATTCAGAACCTGCTTTGACCTTGATGAAAGTTTCGTCGAGCGCATAGGCTTGCAGCCAGAGCGCGTAGCGCGCCTGATCGACCTTGACCCGCGCGGCTTTGACCCGTTCGACCATCAGCGAAAGCCGCACCGCCTCGGCGCGGGCATAGGTGTTGAGATCGAGCGCCTCCTTCGCGGAAGTGGTCGTCGGAATCTTTTCGATGATCGCGCGCAGTCGCTTGAGCGATGCTTCGATCTCGGCGCTGGCGTGCATCCCGTAGTGCAGACCGGCGTCTGCGGTGTTGCTCGCCTCGGCGATCGCCACGTCGCGAGGATCGAAGGTACCGATCTGGTCGACGCCGGTGATCGTGCTCGCATAGGCGTTGAAGTTCGCCGTGATGCGGACGACGTAGTCTTGCGTTTCCTTGAAGGGAGGGATGCCCCCGAACTTGGTGACGTTGCCGGGTCCGGCGTTGTAGGCGGCGAGGGCCAACGGCACCGAGCCGAAGCTCTGCAACTGGGTCAGGAAGTACCGTGCGCCGCCATCGAGTTGCAGCATCGGATCATCGTAGTAAGCCGGGTAGATCCCAAGCCCGCGCGCGGTATCAGGCATGATCTGTGTAAGTCCGAACGCCCCCGCGGTGCTCCGCGCCCCAATGGAAAAGTTCGATTCCTGCTTGACGAGGCTTTGGAACCAGATGCGGAATTCGACGGGGTTCAGCCCGGCGCGGGCAAGGCCGGGGTGCCCGGCGTACTTCTGCGCCGTGACGACGATCATTTCCTCGATGGTCGTTTTCGCATCGCCAAAGAGACGCGCCGCATAGGGGTTGTTGTCCTCCACCGCATAGAGAACGCCCGCCTCGGCACCGGGCAGCATGTCCATTTCGCCAAGAAAGGGGGCGGCACCCGTCATCATCGCCAGAGTGGCGTCCAGCCCCTCGAGCTGCTCCTGGTGCAGCTCCGCCATACGCCCCTTCTTCTCAGCTTCCAGTTCGCGCCCACCGGACAGCGCCGACATCTCCGCGATCTCGAGTGCCTGCTGGACGACCGATTTGCCGTCGACAACCGGCACTCCCTGTGCCCGGGCCGCCTCAAGCGAAAGGATGAGTGCCAGGGACACAAGGAGCGCCGGGACCGCGACCCCCGCGCAGGAGCAGGCACGGGGCAATGGCGGGCAAGTTTGAGGATGCCAGTCGTTCAGTCGCATGTCGATTGATTCACGACGGCTTCGGCGCTGGCGAGCGTCCCTGGGTTTGCTGTGCCTTGGCTCACAACTGGAGCGTAGAGCGCCGCAGTGGACCAGCAGTTTGTCTTGGCGATGGGCATGCCAGCACAGCCCGCCAGACCGAAGGACATAACTCCGATAAGCAAAATTATGTAATGCGTTGTATTCATGAAACAATCAGTCCTTCCAGAATCGTGGGCGTTGGGCGTAGTCGGCCCCAAAGGCGTTGAGGCCGGCCTGGCCGCCACCGAGGACCGTCAAGAGAGGGCCGAGCGCCTTCAGGTCAACATTGAGAACGGTCGAGCCACGCGGGTTGCGCGAGAGCACCAACCGCTGGCCGGGGATCGGGTTCAGCACGAAATCGAGCTCACCGTCGGTCAAGCGGAAGCCGTCGTAGTCGGCCGTTGCCGCTTCGCCGTTCGGGAACAGGAGCTGGTTCGGTAGTGCCTCAAGGATCGAGCGCGCTTTCGAGCCGCGGATCTGGCTCGGGAACTGGGTCATCATCACCACGACCACGTTCTTCTTCCGCGCAGTCACCAGCCATTCGGCGAGCTTCTTCGCAAAATACTCATCGTCGAGAACCTTCCAGGCTTCATCAATCAGGATTAACGTCGGACGCTTTTCTTCGATCAGCATCTCGATGCGGCGGAAGAGATAGCCGAGGATCGCGGTGCGTTCGGTGCCGAGATCGAGGATCTCGGTCAGATCGACTGCCGTCACATCGTGACTGGTGAAGTCAACGACCGGCTCCTGGGCTTCTCCGAAGACCCAGCCGTAGCGACCGTCGGGTCCCCATTCGCGCAAGCGCTGTGCCAGATCGAGCCCGTCGCCCACATCGCCAAAGAGTTCCTGGAAAGCGCGGAAGTTGCGCAAGCCCTCGCGGGCCTTGCCGTTCTGGGCGATGGCAGATTTGAGGGCTTCGGACTGGAGCGGCGTCATCGGCCCACTGCGGGATTCGAGAAGCGCGACCAGCCAATCGAGCAGCCAGGCCTCGCCGCGCTCCCCAGCTTCCGTCGCCAGCGGGTTCAGTCCCGTGGGTCGACCGGCGCGGACTTCTGCATATCGACCGCCAAGCGCATGGACGGCCATCTTCAACCCGGCTTCCTTGTCGAAGATGATCGTTCGACCTCCTGCCCTCTGGGCCTGGGCTGCAAGGAAGGCGACGGTCGTGGTTTTGCCCCCGCCTGATTTGCCGAGGACCAAGGTGTGGCCGTTCGTCGGTTCTGCTGTCGCATCGCCGGGTTCATGGAAGCTGAAGCGATGCAGTGAGCCCTGCAGCGTCTGGAACACCGTGATCGGTGTGGCCCAGGGAAGCCGAGCCTTCTCGGTGCCCGTGTCGGCCGCATGCAGCGCCGCCATATCCGCGAAATTGACCGAAGACACCGTCATGTCGCGCGCCCGGTAGTCCATGTTGCCGGGGTGCACTGAGAAAAAAGCTGCTTCGAGCGCCGTAACCTCGCGGACGAGCCGCATGCCATTCTGGTGCGCGATCCCCCGGATGCGGGCGACTTCGGCATCAAGTTCTCCATGGCTGTCGGCAAAGACGGTGATCGTCATCTGGTGCACGCCAAAGCCAAGTGTCCCGCTTTCGGCTTTGTCGGCAGCTTCGAAGAGCTGCGCCTCGATCGTCGCGGCGATGTCTTCCGCCGCCCGCATCTGCGAGACACGGCGCTTCACCCGATCGGTGATGCTGCCGCGCTCGATCGGCGTGTAGCTGTGGGTGATGATCGTGTCTTGGGAGGAGCCGAGAGCGTCAAGCATCCCGGGCCAGGTCGCGTTGGCGTAGGATTTGACATAGAGGACCGCTGCGAAGCGAGACCGATCCGCTCCCTCGTCAAGGGTGATGATGCCCTTCCCGAATTGCACTGACGCACCCGCAGCGTCCTCCGCGAGGAGGCAATACGGACTGCGGGGAAGGCGACGAAGTTCGCCGGTGGTGAGGGAGGCGAAGAAGCCAACTAGGCTCCCATCGCTTACCTTAAGCCGCCGCGTCTGGATGCCGAGGCCCGTCTCCAGGATCGAGGCGACCTCGCGCAACTCCTCCAACCGCCGAGCCGTGTCTTCGCCCCAGGCCATTGCTGCCGCTTTGCCGAAGAGCGGTACCGAAAGGGGCGCAACCTGCCGGCGCACGACGGTCAGGATCAGTGCGCTTTCCTGCAGGTTCCGCCGCGCCAACTCCGTTGTCCAGGCCCGGTCGATGTCGGCGGCAAAGCTCGATCCGCGGAGCGGTGCCAGACCGGCATCGGATGGGCGCATCATCCGGTGCAGATAGAAGCTGAACCGCTCGTCCAGCGTGTCGAGGAGGTGGGCAAAGCCCGCGCGCAACGCGGAGATTGCCGAGGTGCCGGAGGTCACCCCGTCGATGCCGGTGATCTCGAGCGAGAGCATCAGCGCATTGTCCCGCGTGCGCACCACCTCGTCATCCAGTTCGATGACGTAAGGCAAGTGCGCGTAGAGCTTTGGGTCGGCTGGGATCAAAGTCTTTGCCCTGCCCTGCCCCAGCACCCTCTCAAGAAACATGACGGCGCTTCCGGTTCAGGATCGCCAAGGGCGTGACCTGCATCATCACTGCGAGGACGTGGTGGCCGTTCGGATTCACCTTGGTCGCGAAGCGGGCGAGCCCATACCACAGAGGTGCCGTCAGAAACCACCACATCGGCTTGAAGAGGATGAACGGGAGCACAGTCATCGCACCGACCGCCATGGCATAGGGCATCGGCAGACCGAGGAATTTGGCCTGACGCGAGAGGCCGAGGATGACTGCGCTCTTCTCCATAAATTTGCCCTGGCTCAGCTGAAGGACGACCGGAGGTTCGCGACGATGCCGGGGCCGGCGAAGACGAGGAAGGCGCCGACCACAACCAGCGCCACCCAGGCCCAGCTGATCCGGTTGAAAGCTGCAAGGAACCCGGTCACCACAAAGGCGATGCCGAAGAAGGCGGTGGCCAGTGTTCCTCGGAGCGAAGCGAGAAGGCCGGTGGCGACGGTCTCAGCTTTGTCGAAGGCAACCTGAGCCAGAGCCGGTTCCGTCTGTGCCAGGGCCAGGGTGCAAAAGGTCAGGCCCAGAAGAGCCAAGTTCGGGTTACGCATGCTGGGGATTGTCCTTCTGGTCAGAGATCGGTGAGGAGCCGGTCGTAGACGGCCATCACGCGTCCGATATGGGTTTGGGTCTCGTCATAGGGTGGGATGCCGTCATACTTCCGGACGGCTTCCGGACCGGCGTTGTAGGCGGCGAGCGCCAGTTCCAGGCTGCCGAACTCGGCCATCTGTTCGAGGAGATAGCGGGCACCGCCGTCGAGGTTCTCAATCGGGTCTGCCGGATCGACGCGCAGATAGCCCGCCGTGTCTGGCATGAGCTGCGCCAGGCCAAGGGCTCCTGCGGTGCTGACAGCACCTTGCGTGTAGTTGCTCTCGACCTTGATCATCGCCTGGAAAAAGGCTGCCCATTCCGCGGGCGAGAGATCGAGCGCCTCGAGGGCTGGATCATCCTGATACCGTGTAGCGATCAGTCGAATGGCGGGCAGTACCTCGGCGGGCGCGGCAACCCCTTTGGAGGTGTAGGAGACCTTTTGAACCCCCTCCCGCACTTCCTGGGCTCTTTCTTCGACTTTCTGAGAGGTCGGAACGATCAGATGGCCCTGACCATCATATCGCAGGACAGCGGTGTCGAGCGTGGCGATTTGGACTTCGCCCCCCTGCCCCGCATCAGGCTCATTCCACCGGATCACCTCGGCCCGGCAGGCTTCGCATGCCGCGGCGGACATCGCCAGCGACAGCAGGCACGTCGAGATGATCGAGTTTGAGCTTGCCGAACGCGAGACCGAACATGCCGATCGGCGAGTTGACGATGCGCTCGCGGGCAAGCGCCGTGACCAACATGAAGCGCTCGCCTGCAGCATTGACCACATAGAAAAGCCACTCGCCAGAGAAGCGTCCCTCGGGGTCCGGCGCTGACACACACTCGATCTCAACACTCGCTCCTTCAGTTGCCGCCATGGCGCGGAAATCCCGCTCCAGCAGCACCGGCAATGCGCGCCGTTTGGTCGTCATGGCTTCCCCTCGCTTGCGATCGACGGGGATCGTTGTAACGGAAAGTTTTCCGTGCGGCGATGCCTAACAGAAAGTCTGGCGCTTACAACGTAAAAATGACAAACACGATGAAATATGTGGAGACTCGGTCTAGGGTGAGGTGCTTCGGGCAGATCATCCGCTGATGACGACGGCGTCGTCCAATGCGACGGAGACTAAGGAAGGAGCATGCATGAGTGCGGGGAAAATCCAACAAAACAAGGCTAGCAACGTGAAGTCTCCGTCTTCGTCAAAGCTAGTGCCGACGAAGACCCAGAAGCTCGTCACCTCAGCGATCAGCGCCGGAGTGATCTGGATCACTAGCGCTTTCCCGTCCTGGGCACAGGCTACTCCGGACGCCTGTCTGGCACCTGAACTTCCCTCGACGGATTTGTCGCCGGGCGTCCTGGCCGAGTACCGCGCCGAAATCGTCGCCGAGTTCGAGACCTACTTCTCGGCAATCTCCGACCACATCGCCTGCCTTGATGAAGAACGCACCCGCGCCCTCGATGAGGCCCACACGGCGACCAAGGCCTACACCACCCTGATCACCACCATCCCTGTTACAAAGGACCTCCCGTGAAACCTCTCCTCCCTGCCCTTCTCCTCGGTCTTGGTCTTTCGACCGCAGCTGTCGTTCCCGCAGCAGCTTATCCGGTCGACTGCGCAATCCTTCTCTGCCTCTCTGGTGGATGGCCCGCTTCTGCTGAGTGCGCCCATGCGCGCGCGGTGTTCATCCGCCGGATCACGCCCTGGCCGGTCGAGCCACCGCTGCAGATCTGGAACTGCCCGATGCGAGCGAGCTTCCGTGGCAGTGCGCGGCCGATGGATCGACTGTTCGACATTGCGTTGCGCGGCCAGGACGGACCGTTGCTTTCCATCCCGGAGACTCCGGTGGAGTTGCAGTTGGTTCAGGATCGGGCGGATGTGGATATTTCGGGGCCGGCGTTTGATTTCGTGCGGTCGATCCATGTATTTGAAATCACTTATCGCCAGCACCGGAACTCAGACGATGACTGTGTTAGGTCTGGATCGGTCTACATGGGAAGTTACGGTGAGCAAGGCGAGTACCACCGCCGACGGAGCAGCATCGCGACCGTGCCGTCCGCGTCAGATTTGGACATTCCAGTAAATTGCGGCAGCTACCGGCATCGGTCGGTCTTTGTAGAATGGCAGGACTACGAGGGCATCTATGGGCATGAGGTGCATTATTGAACAAACGGGCGCCACCTCACACGCCAATCCTCACGTCTCCCTGAAGGCCCCCCGGAAATAGTCTGTGAACGGCTTCAGGAGATAGGAGAGGGGTGTCCGATCTTCAGTCCTGATGAAGGCTTCAACCGGCATGCCGGGAACGACGGTCACGCCTGCAAGGTCCTGGAGAGCAGCAAAATCGATGGCGATTTCGGCGCGGTAGTAGCTCGCGCCGCTGCGTTCATCCGTCAGCACATCGGCGGAAACCAGCGTGACATGGCCATGCAGTTCCGGCGTTGTGCGAGAGGGGAGGGAGGAGAAGACAAGCCGCACATCCTGGCCCGGCCGAACCTCATCGACATGGGTCACAGGCACGTGGGCCGCGACCAGGAGCGGACGGTCCTGTGGAACAACGTACATGAGAGCATCGGCAGGGCGGATGACCGATTGCGGCGTTGTTACTCGGAGGCCAAGGACGAGGCCAGCGGCGGGGGATCGGATGTCGAGCCTCCCGATCCGTTTGGAGATCGCATGCTTGCCTTCGGTCAATTCCAGCTCGCGCGCCACGATGTCTCGCAGCTCCGCTTCTGCCTTCTCTTGTTGCTGGGTCGCGAGGCCGGTAATCTCGATCTCAATCTCGGTGATACGTCCTGCTGCCTCGGCCTTCCCGGCGATCAGCTCGCCTTCACGCCCCTTGGCCTCGGCAAGTTCACGTTCGATCGCCGATACACGCGGGGCCTGGGTCAACCCCTTTTCGAGAAGGTCTTTCTGCGCAACCAGGTCGGTTTCTAGAAGCGCAATCTGGGTCGCAATCGCCTTCCGCTGAGCTTCGATACCTTCGATCTGGTTGGCAATCTGATCAATGCGTATCCGCCGCTGATCAATGGCCTGGGCAAGTGCCTCCTGATGAGCGGCAAAGAGGCCCGCCTGACCTTCGACAATCCCTGCGACGTCCAGCCTATCAGCCGCTGTGGTAAGCAACTCCTCCGGAAATCCAATAGTCTCGACTGCATCCCGTTCGGCTTCCAGCCTTGCTCTGCGAGCGCTGATCTCCCAGAGCTGGTTGTCGATGATCGCGAGGTCCGAGCGCAGTTGACTGCCATCCAGTCGCAGAAGCACATCGCCGGCGGCAACTTCGGCTCCCTCGGCGACAAGGATCTCGGCAACGATACCGCCATCAGGATGCTGAACGACTTGGCGGCTCTGCGACACCTCGACTTGGCCGGGCGCGATGATCGCGCCGGCGAGGGTGGTGAATACCGACCAGACACCCAAGCCCCCGATCAGAAGAAAGACGGTCAAAAAGCCCCAGATGAGTGGCCGGGTGGCAGACCATTGCGTTCCAGTCGCACTCATGGCCCCGCTCCCGGCGCCACGGGCTTTACGATTTCGGTGTGGTTCTTGACCTGATCTCTCAGCACCTGGTCACGCGGACCAAAGGCCTTTCGCAGGCCGTTTTCCAGAACGAGGAGTAAATCGCATTCCTGGATCGCCGCGGGACGGTGTGCCATGATCAGGACCGACTTGCCCTCGGCCTTCATCGTGCGGATGGCGGTGTTCAGGGCCACCGACCCAGGATTGTCGAGGTTCGAGTTCGGCTCGTCCAGGATCAGGAGGACAGGATCGCCATAAAGTGCCCTCGCCAGACCGATCCGCTGCATCTGGCCTCCCGACAAACGACCCCCTGCCGCCGATACCCGGGTGTCATAGCCTTGAGGGAGCCGGACGATCATGTCGTGCGCGTCGGCTTTTCGGGCGGCTTCGACAATCTTCGTGCTTTCTGGCTGACTGTCGAGCCGAGCGATGTTCTCGGCTATTGTGCCGTCGAAGAGCGTGATCCGCTGCGGCAGATACCCGATCAGCCTTCCGAGCACGTCCGGATCGTACTGGTCCAACGTCGCGCCATCGAGACGGATCTTGCCAGTGAGCGGTCGCCAGACGCCGGTTAGGGCCTTGGCGAGTGTCGACTTGCCGGCACCTGACGGGCCAATTGCGCCGAGAGCCTGGCCTGGTTCGAGTCGGAAGCTGACCGATCGCAAGAGGGCAACCTGTTCTTCTGGCGGACCGACTGTCAGACCTTCTACTTCCAGGAGGGCGTTTGGACGTGGCAGAGCCGTGCGAGGCTGCTGCGGTGGCACGCGTGAGAGGAGCTCCGAGAGGCGATGCCAGGCCTCGCTGGCACGCTGAGCGACCGCCCATTGACCGACCGCCATTTCGATGGGCGCCAGAGCCCGACCCATCAGGATGGAACCGGCAATCATCGCTCCCGCGGAAAGCTCGCCCTGCAAGACCAGCCAAGCCCCAAGGCCGAGCATGGCGGACTGCAGGAAGAGCCGAAACGTCTTGGTCAGGGAGCCAAAACCGCCTGCGATCCCTGCAGCGGCTATGCCCTTTGCAAGCGCGCTTTGCCTAGCATTCTGCCAACGATCAAAGCCCGCGCCCGACATGCCCAGGGCCTGCAACGTTTCCGCTTCAGCCTTCATTTGATCGGCCATTCTTTCCGATGTGACCGAAGCCGAACCTGCTTCCTTTTGGGGACCTTTCGACAAGGCCTGGTTCAACACCGTCACGAAGATCAGGATCGCGCCACCCGCGATGGACAGCCAGCCGAGCATCGGGTGAAAGATGAAGATTGCAGCGAGGAATAACGGCGTCCAGGGCAGGTCCATCAATGCCAGAAGCACCGGCGAAGCGAGAAAGGTTCGGATTGCTTCGAGGTCTCGCTGCGCGGTGATCGCAGCAGGGTCATTGGGCGCGACGGCAGAGCGCTGCGTAGCCGCGGTAAAGACCCGGCGGTCCAGCCGCTCCTGAAACCGCGCACCAACAACAGCCATGACCTTGCCACGTGCATACTCCAGAATACCCATCGCCAGGAAAAGCCCGATGACCAGGGCCGAGAGTGCAACAAGCGTCGCCTCGGATCCGCTGCCCAGAACCCGATCATAGACCTGAAGCATGTAGAGCGGCCCGGTCAGCATTAGCGCATTCACGACGATGCTGAACATGACTACCGCGAGAACAAGACCGGCAGACTCGCGCCGCGCCGATCTGAGTTCCCGCGATCCTTCCGCGGCGCTAGTTCGCTCCAAATCCACTCACCACTGCGTCACACAAAGAGGAAATCATCCGCCGTCAGCGTGATCGGATTCGGGCCGTGTAGCAGGATGGTGTGCGCGCCCGCGGAAATGCTTACCTCGGACGTGCCGTTTCCGGAGATGGACAGGTCGCCGAAATCGTCGGCAATGACTGCGGCAAAGGAGATCAGGTCGAGACCATCCTCAAAATCGGCGATCTCGTCGTTGCCATAGGCCGCTTCTGTGAAGACAAAGCGGTCGGCGCCTGCGCCGCCGGTCAAGAGATCGACGCCGATGCCGCCATCGAGCGCGTCAGCGCCGTCGCCACCATAGAGCCGATCATAGCCGTCTTTGCCGCTCAGGCTGTCGTTCCCGGCAAGACCCCAGAGATCATTGGAGTCCGCATTTCCGAGCAGGATGTCAGCATAGTCCGACCCTTCCAGGGCTTCGATGCTGACCAGGATATCTCCGACCTCCTCACCGCCGACATTGCCCGTCTGAGCCGTTGCAACGCCCAGATCGACGCAAACACCTTGGGCAGAGTTCAGGTAACTTGCGGTGTCGATGCCGCTGCCACCGTTGAGGGAATCCGCTCCCGTGCCACCGACCAGCCGATCGTCGCCGTTCGCGCCTGTCAGAGTATCGTTGCCGCCGAGACCGTAGAGGTTGTCTCTGAAGTCGGTACCAGCCAGCGTGTTGGCAGCCGAGGTGCCGGTTAGTTTCACGTGGTCGAGGATGTCGGCCATGGTCCAGATGACACCATCGCTGAACTCGATGACTTCCACTCCGTAGGCGTTGGCAGACCCATTCATCTGATTGGTCAGCGTGATCACTTCCGTGCTGCTGCCGACGATGGTCAGAAGAACGTTGGAGCTGCCGGAGGCCCGGGTCAGCGTGACTGTGCCAGCCCCGACATCGGCCGAGGACACATTTGTCAGAACAAGACGATCGACATCGACAAAGGATGTGCCCGCGTCGTTGATCGTGTCATTGCCATCGCCCTTGGTCCAGACATAGCTGTCGAACCCATTGCCGCCGACCAAGGAGTCATTTCCGGTGCCGCCTGTGAGGACGTCGTCACCATCACCCCCTGTCAGGGTATCGTTGCCTGCAAGGCCGAACAGGTTGTCGGCATAGCCATTGCCAGTGAGAGCGTCATTCCCACCGGTTCCGTTCATACGGGTCTCGGCCAGGATCCGGTTCAGATCCCAGACCGTGCCGTCGGAGAACACCATCCGCTCGATTCCGTACGGGTTGGCAATGTTGCTGAAGCGATTGGCGATGTTAATAACTTCGCTTCCGATCGTGATGACAAGGTTGTTGCTGCCGTTTGCATGCGTCAGGACAACCTGCCCCGGGAGAACATTTGTCAGGACCAACGAGTCGGTGGTTGAGAACGAACTCGATGTATCATCGATGGTGTCGTTCCCATCTCCAACAGCCCAAACATAGGTGTCGGAATTGCCTTCGCCCCGGAGCACATCTGCGCCCGTCCCACCATAGATAACGTCGTCGCCATTGCCGCCGGTGATCGTGTCTACTCCCGCGCCGCCAAAAATATTGTCAGCATAGATCGTTCCGCTCAGAGCGTCGTTTCCGCTCCCGCCCGAGAGCTTCACATTTGCGAAGATGTCCTCGAGGGTCCAAATCGTTCCATCCCCAAATATGATCTGTTCGACGCCATAACCGGCCGCGGCGCCGGATATGGTGTTGAACCGGTTCTTGATGGTTAAAACTTCGGAGGACCCGACAACGCTGAGAAGGATATCGACGCTGCCCTGGGCGCGCGTGAGAACCACGTCCGTCGGAGACATGACGTCGGTCAGGACAAGTGTGTCGACTTCGGTCCTGCTCTGTCCGAGATCATCGATCACATCGTTGTCTTCACCGCGCGACCATATGTAGGTATCCGACCCGTCACCCCCCTTCAGCGTGTCGTTGCCGTCGCCACCAAAGAGCGAGTCATTTCCGGCCTTGGCATCAAGTACATCGTTGCCGGCCAAGCCGTACTGCACGTCGGAGAAAGCCCAGCCTGTCAGGGTTTGCGCTGCCGAAGTCCCCGTCGTCTCGATCGTGCCGAGAGGGCCTGCCAGCACCTCCATGATCACGCCGTCCGAGAAGGTGATCATCTCCACGCCGCGCCCATCCGCGCCGGCATTGAAGCGGTTCTTTACAGTGATGGTTTCGGAACCGATTGTGACCAGGAGATCCGCGCCAGATTTGGTTAGGACGGCCGCGCTCGACGACACGTTCGTGAGTTCCAGCGTATCGACCTCTGCTGTCGACGTGGACGTGTCGCTGAGAACATCGTTGCCGTCACCCGAAGCCCAAACGAAATAGTCGTTACCGCCACCGCCATCGAGAACATCCGCACCGAGACCGCCTTGCAGATAGTCGTCAGCTACTCCAGCATTGATGGTATCTGCGCCACCATAACCGAAAAGGTTGTCTCGGAAATTAGTGCCGGTGAGCACTTCGGCGCTTACAGTACCATTGACGTTCGTCCGCAAGCGGATGTCGTCGAGGTTCCAGATCACCCCGTCGGCAAAGCGGATTTCTTCGATCCCCGAATTGGCGTTTGAGGCCGTATTGTATTTGTCGAGTACGGTGATGGTTTCGACAGGAATAGCACCGACCGCCGCAATGGTGATGGTCATATGCATGGAGCCATTGGCCCGGGTCAGAGAGACCTTGTCCGAAGTCACGCCTTCGAGCAGCAGAACGTCGGTCTCGAACGTGGTCGTGTCGATGTCATTGATCGTGTCGTTACCGTCGCCCTTCCGCCAGATGTAGGTGTCAGCGCCGTTGCCACCGACGAGCGAGTCATTGCCGGTTCCGCCGTCAAGAGTGTCATCGCCACCCAGGCCTGTGAGGGTATCCTGGCCACCAAGCCCGATGTAGTGATCCTGGTAAGCTGTTCCGGCATAGTTCTGATTGCCTGCGTCTCCGACCAGTGAGCCACGATAGAAGATGTCGTCGAGGGTCCAAATCTCGCCATCGCTGAACTCGATGACTTCGATGCCGCGCCCCTGAACGACGCCGCTGACCTCATAGTCTCGGTCCTTGATCAGGATATCTGCACCACCAGATCCCGCGATGCGAACTATAATGTCCCGGCTCGCTCCCACGTCGTGCAAGGTCACATCTGCGGATGTGACATCCTTAAGCACCAGTCGGTCTGCGTCGAGCGTCGAGACAGCGTTGTCGTCAATTGTGTCATTGCCGTCGCCGCGCGACCACTCATAGGTGTCACCGCCACCGGCGCCTCTCAGAAGATCGTCGCCCGCTCCTCCAACGAGTGTGTCGTTGCCCGCCGAGCCGTTGAGTGTGTCGTTGCCGCCGTGCCCGAAGAGATGTTCGACATACACGCCCCTACCCGCATTGTCTGCATTGCTCGTGCCTTCGTATGTCGTATTTTGTTTGATGTCGTCCAGATTCCAGGTGACTCCATCGCTAAACTGAATCGACTCAATTCCGCGGCCACTTCCCATGCCAGCCATCTGGCCATTGATTGTGATAAAGGCCCCGGTAGAAATGATTTCAACGCGCAAGTTATCTGTCGTCGGGGCGCGTATGAGTCGTACACCGTCGCTGGCAACATCGGAGAGAACAAGGGTATCGGTATTGAGCGGTGATGTCCCCGCATCATCAATTGTGTCGTTCCCATCTCCTAGGGACCAAATGTATCTGTCGTTTCCAACCCACCCGCTAAGAAAGTCATTGCCGCTCGCACCGACAAATATCGATGCGTCGGTATTTGGGACGTAAATTTCAAAAAGGTAATCATCTCCAGCAGTACCATTAAACTGTGACACCGGGGGAGAATTTATCGCTAAATGAGTGTTCCCCGCAGTGCCCTTGTCCACACTCATTGAAAGTGAGGCGATGAACTGATCAGCCGAAACATACCCCGCTGAGATGTTCTGCTCCCAGCGCTGTTGCTCAGCTGCCGTGGGTTGGCGACCGAGCGCATTGATGAATGCCTGTTCAACTAAGGCCGCCCCGCTCAGCCCGGTAAGGGATTTGCTCGCAACGCCTTGAATATCACCGCTTTGACCGCGCAGGAGGGCGACGAGGTCGTCCGGATTGCTGACGTCCGACAACAGGCGTTCTGAGAGATAGTCCAACTCCTGCTCGGTTGCGTCGCGATCGTACATCGTGTCGATCAGCTTTTCGACGAGCGCACGGGTGTAGGAAACGTCCAGGCTGCGCTCGAACCGCGCCGGGTTGATGATGACGTCGAAGTTGTTGGTGGCGAGATGGCCGTTTCCGACCAGGATATGCTCAGCCGACTCCGCCATCTCCATCGCAATCTGGGCGCGTGTCTTGGCTAGCGGCGAACCCGCCGTTGCATTGAGGGCGTAGAGGATATGATCCAGTTCCAGAAGCGTTGGCGCGCGGCCGACCGTGTTCAAACAAATCTGCGTCGCAAACTCGGCGCTATTGAGTGTCCCGTAACGTACCGAAAACTCAGCCGAGGCGAGTAGAGATGCGGCAAGACTCGCCTTGTCGAGCTGTCCGTTGGCGGCAAACGCGACGAGTTGCTCCCTTTCGGTAAAATCCAAGTCCCGGTCCAGAACCGTATCGTAGATGCGAGCTGCCTCCTCGAGGAGGCGAGCCTTTGCAATCTCATCGAGCCGAACCGTTGCCGTGGAAATGGCTGTTCTGGACGCGCTATGATTTTCTCGGTTGTCGGAGCCCCCCGTCGTCCAAGTGTAGGTGTAAAGCCAAGTCTTTGTCATCTCCCAGGTCTCGATGCCAAAAGCGTCGACATTGTGCACCACGACGATGTTGGTGGCGCCGACCGCCGCGTTGACGCCGTTGTTCCAAGTGTAGCTGCCGTTGTCGAGCGCAGAGCGGGTAATCGTCTGTTTGTTTCCGCTGCGGGCAATCGAGGTGGTCAGGCCGTCAGGGGAGGTGACGGTGGTAAAGACTTGCCCCCGCATACCGCCTTTGTCGAAAGCCGTCTCCACCTCGATGCGCGAGCCGTCGGCAAGGATGGTGCTCTCGATCGTCTTATCGGCAATGCCATTGCCGTCGTAGTCCATTCGCTCGAAAGAGTGCCGCCCGTCTGCACTGACTGTCGTGACAAACTCGGACCGAAGATCACCGTTCGTATAAAGCGTGGTTGTGCTGACCTTTTTCGAGCCATCGACGTTCAAAACGGTTTCGCGGGTGGTAGCTCCGTCATATGCGCCGTCGCCGTCGATGTCATATTGCGTGATTGACAGTAGCCCATTCGCCGCCTTAGTCGTCACGGCCCTGTAGCCCAAGGTTGCCGATCCGAAGATATCCTCTTCGGTGATCACCTCGCTGCCATCAGCGGCGAAGGTCACAACGCTGGACCGTATGAAGTCGGTCTGCCCATCCCCGTCCACGTCAAAGACGCTGACAGAGCTCAGTCCATTGGCCGCTTGGGTGCTGGCAATGCTGAGTTCGACATCACCGTTTTGCTTCAGGTCGCGATAAACGGTCGTAACATCGCGACCGAGATCGGTGACTGACAGCATGTCGCGGTCAACTGTGCCATCACCGTCCAGATCTACCTGCATCGTGCGGGTCCGGCCATCTGCACTGATCGCCTGCACGACCTCCATCTGCAGATCAAAACCAGGACCAAATGTCTGCGTAACGTCAGTTACAGCACCCTCGGCAGTCCGCATGATGGTCTGCAGCCGGTCTGAAGAATCCCCGCTCGTCGAGGTTGTCGTGGGCGTGCCCGCCGGGTTGCTGGCGGTTGTTGAGGTGGAGTTCACATAAGCACTGAACTCAGTGAACGTTGTCGTGACTAGTCCGTTCCCACTTTGTGTGGTCGATGTCTTCGACAAAAGCTCGCTGGTGCCATCTAAACTCTGTCGCACAGTCTCGGTGCTGCCGTCCGCATGGAGGACGGTGATCTCCTCGCCTCGGCTCTCGAACACCCGGTCCCCATCTGCATCCAGACGGACCGTCTTCTCCAAACCGTCATCGCTGGTGAGGATTTCAACTGCAGCCAAGCGGACGTGGCGACCGTTGGTGTAGATGATGTCCTGTGCCACCGTCCCGTCGATCCCGAGCCCGGTGGTCGACGTCGTCCGCATGTCGATCCGATTGTCGCCATTTTGATCGACCGTGTCGACCACAGTCAAACCATCTCCCGAGACTGTGCGCGTATTTCTTGCTTCAAGAACGCCGCCGCTAGAGAAAAGATCGGTTGTGGTGGTTGCCTGTCCATTGGCTGCAATGGTCGTCACCGACACCCGATCATTGACCCCATTGCCATCGGCATCGACGCTCTCGGTGATGGTGCGCCCGTCGGCGCTGGTAACCCTGACGGATCGATTGAGCAAGTTGTTGTTTTCTGAAGTGGTCTGGACCGTGTCAGTCACGATGCCATTCACCGCAATCGTGCGGGTCTGGGTCTGAGTGAACTCGGTTGTCCCGTCGCCGTCGATGTCGTCGGTCCGGGTCGTCGACAACCCGTCGTCGCTGACGGTCAGCACGCTGCGGGCATAGACCGCATCATTAGCCCCCTTGCCTGTCGTCGTGGTGGTGGTCGAGCCGTTCGCGTTCAGCACCGTCTCGCGGAAGCTGCGGCGTTCGGCCGTGCCGTCGCCGTCGCGGTCCCAGCTTTCGGTGACGATAAGCCCTTCATCAGAGGTGACGGTCTGCGCGGCGCTTTGCAGCGCGCCGGTGGCGGAATAGTGGGCCGTTTGCTCGGTCGTTGTGCCGTTGTTGGCGACGGTTCTGGACCAGACAGCGTCGTTGATGCCATCGCCGTTCACGTCGGTAGACCGTGTGATACTTCTGGCATCATCGGTCGAGGTAGTCGTGGTCTTGGCCCGCAAGATGCCGGCATCGGTGCGCAGCTCCGACACCTCGGTGCGGCCACCGTCGTTCAGAAGCGTCGTGGTCTGCGTGATCACCAGGTCAAAATCGCCGTCGCCATCGGCATCGGACCGGATCGTGGTCACCAGCCCGTCGTCGCTGACCGTGGTCTGCACCTGGGAGAGCAGAGCCGCATTCTGCGCACGGGACTGCACCGTCTCGGTCACGCTGCCATTGGCATTCAGGACCCGAGTAGCATTCGTCGTCCGGTCAAACGCGTTGTCCCCGTCCATGTCGGCCTGCGTCGTCACGACCAGCCCGTCGTCACTGACCGTGGTCACCGTCAGCGTCCGGTTCGACCCGTCGCCGTTGTTCACGTCCACCGTCTGGACACGGGCACCGCTCAGGTTCAGCGCGGTGGTGTTCGCGACCACCGTCTCGTTCAACAGATCGCCATTGGCATCCGCCGAGGTCGTGGTGACCAGCCCGTTCGCGCTCGTCACCGTCACCGTCCGCGCGACGACCGCCCCGCCGGGCGAGTAGCTCGTCGCCGTCACCACCGTCGACCCATCCGCCGCCTCGACCGACCCGACCACCCGGTCGGTCGCCCCGTCGCCGTTGGCATCCGTCGTAACCGTCACCACCCGCCGGTCCGCGCTTTCCACCCGCACCGTCCGGCCGGTCAATGTCGTCCCGTCGCCCGCGTATTCCGACACCGTCCGCGTGACGCTGCCATCGCCGTTCAGCACCCGCGCATCCACCGTCTGCGCGTCCACCGTCCCGTTGCCGTCGATGTCCACCGTCCGCGTCACCACCAGCCCGTCGGCGCTGGTTGTCGTCACATCGCGCGACCGCAAGGAGGTGTCCTGGTTCCGCACCTCCGCGATCCGCGTCGCCACCCCGCCCGAAACCGTCGTCACATCCGACACCGCACTGTCGGTGTCCCCGTCCCCGTCCGTATCCACCGTCGTATTCGTCGTCAGCCCGTCCGCGCTCGTCACCGCAACGCTCACCGCCCGGACCGAGCCGTCGGGGTTCCGTGCCCAGACCGTTTCCGTCCGCGCCTGGGTCACCCCATCGACCGTCACCTGCCGCACGAGGTCCGTCGTCTGGAACACCCCGTCCTGGTTCTGGTCGACCCAGGTCTCCGCCGTCACCTTGTCGGCCCCAAGCGCCTCCTTCACCAGACTGCGCACCGAGCCGTCGGTGTTCGTCGCCGTCACTGTCCTGACCCGGCTGCCATCGCCAGCAATCACCGTCTGATCGACTGTGGTCAGGTCGATATCGCCATCCCCGTCCACATCCGCGCTCGCCGTCTTCACCAGCGCATCCGCGGACTGCACCACCGTCGTCACTGACCGGGTCGATCCATCCCCGTTCTTCACTATCGCAACCGAAGTGGTTGCCGCCGCCGCCGCGCCCGTGATCGACATCAGATCCGTCCGGTCGACATCCCCGTCGCCGTCCAGGTCCAGCGCGACACTCCGCACCTTGCCGTCCGCGCTGACCGCTTCCGTCTTACCCGCCCGCAAGGATCCATCACCGTTCCGGACCTCCGTCACCTCGGTCCGGCTGTTGTCCACCGCCACCGTGATGGAATGGCTCTCCACCGTCTCCGCCGCGCCATTGCCGTCCCGGTCCGTGCCCTCCACCCGCACGAGCCCGTCGGCCGAGACCGTCTCGCTCCGCCCGTGGATCACCGTGCCGCTCTGTGCCAGTTCCTGGATCACCTCGGTCCGGCTGCCGTCCAGATTGGTCGTCCAGACCTCGCGCTGGTCGAACCAGCCGCCGCCGTCCGAGTCCCGCTGGATCGTGATCACCTTCCCGTCCGGGCTGGTCGTCGTCACCGTCCGGCTGGTCAGGATACCGACCGTCCAGTCCGCGCCCAGCCGGTTCACCACCGTCTCGACATTGGAGCCGTCCGGAAAGGTCGCCCGGTCGATCCGCTGCACCCGGTCCGTCACCCCGTCGCCATTGTCGTCATAGAACCGCAGCGACGCCGTCCCCGAGGGGTTAGTGAACGAGGTCACCCGGAACGCGACGCCGCCGTCCTTGTCGTATCCCGTCTGTGTCAGCACCCGCTCTCCGGCGCCATTGGTGACCGCGCTCTCCTCCACTCGATACCCCGCCGCATCGGCCGTCAGCATCGTGTTCGCCACCGTCCCCGTGGTCCCGTTCGCCCGCGTGAACGTCGTCTGCCCGGTGATGACTGACCCATCCGGAAGCTTGATGTTCACCGTATTGGCCGTCAGGTTGATCTCGGTGATCCCCAGCGCCGCCAGCGTCATCACGCTGGTCGAGCCATCGGCATTGGTGACCAGGACCTTGAACTTCGCGAACTCCGCGTCCGCAGCACTCAGCTTGCCATCGCCATTCGTGTCCCAGATCGAACGGAGCGCCTCCAGATCCCCCGCTGCGGTGGGGTTCCATTCGGTGAAAACGAACTCGCGCTTCTCGGTGATCTGGTTGTCGTCACCCGCGTCGTAGAAGAGGACACCATCACCGATCCCCGCCCAGGCCGTCCGATGCTTCAGCCCGTCGCCGCCATCCATGAAGATGGTCGACTTGTCGAACTCGGCGATCTTGAGGCCATTGCCGTCAAGGTCTAGAAGAACTGGCTTGCTGGACTTATCACTGTCCTGACTGTTCCGTGGATTTGGTTTTGGGCGTGGGGAAGTGGTTACGTCATCGTTGCCATCACCGTTCACATCCGCGTATCTTGCGACTGGCGGGTTCTTTAAATCTTTCGTGTAATCGTAAGCGTACCCATCTCCTATAACATTATCACCGGGGTCTCCCTCTTTGGCGGATGATGGTACAATTTTTCCGTTCGGCGCGTCAAAGAAAAATCGTACACCGTCAAGCACCATAAAGCCGCTAATGCCGGAATATGCAGCATCAAGATTCTTAAAGTCAATTGCGAGCCCTGTCACTGAAAAATAATCCAAAACCCGAGCGACAAAATCTGCAATAAATCGCTCGGTCAGTCCAGCGTAAAGTCCATCGGAAACGATCGTATTTATAATTCTGTCAGCAGCGTATCCCTCAATTGCCTTGCCCGCATCTATTGCGCTCTGTATTACTTCAATTTGACTGAGGAGGGATTCGCGATAGTTAAGTGTCTCTGCAGTTACGGGACCAGTAACAAGCGTACTATTGTAGTTTCTCACAAGCTCTCTTAATGTCAAAACACCGACCAACTCATCTACCGAGTATCCCGCAGATCCAGCGCCCGAGATGTGCGCTGTCGCAGAAACTCCGGAGAGATAGCGCTCGAGATCGTCTGCTGAGTATTTAAGCTCTGCTTTTGGTGTAGCGACCGAAAGTGTGCCATCCGCATTCCTGACTACTTCAACCATGGCTCCAAACCCTCCTTCTTGCAGTCTGAATACGCTCTGGACTCTCTAATGTTTTCAAAATCGAGCGAGGGAATATCAGCTAGCACAAAGCATGCTAAATCAAGTAGATCTTCTAGCGTGCCATCGCGAAACGGTTCTGCCACTGAGTCGTAGAGAATTCCCTTAGTCAGCGCTACGCTATTGGAATTGGTTTCCATGAACCGCCACAAGGCAAACGACGTGTATATCTTCTGCCTCGACGAATCGGCTAGATAGACTTTTGCGAGCGCCGCCTGGAGAAAGCCAAGGATATCCTGCGGGGAATCGTCGCCTTCACCTAAGGCAAATCCCATATAGAGTCTTGTGTAAAGGTAGTACTCAAATCTGTTCGACTCAAGGTCGAGCGTGTTGTGTCCTGAGGTGGATTTGCCCAAGCCGATAAGGAAAGCCTTCCCAACGGAGTCGCATGCCTCTAGTTCGCCAATATGAAGGCGAGATACTTTCAGTAAATCTTCAATGGACGCGCAGTCGCGCGAAGACGCTTTTTCCTCCGCACAGACTGCTTTAGTGAAGCCAAAAAGAATGATTGTTGCTGTAAGGAAGTACTTCCGCCAATTGAACAAAGGCACTTTAAAGCACCGTTTTTTCGAGCTGAAACTGATCACCATTTCGCTAATCCTTTCCGGGCCGCTCAGCTGATACGCCCAAACAAGAGAAACCAAACGTACATTAGGCCGAAACAGAGACAATTTTTCATCATCAAGATAACTAGTTATGCTTTAAGGAGCGCGCATAAGACCCCCCGATCAGGTCAAACCCTACCCGCCGCGCTGTGCGGCCCGTTCTTTCCTCCGAAATGCCTGAGGTAACATGTAGCAAAATTTCCCTCGCTTCGATCCCCTCCGCCCACCTACCGACTGCCCGGAATAACCCCACCGCCGCACGCCCGCCAAGGAGCGACCCGCGGAGTTCTTGCGAGGTGTACACTACGTTGATCGTTACAATCAGATGGTTGCTACCGACGAAGTACTCTCCAACGGATGCATAGATGAACCCCTCAGGGGTTCCTCCAACCTCGGCTGCGGCGATCATGTGCCGCGCATCCTCTGACATGACCTGGCACAACAGTCGCCTTGCTTTATCGCGACTGAAGGGGATGTAATTGAACCGCGTCTCGTGGTGCGCGCGCTCGAACAGGTCCAGCAAGGGTTCGTGGTTTTCTACCGGGCGGACGAGCCGAAAAACCAACCTCCGGGCCCCTGCGCTCAGAACGTTTTTGTCTCCCTTGACCCCGACACCGTCCATCCGCGCACCGAACTGTTAACTACGCTCGCACTAGACCCCATACAACCACAAGCTGTCAATTCTCCCTATCACTTGCCCTTAGGAATATCGTGCAACCCACCTTGCACAATCTCCAGCTGCGCACCCAAATGGTTTCCAGATCGTAAACACCGCGCGTTAACCTGTTGATGCCGCACGCATCGAAACTGCGCGTCGGACGGGCATCCGGCTCCTTGTCGGGCTTCCGAGGCCTGTCCGGTCGGTGTTCCAGGCCCGCATGCGCTCCCCGAAACGACAGCAAGCGGATCTGCCTTACTGGCGTCCAGCATGATTCGTTATACCCGCTCGGGCATTCGCCTCACATTCCCCACCCCCGCTTTACGGCTCTCAGAGTCCTGATCCCGCGCGGTCAACTCCGCTGCAACCGCATTAGCCGACGTCGCCGCTCTCAACGCCCGCACCGCCTTTCCCTGCGGGGCGCGGGCTCTCAGCTCGTGCGGATTGCCCAGCTTCATCCCTTTCGCCTTGGCCACTTCCAAAGCCTCCTCTAGTCCGCCGCGAGATCCCTGCCGCTCCGCCTGAGCCACCAGCTCCATAATCCCGATGGTGAGGTCATTTGCCTCTGGCATATCCACGGCTCCGAACCGCTCTCTACTTCCCCGCAGCGCGAGGAGAAACGCCGCGCTTCTGCTTGGGCGGTCCAACGTCGCGATCGCCATCGTGGCGCTGCCGTGACGAACTTGTCCCATAAGGCATCCTTCCATTCCAAAGAAAGGATCGCACCATCAAACCGTGGGATCGAACACCTTATGTGTTTCGGGTCTGCTACATTAGCCCCATCGCGGCTCCCGGCCAGGAGCTGCGATGGGGTGGGATACAGCGCTGAACACCTTGTGGCCTGACCACGATCGCTAGCAGGCTGATCCCGTCTCT
>Ga0209793_1000325_pt1 | contig 63101 bp, 69 predicted proteins | sample EBPBio122009_DNA_FD_185863 | JGI IMG/M metagenome (GOLD analysis project Ga0209793, IMG submission 185863) | Wastewater treatment Type I Accumulibacter community from EBPR Bioreactor in Madison, WI, USA - Reactor 1_2/2/2009_ DNA (SPAdes) (version 2) | ecosystem: Engineered > Bioreactor > EBPR >... | reverse complement strand
GAAAGAGTGCGTCAGCCGCCGAGAGCGGCGAGCATCAGCGGCGAGCCTGGATAGGCCATGAAGGCCGCGATACCGATGGCGATGCCGTAGGGAACCTTCTTCTCCAGCACGATATGGCTCGGGATGGGCAGGCCGGAGGCGAGGATCGTGTTTGTATGGGCACGCAGCCTTATGATCGCAAGGCTCAGCACGCCACCGAAGAACGATACGAGGACGAGAAACTCGAAAAGCGAGAAGGTCAGCCCGAACCAGACGGCGCTCGCCGTCAGGAGCTTCGCATCGCCCCCGCCCATGACGTTAAGGGCGAAGAGCGCGAAGCAGACCGAAAAGACGATGAGGCCCGCACCCACATGCATGGCGATGTCGGTCAGGCCGAGGCCGGCGAGCGGCGCGACGATGAAGAAAGCGGCCAGCAGGATCGCCGGGACCCGGTTGGGAATGCGCATCGTGAAGAAATCGGAACAGGCTGCGACCGCGAGGCAGAGCGGAAATACGACGAAGATGATGGCCTGGGTCACGATGATCTCCTTTTATCGGACCGGATGATGCGCCAGATCCGTTTCGGAAAAGATAATGCCGGAAAGCAGAAAGCCGCCCGTGAGGGCGGCTTTCGCGTCGAGCTTGGCTCGAATTACTGGGTGCCGCCGGTGCCACCAGTACCGCCAGTGCCACCAGCGCCGGTGATGTTGTCGTTGGCGTCGTCCATCTTTTCCGAAAGGCCCGTGAAGATGTTGTCCAGCGAGCCGCCGAGGGCGGTGGCGCCGGTGATCAGCGCGACGGAGATCAGGGCTGCGATCAGGCCGTATTCGATGGCGGTTGCGCCAGACTCATCCTTAAGAAGGCGAGCGAAAATCTTGGTCATGGTATTCTCCTAGCTCCACGATGTTGGTTCAGCACGTCCGCCAACTGTTGCCGTTGTTCGGATGACTGCAACCTACAGGCCGGCCATTTCCATCCGCTTAAGGAGTTCGGTTAACACAACCTTGCCACACCGTTGTCCGATTTATGGTTTCCCGTCGGTTAAAACCCTCGTAAAGCGCACTTGCGCGCGCTTTACCATTTTTTGGTCATCGATTCCGCGCGGCGCATGCGACAAGCGCCAGGGTTGAAACGAGACTGCCGCCCCTTCGGCTTAAAGCTTCATTCACCATTCCAGGCGATGCTGTCGTCCAATTACTTGCCGGGATGACTGTTTATGGGACGCGACTGGACCCTCGCTGCGGATGCAGCAAAGCTTGCGACGACCGCCTTCGTCCTGTTGGCGACGACTGTTGCCGCGAGTGCGGAGGAACCTTATCTGCGCGTTTATATGGACCACGCCCGCGTGCTGCGGCTCGACCGGCCCGTCAGCAAGGTGATCGTCGGCAACGCCAAGGTGGCCGATGCGACGGTGGCGGACGCCCAGACCATCGTACTGACCGGCCGCAACTTCGGAACGACCAACCTCGTCCTGCTCGATGTCGACGGCAATGCGATTGTCGACGAGCGCATCCTCGTGTCCATCGACGAGGGCAATACCGTGCGCGTCTTCCGGCAGACGGACCGCTCCGTGCTGTCCTGCACCCCGAATTGCGAAGTGCACGCCCCCAAGGTCAACGGCGACTGATGTCGGCCGCCGGGAAACCCCTTGGCTTCCCGCAGTCGCGCACACGAAATATAAACGCTCTGTCCGCTACTGTCGGGACTTCCAGTATCCTCGGAACGGATCGCGATGTCGCCCGATCATGATGCAGCAAGCCGCCGACGGCCGATGAACGGACTGTTCAGGCGTTTCCTCACCCGCCGCGATGGCGCGACGGCGATCGAATTCGCCCTGCTCGCCCTGCCCTTCTTCCTCATCGTCTTCGCTTCGCTCGAGACCTTCCTGGCATTCTCGGCGGAGCAGCTCTTCGCCAACGCCAACGAGACCATGGCGCGCAGGATACGGACCGGCGTCATCAACTCCACCAATACGGACAGGGTCGCCTACCGTGAGGCCTTCTGCGAGGAGATCAAGCTCCTCATGCCCTGCTCGAATACCGAGGCGCAGACCGAGGACCGGCTCTTCATCCATGTGGAGAGCTTCGCAAGCTACGCCGACATCACCCCGGCGGTTTCCATCGTCGAGGACAATCTCGACACCGCAGCCTTCAAATTCGCACCGGGCGGCAAGAACTCCATCAACATCGTGCGCGCCTATTATCGCTGGGACATCATCACGGATATCGTGCGTCCCCTGCTCTCCAGCGTCACGGCGGCCGACGGCACGACCCGCAACTACCTGATGGTCGCAACGACCATCGTGCAGACTGAGGACTACAAATGATGTCCCGGCATGCCTCCAGCCCGCAGACCGGCAAGGGTCTCCTCCAGACGCTGCGCCGCTTCATCGCCGACCGCAGCGGTGTGGGCGCCATCGAATTCGTGATCGTCGCGCCGCTTCTCATCATGACCTATATCGGCGCCTTCGAGATCACCGTCGGCATTACGGTCGCGCGCAAGGTCGCCCGCGCCTCCAGCAACGTCTCCGACCTCCTCACGCGGGTCGAGAAGACGAACACGACGATGCTCTCCGCCATGAAGGAAGTCACCCGGAGCGTTGTCGCGCCGTTCGCGCAGAACGCCTACAGCCTGAAGATGACCGGCATCGCCATCGACGCCGGCGGCAACGCAAAGGTCGCCTGGTCGCGCGAATGGTCGCGCGCAAGCGGCGCGACCAACGAAAGCGAGGGGACGCCCTATACCAAAGGCGACGCCGTGACCCTGCCTGCGAACACCGTGGCGAAGGAAGGCTTCATCGTGCGCACGGAGTTCGAGATGCAGCACCCGCTCCTGCTGATGGCGCCCAACCTGTCCTCGCGCGTCAATGAGATCACGCTGGGCAAGACGAGCTATTTCCGCGCGCGCATCGGCAAGAACATCACCTGCAGCAATTGCTGACGGGGCGCGATTTCGCTTGAACCCCTCGCCGCCGCCATGCCATTCCCTTGGGATGCGAACAGACGGCAGGTGATCCATGGCGCGAGCCTTTCTCTTCGTTCTCGATTCCTTCGGCATCGGCGGCGGGCCTGATGCGGAGAAATTCGGCGATCTCGGCGCCGATACGTTCGGCCATATCGCCGAGTTCTGCGCGGCTGGCGCCGCCGACAGGCCGGGTCTGCGGCAGGGGCCGCTGAAGCTTCCCAACATGTCCGCGCTCGGGTTGCTGCACGCCGCCCGCGCCGCGACAGGGCGTTTTCCGCAGGGCATGGATGTGCCGCAGCGCGTCTTCGGTTATCACGGCGCGGCGAGCGAGGTATCGAACGGCAAGGACACGCCGTCCGGTCACTGGGAGATCGCCGGAACGCCCGTCGCCTTCGACTGGGGTTATTTTCCCGCCGATGGCGACGCCTTCGAGCCGGAACTGGTGGAGGCGATCCGCAGCGCCGGCAATGTGCCCGGCATTCTCGGCAATTGCCACGCCTCCGGCACCGATATCATCGCCCGCCATGGCATCGAGCATATCCGCACCGGCAAGCCCATCTGCTACACATCCTCCGACTCCGTCTTCCAGATCGCCGCGCACGAGGCGCATTTCGGCCTCGCCCGCCTCCTGGCCTTCTGCGAGACCGTGCGGCAAATCCTCGACGAGCGGCCAGGCGGGCGCATCGGCCGGGTCATCGCGCGCCCCTTCCTCGGCGAAACGCCCGAGACCTTCGAGCGCACCGGCAACCGCCGCGACTATTCCGTCCTGCCGCCCGAACCGACGCTGCTCGACCGGCTGACGGAAGCGGGGCGCACCGTGCATGCCGTCGGCAAGATCGGCGATATCTTCGCCCATCAGGGAATAGGCACGCTCACCAAGGCGAACGGCAACATGGCGCTGTTCGACGCGACGCTGCGCGTGATGGACGAGGCCCGGGACGGCGATCTCGTCTTCACCAATTTCGTCGATTTCGACATGCTCTACGGCCATCGGCGCGACGTGCCCGGCTATGCCGCCGCGCTCGAAGCCTTCGACCGCCGCCTGCCGGAAGTGGACCGCAAGCTGAAGCCCGGTGATATCGTCATCCTCACCGCCGACCACGGCTGCGACCCCACCTGGCGCGGCACGGACCATACACGCGAGCGCGTGCCTATCCTCAGCTTCGGTCCGGGCCTGCGGTCGCGCCTCATCGAGACCCGCAATACCTTCGCCGATATCGGCGAGAGCATCGCCCGCCATCTCGGCATCCCGCAGGGGCCGCATGGAAGGAGTTTCCTGTGACGAAGACCATGCCCAAGGCGGAGCTGCACTGCCATATCGAAGGTGCGACGCCCCCTGCCCTCGCCGCCGCCCAGGCAAAGCGCTACGGCATCGACACATCCGGCTTCATCAAGGACGGCGAATATTCCTGGCAGGACTTCACCAGCTTCGTGCAGAGCTATGACGCCACCGCCAACCTCTTCCGCACGGAGGAGGACTATGCGCTGCTCGCCGAAACGTACCTCACCGAGATCGCCGAGGCGGGCGTGATCTACAGCGAGCTGATCGCCTCGCCCGACCAAGGCGACGCGGTCGGCATCGGCGCGGACGCCTATATGCGCGGTCTTGCGGAAGGCGCCGAGCGCGCCAAGGCGAAGACCGGCATCGAGACGCGTCTTCTCGTCGTCGGCATCCGCCATTTCGGCCCGGAGCGCGTGGTAAAGGCAGCGGAATATGCCGCGCGCCGGCCGCATCCGCTGATCACCGGCTTCAACCTCGCCGGCGAGGAGCGCATGCATCAGGTCGCCGATTTCGCCCGCGCTTTCGACATCGCCCGCGATGCCGGCCTCGGCATCACCATCCATGCCGGCGAACTCTCCGGTGCCTTCAGCGTGCGCGATGCGCTCGACCATGTTCGCCCCGCGCGCATCAGCCATGGCGTGCGCGCCATCGAGGACGCGGACCTCGTCAAACGGCTAGCGGACGAGGGCGTGGTGCTGGAGGTCTGCCCCGGCTCGAATATCGCCCTCGGCGTCTTCCCGGATTTCCAGAGCCACCCGCTACGGGCACTGCACGAAGCCGGCGTGCGCGTCACGCTCAATTCCGACGACCCGCCCTTCTTCCACACCTCGCTCGCCCGCGAATACGAGATCGCCTCGACCATCATGGGCTTCAGCGACGAGGACATTCTCGGCATGACGCGCACCGCCATCGAGGCCGCCTTCGTGGACGAGCCGACGCGCCAGCGGCTGCTTTCACGCCTCTAGGGACCGCAGCCGGCTGGGGATGTTGCCATCCGCCGGCTCTCTTCTCTTGCGGCGGGCCGCCGTTCCGTGGAAAAAGAAGTCATCACTTACTTTCGGAAGGTTGGCCATGGACGGCGTTACAGTCATCGATCACCCGCTCGTGCAGCACAAGCTGACCATCATGCGCAAGAAGGAGACCTCCACGGGCAGCTTCCGCCGCCTGCTGCGCGAAATCTCCACGCTGCTCTGCTATGAAGTCACGCGCGACCTGGAACTCACCACGGCGCGCATCGAGACACCGCTGGAAGTAATCGACGCGCCTGTCCTCGAAGGCAAGAAGCTGGTCTTCGCCTCGATCCTGCGCGCCGGCAACGGCCTGCTCGAAGGCATGCTGGAGCTGGTGCCGTCGGCCCGCGTCTCCCATATCGGCGTCTACCGCGATCACGAGACGCTGGAAGCGGTCGAATATTTCTTCAAGGCCCCCGACAGCATCGACGAGCGCCTCGTCATCGTCGTCGACCCGATGCTGGCGACCGGCAATTCCGCCATCGCCGCCATCGACACGCTGAAGGCCCGCGGCGCGACCAATATCCGCTTCCTCTGCCTGCTCGCCGCGCCGGAAGGCATCAGGAGCTTCCGCGCCCATCACCCTGATGTGCCGGTCTACACCGCCTCCATCGACCGCCAGCTCAACGAGAAGGGCTATATCGTGCCCGGCCTCGGCGATGCCGGCGACCGCATGTACGGCACGAAGTGACGGGTTAACCCCGCCTTTACCAAGCGAAGCAAAGATCGTGGAGAGGGGCGCCTGAAAGCGCCCCTTTTGCCGTCCGTTAGCGAGGGCCGTGCTATTTCGGGACAAATCCTCCCGGAGACCACCCATGTTCGTTCGCAGCCTCGTCCTCGTCGTCGGTTCCGTCATCGCGGCCGCCACCTTCGTGCCGGACCTTGCGACCCACTATCTTGCCGCAACCGGCAAGACACCCGAAGAGGTCAAGGTCGAGAAGGTTTCCGTTCCGGCCGGCCAGGATGCGGCGCGCTACACCGGCAATCGCAGCGCCGTGATCGGCAGCGACGCCAGCGGCCATTTCACCGGTCTCTTCTCCATCAACGGCCGCAAGGAAGAGGGCATGGTGGATACGGGCGCCAGCATGGTCGCGCTCAATGTCTCGACGGCCCAGCGCATCGGCATCGACAAGGCCGACCTCGATTTCCGCTATGCGGTCGATACCGCCAACGGCAAGGCCCGCGCCGCCTATATCCGCCTCGACAGGATCGAGATCGGCCCGGTGCGCATCGAGAATGTCGGGGCCATGGTGCTTGAAGACAAGGCGCTCTCGGGCACGCTGATCGGCATGAGCTTCCTGAAGGCCCTCTCCTCCTACAAGGTCGAAGAGGGCAAGCTGCACCTCACGCGCTGATGCGCGTCAGGATACCCGCCGCAGCCGCCGGCGCTTCCGCACGCACGCGGTAAAGCGCGCCGAGCCGCTCCACCGCGCGGGCGGCATCGGCCTCGTTCACCGCATGCACGCGACCTATCTCCATGCCCTTCTCGACCCGGGTGCCGAGCGGCAGAAGGTGGTCGAAACCGACGCGGTGGTCGATGACATCGTCCGGCCGGCTGCGTCCGCCGCCAAGCTCGATGACGGCAAGGCCAACGCCCCGCGTGTCGCAGGCACCGAGATAGCCGCTTTCCGCCGCGAGGACGGGTCGAATGACCGGGGCGGCGGCGAGATAGGCATCCGCCCGCTCGACGATATCGGCAGGCCCGCCGAGCGCATGCACCATGCGGCCGAAGACCTCGGCCGCCGCACCGCTTGCCAGCGCCCGCGCCGCCTTTGCCTCGGCGGCAGAAAGATCGCTTTCCAGCCCCGACGAAACCAGCATTTCCGCCGCGAAGGCGAGCACGATGCGCTCAAGCCGCGTCCCGGCCTTCTCTCCCTTGAGGAAGGCGATGCAATTGGCGATCTCGACGGCGTTGCCGGCCGCGTCCGCGAGCGGCTGGTTCATGTCGGTGATAAGGGCGGAGGTCTTCACGCCCGCGCCGTTCGCCACCTCGACCAGCGAGCGGGCCAGCGTTTCGGCCTCGGCCGCATCCGCCATGAAGGCGCCGTTGCCAACCTTAACGTCCAGCACCAGCGACTGGAGGCCCGCGGCGAGTTTCTTGGAGAGAATGGAAGCGGTGATCAGCGGTACGGAATCGACCGTCGCCGTGACGTCGCGGATGGCGTAGATGCGCTTGTCGGCCGGCGCGAGTGCCGCCGTCTGGCCGATGATCGCGCAGCCGACATCCTTCACCGTGCGGCGGAAGAGGTCGGCGGACGGCATGATCGTGTAGCCGGGGATCGATTCCAGCTTGTCCAGCGTGCCGCCGGTATGGCCGAGGCCGCGCCCTGAAATCATCGGCACGGCAAGGCCGCAGGCCGCGGCGATCGGCGCCAGCATCAGCGAGACATTGTCGCCGACCCCGCCGGTGGAATGTTTGTCGGCGATCGGCCGGTCGATATCCGACCAGTCGAGCACGTCGCCCGAATCGCGCATCGCCAGCGTCAGCGCGACGGTCTCCTCGCGCGCCATGCCCTTGAACCAGATCGCCATGGCGAAGGCCGCCACCTGCCCTTCGGAGACGCTGCCATCGGTGATGCCGGCGATGAAGCGGGCGATCTCCTCGCGGGAAAGCGGTTCGCCGTTCCGCTTGCGGCGGATCGTCTCCTGCGGCAGCATTTCAGTAGCTCGCGGGCGCGGATGGCGCCGCCTGGCCGCCGAGTACGGAGATGATGTCGCCAAGCAGGCCGGACGCGCCGAAACGGAAGGTCCCGGGCGTCGCCCAGCCTTCGCCGAGGATCGAGGCGGCAAGGGCGAGATATTCGCCCGCATCGCCCACCGTGCGCACGCCGCCCGCCGGCTTGAAGCCGACCGGCTTGCCGCTTTCCTTGATCGCCGCCAGCATGACCCCGGCGGCTTCGAGCGTCGCGTTGACGGCGACCTTGCCCGTCGAGGTCTTGATGAAATCGCTGCCCGCGGCAATGGCAAGGTCGGATGCCCCGCGGATCAGCGCCGCGTCCTTGATCTCGCCGGTCTCCAGAATGGTTTTCAGGATGACGGGCGGCGTGCAGGCGGCCTTCACCGCCGTCACCATCGCCGTCACCGCAGCTTCGTCGCCGGCCATGAAGGCGCGGTAGGGAATGACAAGGTCGATCTCGTCCGCGCCATCGGCAATCGCCTTGCGCGTTTCGGCAAGCACATCCGCGACGGCAAGGTCACCGGAGGGGAAGTTGACGACCGTGGCGATCTTCACCGCATGGCCAGCGCCCAGAATGCCGCGCGCCTGCGCCACGAAACGCGGCCAAATGCAGATGGCCGCCGTCGTGCCGAAGGGCGTCTGTGCCTGTTTGCAGAGTTTTTCGATGGCGGCCGCGTCGCAATTGTCGGTCAGGTCCGTCAGGTCGAGCAGCGAGAGCGCCTTCCTGGCCGTTTCCTCAAGCATGGTCATTGCCTCCGCCCGCGATCATCTCGGCGAGGATCGCGGCAAGCCGCTTTCCGCCGATCGGGGCCATATCCTTCGTTTCGTGATGGCTGAGTTCGGCGCCCGTCATGCCGGCGCCGTAGTTGGTGATGACGGAGGCCGCCGCGACCTTGAGGCCGAGATGGCGGGCGATCAGCACTTCCGGCACCGTCGACATGCCCACGGCATCCGCGCCGAAGACGCGCGCCATGCGGATTTCGGCCGGCGTTTCGAAGCTCGGGCCGGAGAACCACATGTAGACGCCGCTCGACAGCGGGATGTCGAGCTTTGCCGCTGCCGCCTCCATGCGCGCGGCAAGGTCCGCGTCATAGGCATTCGTCATGCCGACGAAGCGGTCGTCGCTCTCAAGGCCGATCAGCGGGTTCGTGCCGGAGAAATTGATATGGTCGGAAATGCGCATCACCGAGCCGGGCGGCATGTCCTCGCGCAGCGAGCCCGCCGAATTGGTGAGGATCAGCGAAGTGACGCCGAGACCCTTCAGCACCTCGATGGGTGTGCGCATGGCGTTCGCATCGCCCCGCTCGTAGAAATGCACGCGGCCGGAGAGCATGATGACGGGGACGCCGCCGAGCGTGCCGATGACCATCTCGCCGGCATGGCCGGAGACGGAACTGACGGGAAAGCTCGGCAGGTCCGAATAGGGAATGCGCAAGGGGTTCTCGACCGCGTCCACCAGCGTGCCGAGGCCGGAGCCGAGCACGATGCCGTAGCGCGGCGCAACGCCGCCGAGGCGCGAGAGCAGCAGGTCCGTGGTCGCGCCGCTCATCCGAGGATGTCCGTCGCGAAGCTGTGCGGCAGCAGTTCTTCCATGGTCATGGTCTTCTTCACGCCGGTCTCGTCGCAAAGATAGATCGGCGTCTTGGCCGTGGCGAATTCCGCGATCTTCTGCCGGCAGCCGCCGCAGGGCGGGCAGAGCGGCAGCTTTTCCGCGATGACGGCCATCTCGACGATCTTCTTCGCCCCGCCCATGATCATGTGGCTGATCGCGGTCGGCTCGGCGCACCAGCCCTGCGGGAAGGAGAGGTTCTCGATATTGGCGCCGGCATAGATCCTGCCGTCCTCGGCGCGGATGGCCGCGCCGACAGGGAACTTGGAATAGGGCGCATGCGCGAAGCTCATCGCCGCGCGCGCCGCCTCGAAGAGGTCGTGGGACATTCTATCGTTCCTTCACATAGGGCACGCCGCCGGCCTTCGGCGGAATGGCCTTGCCGATGAAGCCTGCGAGCAGGATCACCGTGAGGATATAGGGCAGCGCCTGCATGAGCTGTACCGGCACCTTGCCGATCAGCGGGAAGGCATACCCCTGGTAACGGATCGCGAAGGCATCGAGGAAGCCGAAGAGCAGGCAGGCGAAGAGGATGTTCTTCGGCCGCCACTTGGCGAAGATCAGCGCGGCGAGCGCGATATAGCCCTTGCCCGCCGTCATGCCCTTGGTGAAGCCGGCATTGGCCGCCAGCGACAGATAGGCGCCGGCGATGCCGCACAGGATGCCGCAGCAGATGACGGCGCGATAGCGAAGCCAGATGACCGAGATGCCGGCCGTGTCGACCGCGCCCGGATTCTCGCCGACGGCGCGAAGGCGAAGGCCGAAGCGCGTGCGGTAGAGGATCCACCAGCTCGCCGGCACCATCAGGAAGGCGAGATAGGTGAGCGGCGAATGGCCTGACAGCAGTCCCGAATAGATCTGGCCGAGGATCGGCACCTCGCGCACGGCGTCCGCGAAGGGCAGCTTGATCGTGCCGAAGCGACCATCGGCCGAAAGCGCGGGCGTGCGGCCGCCCTGGCGGAACCAGGCCTCGCCGAGGATGACCGTGGAGCCGGCGACGACGAAGTTGATGGCCACGCCCGAGACGATCTGGCTGCCGCGCTGGGTGATCGAGGCATAGCCGTGCACCAGCGCCAGCAGCACCGAAACGAGGATGGCGGCGCCAAGGCCCATATAGACCGACTGGGTGATATAGGCGACCGAGCCGGCGGCGAAGGCCGCGCCCAGCATCTTGCCCTCAAGGCCGATGTCGAAGACGCCGGCGCGCTCGGTGAAGAGGCCGGCAAGGGCGGCGAGGATCAGCGGCGTCGAAAGGCGGACGGTCGACTGCGCGAGCTCGATGAAGACCTGAAAGAATTCCATGGATCAGGCTCCCTTGGTGGCGGCGACGTCGCGGGTCTTCGGCGAAAGGCCGAGGATGATGCGCGTGATGGCGGGGCGGAACATGTGTTCGAGCGCACCGGCAAAGAGGATCACGAGACCCTGGATGATGACGATCATGTCGCGGGAAATGGAGGGCATCTCGAAGGAGATTTCCGCGCCGCCCTGGTAGAGCATGCCGAAGAGCAGCGCGGCGGGAATGATGCCCGCCGGATGCGAGCGGCCCATCAGCGCCACGGCGATGCCGACGAAGCCCGCGCCCTGCACGAAATCGAGCTGCATGCGGAACTGTTCGCCCATGATCGGGTTCAGCGCCATCATGCCGGCAAGGCCGCCCGAGATCATCATGGCAATGACGATGATGCGGGCTTCCTTGATGCCGGCGTAGCGCGCGGCGGCCGGGCTGTGGCCCATGGTGCGCATCTCGTAGCCGAGCTTCGTGCGCCAGATCAGCACCCAGACGCCGAAGGCGGCCAGAAGCGCCAGCAGGAAGGAGATGTTGAACGGCGCCGAGCCGACGGAAAGGCCGAAGATCGACATCAGCCAGTCGAGCTTGGGAAGCTGGCCACCCGTATCGAAGGTGCGGGTTTCCAGCGACATGTTGCCGAGCGGTTTGAATACCTTGTTGAGCAGGTAGTTCATCAGGCTCGCGGCGATGAAGTTGAACATGATCGTCGTGATGACGATATGGCTGCCGCGCTTGGCCTGCAGCCAGCCGGGAATCATCGCCCAGAGTGCGCCGAAGAAGGCGGCGCCCACGATGGCGATCGGGAAGACCAGATACCAGGGCAGCGTGCGGTCGAAGGCAAGGCAGGCGAGCGCCACGCCGATGCCGCCGATATAGGCCTGCCCCTCGCCGCCGATATTGAAGAGGCCGCAATGGAAGGCGACCGCCACGGCAAGGCCGGTGAAGATGAAGGTCGTCGTGTAGTAGAGCGTGAAGCCGATATATTCGCCGCGGCCGAAAGCGCCGTTGATCATGTGATAGGCGGCTTCCAGCGGGCTTTCGCCGACGATGAGCACGACGAGGCCGGAGATCAGGAAGGCGACGGCGAGGTTGACCAGCGGGATCAGGCCGTATTCGGCCCAGGCCGGCAGTTTCGCGTAGGGAACACTCATTCGGCGGCCTCCTTCGAGCCTTCCACGCCGGCCATCAAGAGGCCGAGTTCTCCTTCAGAGGCATCGGGAGCACGCTCGCCGACCACGCGGCCGGCGAACATCACCAGGATACGGTCGGACAGCGCGCGGATCTCGTCGAGCTCCACCGAGACGAGCAGAACGGCCTTGCCCTGGTCGCGCATCTCGATGATGCGGCGGTGGATGAATTCGATGGCGCCCACGTCGACGCCGCGCGTCGGCTGGCCGATGATCAGCACGTCGGGACTGCGCTCCATCTCGCGCGCCAGCACGATCTTCTGCTGGTTGCCGCCGGAGAAATTGGCGGTCTTCAGCCGCGGGTTCGGCGGACGGATGTCGTAGGCGGCGATCTTCTCCTCAGCTTCAGCGCGGATGGCGTCGATATCGAGCAGCAGGCCCTTCCGGTATTTCGGATCGTCGTGATAACCGAGGATGGCGTTCTCGCTCTCCTCGAACTTCAGCACGAGGCCGACATGGTGGCGGTCCTCCGGCACATGGGCGAGACCGGACTTGCGCAGCTCCGCCGGGTCGGCATGGCCCGTCACGTCGACGGGCCGGCCGTTGAGCAGCACCGTGCCCGATGTCGCGCGATGGATGCCGGAGATCGCCTCCAGCAGTTCCGACTGACCGTTGCCCGCGACGCCCGCGATACCGACGATCTCGCCGGCGCGGATGTCGAAGGAGACGTCGTCGACCATGGTCACGCCGCGGCTGTCGCGCACCGTGAGATTCTTGACGGATAGCTTTACGTCGCCGGGCTTTGCCTCGCCCTTTTCGACGCGCAGCAGGACGCGGCGGCCGACCATCAGCTCGGCCAGCTCTTCGACGGAGGTCTCTTTCGTCGTGCGGGTCGCAACCATCTCGCCGCGGCGCATGACGGAGACCTCGTCGGTGATCGCCATGATCTCACGCAGCTTGTGAGTGATGAGAAGAACCGTCTTTCCCTCGTCCTTGAGCTGCCCGAGGATGCGGAAGAGGTGGTCGGCCTCGGCCGGCGTCAGCACGCCCGTCGGCTCGTCGAGAATGAGGATATCGGCCCTGCGATAGAGGGCTTTGAGGATTTCCACGCGCTGCTGGATACCGACCGGCAGCTCCTCGATCACCGCGTCGGGATCGACCTCCAGCGCATATTCCTTCTCCAGCCGCTTCAGCTCGGCGCGCGCCTTGGTGATGCCGGCATTGAGGACCTGGCTTTCCTCCGCGCCGAGCATGATGTTTTCGAGCACGGTGAAATTCTCCACCAGCATGAAGTGCTGGTGCACCATGCCGATGCCGGCGGCGATGGCCGCATTGGGGTCACGGATATCGACCTTGCGGCCGTCGATCAGGATGTCGCCATGGTCGGCCTGGTAGAAGCCGTAGAGGATCGACATGAGGGTGGATTTGCCGGCGCCGTTTTCGCCGATGATGCCGTGAATGGTGCCTTTTCGGACCTTCAGGTCGATGTTCCGGTTGGCGTGGACGAGGCCGAAGCTCTTGTCGATGCCCTTCAGTTCGATTGCCAATTCGCTCATGACGATCCACTCTTACGGGGATTTGGGGTCGAAGGGCCGCTCTCCCGGCCTATCCGCCCGCAGTCTTGTTGCTTCCGCTGCACTTGTCCAGTCCGATTGCGGGCGCGCCGCCGCACCGGTATAGCTCGTGCCGCCCGGCCCGGAGCCAAGAGGAAAGCCATGACCACGCCCGACCGCACCGACGACAATACCAAGGCCGAACGCATCGCCCGCCTTGAGGAGCATGTCGCCCATCAGGCCAACACGATCGAGGAGCTTTCCGACCAGCTCGCCGAACAGTGGCGGGTGGTCGAGCAGCTTCGCGCAAAGCTCGATGTGCTGACGGAACGGTTCCTAACGCTGGAAGCAGGCTCTCTGGAAGCCCCGGCGATTACCCGTCCCCCGCATTATTGAGCGTCGAGGACGGAAGCGGCCCGCCTGCTTTCGCAAACGGGCCGTTCTTTACCCTTAGTAGGGGCAGGTCTCGTCCGACATATAGTCGTGGACCTTCACCGCGCCGGAGATGATGTCGGCGCGCGCCTTGTCGACGGCGGCCTTCATTTCAGGGGTGATGAGCGGGGCGTTGTTCTCGTCCATGGCGACGTCGACGCCGTTTTCCTTGAGGCCGAGTACGTTGACGCCCGGCTGGAATTTGTCGTCCTTGGCCGACATGAAGGCGTCGTAGACGGCGACGTCCACGCGCTTGACCATCGAGGTCAGCACCTTGCCCGGCTGCAGACCGTTCTGGTTGGAATCGACGCCGATGCCGAGCTTGCCGGCGTCAGCCGCAGCCTGGAGAACGCCGACGCCCGTGCCGCCGGCCGCGTGGTAGACCACGTCGGAACCCTGGTCGAACTGGGACTTGGCGATTTCGCCGCCCTTGACCGGGTCGTTCCAGGCATCCGGCGTCGTGCCCGTATAGGCTTCGAGGACCTTGTAGTCCGCACCGAGCGACTTGGCCCCGCCGATATAGCCGCAGGCGAACTTGTGGATCAGCGGGATGTCCATGCCGCCGACGAAGGAAACGGTCTTCGACTTGGAGGCCATGCCGGCCAGGATGCCGGCGAGCCAGCCGCCTTCTTCTTCCTTGAAGACGACCGAGCGGACGTTCGGCTTGTCGAGAACCATGTCGATGATGGCGAACTTGGTGTCCGGATATTCCGCGGCGACCTTCTCAAGCGCTGCGGACCAGGAGAAGCCGGCCATCACGATGGGGTTGTTGCCGTCGCCGGCGAAGCGGCGAAGGGCCTGCTCGCGCTGCGCGTCGTTGGCGATCTCGAAGTCGCGGTATTCGATACCGGTCTCTTTCTTGAACTGCTCCGCGCCGTTATAGGCCGCTTCGTTGAACGACTTGTCGAACTTGCCGCCGAGGTCGTAGATGATCGCCGGCTTGATGTCCGCGGCAAGCGCGCTTGCCGACATGGCAGCGGTTGCAAGAAGGGTGAGAAGGGTTTTTTTCATTGTGCAGCCCTGTTCGCTATTGATCTTATAGGGACCTTCCGCGCGGCGCCTGCAAAAGCGCGCGACGGAGCCACCGACCCGTTCCCTTGGGTCAGGCTGGCGGCATCCTTGCACGCCGCCGGGAAAAATTCACCAGAAATTTTTCAGGTGGTAAAAAATGTGACCCGGCGTGAATGAAGTCGGACAACTTCGCTCACGCCGGGTCCAGTCCATTGAAAACAAAGGTCGTTCAGCCGATGGCGCAGGAAACGCCCGTGCCGCGCAGGCCGCAATAACCGCCCGGATTCTTGGCGAGATACTGCTGGTGCGCCTCCTCGGCGAAATAGAACGGACCGGCCTTCCCGATCTCGGTGGTGATACGGTCCGTCCGCCCTGCCGCCGCCAGCGCCGCCTGGTAGACATCGCGCGCATGCCGGGCGACCTGCAGGTCCGCCTCGTCGTCGAGATAGATCGCTGAGCGGTAGGTCGTGCCGATATCGTTGCCCTGGCGCATGCCCTGCGTCGGGTCATGCGCCTCGAAGAAGGCCTTCAACAGGGTTTCGAGCGTGACCGCCGCGGGATCGTAGACGACGAGCACCACTTCGGTATGCCCCGTCAGTCCCGTGGTCGTCTCGTGATAGGTGGGGTTCGGGGTAAATCCGCCGGAATAGCCCGATGCGGTCACCCAGACACCGGGGATGTTCCACAAGAGCCGCTCGGCGCCCCAGAAGCAGCCCATGCCGAGGAGCACGGTCCTGAAGCCCGCAGGATAGGGGCCTTTCAGCGGATTGCCGTTGATGAAGTGCACGGCGGAGGTGGGGATGGGCTCCGCGCGGCCGGGCAGCGCGGCCTCCGGCGCGGGCATGACGGTCTTCTTATTGAACATGTCAATCAGGAACATGGGCATCTCCTGCGGGGATTTGAGGTCAGGCGGTGAAGCGACCCGCGACGGGCGGGCGCTTATAGGCGATCATCCAGAAGAACAGCGACACGGCGAGCAGCACCGCGAAGGCGGGCTGGGACAGCACCCAGAGCGCCGCCGGGTCCCAGGCATAGGGGAACTTGCGCATGATGCCGTCGGCGACGAGCGCGATCGTCTCGGGACTTGCCGTGCTCCAGGCGACGGCAAGCGGCGTCAGCACTGGCTCCGAAGCCGAGACCGACTGGATCGCATCGATCGTCCCGGCCATGACCGCGACGACGAGGGCGACGAGACTGATCGCCTTGAGGATGAACCGTACCATCGCACCCTCCCGGTGCCGTTCGGAGGCCGAATTCGACCCCACTTCATTGCCGTCCATAGATAGGAAGACGGCCCGCCTTGCGCAATCCTTCGCCGCTTGCTGCATATCCTTCAAAAATCTGTCAGAAAGCGGTTGATCCTGCGTGAAACCTCGGTATATATCGCGCCGTCTCGCCGGAATGGAAACAGGAAAGCGACCCGCGCCGGACTAACCACCGGCAGCGAGCGGACGGACAGGTGGCCGAGTGGTTGAAGGCGCACGCCTGGAACGCGTGTATAGGGGAAACTCTATCGAGGGTTCGAATCCCTCTCTGTCCGCCATCTTCCCCTCTACTTATTGCTCTTTCAGCCGGTGTCGAAGCGTTGCGGGGCCGGCGCTCTTGCCAATCCCTGTGCCCGCCATACCTCCATTCTCGACAAGCGAAGAGGATTGGCCATGGGAACATTCAGCTCCATCAAAGACAGGCTGTTCGGCGGCGCGCCGGCGCGCAGGGCCTCGGCGTCCGAAACGCCCAGCCTCGAAAGCGAGGTGTCCGCGACGCTTGGAGGCGCGAATGCCGAGCCTCAATCCCTGATGCGCCCGGAACCCGTCGACGTGGCCGCCCTGCTGGACACGGCGGCGGAAAGGAGCGGCCGACCACTCGACTGGCGCCATTCGACCGCGGATCTGCTAACGGCTCTCGGCGTCGATTCCGGCCTTGCCGCGCGCGAGGACCTTGCGGGCGAGCTGGGTTATCCCGGCGACAGGCACGATACCGCCACAATGGACATATGGCTTCGCAAGGCGTTGCTGAACGCGCTGGCCGAGAACGGCGGCCAGGTTCCCCGCGAACTTCTCGATTGATCCTTGCCAATCTGCGCCCGGAAAACGTCACGGACTGCTCCGCAAGCGCGACGTCCTCAGCCGGGACTCAGGCGAGCCAGGCCGGCAGGCGGGGTGGCACGCGGCCGGTCAGTGCGGCCTCGATGCAATCGGCAAGATTGCCGAAGCGCACGGTGCGGCCGGAAAGGCCCGGGCCATAGTGGGCGTATTTGCCGGAATTGGTGATGAGCGTGCGCGTCTTCGGCGGGAAGACCGGCTCGGAGATCGAGCACCAGCACAGATCCGGCAGGACCTGGACGCCGCCCTCCCTCAGGCGCGTGAGCACGTCGTCCGCTTCCGCCATGACATCGCGGCCCGCCGTGACGATGACGGCGACGCTTTCATGCCGCTTGCGGCCACCCATGGCATCGGCCAGCGCGCGGCATTCCGAGGCGGAGGCATGCGGGCTGCCGATGGCGACCAGCTCCACTTCGGCCGGCCCGTCGTTGAACATCGTCCAGACCTCGACCATGTCGGCGCGGGTAATGGTGGTCCGGTCGGCATCGGCGGCGGCCGCTGCCTCCGCCTCGGGCGTCACGCCCTCGATATGCAGCATCGGCGCGGCGGAGGTGGTGCCGAAGGCGGCGCAGAGGGCCTTCAGGTCGTCACGCGTCGGCTTGGCGGCGGCAAGGCCGGTGAGCAACGGGATGCGGTCGGGCGCGGCGCGGCCGGCGAGATAACCCACGAGCGGCCAGAAGGCGTCGTCCACATTCTCCGGCAATTCGACGTCGATGATGCGCTTCGCCTTGCGGTGCTCTTCGAGATAGACGCCCGAGAGCGGCGCGCGGCCGGTGAGCGCGATACAGAGGTCGAGGAAATCCGGGTGCTTGGCGGTGCGCGCGCCGAGCACGGTGTTGGCGAAGATCACGGCATTGGATTCCGCCCAGGCGATGGCCTCACCGGTTTTTGGCGCGCTGTCGAGGAGATAGGGGGAACAGGTGAAGGTCGGACGACAGCCCATGCGTACATAGGCGTCGGCAAGGCGGGCGGCCGGATCGCCGAAATCGTGTGGCACGCCCTGCTTCTCCCAGTTCGCCCGGTCGACGGAAATGGCGTTCATCGTGGTCGGCACGCGCACCTTCGCGCCCATGTCGGCCATTTTTTCCGCGAAGGTGAGGTTGGCGGGGCTGGCATAGATGCAGCCGTCGATATGGCCCTGCACCACGTCGACAAGCTTCGTCGCGCCCTGCTGCGCGGCCATGGCGGCGGTGATGCGCAAGGCGAGCTGCACGGCGACGCCGTCGCGGCCGTCCAGCATGGCGCGGTCGTCTTCGGTGAGATCGAGCGCGGCGGTGGCCGGCGGGGCGACGGGGATCGTGAGGCCATCCGCCTCGATGGAGGTCTCGCCGATCCTTGCCGTCTTCGCGCGACAGAGCGCGTCGAAGGCGTCATGCGAGAGGCGCAGCACCGGCAGCTCCTTGCCGAACATTTCCGCGGCGATCAGCGCGCCGAGCGTCAGCACGTCCTCGGCCTCGCTGAAGACCAGCGCCGCCGGCGCGCGGCCGGTCAGCGCAAGGTCGAGCAGCACACCGGAGCCGGTGCAGGAACCGCGGCTCCACGGCATCATCAGGATACCGCCGGTGATCGTCCTGCCGTGCAGGGGATGGTGCACGTCGATGACCCGGCCCGTCGCCGGATCGACGCCGCCCCAGAAGCTCAGGGCCTCCCCGGCTGCAATGATCGGACCGGAGGCTGTTCCGGAAAGAATGCTGCGGGCGGAGAGGTTGACCATGGAACTGCCCCTAGAAGCGTTGCGGCGAGAAGGAGGCGATGTCGATCGCCGTCCTGCCATCGGTGAGAAGTTCGGCGACGAGGCGGGCCGTGCCGGCCGCCTGGGTAAGGCCGAGATGACCATGACCGAAGGCATAGACGACATGCGGCGTCGCGCGGGCGCGGCCGATGGCCGGCAGGCTGTCCGGCAGCGAGGGGCGGAAGCCCATCCACTGCACGCCGCCTTCGGGCTTCAGGCCGGGCAGGAAGCGCCGCGCCTTTTCCAGCATGGCTTCCGACCGGCGGAAGTTCGGCGGTAGCTTCAGTCCGCCAAGCTCCACCGCGCCGCCAACGCGGATGCCGGTCGAAAGCCGGGTGACGACGAAGCCATGGCCGCCGAAGGTGATCTGCGTGCGCAGATCGAAAGCGTCGGCCGGCAGCGTCGTGTTGTAGCCGCGCTCGGTTTCGAGCGGGATGGTTTCACCGAGCGAACGGGCGACCTGATGCGAGAAAGCGCCGGCCGCGAGCACGACCTTTTGCGCCCGCAGCGTCCGGCCGTCCGTCGTGCGGATTTCCACGCCGCCCTCGATGGGGTTGAGGCTGGAAACCTCAGCGCGCTCGATCTTGCCGCCCCTGGCGCGGAAATGATCGGCCAGCGCCAGCGTGTAGAGCTTGGGATCGGCGATGGAATACCAGCCGGGCGTGAAAGTGCCGTGGGTGAAGCGCGGCGCAAGACCGGGCTGGATCGCCGCCATCTCGTCCGCGCCCATATGGCGGAACTCGATGCCGTGTTCCTCGCGCGCCTTCCAGCCGGGCAGCGAGGCGTTCAGCTCGGCCTGGCTTTCATAAACCTGGAGATTGCCTTCCTTGCGCAGCATGGCGGCTGTGCCGGTCTCGGCCAGGAACGGCTCCAGTTCGGCCTTGGACAGGTCCATGAGGGCGGTCTGCGCGGCGGTGGAATGGGCGACGCGGGCGGCCGAGCAGGCGCGCCAGAAGCGGAACATCCATGGCGCGATCTGCAGCGCATAGGACGGCGGCACGGAGAGCGGCCCGAGCGGATCGAGCAGCCATTTCGGCGCCTTCCTCAGGATGCCCGGCGAGGCGAGCGGCAGGATATCGGTGAAGGCGAAGGCGCCCGCGTTTCCTGCGGATGCGCCGGCCGCCGGCTCCTCCCGTTCGAGGACGGTGACGGAAAGGCCGCGGGCCTCGAGCGCGATGGCGGCGGAAAGGCCGACCACGCCGGCGCCGATGACGACGACGCCGGGTTCGATTTCAGTCTGCATCTTTACCTCAGTGGGTGGCGGCGAGGAACGCCTGCAGTTCCGGGTTCTTCGGCGCGCCGAAGAGTTCCTCCGGCGGAGAGATCTCGGCCATCACGCCCTTGTGGAAGAAGGCAACGCGGTCGGAGACTTCGCGGGCGAACTTCATTTCGTGCGTGACGCAGATCATCGTCATGCCTTCGGAAGCGAGCATGCGCAGCGTGTCGAGCACTTCGCCGACGAGCTGCGGATCGAGCGCCGAGGTCACTTCGTCGAACAGCATGTAGGCCGGCGACATGGCGAGCGCGCGGGCGATCGCCATGCGCTGCTGCTGGCCGCCCGACATGCGGCTCGGATAGACCTTGAGCTTGTCGCCGAGACCGACATGGGTGAGCTGCTTGACGGCCATCGCCTCGGCTTCCGCCTTGGACTGGCCGAGCACCTTTACCGGGGCCAGCATGACGTTTTCCAGCACCGTCAGGTGCGGGAAGGCGTTGAACTGCTGGAACACGATGCCGAGCTTGCGGCGCAGCTTGTTGAGGTCGGTGCCCTTTGCATGGACATCCGTGCCGTCGACGACGATGCGGCCGGCATCGATGGTCTCCAGACCGTTGATGCAGGTGAGCAGCGTCGACTTGCCGGAGCCGGAGCCGCCGATGATGGTCAGCACCTCGCCCTTCTGGACGGTGAGGTTGATCCCCTTCAGGACTTCGAGCGTGCCGAAGGATTTGCGGACGTTTTCGATCTCAATCATTGGACCACCGTCTTTCGAGGTAACCGCCGAGCCGGGCGATTGGGAAGCTGATGATGAAGTAAATGGCACCGCAGATCAGCAGGATGAACAGCGGTTCCTGAAGGCGCGTGACGAGGATCTGCGAGGCGCGCAGAAGCTCGATGAGGCCGAGCCAGAGCACGAGGGCGGAGTCCTTCATGACGCCGAGCGTCAGACCGATCCAGGCGGGCAGCGAGACGCGGGTGGCGAGCGGGGCCACGATGTAGCGCATGTCCTGCCACCAGGTCAGCCCGAGCGATCGGGCCGCGCGGCGCGTGGTCGGCGGCACGGAGGAGATGCCGCCGCGCACGATCTCGGTGCAATAGGCCGCCGTATAGAGCGACAGCACCACGCAGGAGGTGGTGAAGGGCGCCCAGCCGAGCTTGAGGATCGATTGCAGCGCATTGCCGAGCACGAGCTGGATGAGCAGCGGCACGGAGCGGAAGATGTCCAGCAGGAAGGTCAGCGGCAGCGACCAGTAGGTGCCGGCCTGGTTGCGGATGACGCCGAAGACGATGCCGAGGACGGTTCCCGCGATGACGGAGACGACGGTGACGGCAAGCGTCATGGCCGCGCCCTGCGCGAGGAAGCCGAGATCGGCCATGGTGAGAGCGGTATCGAACATGGCTTACCCCTCTCAGTAGCGGAACATGCGCGTGGCGGCGAGGCGCGCCGCCAGCGTCACGGCCTTGGCGATCAGGTAGTAGATGACCGCCGCGAGCGCGAAGAATTCGAAGGTGCGGAACGAACGGGCGTTCAGTTCCTGGGTGATGCCGGCGAGGTCCGTATTCATGCCGACGGTGACGCCGAGCGATGTCATCAGGATCGCCCAGACCATCTGGTTGGTGGCCGGCAGGAAGGCGACACGCAGCATCTGCGGCAGCACGATGTAGCGGAAGGCCTGCAGCGAGGTCATGCCGAGCGAGCGGCCGGCCCGGGTCTGCGTCTCGGGGATCGCCTTCAGCGCACCGCGGAAGTTCTCCGCGAGATAACCGGCATTGTTGAAGGCGATACCGACCAGGAGCGCCGTATAGGGGCTGAGGTGGATGCCGAAATTACCGAGGCCGAAATGGGCCATGTAGATCTGGAAGAGAGCCGGCGTGTTGCGCGCGATCTCGACCCAGGCGGTGGCGAAGCCGCTGAGAATGCGGTTGCCCGACATGCGGAAGAGCGTCAGCGCCAGGGCGACCGCCAGACCGATGGCCATGGAGAGGATCGCGATCTGCAGCGTGACGAGCGCGCCCTCGAGCATCTGCGGCAGGGCCTTGAAGGCCTGATTCCAATGGAAAGTATAACTGAACATTGCCGTCTCACCCTTTGAAACGACCGACGGCGCGGGACGGAGGCCCCGCGCCGCCGGGCAAGCGGCAGATTAGCGATAAACGCCGTTCACGGACAGGTCCGGCACCTCGCCGCCAACCCACTTTTCGTAGAGTTCCTTGTAGCGGCCGGTACGGACCTGCTGGTTGACGAACAGGTTCAGGTAGTTGATCAGGCCGTATTCCTCACGGTTGGTGAAGAGCGCGACATAGTCGATGTCGTAGGGAGCCTTGGCGACGACCGAGATGCCCGGGAACTTGCCGGTCTTGACATTCGACTGGGCGACCGTCGAGGTGGAGACCGTGGCGTCGATCTGGCCCTGGCTCAGCGCGAGGAAGACGTCGGCCTGGGTCTGGTACGGACGGAACTCGCCGACGCCCCATTCCTTGACCGTCTTTTCGAGCGCGATGGCCTCGAACGTGCCGGCGGTGGCGCCGACAGTCTTGCCCTTCATGTCCTCGAAGGTCTTGATGCCCGCCTTGTCGTTGGCCGTGACGGCCATTTCGAAGGCGAAGTAGGGGATCGACATGCCGACCGTCTTTGCGCGCTCCAGCGTGTCGGAGGTCGAGGCGACGCCGACGTCGACGCGGCCGGACATCAGGGCCGGGATACGTTCCGGGAAGGGAGTCTCGACGATCTCGGCCGTGACGCCGAGCGCCTTGGCGAGGTCGTTGCAATAATCGACGTCGAAGCCGATCGGGTTGTTGCTCTCGTCACGCGCGCCCATCGGCGGGAAGTCGAGAACGACGGCGCAGCGCAGCGTGCCGGACGAGATGATGTCGTCCAGCTTGTCGGCCTTGGCCGGGCTGGTCAGAGCGGTGGCGGCAACGAGGCCGAAGGCGAGGACCGAGGTCTTCTTCATTACTCTCTCCCTGGATTGATCTGGCAGTTCACGCGGGCGGAGGTCCGTCCTGCGCCGGAAGCGTAAACCGGATTTTTAAAATACAAGAAATATACAAAAAGTATATCCCTGATCGATAAAATAATGGGCCGGGCCTCCCTTTGGGAAGCCCGGCCCACCGGAAAATCAACAGATTGAATCAGTTGAGGAAATCTTCCGGCAGCAGGCCTTCCGGCATGTTCTGGTAGGAAACCGGGCGCAGGAATCGGCGGATCGACATCGTGCCGACGCTCGTCGCGCCGAAATTCGTCGAGGCCGGGTACGGGCCGCCATGGACCATGGAATCCACAACTTCCACGCCGGTCGGGAAGCCGTTGACCAGAACGCGGCCGGCCTTGCGCTCGAGAACCGGGCGCAGGCGCTTTGCGTCTTCGAGATCGCCGGCATCCATGTGGATGGTCGCGGTGAGCTGGCCTTCGAAGTTGCGGGCCAGCTTTTCCATCTCGTCGACCGAGCCGACGCGCACGACGAGGCCAAGCGGACCGAAGACTTCCTCGGAGAGCGCGTGGTCGGCGAGGAACTGCTCGCCCGAGATCTCGAAGAGGTTCGGCAGGGCGTCACGGCCAGTAGATTCGGTGGTGAACAGCGGCTTGACGGTGTTGCGGCTTTCGAAGCGCGCCTGGCCGTCGTGATAGGCCTTGGCGATGCCGTCGGTCAGCATGGTCTGCGCGCCGACCTTGCCGAGCGCCTCGACGGCGGCGGCCGTGAAGCGGTCGGCATCCGGGCCGTCGGCGACGATGGCGATGCCCGGATTGGTGCAGAACTGGCCCGCGCCCATGGTCAGCGAGCCTGCCCAGCCCTGGCCGAGGCCTTCGGCGCGGGCCTTCATGGCTTCCGGCAGCAGGAACATCGGGTTGACCGAGCCGAGTTCGCCGAAGAACGGGATCGGCTCCGGACGGGCGGCGCAGAGATTGAAGAGGGCGCGGCCGCCGGCCAGCGAGCCGGTGAAGCCGACGGCCTTGATCAGCGGATGCTGCACGACGGCTTCGCCGACCTGGCGGTTGCCGCCCTGGATGAGCGAGAAGACGCCCGGATGCACGCCGGTCTTCTGGATGGCGGCCAGCACGGCCTCGGCGACGATCTCGCCCGTGCCGGGATGGGCCGAGTGGCCCTTGACGACGACCGGGCAGCCGGCGGCGAGCGCGGCGGCGGTGTCACCGCCGGCCGTGGAGAAGGCGAGCGGGAAGTTGGAGGCGCCGAAGACGGCGACGGGGCCGATAGGCCGCTGGATCAGACGGATTTCCGGGCGCGGGGCCGGCTGGCGCTCCGGCAGGGCCGCGTCGAAGCGGCGGTCGAGATACTCGCCCTTCTCGACATGATCGGCGAAGAGACGGAGCTGGCCGGTCGTGCGGCCGCGCTCGCCCTGAAGGCGCGCGACCGGCAGGCCGGTTTCCTGCGTGCCGATCTCGGTGATGGCGTCCGCACGGGCCTCGATCTCGTCGGCGATGGCGCGCAGGAAGGCGGCGCGGGTCGCACGCGACGAATAGCCGTAGCTCAGGAAGGCTTCTTCCGCGGCCTCAGCGGCGCGGTTCACCAGTTCCACCGTGCCGACGGCGAAGGCATGCGCCGGGCCATGGGCAGGCGCGGAGGTGAAGGTGCCGTTGCCATCGAGCCATTGTCCGGCGACGAGATGTTTACCGTTGGGGGTGAAAGCCATTTGACGTACCTTTCTTGCGGAATGATGCTCGCCGGATATAGGAAACGGCAGGGCGAATTGCACTTGTCGAAATCTTGTATACTCTATGTATGCAAATGTTCAATCGCCAACCTGCATGGGTCGGCACCAGCCTGAAGAGACGAAAGATGACGCAAACCACCACGTTGACGATTGCCGCGCTTCACGAGCGAGTCGAAGCCATCTTCCTGAAGGCTGGCCTGAACGGCGTGCAGGCCGGCGCGCTTGCCCGCGTCATCGTCGCCGGCGAGCGGGACGCCTGCAAGTCGCACGGCATCTACCGCATCGAGGGCGCGCTGCGCACCGTCAAGGCCGGCAAGGTCAAGCCGGACGCCGTGCCGGAACTCGACAGCAACGAGGGCTCGGCCATCGTCAAGGTCAATGCGAAGGGCGGCTTTGCCAATCCCGCCTTCGAGCTCGGCGTTCCCGCCCTTGCCGAACGTGCCCGCAAGCTGGGCATCGCCGCGCTCGTCATCAACGACTGCACCCATTTCTCCGCGCTCTGGCCGGAAGTCGAGGCCGTGACCAATGAAGGCCTTGCCGGCCTCGTCATGTGCCCGAGCTATGCGACGGTCGCGCCGACGGGCGGCAACAAGCCGCTGCTCGGCACCAATCCCTTCGCCTTCGGCTGGCCGCGCCCGAACAGCTCGCCCTATGTCTTCGACTTCGCCACTTCCGTTGCCGCCCGCGGCGAGATCGAGCTGCACCGCCGCGCCGGCAAGCAGCTTCCTGAGGGCTGGGCGATCGATGCCGACGGCAACCCGACAACCGACCCGGAAGCCGCGCTCGCCGGCGCCATGCTGCCCTTCGGCGGCCACAAGGGTTCGGCCATCGGCACGATGATCGAGCTTCTCGCCGGCATCATGATCGGCGATCTGACCAGTCCTGAGGTGCTCGACTATCTCGGCACCACGACGCTCGCGCCCTTCCACGGCGAACTCATCATCGCGATGTCCCCGGAAGCCTTTGCCAAGGGCCGCCCCGGCGATCCCTTCGCCCGCGCCGAAACCCTCTTCGAGGCCATCGTCGGCCAGGGCGCGCGCCTGCCCTCCCAGCGCCGCTTCGTCGCCCGCAAGACCTCCGAGGCGAACGGCGTCACGCTGACCGCCGCCGAGATGGAACAGCTCGACCGCCTGCTCGCCAAGGGCCTCGACGCGATCGCCTGATCGCAAAAACGTTCCTTAGCCGGCGAAACGGCTTTCACGACCATCATCCCCGGGCCCGCCCCGGGGATGCATCACCACCACACCCCCTCGCTTCCCGAAAAACCGCACCCAAATTTTCCCCGCTCCCGCAAACCGTGCCTACAATCCCTCATCCCGCCGCGAATACACCGCAAGGCGTTGCGGCGAGGCGGGGTCGGCGCGGGGCTTGAGGGGTAGACGCGAAACCTCAGGCACCGGGTCCGCGGAAAATGGTCTCCCTCCGGCGATCCGGGGGAAGCGGCGGGCGTCGGACCGGTCCTGCCGTTTCACCCGATAAACTCGGCGGGCGTGCCTGTGTGGCACATAAAGGGGTGGAGTCGCGCCAGGGTGACGTCCGGGGCCGAAAGGCCCGGTTTACCCGAAGCAGTGGAAGACGGTGCCGACCGGCAGCCATGGCTGCGGCGCCGTAAGCCTGAGGGCGTGCATGGCCGCCTCGAAAGAGGGGCACGCTACTGTTCCCATGGATAGCCACCCTCCCAGAGAGACCGGAGTCGCGGGCAAAAACCGCCGAACGGGGCGCCGGAAGGGGCCATGTATAAACACTTCAGATGAGGCACCGCCGGCGCCCCGTCCGATGCTCTTTGACAAGCCACGGGCGGGCTTCCGCCGCGTGAACGATGCCGCATGGCCACAAACGAAAAGGCCCTCCTTGCGGAGAGCCTTTCGCATACGTCGTAAGCGGCCTGAAGATCAGGCCTTGTACTTCTGCACGGCGCCCGGCAGCTTGCTCCATTCGGCGTACCAGGTGTCGAACAGCTTGAGCTGGGATTCGACATAGCCGCGCTGGCTGTCGGAAAGGGCGTCGGTCTCGTTGAAGTGCAGCGTGTATTCCTTGTCGCCCTTCAGAACCATCATGTGCTTGAAGTAGAGGACGAGGTCCGGGCCTTCGTCGAAGGACGAGAGCACGGCAAGCGCCGATTCCAGTTCCAGCGCGCGGGCGCGGGCATCCGGATCGCCGGCGGCGGCGGCCTGTGCGAGGGCGCACATGTGCAGCACTTCCTTCGGCAGCACGCAGCCGATGCCGGTGATCGCGCCGACGGCGCCGCAATCGACGAAGCCGGTGAAGACGCAGGTGTCGACGCCGATCATCAGCGAGACGTCATCGTCGCGGCTGGTGATGTTCTCGGCCGCATAGCGCATGTCGGCGGCGCCGCCGAATTCCTTGAAGCCGACGAGGTTCTTGTGGTCTTCGCGAAGAGCGAAGAACAGGTCGGCGCGGGTGGCGAAACCGTAATAGGGGCTGTTGTAGATGACGGCCGGCAGGTCCGGGGCAGCCGACAGGATCGCCTTGAAGTGGTTCTTCTGGGCGGCGACGACGGAACCGCGGGACAGAACGCGCGGGATGACCATGAGGCCCTGCGCGCCGACCTTCTGGGCGTGGGCGGCATGGGCGACGGCCGAAGCCGTGTTGACGGCGCCGGTGCCGACGATGACCGGGATGCCGGCCTTCACGAGGCGCTCGACGCCTTCCATGCGCTGTTCGTCCGTGAGCAGCGGCCAGTCACCCATGGAGCCGCAATAGACGACGGCGGACATGCCCTTGGCGATAAGCTCCTTGCCCTTGCGGACCAGCTGGTCGAAGTCCGGCGAGCGGTCGTCCTTGCAGGGGGTCATCAGGGCGGGAATGACACCGGAAAAAATCTTGGCCTTCATGTCGATCTCCTTTGGGCGGTTCTGGCGACGAGGCGGCCGGCACGGTGCACGAACCCTCCCCCTCTCTCGATCATGGGTATAGCAGCTTGTATTTTATTTGTCGACAAGAAAAATACAAAAGCTTAAAGCGCGATGTCGAGCCTGTCGTTCCGGCTGAAAAGCTTCTGCACCTGCGCGACGATGGCCTCGGCATGGGCCTTGCCGAGCCGGTCCGCCTCCTCGATGTCGCGCGCCTCGATGGCGGCGATGATCGCGGCATGCTCGTCCACGAAGCGCTGCGGGAACTGTTCCTCGTAGGACTGGTAGTAGAGCTGCAGGATACGCCGCCCCTCGTCGAGCAGCCGGCGGAACAGGCCGGTGAAATAGGGATTGCGGCCAGCCTCGGCGATGGCCGCGTGGAAGGCCGCGTTGGTGGCGATCATCTTCAGCGAATCCCGCCCCGTCAGCGCCGCCGCATAGTCCTCGTGGAAGCCGCGGATGATGGCGAGGTCTTCCGGCCGGTGGTTCTGCGCCGCAAGCCGCGTCGTCACGCGGTACATCAGCACCATCGCATCGAAGAAGGTGTGCAGGTTCAGGAAGTCGATGTTCGACACCATGGTCGAGCGGTTCGGAAGCGTCTCGATCAGCCCCTCGCCGGCCAGCCGCACCAGGGCCTCGCGGATCGGCGTGCGCGACATCTTGAACCGCTCGGCGAGCTGCACCTCGTCGATCGGGCTGCCCGGTGCGAGCTTCAGGTCGAGAATCTCGTCGCGCAGCAGGTCGTAGACCATCTTGACGCCGGAGCCGCGCTTGCGCTCGGGCAGGGAACTGGAATCGGTGGCCGTCATGGAAAATCCTTTTGTCGACAAAAGAAATACAATTCTCTGGCCGCGCTATCAATCGGTTAAAAGGGCATTTTGATGAAAGCGGAGTCAAGGGGCCGGCAGGGCCGGCAACGGGAGGGGCGGAGTCCCCACCGGCGCTTCAGCCTCGCTGCTCCCGCAGGAAGGCCATCAGCGACTTGCCCGCGTCGAGCACATGGTCGCGGGTCAGCCGCGAGGCGAGGTCAGCGTCGCCCTTCTCGCAGGCGGCGAGGATCGCCTCGTGCTCGCGGCCGGCGCGCGGCACGCCGTCGGTGAAGGTGAGCTGGGCGCGAAGATAGCGGTCGATGCGGTCGAGCGAGGAGCGCACATTCTGCAGATAATAGGGACGGTGCGCGGCCTCATAGAGGCTCGTATGGAAATTGCGGTTGATCTCGCCCCAGCGATGCGGGTCCGTCTCCCGGTCGAAGGCGTCGCAATAGCGCCGCGCCCGGTCCAGCACCTCCCGGTCGAGATTGGGCACGGCAAGCCGCATCACCTCGGCTTCGATCAGGGCGCGGAACTCGAAGATCTCCTCGATCTCCTCGATGGAGAGGCCCGCGACGACAGCGCCCTTGTAGCGCTGGGTGGTGATGAGGCCGTGCTGCTCCAGCCGGGACAGCGCCTCGCGCACGGGGATGCGGCTGGTGTTGAACATCTGCGCGATCTCTTCCTGTCGAAGGCTCTCGCCCTCGGCAAGCGCGCCCTCGATGATCGCCTTGCGCAGCGATTCATAGACGATGTCGGCCGCCGAGGCGGCCTGCCTGACATCGACGGCGGCAAATTTCATCACGTCCGACCCCTGACAATGGAGTTATGGTCATAGGTGGAATTCCGCAGCGGGGCAACATGCGGCCGCTGGCGGTGCCACCCGTAAAAAGCCAATTGTATATTGGATCCAATTTTTCTATGAAAGAGCCATCGCGTCGGTCGGGCTGTCCGCATCGCCGCCCCGCAACCTGAAACCGGAGGAAGCGCCATGCGCAGCAGCAAGGTCATCCATATCGTCTCCTGCCACGCCGAGGGCGAGGTGGGCGACGTCATCGTCGGAGGCGTCGCCCCGCCGCCCGGCAAGACGCTGTGGGAACAGCGCAAGTTCATCGCCGAGGACCAGGCGCTGCGCAACTTCGTGCTGAACGAGCCGCGCGGGGGCGTCTTCCGCCATATCAACCTGCTGGTTCCGCCGAAGGATCCGCGCGCCACGATGGGCTTCATCATCATGGAGCCGGAAGACACGCCGCCGATGTCCGGCTCCAACTCGATCTGCGTTTCCACCGTGCTGCTCGACAGCGGCATCGTGCCCATGGTCGAGCCGGAAACCCATATGGTGCTGGAAGCGCCGGGCGGGCTCGTCAATGTCGTGGCTGCCTGCCGCAACGGCAAGGCCGAGCGCATCACCGTCACCAACGTGCCTTCCTTCGCTGACAAGCTGGACGCCAAGCTTGAGGTCGAAGGCCTCGGCACGCTCACCGTCGACACCGCCTATGGCGGCGACAGCTTCGTCTTCGCCGACGCCCGCGCACTCGGCTTTTCCGTGACGCCGGACGAGGCCCGGGAACTGGCCGAGACCGGCATCCGCATCACCAAGGCGGCCAACGAGCAGCTCGGCTTCACCCATCCGGAAAACCCGGAATGGAGCCATATCTCCTTCTGCCAGCTCACCCTGCCGGTCGAGGAGCGCGACGGCGCGCTGCATGGCCGCAACACGGTCGTCATCCAGCCGGCCAAGCTCGACCGCTCGCCCACCGGGACCGGCTGCTCGGCGCGCATGGCGGTGCTGCATGCCCGCGGCCAGATCAAGGTCGGCCAACCCTTCTCCGGCTATTCGATCATCGATTCGCGCTTCGACTGCCGCATCGTCGGCGAAACCACCGTCGGTGGCCGCCCGGCCATCATTCCGGAAATCTCCGGCCGTGCCTGGATCACCGGCACCAGCCAGGTCATGCTCGACCCCGCCGATCCGTGGCCGGCCGGCTACCGTCTTGCCGACACCTGGCCGCGCAAGCAGTAACGGGCACAGCCCAGCGCCGCACAAACGCCGCCGGGCGACGGAAAAGGCTTTGACCTTCCCGCAAGGGTACGATAGTCACCAAGTCATCTGATGACTTGGTGACTATCCATGCACTCCCTCAGCAAGACCAATCTCGCGGACACCGCAGCCGAGGCGATCCGCGCCGAAATCCTCGCCCGCCGCTGGACGATCGGCGAAAAGCTGCCGAACGAGGCGACGCTTTCGACCATGCTGTCCGTCAGCCGCGGCACCGTGCGCGAGGCGGTGCGCGTCCTCGTCTCACAGGGCATCCTCGAAACGCGGCAGGGATCCGGCACCTATGTGCTGTCCACGGCCGACACCACACGTCCCCTCACCATGGCTCGCAGCGCCGGGCTGCGCGACCAGTTCGAGGCCCGCCTTGCGCTCGATGCGGAGGCGGCGCGCCTTGCGGCATTGCGCCGGACGCCGGCCGTGATCGCTGGCCTGCGCACGCTCCTTGCCGAGCGCGGCAACTACGAGGGCGGCGACAAGGCGGCCTTCGTCGCCCGCGATTTCGCCTTTCATCAGGCCGTGATCGCCGCCTCGCAGAATGCCGTGCTCATCGGCATGTACGATTTCTTCTCCGCGCTGATCGCCGAAACCATCGAGGCGAGCCTGAGGGAAGACCTGCCCGAACCCGACATGGCGGCCCACGCCGCCATCGTCGACGCCATCGAAAGCGGCGATCCCGACACGGCGGATGCCGCCGTACGCCGATTCATGGCTCCCGTCCTTTCCACTCTCGACCGATTGCTTCTTTCATGACCCATGCCCTTTCCAACGACCCCGGCTCCATCGACCTGATCGACGCCGAGGCCGACAGCGTGCCCGCCCCCGAGCCACACCGGCCGAAGGGCCTGGCGCGCTTCCTGCTCGGCGCCAGCCTCGTGCTCATCGCCTTCAACCTGCGCCCCGTCTTTTCCAGCGCCTCCGCGCTGCTGCCGGAAATCCGCGACGTGCTCGGCCTGTCGCCCACCGGGGCGAGCCTGCTGACCACGCTTCCCGTCGTCTGCCTCGGCCTGTTCTCGCCGCTTGCGCCGCGCCTTGCCCAGCGCATCGGCACCGAGCGCACGCTGCTCGCCGTCGTCTTTCTGCTGGCGCTCGGCACGGCGCTTCGCGGTCTCTCCTCCATTCCGCTGCTCTTCCTCGGCACGGCGCTGGCCGGCGGCAGCATCGCGGTCGGCAACGTGCTGCTGCCCGGCCTCGTCAAGCGCGACTTCCCGGACAAGGCCGCGATGATGACCGGTTTCTACACCATGGCGCTCTGCGCCGGCGCGGCCAGCGCCGCCGGGCTGACGCTGCCGGTCGAACATGCGCTGGGCGGCTCGCTCGACGGAGCGCTGGCGATCTGGGCGCTGCCCGCCCTTCTCGTCGGCCTCCTCTGGCTGCCGCAGGTCCTCGCCACCCGCTCGCAGCCCAAGCGCGCCGGCTTCCGCGTGGAAGGTCTCTGGCGCGACCGGCTCGCCTGGCACGTCACGCTCTTCATGGGCCTGCAGTCGGCGCTCGCCTATTGCGTCTTCGGCTGGCTGGTGCCGATCCTGCGCGAACGCGGGCTGGACGGCGTGACGGCGGGCGCCATCGTCTCCGTCTCGGTCATGGTGCAGGCGGCCTCCTGCCTCGTCGCGCCGCATCTTGCCGTGCGCGGCAAGGACCAGCGGCTGATCAACGTCACGCTCTGCGGCTTCGCCGTCGTCGCGCTTCTCGGCTTGCTCTTCGCTCCCCTCTCGACCGTATGGTTCTGGGCCGTGCTGCAGGGCATAGGCCAGGGCGGGCTGATCGCGGTGGCGATGACCGTCATCGTGCTGCGCACGCGCGATCCGCATATGGCGGCGCATCTTTCCGGCATGGCGCAATGCGTCGGCTACCTGCTCGCCGCCATCGGCCCGCTGGTCGTCGGCCTCATTCGCGGCTGGACGGGGAGTTTTGCGTGGAGCGCCGTGCTGATCGTCCTGCTGGGCCTCGGGGCGGCCATCAACGGCTGGTTCGCCGGAAAGGCGCTCTACGTCAACGCGCGCACCGTGGAAACGTCCGCCTGAGGGCGGACGGTGCCGGTTTCCGTGACGATCAGGTCCATCGGGATATCGTGCGGCTGCGGATGGATCGTAGCGAGCCTCGCCGAGCTGTAGCCGATGCCAATGACGCGCGGCCGTGCCGGCAGGGCGGCAAGCGTACGGTCGAAGAACCCGCCGCCATAGCCGAGCCGGTAACAGGCCGGATCGTAGCCGACGACCGGCGAAATGACGACATCGGGCACGCATGGATGCCGCTGTGCGGGGATGGGGATGTTCCAGACCCCGCGCGACAGTGCGTCACCCGCCTGCCAGAGATGGAATTCCAGCGGCCGCCCCTTCTCGACCACGACCGGCAGGGCAGTCCGCCCGCCCCGCGCGGCGACCTCTTCCATGAAGGGACGGAAATCCGGCTCACCGCGAAACGGCCAGTAGGCGCTGACGATGCGGCCCGAAACATCGCCGATTTCCGCGAGCACGCCCGCCGCGATGGCCTCGCCCCAGCCGGCCCGCACCTGCGCCGGCACGGCGAGGCGCTCGGCGATCAGCCGCTCCCGCTCGGCCTTGCGCCAGCGGTTGACATCCGTCCAGGCGAGCGGCGCGGCGAGGCCGGAATAGGCCGGGTCGATCTCGTGCAGGAAACAGGCGGGAGAGGCGAAATCGTTCGTGTCGTCCTCGGCCATCGTCCCCTCCCCGATCGGCTTCAGCAGGCCGAAAGGCCGGCTTCCAGCCCAGCCAGAAGATCGTCGACATGCTCCAGCCCGACGGAAAGCCGCAGCAGGCCGTCGCTGATGCCGGCGCGGGCACGCGCTTCCGGTCCCATGTCGACATGCGTCATCGTCGCCGGATGGGCCACGAGGCTTTCGACCCCGCCAAGCGATTCGGCGAGCGTGATGACCTTGACCGCCCGCACGAAGCGCTGCACCGCCTCGACGCCGCCGACAAGCTCGAAGCTCATCATGGCGCCGAAACCCTGTTGCTGGCGCCGGGCGAGCGCATGGTCCGGGTGGTCGGCGAGGCCGGGATAGTGCACGCGGGCGACAGCGGGATGGCCGACGAGCCGTTCGGCAATCGCCATCGCATTCCTCTCCTGTCCCGCCATGCGGGCGAAGAGGGTTCTAAGGCCCCGCAGCGTCAGCCAGGAATCGAAGGGCGCGGCGATGGCCCCCGTCACATTCGCCCAGTGGCGCAACGCGCGGGCCTCGCCCCCGTCGGCGGCGATCACCGCCCCGGCGATGACGTCCGAATGGCCGTTCAGGAATTTCGTCGTCGAATGCAGCACATAGTCGGCACCGAGCGACAGCGGCTTCTGCAGGGCCGGCGACAGGAAGGTGTTGTCGACGACGACGCGCGCCCCGGCCGCCCGCGCGAGGGCGGAAAGGGCGGCGATGTCCACGACGCGCATCAGCGGATTGCTCGGCGTCTCGATCAGCACCAGCGCCGGCTTGCCGGAAAGCTCCGCCGTAAACGCCGCGTGGTCCGACTGATCGACCAGCGCGAGCCGGAGTTGACCCAGCCCGGCGCGCGCCTTCAGGAGCCGCATCGTGCCGCCGTAGCAATCGTGCGGCGCGAGCACGAGGCTGCCGACGGGCAGCCGGGTCAGGAGAATATCCACCGCCGCCATGCCGCTCGGCGTCAGCACCGCGCCGGCCCCGCCCTCCAGCTTGGTGATCGCCTCGGCCAGCAGGTCGCGCGTCGGGTTGCCGACGCGGCCGTAATCATAGGCGCGCGGCGTATCGAAATCGGCGAACTGATAGGTGCTGGACAGATAGAGCGGTGGCGCGATCGCGCCGAAGGCGGTATCGCTCGCCACGCCATGCGCCGCGGCAACGGTTTCCGGTTGAACTTCAATCGCCGTTCGCTCGGTCATCGATGCCACTCCTCATGTCGGTCAGATGAAAATTAACGGGGACGGTTCCCCCTGACAAATGAATTCTACCGCCGCCGGATGGCTTGCAACCGAAAGGCCTCAGGCCTTTTCCGCCAGGAAATCGGCAAGCACGGCGGCATGGTTGAACTCGCGGTTGCGCGAGCCGTAGAGCAACGTCACCCTGCCTGCCGCAACATGCGCGCGAAGCGCCTCCACCGCGGGATTGCCCTGCAACTCGGCGCGATAGCGCTGCCTGAATTCGTCCCAGCGTTCCGGCCGGTGGTCGAACCACTTGCGCAGCTCGGAGGTCGGGGCGACCTCCTTCATCCACTCATCGAACGCCGCCTTCTCCTTCGAGATGCCGCGCGGCCAGAGCCGGTCGACGAGGATGCGCTCGCCGTCGTCCGCCGCCGGTTCGTCATAGACGCGCTTGATCCTGACGGACATGGGCTAGCCTCCCCGGTTGCCGCGCACCGTGCATTTGAGATCAGAAAGCAAGCCGTCCTGCAAGCCGTAGACCCAGCCGTGGATCGATACGTCGCGGCCCGCCTGCCAGGCGGCCGTAAGGGTCGGCGTGCGGGCGAGGCGCTCGACCTGCGCGGCGACGGAGGCCTCGCAGAGCCGGTCGAGATCCGCATCGCTCCAGGAGCCGCATTCCCGGCATTCGAAACGCCGGTCCGCCACATCGCGCACGGGCTGCAGCCAATGGTCGATCAGCCCGAAACGCTCGCCGCTGACCGCCGCGCGGATGCCGCCGCAGCCATAGTGGCCGCAGATGATGATGTGCTTCACGCCGAGCTGGTGCACGGCATATTCGACCACCGACAGCATGTTGAGGTCGGCGGGATGGATGAGATTTGCGACGTTGCGGTGGACGAAGACCTCGCCCGGCTCGAGCCCTGCGATCACATTGGCCGGCACGCGGCTGTCGGAACAGCCGATCCACAGGTACTCCGGCTGCTGAAGCGTCGAAAGGCGCTCGAAATAGTCCGCCTTCTCCGCCTTGCGCTCGGCGGACCACACCTTGTTCCTGGCAAAAAGATCGTCGATCATCGCAGGGCCTCGCTCGTTCGGGATCAGCGAGCTATCCGCCCATAGTTGCCTTCTGTCAAACCGACAGGGCGTCGCAGGGGCGGCGATCGGCCGCGCTGCCGCCCGCCACCCTTGACTTTACCTGTGCCCTCACCCCATCATAAGGGCATGATGACGACGCACGACCTTGCCCGCTTCCTGAAACGGCTGTTTCCTCTCGCAGGACACTAGCCCCTCGGCTTGGTCGCGTCGCGCCCCGGCCGTGGGGCGATAGCGGTTCCGTCATTTTTCGGTAACCGCGTCAGGATTGCGCGACATCATTCCCCAGTTTTCCGACTTTCCACGCGCCCGCAGGGCCGCGTGAACCCGCGCGAGGTTCTCATGACCGCCACCAAGACCAAGGGCCGCCGGCCCGCCATCACCATCGCCCGTTCCGAGCACGCGCGCCTGTCCAACCTCGCCGACATGCTGGCCGAGCGCGATCCGCACGCCGCCGAGCAGCTTGCCGCAGAACTCGACCGCGCGAAGGTGGTGGACGACGCACGCATGGCCCCGGGCGTGATGCGCATCGGCTCCACCGCCGAATTCCAGATCGACGAGGAAGCACCGCAGACCGCCGAGCTGGTCTTCCCCAAGGACGCCGACATCTCCCGCCAGCGCATCTCCGTGCTGACGCCGGTGGGCGCGGCGCTGCTCGGCCTTTCCGCCGGCCAGTCCATCGAATGGGCCGCGCGGGACGGGCGCGTGCGCCGTCTCCAGGTCATCGCCGTTCATGCAGGCGCGCCGGACACGGCCCGCGCCTCGTAAGGCTCCGCACCCATGAAATTCCTGTCCTTCTCCCAGACCGGGCGCATCGGAGGTTGCCTCGTCGCAGGATCGTGACCCCCTGCGCCGCATGCGCGGCCAGGGGGCTTCTCCACCACGGACATTGATGCCCCGCCGCAAAGGGCGGGCAGGATGGAGAATGACGATGGGACGGGATCCCGGAATACTCACGACGAGAGACGGCTACGTGCTGGACAGGATGCTGCGCGACTGGCAACCGCTGGCGGAGGAATGGCTGGCGCTGCTGAAGCGCAAGCTTTCGGCGGACCGCCTGCCCATGGACGCCCCGGTACCGGCCGGCCTTGCGGTAATCGACGCGCGCGTCGCCTTCCGCTGCGCCAGCGGGCTGACCGACAGCCGCACCCTCTGCCTTCCCCGCGACCACGTGCCGGGCGGGGCTTTCCTGCCGATCACCACCTTCTACGGACTTGCCCTTCTGGGTCTGCGGGAAGGCGAGGCGCTCCACTTCGACAGGCCGGAGGGACGGCACGACTGGGTACGGCTGGAAAAGGTGCTGTACCGGCCGGCGGCCCCCGGAGCACCGGCGACCCGGCCAACCTTCCGGCTGATCGCGGGCGGCCTTGCCGGACGCGCCATCCCGGCCGCCAACGAAAACGGCCCCGGACCGGGTCCGGGGCCGTCTGCCGCCTGAGAAGGCGGGGGGCGATCAGATCACGCCCTGTGCGCGCATGGCTTCCGCCACGCGGGTGAAGCCGGCGATGTTGGCGCCGAGCACGTAGTTGCCCTTGGCGCCATATTCCTCGGCCGTCTCGGCGCAACGGTTGTGGATGCCCGCCATGATCTGGCCGAGGCGGTCGCGCGCCGTCCCGAAGCTCCAGCTATCGCGGCTGGCGTTCTGCTGCATTTCCAGCGCCGAGGTGGCGACGCCGCCGGCATTGGCCGCCTTGCCGGGGCCGAAGAGCACGCCCGAATCCTGGAAGGCGCGCACGGCTTCCGGCGTCGAGGGCATGTTGGCGCCCTCGGCGACGGCGATGACGCCGTTCTTGATCAGCGTGCGGGCATCCTTGCCGGACAGCTCGTTCTGCGTGGCGCAAGGCAGCGCGACCTCGCAGGGCACGTCCCAGATGGAACCCTTGCCGGTCGCGATGAAATGCGAACCGGCCTTCGCCTTGGCATATTCCGACATGCGCTCGCGGCGCACTTCCTTGATCTCCTTGACGAGATCGAGATCGATGCCCGCGTCGTCGACGACGTAGCCGCTGCTGTCCGAGCACGCGACGACCTTGGCGCCGTAGGCAATCGCCTGTTCCATGGCGTAGATCGCGACATTGCCCGAGCCCGAGACCGTGACGCGCTTGCCGGAGAAGTCCGTGCCCTTGGTGGAGAGCATGGCCTGGGTGAAGTAGACCGCGCCGTAGCCGGTCGCCTCCTTGCGCACCAGCGAGCCACCGTAGCTGAGGCCCTTGCCGGTGAAGACGCCGGCTTCGAAGCGATTGGTCAGGCGCTTGTACTGGCCGAACATCCAGCCGATCTCGCGGCCGCTGACGCCGATATCGCCGGCAGGAACGTCCGTGTGCTCGCCGAGATGGCGGTGCAGCTCGGTCATGAAGGACTGGCAGAAGCGCATGATCTCGAGGTCGGACTTACCCTTGGGGTCGAAGTCCGAGCCGCCCTTGCCGCCGCCGATCGGCAGGCCCGTCAGAGCGTTCTTGAAGATCTGCTCGAAGCCGAGGAACTTGATGATGCCGAGATTGACCGAGGGGTGGAAGCGCAGGCCGCCCTTGTAGGGGCCGAGCGCCGAATTGAACTGAACGCGGAAGCCGCGGTTGATCTGGACCTGGCCCTTGTCGTCGACCCACGGCACGCGGAAGATGATCTGGCGTTCCGGCTCGCAGATGCGCTCGATCAGCGCGTCCGTCAGATAGCCGGGGTGCTTGGAGACGACCTGGCCGAGGCTTTCCAGCACTTCGCGTACCGCCTGGTGGAATTCCGGTTCCGCCGGGTTGCGCTGCAGCACCTGGGCAAGGATGGGTTCAAGCTTCTCGTCGACGGTCGCCATGACGACACTCCTTTCGTCTCTCGGTCTCACATTCTTCGGATGGGGCCGCCGGCTTGTCGCCGGGCGGCGGGGTGACATCGTCCGGCCATGGTCAGATCCCCTGCCCGTGGCCGCCCATCAGGACGGTCCGGCCGGTCTGGGAAAGGCTTTTCGCCAGCGTCGCCAGAAGATCGGTCTGGGAGATGACGCCGATGGCGCGGCGCGCCTCGTCGATCACCACCACGGCATGAATCGAGCCGTCCGTCAGGCGCGGGATAAGGCCGATCGCCGGGTCGGAGGGGCTTGCGGTCGCCGCCTGGGAGATCGGCAGATGCGCAGCCGGCGCCATGGCGGCCAGCTCGCGCAGACCCACGGTGCCGACAAGCCGCCCCTCGCCGTCGAGCACCGGCAGCGTGCGGATGTCGTGGTCGAGAAGCTGCGCGCGCGCCACATCCGCCGTCGCATCCGCCTGCACCGTCACCACGTCGCGCGACATGATATCGGCACAGGTCAGTTCGCCGCGCTCGCGCAGCAGCGCCTGCAACTCGACCTGCCGCAGCAGGGCGTCGAGGTCGGCGCGGCTGATGTCCAGCGTCTCGTTGAGGCTGGCGACAGCAGCGTCGATATCCTCGGTGTTGAAGCCGACGCGGAAGGCGGCGGGCGGATCGGCCGTCTTGTGCGTATTGACCGGCGCGACCGCCTGCCGATGCGGATATTGCCGGCCGGACAGGCGGTGGAACACGATGCCGAGGGCGACGAGGATCATCGAATTGACAGCGACCGGCATGAGCGGGAACCAGAAGCCGGCCCGCGTGACCGCCGCCCCGCCGATGACCGCAGTGAGCGCGGCCGCGCCGCCCGGCGGATGCAGCGAACGGGTAAGCGACATGGCGAGGATCGCGAGCGCCACGGCAAGGCCGATGGCGATGGCCGGATCCTTGACGAGCGTCAGCACCGTAACGCCGACAAACGCCGAAATGGTGTTGCCGCCGACGATCGACCAGGGCTGGGCCAGCGGACTGGCGGGGACCGCAAAGAGCAGCACGGCCGATGCGCCGATGGGCGCGACGATGAGCGGCAGATGAACGTCGTTGCCCATGAAGAAGCCGCAGACGAGGCCGGTGAGGCAAATGCCGATCAAGGCCCCGAGGCAGCCGATGAGGCGTTCCTTGAGCGTGGCGCCGGCCAGAATAGGTGTGAACAGCCGGAATTTGGACAGAATGCCCGCTTTTCGGGCATCGTGTTGAGGTGGGGCCACGATAATCCTGATGACAAAAGGCAAATGATTATTTTCTAGGCTTATGTGCCTATCGCGCCATGGACGCAAGGGTGCGCGAGGAAGATTCTGTTTCGCCGGGACCGGAAGAAAAGCGGGGTGTCGCGGGCAACAAAAAAGCCCGGCTAAGCCGGGCTTTTTTGATATATCCGGATGAACCGGATCGGGAATTTGGTGCCCAGAAGAGGACTCGAACCTCCACACCCTTTCGAGTACCAGCACCTGAAGCTGGCGCGTCTACCAATTCCGCCATCTGGGCGACGGAGAGCCATGTAGAAGGCCCGCTCGCCGGTGTCAACAGGCTTTTTGAAGTTTTTGCAACGGCTTGGCGAAAAGCCTGTTTATCGGCTCGCCGCCCATTCGCGAATGCGCCCGAGACCGGCCTGCAGAAGCCGCGCAGCGGCGGCCTCGTCGGCGGCTTCCACGTAGCAGCGCATTTCCGGCGCATTGCCGGAGGGGCGGAAATGGACGACGCTTCCATCCTCCAGCGTCACACGCAGGCCGTCGATATCGCTCGTCTTCTGCGGCACGCCGATGGGCGCGAGGAAGGCCGCCAGCGGGCCGGGGCCGGAACGCAGCTCAGCCATCAACGCCGCGCTGGTCTCGACCGGGAAATTCTCCAGCCGGTCACTCGCGGCGGCCGGCAGGGCGAAGCCGGCCGCGATCTCCGACAGCGGGCGCTTTTCGGCCGCGGCGAGCGCCAGAACGGCGAGCACCGGCATCAGGCTGTCGCGGGTCGGCAGCGGGGCGAGGACATGGCCGTTCACCGGGAAGGGCGTGGCGGTCAGCGTGCCGCCATTCGCCTCGAAGCCGGCGACGGCCGTTTCGCCGGCGGCAACCGCCTCGTTCATCGCCGCGATCACATAGGGCGAGCCGACCCTCGTGCGCAGCACCGCGCTGCCGACGGCCGCCTCGATGCCGGAATTGGAGGTGACGGGCGTGGCGATGGCGCTTGCGCCGAGGAAGCGGCAGGCGATGAGGCCGACGAGGTCGCCGCGGATCGGCGTGCCGGTCTCGTCGGTGATCAGCGGCCGGTCACCGTCGCCGTCGGCGGAGATGATGGCATGCAATCCATGTTCGGCCGCCCATCCCTGAAGGAGGGCGACGGTCTGCGGAGAGACTGCCTCCGTATCGACCGGAATGAAGGTTTCGGAACGGCCGAGCGCGACGACATCCGCGCCATAATGCGCGAGCACCGAGACGAAGAGGTCGCGCGCCACGGTCGAATGCTGGTAGACGCCGACGCGCAGGCCGGCAAGGCTGCCGTCCGGCAGGAGTTGGCGGTTGCGCGCGCCGTAGAGCGCCATGGCCGCCACGCCCAGATCCTCCGCCGTCTCCCGCGCTGCGTCGAAAACCGTGCCTTCGGCGCCGATCGCCTCTGCGGCGGCGGTGATGGCGGCCTCGTCGGTCTTGTCGATCTCGCCGTCCGGCCTGTAGAACTTGATGCCGTTGCGGTCGGCGGGAATGTGCGAGCCGGTCACCATCAGGCAGGCGGCCTTGCGCGCAAGGCCGAGAAGGGCAAGGGCCGGGGTCGGCAGTTCGCCGCAATCGCGGGGGGCAAGGCCGGCTTTGCGCAGCGCGGCGATGGCGATGGCCGAGATGGCAGGGCTGGACGCGCGGAAATCGCGGCCGACCAGGATCTCGTCACCCGGCTGCGCATGGCCCGCCGCCAGCAGGTGGCGCGCGAAAGCCGTGGCGTAGAGCGCGCTCGCCGGCCCTTCGAGGTCCACCGAAAGCCCTCTCAGGCCGCTGGTTCCGAATTTCAGGCTCATGCGTTCACCCCTGCCTCTTGCGGATCGAAAATCCGGCGATACATCCCGTCCATGCGCGGTCGCGATCATCAATAAAACAAAATGCGTGAATGGAATGCAAAGCAGGGACGTGACAGGGAGAATTCCCGCCAGAACCAGTGAGGATCACATGACAAGGATTCGAAATCTCGTTTTCGGGTGCACGATGGCTATCGCATCGGCAATCGCGCCCATGGGGGCGGCCGGAGCCGCCCCACTCGCCGTGCCGGACATGAAGGCGCAGGCGAAGAGCGACGTTACCAAGGCGCAGGTGGAATTCTGCATCGGCGACGACTGCGGCTGGGAGCGTCCGCGCTACTATCGCCGCCACCACCGCCCGTACTACAATTATGACCGCCCCTATTACCGCCCGCGCTACGAGCGGCCGCGCTACTATGGCGGCGGGCGCAATGCGCATGTGCGCTGGTGCCTCAACCGCTACCGCACCTACGACCCCTATACCAACCGCTACCATGCCGGCGGCGGCGTCTACCGGGTCTGCTATTCGCCCTACCGCTAGGGCCGGGGCGAACCTTCGAACGGACGGCGGGTCACGGCCCGCCGTCTTCGCATCAGCCGGCGGCGCCGTCCGTCCTGTCGGTATGGCCGAGATCGCGGCCCGGCTCGATGATGTCGCGCACGCGCTGCTTCAATTCCTTCGGCCCCGGAAAGCCGCCGTCGCGCTTGCGTTCCCAGACGAGCGCATCGCCGACGCGAATTTCGAAATTGCCGCCGGTGCCCGGAATGAGGGCAACCTCGCCGAGCGTGTCGGAAAAGGTCGAAAGCAGCTCCTGCGCCATCCAGCCGGCCCGCAGCAGCCAGTTGCATTGCGTACAGTAGAGAATGGAAACGCGCGGCTTCTGCCCGGACATGACGGCCTCCTTCATCGGTGCCCGCAGCATATAGCAGCGGACGCGGCTTGGCACGCACCCGGCCGCACCAGAGTATTTCCGGCAGGATTGCGTAACAATTTTGCGTCCGGGAACATGAAAAACCAAGGCGATAGAGCGTTTCCGCATTTCGAGGAGAAGCGGAAATGCTCCAGCCTCACGGAAATGTCACCTTGATTTGTCAGATTTTTCCGGGCGACCATCTTGTCGTTGCGCGATTCGTGAAACAGAGGTGACGCATCGCAACGTTCCGACAGGAGACCGCCATGACCGAGCTTGCAAACAGCCGCCCCCGCCTCATCATCCCCAGGCTCGGCAGCCTGTATGCAGCGCTGCACGAAAGCGCGGAAACGCTGCTGCGCGTCGCCGCCGGGGCGCTGCTCGCCACGCACGGCTACGGCAAGATCCTCGATCCCTTCGGGATGACCAGCATGGTCGAGCATCTCGGCTTCTATCCGGGCGTCTTCTGGTCGCCGCTGCTCGCGGCCACCGAATTCTTCGGCGGCATCCTGATCGCGATCGGCCTCTTCACGCGCCCGGCCGCCTTCGCCGCGATGATCGTTCTCGCCGTCACCGCCCATTTCCATGGCATCGTGCGGAGCGAGGGCCTGGCCGGCGCAGAAAAGTCGATCCTCTGGATGCTGGTCATGCTCTTCTTCGTCATCCGCGGCGCAAACCGCCATTCGGTGGACGCGAAGCTCGGCCGCCAGTTCTGACGGCCGCCTCGAGCCTTCAGGCGACGTCCCAGTGGAGCGGGAACATCGGGTCGAACACCGTCACCGGCCCCGCTCCCGTGTCGATCTTCGCGGGGAAGGCCACGGCCTCCTGACGCTTGACGAGGCGGATCGTCTCCTCGTTCGCCGGCAGGCCGTACCAGGCCGGGCCGTTCAGCGAGGCGAAAGCCTCGAGCCTGTCGAGCGCACCGTCCTGCTCGAAGACATGGGCAAGGCAGCTCATCGTGTTGATCGACGTATAGACGCCGGCGCAGCCGCAGGCGCATTCCTTCAGCGGATCGACATGCGGCGCGCTGTCCGTGCCGAGGAAGAAGCGCCTGTCGCCGGAGGTCGCGGCGGCGCGCAGCGCCAACCGGTGCTCCTCGCGCTTGGCGACGGGCAGGCAGTAGTAGTGCGGCTTGATGCCGCCAACGAGGATGGCGTTGCGGTTGATGATCAGGTGGTGCGTGGTGATCGAGCCGGCGAGGTTTTCCTTCGCCGCCTTGATGTAGTCGACGCCGTTCCTCGTCGTCACATGCTCCATGGTCACGCGCAGCTCGGGCAGGCGCTTGCGCAACGGATCCAGCACCGTCTCGATGAACACCGCCTCGCGGTCGAAGATGTCGACCTCGGGCGTCGTGACCTCGCCATGCACGCAGAGCGTCAGGCCGATCTTCGCCATGCGCTCCAGCACCGGCATCGCCTTGTCCATGTCACGCACGCCGCCATGGGAATTGGTCGTCGCGCCGGCCGGATACAGCTTTACAGCGCGAATGAGGCCGCTCCTGTAGCCGGCTTCCACGTCGTCGGGATTGGTGTGCTCGGTGAGATAGAGCGTCATCAGCGGCTCGAAGCGGTCGCCCTTCGGCACAGCGGCGAGGATGCGGTCGCGGTAGGCCGTGGCGTCAGCGGTGGTGACGACCGGCGGCACGAGGTTCGGCATGATGATGGCGCGGGCAAAGTGGCGGCTGGTATCGCCGATCACGCCTTCGAGCATGGCGCCGTCGCGCAGGTGCAGGTGCCAGTCGTCAGGCCGGCGGATGGTGATTTCGGTGGTCATCGGCGTGTCTCCAGTCTCTGGAGTTGCGATAGCACCCGGAGAGACGACCGACAATTCCTCAAAAAAGGTCGATATGGAGATCGGCGGGACGGGAATTCTCCAGGATGCGCTTTCCGTTCGGCAGGTCGTTGCCGTAGAGCTTCCAGCCGATCTGGTCCTCGGGCAGCGCATAGCCCCGCCAGCGCTGGCGCAGCCGCTCCTCCAGCACCGCATAGGGCGGGCCGACGAAGACGGTGAAATCGAAGACGCCGTCGAGCCTGTCCCACGGCGCGTCCCTGAAGAGCAGGTAGTTGCCTTCGGCGAGGATGAAGCGGGTCTCCTGCGGAATGGCGCGAGCCGCATTGATGGCGATCTCGCGCGAGCGGTCGAAGACCGGGACCAGCACCTCGCCTTCCGCCTGCTTCAGCGCATGGACGATATCGACGAAGCCGCGCGCGTCGAAGGTCTCCGGCGCGCCCTTGCGTGGCAGGAGGCCCCGCGCCGCGAGGATGCCGTCGTCCATGTGAAAGCCGTCCATCGGCAGGATTTCGGCGCTCTCGCCGTGGGCGAGCAGGCCGTCGCGCAGGGCTTCGGCCAGCGTCGACTTGCCGGCCGCCGGCGGGCCGGCGAGACCGACGAGGAAGCGGCGCGCGTCTCCCGCGCGCCGCAACAGTGCATCCACGATCGTGGCAGGCGAAATCATGCTGCGACGGCCTCCGGCACCTTCGCCCCCGTCATGAAGGCGACGGCGTCGGACATGGTGTAGTCCTTGGGGTTGATGACGGTCAATCGCCGGCCCAGCCGGTGGATATGGATGCGGTCCGCCACCTCGAAGACATGCGGCATGTTGTGCGAGATGAGCACGATCGGAATGCCGCGCCGGCGCACGTCGAGGATGAGCTCCAGCACGCGCCGGCTCTCCTTGACGCCGAGCGCCGCCGTCGGTTCGTCGAGGATGATGACCTTGGAGCCGAAGGCCGCCGCGCGGGCCACGGCCACGCCCTGGCGCTGGCCGCCCGAGAGCGTTTCCACCGCCTGGTTGATGTTCTGGATCGTCATCAGGCCGAGTTCGGAGAGCTTGTCGCGGGCGAACCTCTCCATCGCGCCGCGGTCGAGCTTGCGGAAGACGCTGCCCATGACGCCCGGCGAACGGATCTCGCGGCCGAGGAACATGTTGTCGGCGATCGAGAGCGCCGGCGAGAGCGCGAGGTTCTGGTAGACGGTCTCGATGCCGGCGCTGCGCGCCTCGATGGGCGAGCGGAAGGTGACGGGCTTGCCCTCAAGCCTGATCTCGCCCTCGTCCGGCGTGATGGCGCCGGAAATGGCCTTGATCATCGAGGACTTGCCCGCGCCGTTGTCGCCGATCACGGCAAGGATCTCGCCGGGATAGAGGTCGAAATCGGCATTGTCGAGTGCGGTGACGCGGCCGTAGCGCTTGACCAAACCGCGTGCGGTGAGAATGGGTTCGAGAGCCATCAGCCTGCTACCTTTCTGATCCACTGGTCGATTGCGACTGCCGAGATGATGAGGACGCCGATCAGGAGATAGGTCCATTGCGGGTCCGTGCCGATGAGGCGAAGGCCGAGCGAGAAGACGCCGACGATGAGTGCCCCGAAGATCATGCCGAGGATGGAGCCGCGCCCGCCGAAGAGGGAGAGGCCGCCGATCACCACGGCGGTGATGGATTCGATATTGGCGAACTGGCCGGCGGTGGGCGAGACCGAGCCGATGCGGCCGATGAGCGCCCAGCCGGCGAGCGCGCAGATGAGGCCGGACAGCGTATAGACCGAGACCAGCATGCGCTTGACGTTGACGCCGGCAAGCTCCGCCGCGTCCGGATCGTCGCCGACGGCATAGACATGGCGGCCCCAGGCGGTGTGGTTGAGCACGTACCAGAGGACGGCGACGAGCAGCACCATGGCGATGACGCCATAGGTGAAGACGGCGCTGCCGAGCTTCAGGTTATTGCCGAAGAACTGCAGCAGCGGCGCGTTCGCGGCGATATCCTGCGAGCGGATCGTCTCGTTGGCCGAATAGAGGAAATTCGAGGCGAGGATGATCTGCCACATGCCGAGCGTGACGATGAAGGGCGGCAGCTTCATGCGGGCGACGAGCAGGCCGTTGATATAGCCGCAGAGCGCGCCGCAGGCGAGGCCGCAGGCGACCGCCACCACCGGCGGCAGGCCGTAGCGGAAGGTGAACTGGCCCATGACGACGGAGGAGAGCACCATGATCGCGCCGACCGAAAGGTCGATGCCGGCGGTCAGGATCACCAGCGTCTGCGCCGCGCCGACGATGCCGACGATGGCCACCTGCTGGAGAATGAGCGTCAGGGTGAAGGCGGAGAAGAACTTGCCGCCGAGAATGACGCCGAAGATCGCGACCGAAAGCACGAGAACGATCAAGGGCACGGCAGAGGGGCTGCCGTGGAGGAAATGCTGGAATTTCTGGATAGGCGTCTTGTCGCTCGTGTCGAAGGATGCGACCTGCGTCGAGCTGCCCGATAGCACCTTCTCGAATTCCTGCGAGGGTTGCGAACCCTGCGGGGGCTGCGACCCGTGCGAGGCCGTCGTTGTTTCACTCATGATCCTGTCCTCCCTTCCGTGTGCCGACCGTCGCGGCATTGCCGGATGAAATCATGCATGGACGCATCGAGGCGCCAGATGCCTGTCTGCCACCCGCATGAACATCTCTCCTCCGTCAGCGGTCATGACACATCACCGCCGTCCCCGAAGGAAAGGTGCCCACGTCTCTTTGCGATTGTCAAAAGTTCCGGGCGCGTCCTGCGCTGCCCGATCCGTCCATGGCGGATGGCCGGCCCGGTCATGCCGGGCCGGCGCGGGACCTTAGCCCCAGCACTTGTCCTTGCCGGCCTTGGTGTCGATGGATTCGACGCCCGGAGCCGGCTTGTCGGTGACGAGCGCGACGCCCGTGTCGAAGAAGTCCTTGCCTTCGGTGGCCTTCGGCTTTTCGCCCGTATCGGCGAACTTCTTGATCGCCTCGATGCCGAGGGAAGCCATCATCAGCGGATACTGCTGCGAGGTCGCGCCGATGACGCCGTCGATGACGTTCTGCACGCCCGGGCAACCGCCGTCGACCGACACGATCAGCACGTCCTTCTCCTTGCCGACGGCCTTCAGCGCCTCGTAGGCGCCGGCAGCGGCCGGTTCGTTGATGGTGTGCACGACGTTGATGGACGGGTCCTTCTGCAGGAGGTTTTCCATGGCGGTGCGGCCGCCTTCCTCGTTGCCGTTGGTCACGTCATGGCCGACGATGCGCGGGTCATCCTCGTCGCCGATCTTGGTGATGTCCTTCACGTCGATGCCGAAGCCCTTCATGAAGCCCTGGTTGCGCAGGACGTCGACCGACGGCTGCGAGGGCGTCAGGTTCAGGAAGGCGATCCGCGCATCCTTCGCGCCATCGCCGAGCGTGGCGGCGGCCCACTTGCCGATCAGTTCGCCGGCCAAGAGGTTGTCGGTGGCAAACGTCATGTCGGCGGCGTCAAGCGGCTCGAGCGGCGTGTCGAGGGCGATGACGAGGAGGCCCGCATCACGCGCCTTCTGGACGGAGGGAACGATACCCTTGGTGTCCGAAGCGGTGATCAGGATGCCCTTCGCGCCGTCCGCGATGCAGGTCTCGATGGCTGCGACCTGGCTTTCCGAGTCGCCGTCGATCTTGCCGGCATAGGACTTCAGCGTGACGCCGAGTTCCTTGGCTTTCGCTTCGGCGCCTTCCTTCATCTTGACGAAGAAGGGATTGGTGTCGGTCTTGGTGATCAGGCAGGCGGTGACGTCTGCGGCAGCGGCCGGGGACGAGAAGGCCACGCCAAGCGCAAGCGCGCCGAGAGCGGCGGAAACGATCGTCTTCTTCATGTAATCCTCCCAAGGACGAAACGGGATGCGCCCCTCTCCTGGGGCCATCCGGTCGCAGGAGCCGGGGTTCCTCCGCCGGCCGCCTTGCTTCCGTGACGAAGAAGAACACCAAAAGAAAAACCTGTCAATAAATAAATCGAATTGAATTATTAATTCGATGTGTCATGCTTCGGCAAAGAGCGGGCGAAGGCCCCGGCTGCATCGTTTCCGGTGGAAGAGCGGAACGCCAGCTTATAAGAGGACCGGAAGCGACGTTTTTCGCCACGACCGGCACGGGAGGAGACGATGACAGAGAATGCCGCGCCGGCACCCGCGTCGCCGGCCGAAATCCTCGATCCGAGCGGAGGCGCCAACCAGGTGCGCGTGCGCGCCTATAACGAGCGCCTCGTCATGTCGCTGGTGCGCCGGCACGGCAGCCTTTCCAAGGCGGAGATCGCCCGGCGCAGCGGGCTTTCCGCCCAGACCGTGACTGTCATCATGCGCGCGCTGGAGGCCGAAGGGCTTTTGATGCGCGGCGCGCCGATGCGCGGCAAGGTGGGCCAGCCCTCCGTTCCCATGCTGCTCAACCCCGACGCCGTCTACTCCTTCGGCCTGAAGATCGGCCGGCGCAGCGCCGATCTCGTGATGATGGATTTCGTCGGCGGCATTCGGCGCGAGGTTCGCCGCACCTATCCCTATCCCATGCCCGGCCCGCTGCTTTCCTTCGTGGAGGAAGGCCTTGCGGAACTGGAGGCCATGATCACGCCCGCCGAGCGCACCCGCATAACCGGCTTCGGCGTCGCCGCGCCCTTCGAGCTGTGGAGCTGGGCGCGCGAGGTGGGCGCGCCGCAGGAGGACATGGACCAGTGGCGTGGCGTCGATCTCGAAGCCGAGATCGCCCGGCGCGTGCCCTACCCGGTCATGTTGCAGAACGACGCCACCAGCGCCTGCGCCGCCGAGCTCGTCTTCGGCCTCGGCCCGCAATATCCCGACTTCCTCTATCTGTTCATCGGCTCCTTCATCGGCGGCGGCGTGGTGCTCAATTCCGCGCTCTTCACCGGGCGCACCGGCACGGCCGGCGCCATCGGCCCGCTGCCCGTGCAGGGGCGCAACGGCGAGACGGTGCAGCTCCTCAAGATCGCCTCGATCTACCGGCTGGAGAACCTTCTTCGCGAGCATGGCATCGATCCGAGCCCGCTCTGGTATTCGCCCGACGGCTGGGTCGATTTCGGCGCGCCGCTCGACATCTGGATCGAGGACATGGCGGCCGCGCTCGCCCAGGCGGTCGTCGCCTCGGCCTCCGTCATCGACTTTTCCGCCGTCGTCATCGACGGAGGCTTTCCGGGCTGGGTGCGCACGCGCGTCGTCGCCGAGACCCGGGCCGCCATCGACCGGCTCGACCTGCAGGGCGTCACCCTGCCCGAGATCGTCGAGGGCGCCGTCGGCAGCAGCGCCCGCTCGATCGGCGGGGCGAGCCTGCCGCTCTTCTCCCGTTACCTGCCGGACCAGAATGTCCTCTTCAAGGAGCTTGCCTGAATGCTGAAAGGCCTCAACCCCATCCTCAGCCCCGAACTGCTCTCGACCCTGCGCGCCATGGGCCACGGCGACGAGATCGCCATCGTCGACGGCAACTATCCCGGCGTCGAGCATGCCCGCCGGCTGGTGCGCCTCGACGGCGTGGCGCTGATCCCCGCGCTCAACGCCGTGCTCTCGGTGATGCCCGTCGACGATTTCGTGGAAGAGGCGATCTTCCGCTCCACCTATCGGCAGGAGCGCGACACATTGGAGCCGGTGCATCGCGAGATCATCGACTGCTGCGCGTCGCACGAGCCGGAGCGCGCGGTCGTGCCGCTGGTCGGCGCGGACTTCTACAACCGCGTGCGCGCCGCCCATACGCTGGTGCAGACCAGCGAGCCGCGGCTCTATGCCAATGTCATCCTGCGCAAGGGCGTCATCTATCCCTGAGACGGCTTGAAAGAACGGGGCCGGCGTGATTGTCTCGCGCGACATTGAAGGCGGGCAAGGCGGGAGTATCGCATGCGGGTTCTGGTGGTGGAAAACGACAGGGTGACCTTGCTCGGGCAGGTCGGCGTGGCGCTCGCGGAAGCAGGGGCCGCGCTCGAGATCTGCCGCCCCCATGCCGGTGACGCCATCCCCACGGACGAGATCGGTCACGACGCCATCGTCGTCATGGGCGGGCCGCAGAACGCCCTCGACGACGCGCGCCATGCCTATCTGCCGGCGCTGGCCGCGCTGATGCGGCGGTTCGGCGAGGCGGACAAGTCCGTGCTCGGCGTCTGCCTCGGCAGCCAGCTTCTCGCCCGGGCCTATGGCGCGGAAAACCGTATCGGCACCGCGCCGGAATTCGGCTGGTGCAACGTGGCGCTGACGGTGGAGGGCGCGGCCGATCCAGTGCTTTCCGCCGCCGCCGGCATGTTCCCGATCTTCCAGTGGCACAGCGACACCTTCACATTGCCGGAGGGGGCCGTACGGCTCGCCACCAACAGCACCGCCGAGAACCAGGCCTTCCGCATCGGCCGCGCCAGCTATGGCACGCAGTTCCATTTCGAGGCGAACCGGCAGGTCGTCGAGGAGTGGGCCGCCATCTTCCCCGATGTCATCGAGGACAATGCGCCCGGCTGGCTGGAACGCCGGGCCGGGCTTGCCGCCGGGAGCGGGCCGGATGCCGACGCGACCGGGCTTGCCCTTGCCCGCGCCTTCGTAGCAACCATCAGGGCGGCCGACGACGCCCGCCGGGTCGCTTAGCCGATCATCGCTGCAAAGCGCCGGGCGGCGGCATTCAGCACCTCCGGCGCAAAGCCTGAAAAACCGATCACGAGGCCCTGCCGCGGCGGGTTGGTGACGGCCATGGCCGAGAGGGCGCGGGCACCGAGGCCCGCCTGGCGGGCGATCTCGACGGCCTCGATATCGTCAAGCGACTCCGGCAGACCGGCGACAAGGTGAAGGCCCTGATCCGGCACCGCGACCGTAAGATTCCTCGCCCCGGCAAGCCCGGCCACCAGCGCATCGCGCGCGGCCTCGGCCTGCCGGCGGGCGCGGCGGAGATGGGCAGCGAAATGGCCTTCGCGGATGAGGTCGGTGAGGGCGGCTTCCGCCAGCGTCGGCGGGCTGCGGTCGGAGCGGCTGCGCAGCGACACCATGGTGTCCAGCAACGGATCGGGGATCACCGCATAGCCGAGGCGCAGGCCCGGGAAGAGTACCTTGGAGAAGGTGCCGAGATAGATCACCCGGCCGCTGTCGTCCATGCCCTGCATGGCGGCAAGCGGCGGGCCGGCGAAGCGGAACTCGCTGTCGTAATCGTCCTCAAGAATCCAGCCCCCGGTTTCCCGCGCCCAGTCGATGAGGGCGAGGCGGCGGTGCATGCTCATGGTCACGCCGAGCGGGAACTGATGCGAGGGCGTGACATAGACGGCGCGGGCGTCCGGTGCGGCGCGCGCTGTGTCCGCCCCCTCTCCGTCCACGGCGAGGCCGGAGAGCTGAAGGCCGTTGCCGGCAAAGGCGGCGCGGGCGCTCGGATAGCAGGGATCCTCGATCATCACCCGATCGCCCGGCGACAGCGCGCTGCGGATGACAAGGTCGATGCCCTGCTGGGTGCCCGTCGTGATGACGATGGAGCGCGCCTCGCAGCGCACGCCGCGCGCCTGCCGCAGATAAGCGGCGATCGCCTGACGCAGCGCCGCCCCGCCGCGCGGGTCGCCGTATTGGAAATGTTCCGGGCCGGGGCGGGTGAGATGACGCGACAGCAGCGTGCGGAAAAGGTTCAGGGTGCGCGTATCCGCCATGGCGACGCCAAGCGTGCCGGGCAGCGGCATTTTCGGCGCGGCCGCCTCGGCCTCCGCCGGGAGGGCCGGCTTCAGCATCGGCACGCGGTCGGCGACGAAGGTGCCGGCGCCGGTGCGCGCGACCGCGTAGCCCTCGGCGATCAGCGTCTCGAAGGCGGCGACCACGCTGCCGCGCGAGGTCTTTAGCCGCCGGGCCAGATCGCGCGAGGGCGGCAGCTTGCTGCCGGGCGGGATGTCGCCCGCCTCGATCAGGCGGCGCAACTCCCGATAGAGCGCCGGGGTACGCCGGCCCGTCGGCGGCAGGACGGGAATGAGCGCGGACCAATCCGGCGGATTGGTCCTGTTTTTTATCTCTGAATTGGTGCTTTTTCGATCCAATGTCATGGCGCACCATGGCGGCATCGTCGTCGAAAGGCAATATATCCATGAGCATCCCCATGAGCGCAGAGACCGCTTCCTACCCCGTCACCCCACGCAACCGCGTCAAGCGCATGCACGAGCGCGCCAGCTACGACCGCGATGCCGTGCACGCGATCCTCGATGCGGCCATGCTCTGTCAGGTGGCCTATGTCATCGACGGCCAGCCCTATGCGACGCCGACGCTGTTCTGGCGCAGGGGCGACACGCTCTACTGGCATGGCTCCTCCGCCAGCCGCATGCTGCGGCACCTGAAGGCCGGCACGCCCGCCTGCCTCACCGTCGCCCATCTCGACGGGCTGGTGCTCGCCCGCTCCGGTTTCAACCATTCGGCCAACTACCGCTCCGCCATGTGCTTCGGCACCGCGCGGCTGATGGAGGACCCGGAAGAGAAGATCGAGGCGATGCGCGACGTCGTCGACCGCTTCTACCCGGAGCGCAGCGCGCTGCTGCGCCCCATCACCGTGCAGGAGGCGAAGGCGACCACCATCATCGCCATGCCCATCGAGGAGGCCGCCGCAAAGGTGCGCGCCAAGGGCGTGGGCGACGACGAGGAGGATTTTGCCCTGCCGATCTGGGCCGGCGTCATCCCCGTCACCACCGTGCTCGGCGCGGCCGAGACCTGTCACCGGCTGGTGCCGGGCGTCGAGAAGCCGGAGACGCTATCGCTCTTCCCCGAGGGCGGGCGGCTGGATACGGCACTGCGGGAGGGTCAGCGGCTTTACGAGGGTGGCTGAAGCCGCCCCGCGCCGACTACACCGCCTCCCAGCCGTCCTTCTCGCTGGCGCGATAGATGGCGTCGATGAGCTTCTGGTTGTTCACCGAGCTTTCCAGCGTCACCACCTCCTCGTTCTCGCCGAGCGCGGCGCGGGTGAAGGCTTCGGCCTGGCGCTTGTACTGGCGGGCGTCCTGGAAGCGGAAATGCTGGCTTTCGCTGTGGCTCTGGTTGGCCAGCTCGATCTCCTCCGCGCCGTAGCGATCGGCATTGAAGGGGGACTTCACCTCGATGAAGCCCTTGTCGCCGTGGAAGACCATGACCTGGCGATGGGCGAGCTGGGTGGAGATGTAGAAGGAAAGCTCGAAATCGCCGAAGTCGGCGCGCACGCTGGAATAGATGTCCGTGCCGAATTCCGGATCGCGGTCGGTGCTCGCCTGCACGCGCAGCGGCTCCTTGCCGGTGACGAAGCGGGTGGAGATCGTCGGGTAGACGCCGATATCCGGCAGGCCGCCGCCGCCGAGCGCCGGCACGTTGCGCATATTGCCGGGATCGCGGTTGAAATAGGTGAAGGCGCCCTGCACATGGCGCAGCCGGCCGATGGCGCCTTCGGCCAGAAGCGAGCGGACCTTGCGCCAGACGGGGCTGTAGGTGACCATGTAGGCCTCGGCGATCAGCACCCTGTTGCGGTCGCGCGCCTCGATCAATGCGCCAATCTCGCCGGCATTGAGCGCGATCGGCTTTTCGCACAGCACATGCTTGCCGGCATCGGCCGCCTTGATCGACCATTCCACATGCTGGGAGGTGGGCAGCGGAATATAGACCGCGTCGATGCGGTCGGAGGCCAACATCTCCTCGTAGGAGCCGAAGGCATGCGGCACGGAGAAGCGATCCGCCATGGCGCGGGCCTTGGCTAGGTCGCGGCTGGCGATGGCGGTGACGACGCAGTTCTCCGCATCCTGAATGGCCGGCACGACGAGCTCGCGGCCGATCTTGGCCGTCGAAAGGATTCCGAAACGCAGCATGGTGGACTCTCCTTGATTGCGCGGGGAGACTAGTCCCGAGGCGGACTCCCCGCAAGCATCCGAAGCCGCAAAATATCGGTACGCCGCGCCGGCTTCAGGCGGACGCGCGATAGCGGAAGAAATCGACGAAGGCGCGCAGCGCCGGGCGCATCTGGCGGCGTGTCGGATAGTAGATCGAAAAGCCGTCGAAGGGCGGGCACCAGTCCTCCAGCACGGGCACGAGGCTGCCGTCCGCGATATCCCCGGCGACACGCTGATCGAAGATATAGGCAAGGCCCGCGCCGTCCATCGCCGCCGCGCGCATGAGCCGCTGGTCGGAGACGATGAGCGAGCCCTTGATGTCGACCGTGACCTGCCGCCCGTCCTTTTCCAGCTCCCAGCGGTAAAGCAGGCCGCTGGAGAAACGGCGGCGGATGCAACGGTGCTGCATGAGATCGCGCGGCTGGAGGGGTTTGGGATGCCGTTCGAAATAGGAGGGCGCGCCGACGATGTGGCCGCGCCAGGGGCCGCTGACGCGCGCGGCCACCATATCCGCCTCCAGATGCTCGCCGAGGCGCAGGCCCGCGTCGAACCCCTTTTCGACGATATCCTCGAAGCGGTCGTCAGTGCGAAGCTCCAGCTCGATCTCGGGATAGGCCAGCAGGAAGGCGCCGAGGCGCGGCATGACGATCTCCTCCGCGGCGATCAGCGGCATGGTGATCCGCAGCGGACCGGCGGGGCGACCCTGCCGGTCGGCGAGCGCCTCCATGACATTGTCGATGTCGGACAGCGCCGGAGCCAGCGTATCGAGCAGCAACCGGCCCTCCTCGGTCGGCGCGACGGAGCGGGTGGTGCGGGCGAGGAGCCGCACGCCGAGGCTCGCCTCGAGCGCCGAGACGGCATGGCTGACGGCCGACGGCGCGACGGCGAGTTCGGCCGCCGCCTTGCGGAAGGAACGCGCCTCCGCAACGACGGCAAGCACGGCGAGTTGGGAAAGCTGGGTGCGGTTCATTGTTCCAACAGATAGAACAAGCTGTTGGCTTTTGCAGCAATTTTCAGACGAAGCGTCGCGCTCTAGATTGCACCTCACCGGACGACGGCGGACTGACGCCACCCGGCGTGGACCTCTCCCGGTCCCGAGCAAAAGGATTTTGCCATGAAACACAGACAACTCGGCAGCCTCGACGTTTCGGCCCTCGGCCTCGGCTGCATGGGCATGAGCCATGCCTATGGTCCCTCCAGCGACGAGACGGCGGCGATCAGGACGCTGCACCGCGCCATCGATCTCGGCATCACCCTGTTCGACACGGCCGAAGTCTACGGTCCGTACAAGAACGAAATCCTCGTCGGCAGGGCGCTGAAGCCGGTGCGCGACAAGGTGGCGATCGCGACGAAATTCGGCTTCCGCATCGACGACACGAAGCCGTCCGCCGAGATGATCGCGGGCACGGACAGCCGACCGGAAAATGTGAAGGCCGTCGCCGAGGCTTCGCTGAAGCGGCTCGGCGTGGAGGTGATCGATCTCTTCTATCAACACCGCGTCGATCCGGCCGTGCCGATCGAGGAGACGGTGGGCGCGATGGCCGAGCTGGTGCGCGAAGGCAAGGTGAAAGCGCTCGGCCTTTCTGAAGCCGGCGCGGAGACAATCCGCCGGGCGCATGCCGTGCACCCCATCGCCGCCGTGCAGAGCGAATATTCGCTGTGGACCCGCGAGGTCGAGGAGAACGGCGTGCTCGACACCTGCCGGGACCTCGGCATCGGCTTCGTGCCCTTCAGCCCGCTCGGGCGCGGCGTGCTGACCGGCGCGCTGAAGAAGCTCGACGGCCTTTCCGCCGATGACTTCCGCCGTTCGCTGCCGCGTTTTGCGGCGGAGAACTTCGACGCCAACCTGGCGCTTGTGGCCCTGCTGGAGGAGATGGCGCAGGAGAAGGGCGTAGCGCCAGCGCAACTTGCGCTCGCCTGGGTGCTGGCGCAGGGCGACTTCATCGTGCCGATCCCCGGCGCGAGCAAGGTGCCGCATCTGGAGCAGAACGCGGCGGCAGCCGATGTGGCCCTGACGAAGGAAGAGGCGGGCAGGCTCGGCGAGCTGCTTTCGCCGGCGCGGGTTGCCGGCGGGCGCTATTCGCAGCGCATGGCCGCGATGGCGAACCGCTGATCAGTCCCGCTTGATCGCGGCGAGGACTGTCCAGAGGTCCGCTCCGGTCTCGAAGGACGCGGCATTGGCGCGAAAGCCGATACCGGCGGAGATGAGGTCCAGCATGTCCTCCGCCGGGTCGCGCTGAGCGGCCGCGGGGTTGGCGATGTTCCGCGCCGCCCGCTCGGCCCGCGCGGTCTCGCTCGCCATGCCCTGGAGGGCGGTGTTCATGATGCCGGCAATCTGCATGGCGGGTCGCCTCGTTGATCCGGCCTCCTTCTACAGCACGGTTCTTTCCATCGCGTGAACGCCGTCCTGCACCGTTTCGGCACAGGACGCGTCACCGATCCGCTTGTAGAAGAAGGTCGTCGCGCAGTAGCGGCCATCCGGGTAGAGCGCATAGTCCGGGATGACGCCGGCGCGCTGCCAGCCGAGGCGCTCATAGACCGTCTCCGCCGGACTGCCGGTCGCCGTGTCGAGCACCAGCACGGTCTTGCCGCGCCGGGCCGCCTCCGCCTCCGCAAGCGCCATCAGCGCGCGGGCAAGGCCGCGGCCGCGCTCGCTTTCCATGACGAGCAGCTTCTTCACATCCGCCCGGTGCGGCTGGTTCGGCATCTGGCGAATGCCGACCTGTACCGTGCCGACGATATGGCCCTCCCGCTCGGCGGCGAAGAGCAGCGTCGCATCCTCGCCGACCGCCGCCGCGACATCGTCCCAGAAGGACAGCGCATCGGCCGGGCCATAGGGCGCCATGAAGCCGACGGAGGCGCCGCCGGTGACGCAATCGGCCAGTACCGCTGCAAGCTCGCCCATGCGGGCGCGGGTTTCGATCTCGTCGAGCAGCCTGATCTCGCTCATCTTTTCCTGCCTCAATTGCGGCCGCGATCCAGCACCACGGCGTAATGCGCCGTCGTGCTGCCGGGGTTTTCGAATACGTGCCCCTCGGTGATGCTCATGTAGAGGCAGTCACCGGGGCGAAGGTCGTGCACGGTTTCGCCGACCGTCATGCGCAATGCGCCGGAGAACAGCCAGACGTGCTGCGTCATGCCCGCCTTGGCCGTTTCCGGCGGATAGGCGATGCGCGCGCCGGCCGGGAACGCCACGTCGATCACCTCGACCCGCGAGGCCGTGTTCGGGGCCGAGACGGCGCGGCGCTGGTAGCCGGTCTCGGGGTCGCGCCAGACGGTCTGCGCCTCGCGGCGCGACAGCGGATCGCCCGCCCCTTCGGAAAAGGCGAAGAAGGCGGAGAGCGTCAGGTCCAGCGCGGCGCAGAGCCGCGACAGGAGCTGCGCAGTGGGACTGGCCTCGCCGCGCTCGATGCGCGAGATCATCGCCCGGCTGACGCCGGAAGCGCCGGCCAGACCGTCGAGGGTTTGACCGTACGCCACGCGTAGCAGCCGGAGACGCTCGCCGATGGCGCTTTCCAGGGGATCGGTTTCGTTTTCCATGATAAGAGAATATTTATCCCTTATAATGGAGTCAATGCGCATCGTACCCGCCCGAAAATAAATCCGGCCCATGCCGCTCCGGCGACAATGCGCCATGGCGGCGACGGATATGGTGGCCCGGCAGAATCAGGAGGGCGGACGGATGACAGGTGAAGCGCAGCGGGCGTCCTCGCTCTTTTCCATCACCGCCATCGTCGTCTCGATGACCCTTGTGGCCATCGGCAACGGGGTCATGCTCGCCTATGTGCCATATGTGCTGTCGCAGACCGGCGCACCATCCTGGACACCGGGCGCGACCGTCACGACCATGGCCTTCGGCGGGCTGATCGGCTGCGTCATCGCCGGGCCGGTCATCCGCCGCGTCGGCCATGCCCGGGCCTTCTCCTGCTCGCTGGCGCTGGTCATCATCGCCGCCTTCCTCGTGGCGCTCGGCGTCAACCCTCTGCTCTGGGTGCTGGCGCGCGGCATCTACGGGATCGCGGGCAACGGCAATTTCATCATCGCCCAGAGCTGGCTGAACCATGCGAGCGACAACCGCTGGCGCGGCAAGGCCATGTCGTTCTTCTACATGGCCTATGTGCTCGGCCTTGGCGTCGGCGCGTGGATTTTCGGCCGGATGCCGGCGGACGGCAACCTCGCCCCGCTCGTCACCATCTTCGTGACCACCGTCGCGCTGCTGCCGATCGGCCTGACCCGGCTGCCCAATCCGCCGCCACCCGCCCGCGTCAATCTCGACTTCGCCATGGCCTGGCGCAATTCGCCGGTCGCGCTGATCGGCGTGCTCGCCTCGGGCGGGCTTTCCATGGTCGTGCAGGGCTTCACCCCGATCTATGCCGCCACCAACAATGCCGGCCAGACGGACGTCGCCCTCCTGATGTTCGTCATGCAGTTCGGCCTCATCTTCGTGCAGTACCCGCTCGGCACGCTTTCCGACCGCATCGACCGGCGCATCGTACTGATCTTCACCTGCCTGCTGATCACCGGCGCGGCGGTGGCCGCGCTCTTCGTGTCCTTCAGCGCCTTCGTGCTGCTGATGGTCGTCTTCGCGTTGTGGGCCGGCGCGGTGGAGAGCGTCTATTCCATCGCCAACGCCCATGCCAACGACCGCACGGACCCCGAGGATTTCGTGCCGCTGGCCTCCACGCTGCTCGTCGCCTGGTCCACCTCCGCGACCATCGTTCCGCTCGGCGTGACGGCGCTGACGCCAGTCTTCGGCCCGCAGACCTTCATCTACGCGGTCATAGGCGTCGCGATGCTCTATGCCGCCTTCGTCGCCGGCCGGTTGCGGCGGCGCGAGACCGTGCCACCGGAGGCGCGGGAGAATTTCGAGATCCGCAGCGCGCAGGTGCCGAATGCCGGCGCGCTGGTGGAAGGCGAGAAAGCCCCGGAATAGCGGCGCTTGCGGCGAAGAAACGGTTCATTTACCGCTTTCCGCGAGTCGTGCGCGCTGCTATATGGCGCGCATGAGCACCAATAATTCGACGCCCCTCGACCATATCCGCAACTTCTCGATCGTGGCCCATATCGACCACGGCAAGTCGACGCTCGCCGACCGGCTGATCCAGTCGACCGGCGGCCTTGCCGATCGCGAGATGTCGGAACAGGTTCTCGACAACATGGATATCGAGCGCGAGCGCGGCATCACCATCAAGGCCCAGACGGTGCGCCTGCACTACAAGGCCAATGACGGCGAGACCTATGTGCTGAACCTCATCGACACGCCCGGCCACGTCGACTTCGCCTACGAAGTCTCGCGCTCGCTGTCGGCCTGCGAAGGCTCGCTGCTGGTGGTCGACGCTTCCCAGGGCGTGGAAGCCCAGACGCTCGCCAACGTCTACCAGGCGATCGACAACAACCACGAACTGGTCACCGTCCTCAACAAGATCGACCTGCCGGCGGCCGAACCGGACCGCATCAAGGAGCAGATCGAGGAAGTGATCGGCATCGACGCCTCCGACGCCGTGCTCATCTCGGCCAAGACGGGCCTCGGCATTCCCGACGTGCTGGAAGCCATCGTCCAGCGCCTGCCCGCGCCGAAGAGCGAGGGCGGCGAGAAGGCACCGCTGAAGGCGCTGCTGGTCGACAGCTGGTACGACACCTATCTCGGCGTCATGGTTCTCGTGCGCGTCATCGAGGGCCGGCTTTCCAAGGGCCAGACCGTGCGCATGATGGGCACGGACGCGAAATACACCGTCGAGCGCGTGGGCGTGCTGACGCCGAAGATGGTGGCGATGGATTCGCTCGGTCCCGGCGAGATCGGCTTCATCACCGCCTCGATCAAGGAAGTGGCCGACACCCGCGTCGGCGATACCATCACCGAGGACAAGCGCCCGACCGCCAAGGCCCTGCCGGGCTTCAAGCCGGCCCAGCCGGTCGTCTTCTGCGGCCTCTTCCCGGTCGATGCGGCCGATTTCGAGGATCTGCGCTCAGCGATGGGCAAGCTGCGCCTCAACGACGCCTCGTTCTCCTTCGAAATGGAAAGCTCGGCGGCGCTCGGCTTCGGCTTCCGCTGCGGCTTCCTCGGCCTCCTGCATCTCGAAATCATCCAGGAGCGCCTGGAGCGCGAATTCGACCTCGACCTGATCGCGACCGCACCTTCGGTCGTCTATCAGCTCTACATGACCGACGGTTCGATGCGCGAGCTGCACAACCCGGCCGACATGCCCGACGTCGTGAAGATCTCCGAAATCCACGAGCCGTGGATCCGTGCGACGATCCTGACGCCGGACGACTATCTCGGCGGCATCCTCAAGCTCTGCCAGGACCGCCGCGGCATCCAGGTCGAACTGACCTATGTCGGCACGCGCGCCATGCTGACCTACGACCTGCCGCTCAACGAAGTCGTCTTCGACTTCTACGACCGCCTGAAGTCGATTTCCAAGGGCTACGCCTCCTTCGACTACCAGATCACCGACCACCAGGAAGGCCATCTGGTGAAGATGTCGATCCTCGTCAACGGCGAGCCGGTCGACGCGCTTTCCATGATGGTGCACCGCATGGCCGCCGAAAAGCGTGGCCGCGACATGTGCGAGAAGCTCAAGGAGCTGATCCCGAAGCACATGTTCAAGATCCCGATCCAGGCCGCCATCGGCGGCAACGTGATCGCCCGCGAGACCATCTCGGCGCTGCGCAAGGACGTGACCGCCAAGTGCTACGGCGGCGACGCCACCCGCAAGCGCAAGCTGCTCGACAAGCAGAAGGCTGGCAAGAAGCGCATGCGCCAGTTCGGCAAGGTGGAGATTCCGCAGGAAGCCTTCATCGCGGCGCTCAAGATGGGCGACGAATAAGGGGCAGCCCCGTTACAGACGGAAAAGGCCGCGGATCGCTCCGCGGCCTTTTTCATATTCCATGATGATGCGGCCTGCTTACTGGCCGACCGACGAAACCATGACGGCGTCGCCGTTTTCGATCGAGACCCAGCGGCCGGCGTGGAACGACGCCTGGCGCTTCAGGTAGCGATAGGGCGTCTCGGTCCATAGTTTCACCTCGTTGTTGAGGTTGTCGAGGATGTAGTCGCCCTGGGCGGTGCGCAGGGTCAGGACGGCATGGCCTTCGCCATCGGGCTTGCGCACGACGGTGATCAGGAGATCGCCGGCGGCAAAGCCCTTTTCCATCAGCATCCGGCGCTTGAGGAGCACGAAGTCCTCGCAGTCGCCGGCTCCGTCCGGATAGGACCAGATCTCATCGACGCCGTGCAGTTCCTTGTCGGTCATCGGGGTGATGTCGCGATTCACGCTGGCATTGATCTCGCGCACGATGGACCAGCCGAAATCCGTGACCTTGGCGGGCGCGGTGCGCACACCGGCGCGGCATTCGGACTTGTGGGTCTGACAGAATTCGTAATGGCCGATCGGCTGCGAGGTGACGCCGCCCACCTTCATGGACAGCGCCGATGCCGGTGCGGTGAAAGCCGAGGAAGAAGAAACGAGAACTGCGAGAACCGCCGCAATCCCAGCCTTCGCACCAATCATTCGTGCCATGGAACGTCCCCTAATCGTTAACAAAGAGTTAACGGTGCGGAGGACCTTTCGTCAATCATCAGAATTCGCGAAGCTGGATTATGGTTAAAATGCGACCGACCCGGCGCGCCCGCGCCTCACGCTCCGCGGGCGAGGGTCTCCGCGGCCTCGAGGATCTTCGCGATATCCTGCGGACGCGACAGGCGATGGTCGCCGTCGCGGATCATGGTCAGCACGACGTCGTCGCCGGAAAGATACTCCATCAGGCGCACGGCATGGGCGTAGGGCACGTCGGGATCGGCCATGCCCTGCAGGATATGCACGGGGCAGCCGGTCTCGATGACGCCGGTCAGCACGCGGTTCGCCCTTCCGTCCTCGATGAGCTTCAGCGTGTAGATGTTCGGGTCGGGGCCATAGGGCGTCGGCTCCTCGAACTGGCCGCGCTCGGCAAGCGCCGTGCGCTCGGTCTCCGTCAGGTTCGGCTCGATCAGCTCGGAGGTGAAATCCGGGGCGGGGGCGATGAGGACGAGGCCGGCGACCTCGATGCCGTTCCTGCCGGCAAGTTCCGCGACGGCGCGCAGCGCGATCCAGCCGCCCATGGACGAGCCGACGAGGACAAGGCGGCGCGAACCGATGGTTTTGGCGGCATGGTCGATCACGGCGAGCGACTCTTCCAGCCAGCGCGAGATCGTACCGTCGACGAAGGCGCCGCCGGAAACGCCGTGGCCCGAATAGTCGAAGCGCACGCAGCCGGTGCCGAGGCGGGCGGCAAGGGCGGCAAGCTCCACGGCCTTGGTGCCGGACATGTCGGAACGATAGCCGCCGAGCCAGACGAAATGGGCGAGCGTATTGCCCGATGCCGGCGCCTCAAGCGAGACGGCGATGCGCCGTGCGTCATCCCCCTCGCCGACCGTGATGAAATCCGCCGCCGCGCCATTGCCGTTCGCCATCGTCATGCCTATCTCCTTTTCGTGCTGCCCGGTCGCGGAAAACCGCTCGCCACCAAGTCTTTTGCCGAGAGCTAGACCAGATTCGCCCTCGCAAGGACAGGTGGTGATTTTTTCCGCGGGGCATGCTATTGACTTCCCAAGCGCGATCAACACATTGCCGACAAACGCCGCATTTCGGGCGAAACGGCCCGATCGTCGCACAGATTCATACCCGTCGAAACAGTCGAGGAGACCACGACCATTCGCAGACCTTTCAAAGCGGAAGCCCCCGTCAAAGACGGCCCGCGTTCCAACAGGGAAATCCGGATTCCCCGCGTCCAGCTCATCGATGCCGAAGGCACCAACCACGGCACCGTTCCGACAGATCAGGCACTGCGCATGGCCGAAGAAGCCGGCCTCGATCTCGTGGAGATCTCGCCGAACTCCGAACCGCCTGTCTGCAAGATCCTTGACCTTGGCAAGCTGAAATACGCCAACCAGAAGAAGGCGGCCGAAGCGCGCAAGAAGCAGAAGATCGTCGAGATCAAGGAAATCAAGATGCGCCCGAACATCGACACCCATGACTATGAGGTGAAGATGAAGGCCATGAACCGCTTCTTCGACGAAGGCGACAAGGTCAAGGTGACGCTGAAGTTCCGCGGCCGCGAAATGGCCCACCAGGAACTCGGCATGAAGCTGCTGCTGCAGGTGAAGGAAGACACCCTGGCCATCGCCAAGGTCGAAGCCGAGCCGAAGCTCGAAGGCCGCCAGATGATGATGGTGCTCGCTCCCAAGTGAGCCCCGTCGCCGGCGCCATGCACTGAACGGATCAAGCCGTCCTCCGGGGCGGCTTTTCCATTTCCGGCCGGAATCCACGCTTTCCGAGGAATCCGGTTGCGCTTTTCGGAGACATCGGTTACAAGCCGCCGTCCGAACGGTCCGGCAGGGCATGCCGTGGCCGTTCTTTACGCTGGAGGGGCGCCTTCGTCAGTGCCTCTCGAATTCAAGAAGAATGG
>Ga0209793_1000324_pt1 | contig 63243 bp, 65 predicted proteins | sample EBPBio122009_DNA_FD_185863 | JGI IMG/M metagenome (GOLD analysis project Ga0209793, IMG submission 185863) | Wastewater treatment Type I Accumulibacter community from EBPR Bioreactor in Madison, WI, USA - Reactor 1_2/2/2009_ DNA (SPAdes) (version 2) | ecosystem: Engineered > Bioreactor > EBPR >... | reverse complement strand
AGGCTTCTACGCCGTTCACAAGGAACGCCCCTTCTTCGGCGAACTCGTTGAAGGCATGACCTCCGGCCCGACGATCGTCCAGGTTCTCGAAGGCGAGAACGCGATCCTCAAGAACCGCGAAGTCATGGGCGCCACCAACCCGGCCAACGCCGACGAAGGCACGATCCGCAAGACCCACGCTCTCTCCATCGGCGAGAACTCGGTCCACGGCTCCGACGCTCCGGAAACGGCTGCCCAGGAAATCAAGTACTGGTTCTCCGACACCGAAATCGTCGGCTGAATCGGTTTGTCCGGCTGAGGCCGGAAGCCTTTGAAATGACTCTGGAACCGGGGCCGAAAGGCCCCGGTTTTTCATTGCCCGCATTTTGCCGTTTCGAAATGCGCGGGCGTCTTGCCGTCCTTGAAGACTTCCGGGTTCTTGTCATAGCCGGGGCCGACGACGAGCGGCTTGGCCGGAAGCACGCTCTGGTCGACATTGGAGGTCACGTCCACCTCCAGCGCCTGCAACTGGCCGCCGTCCGGCCCGACCACCGCGATCCTGACCTTGTAGGGCCGCCCCTTTTTCACGCAGGTCACGTCCGGGCTTTCCAGCACCACGCGCGGCAGTCCGGGAAAGATTTTCCGTTCCAGCGTCAGCGCCGCGCCGCCCGCCGGATTCTCGAATTCGGCCTTCACGATGGAGCCGCCGGGCAGAGGCTGCGTCTGCTCCAGCGTGACGAGATAGGTCGCGTAGGCGAGACGGTAGTTGAAGACGAACATCCGGCCGGTCAGCTTCAGCGGATCGGGGCCGGCCTCGCGCTGGCAGGCGGCAAGCAGCAGCACGAGCAGGATCGGCAGAAGTCGTTTCATGGCCGTTGGTCCTCGCGGTTGCGGCGATAGTGGCGGTTTGCCTTCGCCCGGTTGCCGCAGACGGCCATGTCGCACCAGGCGCGTGAGCGGTTGCGGCTGCGGTCGAGAAACAGCCATTGGCAGTTCGGGCAGATTTTCAGCCGCTCCGGTTCCGGCCGCGACAGCAGCAGGAGTGCGGAGCGGGCCGTCGCGGTATCGAGCGCCTGCGGCTGCGCGCCGGATCGGCGCAGCGTCGCCGCGATGGCCTCCAGCAGGTCGGCCAGCAGCGCGGGCTTTCCTTCGCTCCGTGCTTCCGCGCGAAAGTGCCGGTCTATCGCTTCGCGCAGCGCGATCAATCCGGCGCGCGCCGTCTCGCGGGCCGGCTCCAGTCCGCCGAAAAGATCGCGCTCCGCCCCGTGCCGGTTCGCGCCGGCCGCGAAGGCATCCATTACCGTCGGATCGGCAAAGCGGTCGATCCGCCGTTCCGGATCTGCGCGCAGCACGACGGAATTGGCGATATCGAGGGCGAGCGCGCCGCCGGAGAAACGATGCGGGGTCCAGGAGAAGGTCATGCGATATTCTAACTGGTAAAAGCAATTTTGCCAGTTATAATTTGTCAAAGCCCGGAGCGCCCATGGCCTATTTCCTGCAGCAGGTCGCCAATGCCGCGCCGGTCGCCGCGCTCTATGCGGCGCTGGCCTTCGGCTATTCCGTCGCCTTCGCGGTGACGCGACGGGCGGATATCGGCTATGGAGCGCTTTTCGCCTTTGCGGCGCAGATGTTCGTGCTGTTTGCAGGCTATGGCTGGAACCAGCTCTGGCTTGTGCTGCCGGCCGCGCTAGCCTTCGGCGCGGTCGTTGCACTTGTCTATGGCGTCGGTGCCGGCCTCGTCATCGGGCGGCATGTCATGCGCCCACTCGCCTTTTCCTCGGACAATACGGTGGTCGTCGCCGCGCTTGGAACCGTTCTGGTGCTGATGGAGACGGCGCGGCTCGCCTCCGATACGCGCAGCCTCTGGCTGCCGCCGCTTCTGGCGAGGCCGGTGGTGCTCTGGAACGATCCGGCCTTCCCGGTCGTGCTCACCGTGCTGCAACTGGCCAACACGCTGGCATTCGTCGCCATCGTCGCCATCGGCCACGTCTTCCTCGCCCGCTCGGCCTTTGGGCGGCGCTGGCGTGCGGTCTCGCAGGACCGGCGGGCGGCGGAGTTGTGCGGCGTGGATGCGGCGGGCGTCTATCTTGCGGCCTATGCCGGGGCGGCGCTGATCGCCAGCCTCTCCGGCATCCTTGCCGTTTCCTATTACGGCAACATGGATTTCGGCGCCGGCCTCGTCTTTGGGGTGAAGGTGCTGTTCATTGCCGCTATCGGCGGAGCCGGGGCGCCGCTCCGCTCCGCGCTCGGCGGCGCGGCGATGGGGGCCGCCGAAACGCTCTGGAGCGCCTATGGCGAATTCCTCTGGCGCGATTTCGCTATCTTTTCGGCATTGGTGCTGCTGCTGGTGATCTTCCGGCGGGAGCGACCGGCGCCGTAAGGCTCAGGCCCACTTGTCCCGCGCCCGGTCGTCGCTGTCCTTGGCGTCGACCCAGCCGCCGACGCTGCCGTCGGCAAAGTGCTCCTTCTTCCAGAAGGGCGCGGAGGTCTTCAGGTAGTCCATGACGAAGGACGCGCCGTCGAAGGCGGCGTGGCGGTGCGGGGCGGCGGCGATGACGAGCACGATGTTGCCGCCCGGCGCGATCCTGCCGACCCGGTGGATCGCCGTGATGCCGAGAAGCGAGAAGCGCTCGACGGCCAGCCGGCAGATGCGGCCGATCTCCGCCTCGGCCATGCCGGGATAATGCTCCAGCTCCAGCGCGGAAAGTTTGCCGCCCTCGTCGCGGCAAAGGCCCGTGAAGGTCACGACGGCGCCCGCCGAGGCCCCGCCAGCCGTAAGGCGCGCCGTTTCGGCCATAACGTCGAAATCGTCCGTCTGGACGCGCACGACGACCGGAGCCGAAACGCCGCCGGCCATGGTTCAGCCCCCCGTCATCGGCGGGAAGAGGGCGATCTCGCGTGCGCCGGCGATAGGCTCGTCGTGCTCGACATGCTCCTGGTTGATCGCGATGCGGATGACCTTGTCATGCTCTAGCGCGTAGGCGTAGTCCTCGCCAAGCGTCTTGAGGTGCCGGAGCAGGTCGCCGCCGGTCTTCACGGAGGCGGGCAGGTCGATCTCTTCCTCGCCCTTGCCGATCCGTTCGCGCACCCAGGCGAAATAGACGAGCTTCGTCATCCTATTCGTCCACGATATGCTTCAGGCCGACGCGGAAATAGTCGTAGCCGGTATACATGGTGATGAGCGCGGCGACCCAGAGCAGGGTGATGCCGATCTCGGTCGTGTAGGGCAGGACCTTGTCGCCGGCGGGGCCGGCCAGCAGGAAGGCGATGGCGAACATCTGGATCGCCGTCTTCCACTTGGCGATGCGCGTCACCGGCACGGAGACCTTGAGGTCGGCGAGATATTCGCGCAGGCCCGAGACGAGGATTTCGCGGCACAGGATGATGATGGCGGCCCAGATCGTCCAGCCGGCGATCGTGCCGTCGGCGGCCATCAGCAGCAGCACGGAGGCGACCAGCAGCTTGTCGGCGATCGGGTCCAGCATGCGGCCGATATTCGACGTCTGGTTCCAGATGCGGGCGAGATAGCCGTCGAGATAGTCGGTGATCGAAGCGGCGACGAACAGCCAGAAGGCCGCCCAGCGCGCGAAGTCCGACGATTCCAGCCGTCCCTCGATGAAGAAGCACAGCACGATCAGGGGAACGGCCAGGATGCGGCCGTAGGTGAGGAGATTCGGAATGCTATATGCGCGGGAAGCCATGGATTTTTCAGTCTCGACTGTCTGTGCGGGTAGATGAGGTCTTTGTGCGAGCGTCGTCAACCTTTGTTTCCGGCAATTCTTGGCGAATTTACGGAGGGTTGGCGGAAAAGCCGGAATATCGCCGTCAACCCGCCGCGTCGTCGTGGAAATGGTTGTAGACGATCCGCGCGACGCTCTCCGAAATGCCGCCCACGGCCATCAGGTCCGCCATCGCGGCGCGCGAAACGGCCTTGGCGGTGCCGAAGTGCTGGAGCAAGGCGCGCTTGCGCGTCGGGCCGATGCCGGCGATCTCGTCGAGCGGGTTCTTGACCATTTCCTTCTTGCGCCGCGCCCGGTGCGAGCCGATGGCGAAGCGGTGCGCCTCGTCGCGCAGGCGCTGCACGAAATAGAGCACCGGATCGCGCGGCGGCAGCGAGAAGTCGGCGAGGCCCTTCATGAAGAATCGCTCGCGCCCCGCCTCGCGGTCCGCGCCCTTGGCGACGCCGATGGCGATGACCTGGTCGGTGATGCCGAGCTCTTCCAGAATCGCCCGCACCGCCGTCATCTGCCCCTGGCCGCCGTCGATGAGGATGACGTCGGGCCAGGCGGGGAAGGGCAGGTCCACCGCGTCCGCGCCCGGGTCGGCATTGCGGTCCGGCAGGCCCTCTTCCTTGATGAGGCGCGAGAAGCGCCGGGTCATGACCTCCTTCATCATGCCGAAGTCGTCGCCGGGCGTGATGTCGGTCGATTTGATGTTGAACTTGCGATACTGCCCCTTCACGAAGCCTTCCGGCCCCGCCACCACCATGCCGCCCACGGCATTGGTGCCCATGATGTGCGAGTTGTCGTAGATCTCGATGCGGCGCGGCACGGAGGGCAGCTTGAAGGTCGCGGCAAAACCTTCGAGCAGGCGCGATTGCGAGGCCGTCTCCGCCAGCTTGCGGCCATGCGCCTCGCGGGCATTGGCCACCACATGATCGACAAGGTCCTTCTTCTCGCCGCGCTGCGGCACGGAGATCGTCACCTTGTAGTTGGAGCGCTCGGAGAGCGCCTGCGAGAGCAGGTCGATTTCCTCGACCGGCTCGGACAGCAGAATCTGCCGCGGACAGGGCTTGTCGTCGTAGAACTGGGCGAGGAAGGCGTTGAGCACTTCCGCGCCGGTAAGCTGCGGGTCGGCCTTGGGGAAATAGGCCCGGTTGCCCCAGTTCTGCCCGGTGCGGAAGAAGAAGACCTGGATGCAGGAAACGCCGCCCTCGTGATGGATGGCGAAGACGTCGGCCTCTTCCACGCCGGCCGGGTTGATGCCCTGATGGCTCTGGACGTGCGAAAGCGCCGCCAGCCGGTCGCGATAGACGGCAGCGCGCTCGAAATCGAGGTCCTGCGATGCGGCGTTCATGGCCTCGGCCATCTGCGCCTTCACCTTCTGGCTCTTGCCGGAGAGGAAGTCCTTCGCCTCCTGCACCAGCTCGGCATAGTCCCGGTCGCTGATCTCATGGGTGCAGGGCGCGGAGCAGCGCTTGATCTGATAGAGCAGGCACGGCCGGCTGCGCGTCTCGAAGACGCTGTCCGTGCAGGTGCGCAGAAGAAAGGCGCGTTGCAGCGAATTGATGGTGCGCCCCACGGCGCCCGCCGAGGCGAAGGGGCCGAAATAGTCGCCCTTGCGGCTGCGCGCGCCGCGATGCTTGAAGATCGCCGGTGCGCGGCTGTCGCCTGTCAGGAGGATGTAGGGGAAGGACTTGTCGTCGCGCAGAAGCACGTTGAAGCGCGGGCGCAGGCGCTTGATGAGATTCGCCTCCAGCAGCAGCGCCTCGGTCTCGGTGCGCGTGGTGACGAACTCCATGTTCGCCGTCAGGCGAATCATCTGCGTGATGCGGTTGGAGTGGCCGCGGCCCTGCGCATAGTTCGTCACGCGCTTCTTCAGGCTGCGCGCCTTGCCGACATAGAGCACGTCGCCATCGGCATTGAACATGCGGTAGACGCCCGGGCTGTTCGGCAGGCGCTTGACGAAAAGCTGGATCAGCTCGGCCCCGATCAGGCCTTCCGGCGCGTCGCCGCCCTCGTTCCAGTCTATGCCGGACGCGGCGGCGCCTTCGGGCGGGCTTTCCTGAAGCTCGTCCTCGTCGTCGGTCTCGTTCTCGTCATAGAGGATGCCGCCATCCTCCACCTTCCGGCCGTTCATTCCGCTATTCCCCAGACATCGGGTGTTTCCCAGGCGAGATGCTGCCCGCCGTCGAGCGCTATCATTTGCCCCGTAATGGAAGGCGTGTCGAACAAAAAGCGAACCGTGCGTCCAAATTCGTCCAGTGAAGGCCCGCGCCGGAGGATCAATCCCTCCACCTGCGCCCGGAAGGCCGCGTCGTCCTGCCGCTCGCTCGGCAGCGAGGGGCCGGGGCCGATGGCGTTGACGCGCACGCGCGGCGCAAAGCCCTGCGCCATGGTGCGCGTCGCCATCCACAGCGCCGATTTCGACAGGGTGTAGGAATAGTAGCGCGGCGTGGGATTCCAGACGCGCTGGTCGATGATGTTGACGATGGAGCCGGACATCTCGTCCGGAAGCTGCCGTACGAAATCGCGGGCGAGAATGGAGGGGGCCTTCACATGGACGGCGAAATGTCGGTCCAGAAGCGTATCGTCGAAGGCCTCGACCGTATCGGGCCTGAAGACGGAGGCGTTGTTGACGAGCAGGTCGAGCGGACCGAGGGCAGCGGTCGCTGCCTTGATGAGCCGTCCCGTCGCCGTGCCGTCGGCAAGGTCGCATCGCACGGCGACGGCTCTTCCTCCCTCGGCGTCGATGCGGCGGGCGATGGCCTCCGCCTCCGCGATGGATTCGTTCGCATGGATGGCGACCGCGAAACCGTGCGCCGCCAGATTCTCGACGATGGCCTTGCCGATGCGCCTTGCGCCGCCCGTCACGAGGGCCGTCTTCAGGGGCTTGTTCAAGAAATATCCGTCCTGCCGATTCATTTGATTAACCGGTCAAAGATATAGACATCTCTGCGCAGGCTTAAACTCCCCCTGAAAATTGGTTGCAGAAAAATTAACTGCAAAAGGTGCTTCGAAGTAATTTGGAGTATATTTTATCGTATTCTTGGTTTGTTGAAATCGTGGTTAATGAATTCCCTGTTGTTCAAAAGTCACATCCCATTTGTGCCGCGTGTCTGCCACAATCATTTCACATTTTGGCTCTTTCATTTCCTCAATCTTTATTCAAATTCCCCTCAACCGGGCGGGACTGAACAGGAATGACGATGCCCGAAAGCCTCCCAAGAGAGGGCGTCGTTTAGTAAAGGAGAATAACATGCGTACACTTATCGCCACCCTCATCGCTTCGACCGTTTCCATGGTCGCCTTCCAGGCCGCTCACGCCGCTGACGCCATCGACGAAGTTCCGCAGGCTCCGGCCGCTGAATATTCCGAGCCGGTCGTCAAGAACTGGTCGGGCGCCTATGTCGGTGGTAACGCCACTTGGCAGAAGGGCAAGTTCAACGGCCAGGATCAGGATCGCGGCCATGCCCTCGGCGGCGGCCTCTACGGCGGTTACAACATGCAGAGCGGCCAGCTCGTCTACGGTGCCGAAGCCGACCTCAACTACTCGGGCGTCGACAACAATTCGCATGGCTTCACCGCCAAGCAGGGCGCGAACGGCTCGATCCGCGGCCGCGTCGGTGTCGACCTGAACCCGGTTCTCGTCTACGGCACGGGTGGTGTCGCCGCCTCGAACGTTGAAGTCGAAACGAATGCGGGCGCCAAGGACGATGCGACCCTGCTCGGCTGGACCGCCGGCGCCGGCGTCGAAGCCTTCGTCACGGACAACGTCACGGCTCGCGTCGAATACCGCTACAGCGACTACGGCAAGAAGACCTTCCACGGTGCGAACGGCCAGCGCAGCGGCTTCGAAGACCACAGCATCCGCGTCGGTATGGGCGTGAAGTTCTAAGCCTTAAAGGCTCTGGAAATACGGAAAAGGCCGCGGAGCGATCCGCGGCCTTTTTGCCGTGCTCAATCCTTGAACTTTGCGTAGTCGGGGAAGACGGCCTCGAAGCGGGCAAGGTAGCGCTTCAGCTTCGGCCGGCCGCGCTGCCATTTTCCGGCAAAGCGCAGATCGATGTAGCGCAGCATGGCGGCGAGCGCGAAGTGGCCGGCATTCGGCTTCTTGCCGAGACGCGGCATGTTGGCCTCCAGATGGTCGAGCGCGCGTTCCACCTTTTGCCACTGGCGGTCGATCCACGGCTGGTGGATCTTCTCCTCCGGCCGCAGGCGGCGCTCGTAGACGATGGCGAGCAGGCTGTCGCAGACGCCGTCGGCGGTCGCTTCCAGCACGTCGACCACCGTGCGCTTGGCGGCGTTGCGCGGATAGAGCGAACCGCGCGTCTGGCGGTCGATGTAATTCATGATCGCGCGGCTGTCGTAGACGGCGAGGCCGTCGTCGGTCAGGAGCGTCGGAATCTTGCCGAGAGGGTTGGCCGCCAGAAGCTCGGCCGGGTCGGCATTGGTGTCTACCACCACCGATTCGGCAGGGAGGCCGGCATAGAGCGCGGCCATGCGCACCTTGGTGGAATAGGGCGAGGCGTCGGAATAGAAGATCTTCATGGACGGTTCCTGTTCTAGCGGATGGGCGGCTGTTCGATGGTCTTGGCGCGGCAGGCGGCGCGGTCGACGGCGGGGCAGGGGCGGAAGGAAAGATCGGCATTCATGCAGATGCGGACCTCTTCCAGTTGCCCGCCGGCGCAGGTGACGGCGATGCCTGCGGCGGTAAGGCCGGAATTGGCGGCAATGAAGGCCTTTTCCACGGCTTCGGGCGCAAGACGCCGGCCGCCGCGTTGTTCTTCCAGTTCGGCGGGAATGCGGATTCGCTCGAAGGCAGCGCGGGTCACGGCGAAGTAGTCCTTCTGGCCAAGGCCGGAGCAGCTGCCGTGCTTGCGCCATTGATGGCCGATCAGCCCCATGGAGGGAATGATGTCGAGCACGGTGCGGCCAAGGCTTTCCGGCACGCGATCCGATTCCCGCGTCGAGCAGTATTCTGGATAGCCACGCTCGTTCTGCGGCCAAAGGCCATGCACGATAAAGCCGTTGTCCTCGCCGCGCCGGCACTGCTGCGTCCTGCCGCCCGAATCGTTTTCGGCGCACCAGGTCGGCGACCAGGAAAGCGACAGCACGTAGAAATCGAAGCCCTTGCCGAGCGGCACCTGCGCCCGTTTCTCCGGCGCGGTCCGATCCGTCCCGGCCTTCGGTTTCTCGGCGGGTTTTTCTTCACTGCAGCCGGCAAGCACGGCCAGCCCGGCGAGCAGCAGCCAGGCGGAGCGCGCAGCGATGGAGGAGGGCAGCCGGATCATCGGCGGGCTGCGAAGAAAGGCGTCATGAAGGTCTCCCGGTTCGGCGCGCGATTGTTGCCGCCGAACGCCAAAGGTCAAGAGGCCTTCGTTTCCCCCGCAAGCCAGAAGGCGCGCGCCGAGGCGAAGCGGTCCTGCGCCAGCTTTTCCTTGAGGAAGGGCAACAGCGCGTCGAGTTCCTGCTTCAGCGTGAAGGGCGGGTTGACGACGATGAGGCCGGAGCCGGTCAGCCCCGTCGTCTCGCGGTCGCTCTTCACGGAAAGCTCGGCGCACAGCATCTTGGGAATGCCGGTCTCCTTCAGCGCCTTGTGGAAGGTGGCGATCGGCGCATTCTTCTTCAGCGGATACCACAGGCAATAGACCCCGCCGGCAAAGCGGCGCACGGCCTTTTCCAGCCCGTCCACCAGCCGCTCGTATTCGCCCTCGATCTCGAAGGGCGGGTCGACCAGCACGATGCCGCGCTTCTCCTTCGGCGGCAGATGCGCGCCGAGCGAGAGCCAGCCGTCGAGATGGGTGACGCGGCTCTGGAAGTCACCGTCGAAGAGGCGATGCAGCGTCTCGTAATCATCGGGATGCAGTTCCATGGCCGAAAGCCGGTCCTGCGGGCGGAAGAGCATGCGGGCAAGTTTTGGCGAGCCCGGATAATGGGTTAGCCCGCCCTGCGGATTCAGTTCCTCAATGACCTTCAGATAGGGCGCGAGGATTTCAGCCACCGCGGGGGGCATGTCGCTTTCGAGAAGCCGGCCGATCCCGTCCAGCCATTCGCCCGTCTTCTGCGCCTCCTCGCTGGAAAGGTCGTAGAGGCCGATGCCCGCATGGGTGTCGAGCACGCGGAACGCCTTGTCCTTGCCCTGCATATAGGTGACGAGGCGCGCGAGCACGGCATGTTTGAGCACATCCGCGAAGTTGCCGGCGTGGTAGATATGGCGATAGTTCATGGAGCGCTGCCCGAAATCATCCGCAATGATGCGTCGATGAATTGTTGCGATGGTGACACGATTTGCCTTTTGGGCCTTTGCGCTCTGCAATATAGAAAAGCCATGAACGTTGCGACCCCCCATCTCGGAAAACCGCGGATCGGCCATTCGGCCTGCCCGCACGACTGTCCCTCCACCTGCGCCCTCGATGTCGAGATCGGCGCGGACGGCCGCATGGGCCGCGTGAAAGGCAGCCCCGACAACAGCTATACGGCCGGCGTCATCTGCGCCAAGGTCGCCCGCTATGCCGAACGTCTCTACCATCCCGACCGGCTGATGAAGCCGCTCGTCCGCAAGGGCGACAAGGGCGGCGGGGAATGGGGCGACATCTCCTGGGAAGCCGCGCTCGACGCCATCGCCGAGAACTTCGTCAAGGCCGAGCAGGCCCATGGCAGTGAGGCCGTCTGGCCCTATTACTACGCCGGCACGATGGGCCTCGTGCAGCGCGATTCCATCGATCGCCTGCGCCACGCCAAACGCTATTCCGGCTTCTTCGGCTCGATCTGCACCAATCCCGCCTGGACCGGCTACACCATGGGGGCCGGCACGCTGCGCGGCCCGGATCCGCGCGAGATGGCGAAGTCCGACTGTGTCGTCATCTGGGGCACCAACCCGGTCTCCACGCAGGTCAACGTGATGACCCACGCCATCAAGGCCCGCAAGGAGCGCGGCGCGAAGATCGTCGTGGTCGACATCTACGACAACCCGACGATGAAGCAGGCCGATCTCGCACTGAAGCTGCGCCCCGGCACCGATGCCGCGCTCGCCTGCGCCGTCATGCATGTCGCCTTCCGCGACGGCTACGCCGACCGCGCCTACATGGAAAAGTTCGCCGACGACCCGGCCGGCCTCGAAGCGCATCTTGCGACCCGCAATCCGCAATGGGCCGCCGATATCACCGGCCTTTCCGTCGAGGAGATCGAGGCCTTCGCCGCGCTCGTCGGCCGCACGAAGAAGAGCTATTTCCGCCTCGGCTACGGCTTTACCCGCAGCCGCAACGGCGCGGTGTCCATGCATGCGGCGCTTTCCATCGCCACCGTGCTCGGGTCCTGGCAATACGAGGGCGGCGGCGCCTTCCACAGCAATTCGGATATCTTCCACCTGCGCAAGGCCGAGCTGACGCTCGCCAGGATGGTGGATCCCGATATCCGCATGCTCGACCAGTCGCAGATCGGCCGCGTCCTTACCGGCGATGCCGTGGCGCTGCGCGATCGTGGCCCCGTCACGGCCATGCTGATCCAGAACACCAATCCGGTGAACGTCGCGCCCGAGCAGCGTCTCGTGAAGGAAGGTTTCCTGCGCAGCAATCTCTTCGTCGCCGTGCACGAACACTTCATGACCGATACGGCGAAACTGGCGGATATCGTCCTGCCGGCCACCATGTTCGTCGAGCATGACGATATCTATCGCGGCGGCGGCCAGCAGCACATCGTGCTCGGCCCCAAGCTCGTCGAACCGCCTCAGACCGTGCGCACCAATCTCTTCGTCATCGAGGAGCTGGCAAAGCGCCTCGGCGTCGCGCACCTGCCGGGCTTCGGCCTCACCGAGCGCGAGCATATCACCCGCATGCTGCCCTATTACGAGATGGATTTCGACGGGCTGAAGGAAGAGAAGTGGATCGATTGCCAGCCGGATTTCGAGGCCGCGCATTTCGGCAAGGGTTTCGGTTTCCCGGATGGAAAATTCCGCTTCCGCCCGAACTGGACGAACACGCCGGCCCCCAACAAGCCGCCGAAAGCGCTCGGCGCTTTCGGCCCGCATGAGGAACTGCCGACCTTCCCGGATTATGTCACCGTGATCGAGACGGCGGATGCCGAACACCCGTTCCGCCTCGCCACGTCGCCGGCCCGCAGCTTCCTCAATTCCACCTTCACGGAAACCAAGGGCTCGAAGGATCGCGAAGGCAGGCCGGAGGTGATGATCCACCCGCAGGACGCCGAGGCCCACGCCATCGAAGCCGGCGATATCGTCCGCCTCGGCAATGTGCGCGGCGATATCCGCCTGCATGCCAGGATCACCGGCGATGCCAAGCCCGGCGTGCTGATCGCCGAAGGCATCTGGCCGAATTCCGCCCATCTCGACGGCGAGGGCATCAATGTCCTGACAGGCGCCGATCCCGTAGCGCCCTATGGCGGCGCGGCCTTCCACGATAATCGCGTCTGGCTGCGCAAGGCCTGACGCCGAAGGGTTCCTCATGTCCGCAGAAAAGCAGTCTTCCATCCGCATCGTCGAGCAGCAGACGGTCTGGAAGCGCTTCATCCATTTGCGCACCATCGTCCTCGAACAGACCCGCGCCGACGGCCGGGTCGAATTCCTCGACCGTGAGGTGCACGACCATGGCGCGGCCGCCGCGATCCTCCTCGTCGATCCCTCGCGCAGGACGGTCATGCTGGTGCGCCAGTTCCGCCCCGGCGCCTTCTTCGGCGGCCATGCGGATGGCTTCCTCCTGGAAATCCCCGCCGGCCTTCTCGACGATGACAGCCCGGAGGATGCCATCAGCCGCGAGGCGATGGAGGAAACGGGCTACGCCGTCAGCGACCTCCGCCACGCCTTCGACATGTATTCCAGCCCCGGCACGCTGACGGAGCGCGTGAGCTGCTTTGCCGCCCATATCGATTCTTCGAAGCGCGACGGCAAGGGCGGCGGCGTGGACGGCGAAGGCGAGGACATCGAGATCGTCGAAATGCCCATCGACGAAGCCTGCGGCCTGATCGCCACCGGCGGCATCGTCGATTCCAAGACGATCATGATGCTGCAATGGCTGATGTTGAACCGCGAGATGTTTGCCTGAGACATGGCAAGTGATTCCCTGCGGCTTTGCCCCTCACCCTAACCCTCTCCCCGCAAGCGGGGAGAGGGGATGTGCCCCGCGAAAGGTTCTTGCTTGGGGAAAAGAGGGCGGCATATCCCCTTCGCCCCGCTTGCGGGGAGAAGGTGGCCGGCAGGCCGGATGAGGGGCGGGCACCAAGGCGCTCGCCCGCCAAGCCTTGACAAACGGCCGCCACCATGCGCTTTTCCGCGCGATTTTCTTGGGTAGCTGCGCCGGGACCTTCCCGCGCGGCCTGTCAGCATTTCAGGATACCACGATGCACCGTTACCGCAGCCACACCTGCGCCGCTCTCCGCAAGTCCGATGTCGGCCAGACCGTTCGTCTTTCCGGCTGGGTCCACCGCGTTCGAGATCACGGCGGCGTGCTCTTCATCGACCTGCGCGACCACTACGGCATCACGCAGGTCGTCGCCGATCCCGATTCCCCGGCCTTCAAGAAGGCCGAGACGGTGCGCGGCGAATGGGTGATCCGCATCGACGGCCTCGTCAAGGCGCGCACTGAGGATACGGTCAACAAGGGCATGCCGACCGGCGAGATCGAGCTTTACGCGCAGGACATCGAAGTCCTGTCGGCCGCCAAGGAACTGCCGCTGCCGGTCTTCGGCGAGCCGGAATATCCGGAAGACGTCCGCCTCAAGTACCGCTTCATCGACCTGCGCCGCGAAACGCTGCACAGGAATATCGTCAAGCGCACGCAGATCATCTCCGCCATGCGCAAGGGCATGGGCGAAGCCGGCTTTGCCGAATACACGACCCCGATCCTGACGGCTTCCTCGCCGGAGGGCGCGCGCGACTTCCTCGTGCCGTCGCGTATCCATGAGGGCAAGTTCTTCGCCCTGCCGCAGGCTCCGCAGCAGTACAAGCAGCTGCTGATGGTCGCCGGTTTCGACCGCTACTTCCAGATCGCGCCGTGCTTCCGCGACGAAGACCCACGCGCCGACCGCCTGCCGGGCGAATTCTACCAGCTCGACGTCGAGATGAGCTTCGTCACCCAGGAAGACGTCTGGCAGACGATGGAGCCGATGATGACGGCCGTCTTCGAGGAGTTTGCCGAAGGCAAGCCCGTCACGAAGGAGTGGCCGCGCATTCCCTACGATGAAGCGATCCGCAAATACGGCTCCGACAAGCCGGACCTGCGCAATCCCATCGTCATGCAGGCCGTCACCGAGCATTTCGCCGGCTCCGGCTTCAAGGTCTTCGCGAACATGATCGCGTCGAACCCGAAGGTCGAAGTCTGGGCGATCCCGGCCAAGACCGGCGGCAGCCGCGCTTTCTGCGACCGCATGAACGCCTGGGCGCAGTCGACCGGCCAGCCCGGCCTCGGCTACATCTTCTGGCGCAAGGAAGCCGACAAGCTGGAGGGCGCAGGCCCGCTCGCCAAGAACATCGGCGAGGAGCGCACGGAAGCCATCCGCACGCAGCTCGGCCTCGATGACGGCGACGCCTGCTTCTTCGTCGCCGGCGACCCGGCCAAGTTCTACAAGTTCGCAGGCGAAGCCCGTACCCGCGCCGGCGAGGAACTGAACCTCGTCGATCGCGACCGCTTCGAAATGTGCTGGATCGTCGACTTCCCGTTCTACGAATACAACGAAGACGAAAAGAAGATCGACTTCGCGCACAACCCCTTCTCGATGCCGCAGGGCGGCCTCGAAGCCTTCGACAGCAAGGATCCGCTGGAACTCAAGGCCTACCAGTACGACGCGGTCTGCAACGGCTTCGAGATCGCCTCGGGTTCGATCCGTAACCAGTCGCCGGAACTGATGGTCAAGGCCTTCGAGAAGGTCGGCCTCAGCCAGGCGGACGTGGAAGAGCGTTTCGGCGGCCTCTACCGCGCCTTCCAGTACGGTGCCCCGCCGCACGGCGGCTGCGCCTTCGGCATCGACCGCGTGGTCATGCTGCTCGTCGGCGCGAAGAACCTGCGCGAGATTTCGCTGTTCCCGATGAACCAGCAGGCGCAGGACCTCCTGATGAACGCCCCGGCGCCGGCGACGCCGACGCAGCTTCGCGAACTGGCGCTGCGCGTCGTTCCGTCCAAGAAGGACTGAGCCTTTCGGTAGTTTTGGAAAAAGGGGCCGGCGGAAACGCCGGCCCTTTTTGCGTGAAGAGACGCCACAATGCCGCGAATTCGCCGCCGGTCGATCCCATTTCCGCGCATAATCGGTCGAAATGTCCCCCTAGCGTGAACTCGCCTTAAACTGGCGATTCAAAGACTGGAGGGACTATCCATGACTGTGACGGAATCCGACGACCCCGTTCCGACTTCATCCCGACCATTTCCCCATCCCGAACAGCGCGGAAACGTAGCGACGCTGCTGCGCTCGCCGGGTGTCAAGTTCATCATGATCGGCATCATCTCCGTGGCGCTCCTCGTGCCGCTGCTCCTCGTCGGGGCCTGACCGAGGAGCGCGCCCAGCGGGCGACGGAAGTGTCGAACCGCATCGCCAATGGCTGGGGCGGTGCGCAGGCGATCAACGGCCCCTACATAGCCGTACCCTTCGACGTGCAGCGCAGCCGTGAAGTCGACGGGCGTACCATTGTCGAGCAGGTGACGGAATGGGCGCTGGTCATGCCGGAAACGCTTGACGTGACGGCGGACCTCAAGACGGAGGAGCGCCGGCTCTCGATCTACACGCTGCCCGTCTATAACGGCGCGCTGACGCTGAGGGGACGTTTCGGCGCCAGCATGTTGCAGGACCTCTCGCAGTTCCCCGGCACGCCGCAGCTAGACCGCGCCGTGCTCGTGCTCAACATCAACGACATCACCGGCATCCGCTCCGATGCCGGCGTGAAGATCGACAACGGCGCGGTGCGGCCCTTTGATCCGGGCATGCGGCAGATTTCCGCGATGACGGTCGTCGGCAGCGACGGTTACGCCACGCCGCAGACAAGCGCCGGCGTGCACCGGCCGATCGAGCGCGCGCTGATCGAAAAAGGTTTCACCTTCGAGATCGCCATGTCGCTCAACGGCTCGCGCAGCTTCGCCGTCGCGCCCGCCGGGCAGACGACGACCTTTTCCGCAAAGGCGAACTGGCCGCATCCCGGCTTCGAGGGACTTTTCCTGCCGGAAGAGAAAACGATCACGGCCTCCGACTTCGCCGCGAAGTGGACGATCCCTTACCTGGCTCGCGGTATCGACCGCGTCGCTGCCGGCTCGGCGCTGCCGCTGTCGAACAGCATGATGAGCATCAACCTCGTGGAGCCCGTGCAGTTCTACCAGGTGGTCTCGCGCACGCTGAAATATTCCATCGGCTTCATCTCGCTCGTCTTCCTCGCCGTCTTCGTCGTGGAGCTGAAGGGCGGGCGCATGGTGCACTGGATCCAGTACGTGCTGACGGGCCTCGCGCTCATCGTCTTCTACGTGCTGCTGCTGGCGCTTGCGGAACATACCGGCTTCGCCGTTGCCTATGCCATGGCCGCACTGGCAACGACGATCCTGATCGCCGCCTATCTCGGGTCGGCGACGGGAAGCCGACGGAACGGCATCGCGCTCGGCACCGTCCTGCTGTCCGCCTACGGCGTCATGTATCTCGTACTGCGCGAGGACGAATATGCGCTGCTCGCCGGCGCGCTCATCTCCTTCGTCTCCATCGCTACCACCATGTACGCGACCCGCCGCGTGGACTGGTCGGGGAGGGCGCAGGCAGCGTGAGACCGTTTTCGCACAAAAGAGAAAGCCCGGAGCAATGCTCCGGGCTTTCCAATCTCGAACGGTCGAACGGCTTACTGGTTCGCCGTGACGGTGACGCCAAGGACCTGCGGGATGGTCTGCGGCGCGCCCATGGCGGCGCCCATGATCATCGGGAACGGCACCGGCTCCTTCGGCTCGGCGCTGATCTTCAGGTTCTTCGGGTCGTCGAGGAAGGTGTTGACGGCGGCCGAGATCTGGTTCTGCAGGTCGGGCATGTTGAGCTGCGCGATCATGATCGGAACGAGACCCTTCAGCGACTGCGCCATCTGCTCGCCCGTCACGCCCTGTTCACCGCCGGCATAGTCGAGCAGCTTCTTGGTGATGGAGGCGTCGTCGAAGGAGATCGAGGCGTTGTTGAAGGTGAGCTGCTGGACGAGGCCCATCATGGCCATGCCCATGGCGGCGTTGGCTTCTTCCTTGTTCGGGTTGGCTTCGGCGGTCTTCAGGGCTTCCTGCAGGTTCTTCATGAAGTCGAGCGTGTAGCCCGAGAAGGCCAGCGTGATGTTCAGGCGGCCGATATCCTTGAAGTCGAAGGCATATTCGTTGACGGCCAGCTTGCCGCTCGCCAGTTCCCAGCTGCCGGACATGGAGACCTTGCCATCCAGCGAGTGGATGCCGAGCTTGTCCATGGTTTCCTTGGCCTTCGGGTCCTCGACGGAGCTGAGGTCCGCCTTGAGGTCGGACAGGGTCGCGTCGAATTCGAGGCCGGCGTCGCCATCCATGCGGGTGATGTTCGTTTCCGCGCCGGACATGGAGAAGACTTCCTTGCCCTTGCTGCTGACGCTGACCGGGCCGGCGGATGCCGATTCGTACATCAGCAGCGATTCGAGCGTGCCGGGAACGATCGTGCCGGGAATGGTGACGCCGCTAATGGCGAGGTCCTGGGCCGTGATCGTCGTTTCCGCTTCGGTGACGTTGATGTCCTCGAAGGAAACGGTCTCGATCGTGTAGCCGCCTTCGCCGTCTTCCTCGACGCCTTCCATGGTGATCGTGCCGAGCTTGAACGGGGCTTCGGCGCCCGCGGCCTTCGCTTCCACGCCTTCCAGCGTGACGGTGGAGCCGTCGGCCTCGACGTTGGAAGAGGTGATGGATACGCCGCTGGTGGCATAGGTCGCATTCAGCTTCGTCAGCAGATCCGCGCCATCGAGTGCGAAGGCGGGGCTTGCCAGGGTGGCGAGCGCTGCGCCGGCGAGGAGGGCGCGGAAATGGGAGGTGCGCATCATGAATAGGCTCTCTTTCTGGATTTCTTGGACGGCTGCCTTGCCGTTACCGCTCCTATACGGGCGGCGCGGCAAATATATTCATGCCGCAGAGAGTTTCCACGGGATTCTCCGTTTCGGACGGGAGATTTCAAAGAAACGTCACAAAGCGCTATCCACAGCCGGATCGCCCGGATTCCTTGCCGCGAATCGGCCGAGCGGCTAGTCAAGAGGGATGGGACAAAACACTTTGCCGCCCGATGGCGGAGACGACAACATCCTGCCGGTCGACCTCAAGGCGGCGCTGGAAGAGCGCTACCTTGCCTATGCGCTGTCGACCATCACCCAGCGCGCGCTGCCGGATGTCCGCGACGGCCTGAAGCCGGTCCACCGCCGCATCATCCACGCCATGAGCGAGATGGGTCTCAAGTCCAACTCCTCGTTCAAGAAATGCGCGCGTATCGTCGGCGACGTCATCGGTAAGTTCCACCCGCACGGCGACCAGTCGGTCTACGATGCGCTGGTGCGCCTCGCGCAGGATTTCTCGCAGCGCTATCCCATCGTCGACGGGCAGGGCAATTTCGGCAATATCGACGGCGACAACGCCGCCGCCTACCGATACACCGAAGCGCGCATGACCGAGGTCGCGACGCTGCTGCTCGAAGGCATAGACCAGGACGCCGTCGATTTCCGCCCGACCTACAACGAGGAGGACGAGGAACCGATCGTCCTGCCGGGCGCCTTCCCGAACCTCTTGGCGAACGGTTCCTCCGGCATCGCCGTCGGCATGGCGACCTCCATTCCCTCGCACAACGCCCATGAGCTTTGCGACGCCGCGCTCCATCTCATCCGTAACCCCGATGCGGATGTGGAAAAACTGGTCGAGTTCGTGCAGGGGCCGGACCTGCCGACCGGCGGCATCATCATCGACAGCCGTGAAAGCATCATCGAGGCCTACAAGACGGGTCGCGGCGGTTTCCGCGTGCGCTCGAAATGGGAGACGGAAGACCTCGGTCGCGGCGGCTACCAGATCGTCGTCACGGAGATTCCCTATCAGGTGCAGAAGTCGCGCCTGATCGAGAAGATCGCCGAACTGCTGCTCGCCCGCAAGCTGCCGCTGCTCGAGGATATCCGCGACGAATCGGCCGAGGACGTACGCATCGTGCTGGTGCCGAAGAGCCGCACCGTTGATCCGACGATCCTGATGGAATCGCTCTTCAAGCTCTCCGAGCTGGAAAGCCGCATTCCGCTCAACATGAACGTGCTCTCGATGGGGCGCGTGCCGAAGGTCATGGGCCTCAAGGACGTGCTGGTCGAGTGGCTGGCGCACCGGCGCGAGGTGCTCCAGCGCCGTTCGCGCCATCGCCTCGCCGCCATCGACCGACGCCTCGAAATCCTCGGCGGCTATCTCGTCGCCTATCTCAACCTCGATGAGGTGATCCGCATCATCCGCGAGGAGGACGAGCCGAAGATCTCCCTGATGGAGACCTTCTCGCTGACGGACGTGCAGGCCGAGGCGATCCTCAACATGCGCCTGCGCTCCCTGCGCAAGCTTGAGGAGTTCGAGATCCGCACAGAGTTCGACAATCTGTCGAAGGAGAAGGCGGAAATCGAGGCGCTGCTCGCCTCCGACGAGAAGCAATGGCAGACCGTCGCCTGGGAAATCGGCGAGGTCCGCAAGAAATTCGCCAAGGCGACCGAGATCGGCCGCCGCCGCACGCAGTTCGCCAGCGCCCCGCAAGCCGATGTCGAGGCCATCCAGCAGGCCATGATCGAGAAGGAGCCGGTCACGGTCGTCATCTCGGAGAAGGGCTGGATCCGCGCGTTGAAGGGCCATATCGCCGACACGTCCGGCCTCCAGTTCAAGGAGGGCGACGCATTGAAGGTGGCCTTCCCGGCGCAGACGACGGACAAGGTGCTGATCGTCACGACGGGTGGCAAGGTCTACACCCTTGGCGCCGACAAGCTGCCCGGCGGCCGTGGACACGGCGAGCCGCTGCGCATCATGGTCGACATGGAGAATGATCAGGACGTCCTGACCGCCTTCGTGCACGATGCGTCGCGCAAGGTCATCGTCGCCTCGCAGGCCGGCAACGGCTTCGTCGTTTCGGAAACCGAGATGGTCGCCAATACCCGCAAGGGCAAGCAGGTGATGAATGTCGGCATGCCGGACGAGGCCAAGCTCGTCGTGCCGGTGCGCGGCGATCATGTCGCCGTCGTCGGCGAGAACCGCAAGATGCTGGTCTTCCCGCTCGTACAGCTCCCGGAAATGTCGCGCGGCAAGGGCGTGCGCCTGCAGCGCTACAAGGATGGCGGCATCTCCGATATCCGCTGCTTCGCCATCGCGGATGGCCTCACCTGGGATGACAGCGCCGGCCGCAACTTCGTTCGCTCGAAGGAAGAACTGGCCGAATGGCTCGGCGACCGCGCCACCGCCGGCCGCACCGTGCCGAAGGGTTTCCCGAGAAGCGGCAGGTTCAGCGGCTGATCAGCGGGAATAGGGGACGCTGACGTCGCGCAGGAAGCGCGTCAGTGCTTCGCAAGTTTGCGAAGTACGCCCTCGTATTTTTCCATTATGATGCGAGCGGCCTCCAGTTGCCGTTCGAGATCTTCATCACTAGGCGGCGGTGGCTGGGGGCGTTTTTCTTCGCTTTGCGTCATCGTTTCTGTCCTCGGCACCTGCTTTTGGGAAGTATACCGCGTTACCCCGTGAACGGAAACTCCGCTGCCGTATCATCATCCCTCGCCGCGCGGGCCTTCGAGCGCATCTGCCAGATCGAATGGGCGAGCAGCGCGAGGATGAGGATCGAGCCGCCGATGAGGGTCTGGTTGGTGGGTGTCTCGGAGAAGACGATCCAGACCCAGATGGGGGCGAGCACCGTTTCCAAGAGGTAGAACATGCCGACTTCCGGGGCGGAGAGGAAGCGAGGCCCCGTCGCCAGGCAGAAGAACGCGAGGGGGATCATGATGAGGCCGTTGAACAGGATGAAGCCCGGATGGGCGACCTGGAAGCCGGCCTCCGGCAGCAGGAGTAGCGCGGCGATGCCGGGGAAGATGGCGGTGACGAGGGGCACGAAGCCCATGTCCAGGCGCGTGTGACGGCTGAGCGTGATGGCTGAGGCGAGCAGGAAGGCGGAGCAGGCCGCCATGGCGTCGCCGAAGAAATTGCCGCTTTCCAGGCCGTCATGCACGATCAGCGCTACGCCCGCGACCATCGCTCCCATGGTGAGAAGCGTCGCGTTCGAGGGGCGCTCGCCGAGGAAGATCCAGGAGAGGATCGCGGCGAACATCGATGTGAAGGCGAGGATGAACACGACATTCGCCGTGGAGGTGTTGAACACCGCCAGCATGAAGGTCAGCGAGTTGATGCCGTAGAGAACGCCGATCAGCAGGCCGATGGGGCCGGGGATCAGCGCGATGCGCCTGCCGAGCGCGAAGCGGACGACGGACCATGCCAGCAGGGCGACCACGAAGGTCGCGATGCTGCGCGTCGCCAGCACCGACCAGACCTCGCCGTCGGACAGGCGGATCAGCGGAATATCGAAGGAGAGGGACAGGCCGCCGATGGCGGTTATGAGGAGGCCCTTGCGGTGAAGGGCGGGATCGCTGGCTGGGGGCACGTCGGAACCGATTCGGGCTTATTTCTCGGGGTTTTCGCCATCATAGCGTTCCCAGCCGCGTTGCATCAGATGCTCTTGCGGCAAAAACTTCGTTTTATAGTCCATTTTTCGCGATCCCTTGACCCAGTAGCCGAGATAAACGTGCGGCAGGCCGAGCTGTTGGGCGCGGCGGATGTGGTCGAGGATCATGAACGTGCCGAGCGAGCGGCGGGAAAGGTCCGGATTGTAGAAGGAATAGACCATGGAGAGGCCGTCGCCCATGCGGTCGGTGAGCGCGACGGCGACGAGTTCGCCCTGCGGGCGCTCGCGTAGGCCCGCGCCTTCCTCACGCACGCGATATTCGATGACCTTGGTGTGGACGTGGGTGTCCTCCACCATCATCGCATAGTCGAGCACGGACATGTCCGACATGCCGCCCTTCTGGTGGCGGGCGTCGAGATAGTGGCGGAACAGCGAATATTGCTCGCTGGACGGCTCTGCCGGATACTCGCGGGAAACGAGGTCGGCATTGTCCGCCAGCACCCGGCGCATGGTGCGTCGTGGCTCGAATTCGTTGACGAGGATACGGACCGAGATGCAGGCGCGGCAGGTCTCGCAGGCCGGGCGATAGGCGATGTTCTGCGAGCGGCGGAAACCGCCCTGCGTCAGGAGATCGTTGAGTTCCGGCGCACGCTCGCCCACCAGATGCGTAAACACCTTCCTCTCCATCTCCTGCGGCAGGTAGGGGCAAGCCGCCGGCGCGGTGAGATAGAACTGCGGAGAGGATGTTGCCTGCGTATTCATCAGCCGTGAAGCGACTCCGTCGCTGTGTGACATTTCCAAGCCGGTAGGATTGGCCTAGTTCGGGAAAAGGTCAACTGGCGCGCCGCAGGTTTCGGCGCTTCTCAGTAGCGGTCGCGCCGAACCATCACGGTGCCGAGCAGAAGATCGTGCAGCAGGCGACCGCGGTCGGTGAAGAGGCCGACGAGCACGATGAAGGGCGTCAGCAGCGCGTTGCCGATCCAGAACAGCACGAGATGCACGATCGCCGTCAGGAAATCGACCGGCCGGCCGTCCACGCGGGCAAGCGCGAGGCCCATCACGTTCATGCCGGCGCTTGCCTGGCTCGGCCCGCCCATCGTCAGGCCGAAATAGAGCATGGCGACGATGGCAAAGAGCGCCGGATAGAGGAAGAAGCCGAGACCGAAGGTCAGGATGCCGAGGAAGAAGACCACGACGGCGGCCGGAATCCAGAGCAGAGCGATGATCGCGTAGTCGATCAGGAACGCGAAGATCCGCCGCGACAGCACGCCGCGATAGGCCTGCCAGTCCGTCGTCGGAACCCGCGTTTCGTTGAAATCAGCGCTCATCTGCCTGTCTCCCGAATGGAACATGGGTTTCATATGGGGACGTCCCTGGGGGAAAACAACAGGTCCGGCCCACAGGCGCCCCCCGGGGCGTGGCGGTGATAGGATGGGAGAGGGGAGGCGTGACTCTCCCGACCTGCAAATTCGAAAGAAAGGGAGACAATCATGCGACTGTCGGAAAACAATCCGTGGATCCTTGTGAGTGGCGATTTTCGCAGGAATGCGCCTTACTTCGTGCCCTTCGGCGTGTTGGCGTCCATCCTTCAGATTGTCGCCTACCACTTCAACAGGGCGAACTGGGGCGAAATCCTGCTGCTGGAACATGTCGCCTTCCATTCCACGGTCGTCTCGATCCTGTTCCTATGGACCGCAAGGCTGATTCTGGCGTGGCGCGGCAACGGGCGCGGAATGGCATGGCTACGGGATAGTGTGACCGATGTGGCGAATAGAGCCGTCGGTTTCGCTTCGGTGGCTGCTTCCGCTCTTTTCGGATTTGCGCTGGTTCCTGCGATCACCGGCGCGTTCTGGCATGCCGGCATGTTCATGCTTTGCAGCCTCTACTTCGCCAGCTTGGCCGAGGTTGCGGCAAACCCGTTGCCGGGAAAGGGGGAATCGAAAATCCACCCTATCGCGATGGGTGTGATCATCGGAATGCCGTTCGCCCTGTCGCGGACCGTGTTCTAGCCTTAGGGGCGTTCAGCCCCTGCGGGCCAGATGCCGCGCCACGTCCATCGCGAAATAGGTGAGGATGCCGTCGCAGCCGGCGCGCTTGAAGGCCAGCAGGGTTTCCAGCATCACGCGCTCGCCGTCGATCCAGCCGTTCATCGCGGCGGCCTTGATCTGGCTGTATTCGCCCGAGACCTGGTAGGCGAAGACCGGCAGGCCGAAGGCTTCCTTCATGCGCCAACAGATGTCGAGATAGGGAAGGCCGGGCTTGACCATCAGCATGTCCGCGCCTTCCTCGACGTCGAGCGCGGCGTCGCGCATCGCCTCGGTACCGTTGGCCGGGTCGATGTAATAGGTCTTCTTGTCGCCCTTCAGCAGGCCGCCGGTGCCGATGGCGTCGCGATAGGGACCGTAGAAGGCGGAGGCGAACTTGGTGGCATAGGACATGATGCCGACATTCTGGTGTCCGCTCGCATCGAGCGCGCGGCGGATCGCGCCGATACGCCCGTCCATCATCTCGGACGGCGCGATGATGTCGGAGCCGGCATCGGCCTGGATGACGGCGGCCCGAGCCACCAGTTCCACCGTCTCGTCGTTGGCGATGACCTCGCCGCGCAGAACGCCGTCATGGCCGTGGCTGGTGAAGGGATCGAGCGCGACGTCGGTGATGACGCCGATATTCGGCACGGCCTTCTTGATGGCGCGCGTCGCCGCGTTGATGAGGTTGTCGCTTTCCAGGCTGTTCGAGCCGGTCTCGTCGCGCAGGTGCATCTCGACATTGGGGAAGGTGGCGATGGCCGGGATGCCGAGATCGGCCGCTTCCTTCGCCGCTTCGACGAGCCTATCCACGCTCATGCGGTTGACGCCGGGCATGGCGGCGACCGGATCGACGATATTGGTGCCGGGCACGACGAAGACCGGCCAGATGAGATCATCGACCGTCAGGCGGTTTTCCTGCACGAGCCGGCGGGTCCAGTCGGCCTTGCGGTTGCGCCGCATGCGCCGGCCGCCGGTGATCTCGTCAACGATGTTCATGATGCCGTTTCCTCGCGTGGATGCGTTTTCCGCCTCCATATCACGCCGGCCGGGCCAATCAAATCGCGTGGCGGAGGCCACGCTGCGGCATATGGCCGTGCATGACATGGCGTTGCGGGCTTTATGCCGGCCGGCCTTGCCCTTACTGTCCGCGGATGGTTGCTGATTCTGCCAAAGGCCCGAGGCCAAGCCTGACCGAAACGCTGTTCATGCTGTTCCTGCGGCTGGTGGCGGTCGCCGCGCTTTGGTTCGCCGTGCAATACTGGGCGATGCTGACCGGCCTTTCCGTCGAGGGCAAGGGGCGCTTCGACCTGCTGCCGCCGGCTTGGAAGGCAGCCGCCACGGCGCTTGCCGTGCTCTTTCCCGTCGCGGCGGTGGGACTATGGCTTCTGGTGTCCTGGGGACGGGTGATCTGGCTTATCGCGGCGGCGACCGAGATCGCCATGCACGAGCTCTATCCGTCCATTTTCGGCATCAACCGGTTGCTGGTCCTGATGCACCTTGCCGTCGCCGCGCTCTTCGTTTTTTTCCGCCTCGCGCTCTTCATCCAGCGCCGCCGGCAGGCGCGAGCGGTAAGAACTGATTCACCGTGAGACAGGGTCGCCTTCCGGTAAGGCGCTGTTAAGGCTGCGGTTTAAGTAGAATTTTAGATGCATTCGTTAGGTTCTCACTCAAGGCGGGAAAACAAACCACACCGCCAAACAAAACAGTGAGGCAGTAACAATGAACACCAAGATCAAGCAGCAGCAGGTTCCCGCCGTCGATCCGCAGGAAGACGCGATCCGTAACCTCTATCTCGAATCCCTTCACCTCGTCGAACGCCTTCACCGCCGCCTGCTCGACGTCATCAAGGACGAGTTCGACCGCGCCGGCCGCTCCGACGTCAACGCCGTCCAGGCGCTTCTCCTCTTCAACATCGGCAACTCGGAACTGACCGCCGGTGAGCTTCGTTCGCGCGGCTACTATCTCGGCTCGAACGTCTCCTACAACGTCAAGAAGCTGGTCGACCTCGGCTTCATCAACCACCAGCGCTCGCGCATCGACCGCCGTTCCGTCCGCATCAGCCTGACGGAAAGCGGCCAGGAGATCGCCGAGACCGTCGCCGGGCTCTATGAGCGCCATATCGGCTCGATCCAGAAGGTCGGCGGCATCGGCGAAGGTGAGTTCAACCAGATGAACAAGCTCCTGCAGCGCCTCGACCGCTTCTGGAACGACTCGATCCTCTATCGCCTCTAATCCGGGCGCCGTTTCCGACCTCCTCCGAAAGCCGGCCGCGTTCCCTGCGCGTCCGGCTTTTCACGTTTTCGTGCAGGGCGCTCGCCATGCCCGAAGGCCCCCGAGACACGAATTGGCCATATTGCTGTGACACCCGGACGATGGGCTTAGGTATGCGCGGGCGGCAGGGCCGGTTTGCGTTTGTTAACCCTGTTCGTGATAGCTGCATCGGGTATGGACCTTGGGTCTCGTGCCCAGGCGCACCCGCCGCTTTGAACGGCGTTTCAGGAGATGGTAGGATTGATGTCTCGCAAAACCGGATTTGATGTGTTCTCGCGCCGCGCATTCCTGCGTTCCGCCGCAACCCTCGGCGCTGCCGCCGTTGCCGGCCCGACGCTCGCCCAGACGGCGATGGACGACGTTCTCAATGCGCCGCGCCGCGGCAACTGGGACGACCAGTTCGACGCCAAGGCGTCGCGCAGCGCGGACGCCGTCACCTCGAACAATCCGATTCTCGGCTCCGGCGCCGTCTCGAACATCCAGCAGGCAATCTCCGATTACCAGCAGATCGTCTCCGCCGGCGGCTGGCCGAACGTCTCCTCGTCGCAGAAGCTGCAGCTCGGCGTGGCCGATCCCGGCGTGCAGTCGTTGCGCCAGCGCCTGATGATCTCCGGCGACCTGCAGCGTGAAGCCGGCATCTCCAACGCCTTCGATTCCTACGTCGACGGCGCTGTGAAGCGCTTCCAGGCCCGTCACGGCCTGCCGCAGGACGGCGTGATCGGCGAATACACGCAGAAGGCCATGAACGTGCCGGCCACGACGCGCCTCAACCAGCTCAACACGAACCTCGTGCGCCTGCAGGCCATGTCGGGCGATCTCGGCCAGCGCTACGTGATGGTCAACATCCCGGCCGCCTATATCGAGGCGGTGGAGAACGGCCGCGTGGCATCGCGCCACGTCGCCGTTGTCGGTCGCCTGAGCCGTCCGACGCACATCCTCAATTCCAAGATCTACGACGTCACGCTCAATCCTTACTGGACCGCGCCGCGTTCGATCGTCGAAAAGGACATCGTGCCGCTGATGCGCACGGATCCGACCTATCTGAAGCGCAACAACATTCGCCTGATCGACGGCAAGGGCCAGGAAGTGGCGCCGGAAACGATCGACTGGAACGCCGAGAAGGCGCCGAACCTGATGTTCCGCCAGGACCCGGGCAAGATCAACGCCATGTCCTCGACGAAGATCAACTTCCACAACCCGAACAACGAGTACATGCACGACACGCCTCAACAGGGCCTGTTCAACAAGCTGATGCGTTTCGAATCGTCTGGCTGCGTGCGCGTGCAGAACGTCCGCGACCTCATCACCTGGCTGCTGCGCGACACGCCCGGCTGGTCGCGTCAGGACATCGAGAGGGTCATCGACACCCGCGTCAACACCCCGATCAGGCTGGCTGTCGAGGTCCCGGTCTATTTCGTCTACATTTCGGCCTGGTCGGCGCGCGACCGCGTCGTGCAGTTCCGCGACGACATCTACCAGATGGACGGCGCCACGGAACTCGCGCTCCAGACCGGCTACAACCAGGAAGGCGGCCAGACCGTCGACAGCGACCTGCTGCCGCAATAAGGCGATTTGCCCGATCCTTTTTCGAAGGCCCCGTTTCCTGCCGGAAGCGGGGCCTTCGTGCTTTCTGGCTTTCGCGACGTGTCGTTTTTATTTCACAAGGCGCGTGGAAATGGCGCAAACCGTGGAGCGGATATTGCCCTTGCCATGCGAGGACGATAAACACCGTGCCACCCACCCTTAAGGAGCCTCGAGGATGAGCCAGTCTTCCGCCACCGAAGTTTTCTTCACGCGTTCCCTTGCCGATACCGATCCGGAGATTTTCGGCTCGATCCAGAAGGAACTCGGTCGCCAGCGCCATGAGATCGAACTGATCGCCTCGGAGAACATCGTCTCGCGCGCCGTGCTCGAAGCCCAGGGCTCGATCATGACGAACAAGTATGCCGAAGGCTATCCGGGCAAGCGCTACTATGGCGGCTGCCAGTTCGTCGACATCGCCGAAGAGCTCGCCATCGAGCGCGCCAAGAAGCTGTTCGGCGTGAACTTCGCCAACGTCCAGCCGAATTCCGGCTCGCAGATGAACCAGGCCGTCTTCCTCGCGCTGCTGCAGCCGGGTGACACCTTCATGGGCCTCGACCTCAATTCGGGCGGTCACCTGACGCATGGCTCGCCGGTCAACATGTCCGGCAAGTGGTTCAATGTCGTCTCCTACGGCGTGCGTGAAGAAGATCACCTGCTCGACATGGACGACGTCGCCGAGAAGGCCCGCAAGAACAAGCCGAAGCTCATCATCGCCGGCGGCACCGCCTATTCCCGCATCTGGGACTGGAAGCGCTTCCGCGAGATCGCCGATGAAGTCGGCGCGTATCTCATGGTCGACATGGCGCATATCGCCGGTCTCGTTGCCGGTGGCCAGCATCCGTCGCCGTTCCCGCATTGCCATGTTGCAACGACCACCACGCACAAGTCGCTCCGCGGCCCGCGCGGCGGCGTCGTGCTGACGAACGACGAGGATATCGCCAAGAAGATCAACTCGGCTGTCTTCCCCGGCCTGCAGGGTGGTCCGCTGATGCACATCATCGCCGCCAAGGCCGTCGCCTTCGGCGAGGCGCTGCAGCCGGAATTCAAGGAATACGCCGCGCAGATCGTCAAGAACGCCAAGGCGCTCGCCGAGACGCTGAAGGCCGGCGGTCTCGACATCGTGTCTGGCGGCACCGACAACCACCTGATGCTCGTCGACCTTCGCAAGAAGAACGCGACCGGTAAGCGCGCAGAAGCCGCCCTCGGCCGCGCCTATGTAACCTGCAACAAGAACGGCATCCCGTTCGACCCTGAGAAGCCCTTCGTCACCTCGGGCGTCCGCCTCGGCACGCCGGCCGGTACGACCCGCGGCTTCAAGGAAGCCGAATTCAAGGAAATCGGCAACCTGATCGTCGAGGTCCTCGACGGCCTGAAGGTCGCCAATTCCGACGAAGGCAATGCAGGCGTCGAAGCCGCCGTTCGGGAGAAGGTCGTCGCGCTGACGGACCGTTTCCCGATGTACCCTTACCTGTAAGGACAGCAGGTCCTGGAAAAGTGTCGCGCGGTTTTCCGTCCGGAGCTGCGTAGAAACAGGAGAGTTCATGCGCTGCCCCTATTGCAGTTCGGAAGATTCGCAGGTGAAGGATTCCCGTCCCGCAGAGGACGGGGCCGCCATTCGCCGCCGGCGCATCTGCCCGGATTGCGGCGGTCGTTTCACGACCTTCGAACGGGTGCAGCTCCGCGAGTTGATGGTCGTCAAGAAGACGGGCCGCAAGGCCCCCTTCGACCGCGACAAGCTCCTGAAATCCTTCGAGATCGCGCTTCGCAAGCGGCCCGTCGACCGGGACCGGATCGAACGCGCGGTCTCAGGGATCGTCCGCCGGCTGGAAAGCTCCGGTGAGACGGAAATCGCCTCGGAAGAAATCGGCCTCCAGGTTCTGGAAGCGCTGAAGGCGCTCGATGACGTGGGCTTCGTGCGTTACGCCTCGGTCTATCGCGACTTCTCCCATGTCGACGACTTCGAGAAGATTCTTGCCGAAGTCGCTGCCAAGATCGCCCGGGACCCGGGCGTCGACGGCTAGATGTCTTCCCGCGCGGAAGACGAGCGTTTCATGGCGGCGGCGATCCGCCTCTGCCGCCGCAACCTTGGCCTGACATCCACCAATCCCTCCGTCGCCTGCCTGATCGTCAAGGAGGGCGTGATCGCCGGCTCGGCCGTGACCGCGCCCGGCGGCCGGCCGCACGCGGAAACGCAGGCGCTTGCCGCAGCCGGCGAGGCTGCCCGTGGCGCGACGGCCTATGTCACGCTCGAACCCTGTTCCCATCATGGCAGGACGCCGCCTTGCTCCGAGGCGCTGATCGCCGCCGGCGTCGCGCGTGTCGTCGTGTCGGTGACGGACCCGGATGAGCGCGTGGCGGGCAGGGGGCTTGCGATGCTGCGGGATGCGGGCATCGCGGTGGAGACCGGCATTCTGGAGGACGCGGGCCAGGAGGCGCTTGCGGCCTACCTCGCTCGACAGACGAAGAGACAGCCCTATGTGACTCTGAAACTTGCCGTTTCTGCCGATGGCATGCTCGGCCGGCTGGGTGAAGGGCAGGTGGCGATCACCGGGCCGATCTCGCGCGGACAGGTGCATGTGTTGCGTGCCGAGACGGACGCGATCCTCGTCGGCATCGGCACGGCGCTCGCCGACGACCCGGAACTGACCTGCCGCCTGCCGGGCCTGGAAGCCCGCTCGCCGGTGCGCATCGTGCTCGATCCGCGGCTGGAGCTACCGGTGGGGTCGAAGCTGGCACGGACGGCGCAAGGCGTCCCGGTCATCGCGGTCGCGGAAAAGGACGGCAAGGGCGATCCTGCCTTCCTCGCGCGCCAGTCTGCGCTGGAGGCGCTCGGCGTCGAGGTGCTGATCTGCGATCCGCGCAAGCTGGATGCATTGCTCACGGCGCTCGCCACGCGCGGCATCTCCTCGCTGCTGGTGGAGGGCGGCGCGCGAACGGCGCAGTCTTTCCTCGATGCCGGGCTTGTCGACCGCGTTCTCCTGTTTTCGGGTGCGGTCGCCATTGGTAAGGACGGGGTCGCATCCCCATGTGTGTCCGGGCGGATGCCGCCCGGATTTACGCTGCGCCATGCGGCCCGCTATGGCGCGGATATCCTGCAGGAATACGAAAGAGACGATTGATGTTCACCGGCATTGTCACGGATATCGGAACGGTCGAGAAGATCGAGCCTATGAATGAGGGGGTTCGTCTGCGCGTGCGCACGAACTACGATCCCGCCACCATCGACATGGGGGCTTCCATCGCCCATTCCGGCACCTGCCTCACGGTGACCGCGCTGCCGGAAGAGGGCGCCAATGCCCGCTGGTTCGAGGTCGAGGCCTGGGAGGAGGCGCTGCGGTTGACCACGATCGGCTCCTGGACGGCCGGCACACGCATCAATCTGGAGCGCTCGCTGAAGATCGGTGACGAGCTCGGCGGCCATATCGTTTCCGGCCATGTCGACGGCAAGGCCGAAATTCTCTCCGTCGAGGCGGAAGGTGACGCCACGCGCTTCCGCATCCGCGCGCCGGAAGGGCTGGAGCGGTTCGTCGCTCCGAAAGGCTCCGTCGCGCTCGACGGCACCTCGCTGACCGTCAATGCGGTGGACGGCGCGGTCTTCGACGTGCTCCTCATCCGCCACACGCTGGAGGTCACGACCTGGGGCGAGCGCAAGGCCGGCGACTTCGTCAATTTCGAAGTCGACACCATGGCCCGCTACGCCGCCCGGCTGGCGGAGTTTCCCGCGCCCAAGGCCTGACAGGACGCTGCGCGCATCCTTGTCTCCGCCTCCAATTCCGAGAGGCGGCGGCGTCGCTCGAAGGGGTAAACGAAGCACGATAGCGTGACATAAGCGTAACAGGGCAGGCTGCGTTACGTAACGGTACAACAAGATGTAGCATCGCTGCGCGTCAGGTAACGATATCGATACTTCTCCGCTTCTAGGGTGCCGTATCGGACCCCGGAGACCGCGCAAGCATGACGCCTGACTACAATACGCTCCTTCTGGCGATTGCCTTGTCCGGATTCTGCCTGTCGGCAACGCTGTTCGCCTCCTGGCTGTCGTCGCGGGTCGAGCGGTTCCTGCTGTCCTGGTCCATCGGTATCGGCTGCATCGTGCCGGCCGTGGCCGTCTACAGCATCTACTTCAGCAATCCGGATTTTCGCATCGGCTGCCTTGCTTTCATGCTGCAGTTCCTCGGCTTCGCCTTCATCTACGGCGCGGCCTACCGTTTCCGCACGGGAAGGAGCGCCCGCCGCCGCATGATCCTCCTCTTCGCGGCCTCGATGCTCCTGTCGGTGCCGTGGCTGGTCGCGGGCTACGATGGCATCGGCTTCATCATGCTCAATGTCATGATCGCAGGCGCACTGGTCGCGACGGCGCGGGAATATTGGCTCGGGCGGTCGGAAGCGCCGAGGCCGCTGACCGGCATGGTCATCCTCTACCTGCTGACGGCGTTCTCCTTCGTGCTATGCGCGGCCGCGCTCATTCACGACGGGAAATGGGTGATGGGACATGCGCCGGACAATTGGGCGGAAAACCTCAATCTGGTCGTCGCGATCGTTGGTATCACCGGCATCGGCGCCATGTCGCTGGCGCTCAACCAGTGGCGCGTGGCAGGCAATCACCAGCGCGCGGCCAACACCGACGCGCTGACGGGCCTGCTCAACCGCCGCGCCCTCTTCGCGCGTCATGGCGAGGAGGCCGTCGGCCCGCACCGGGCGGCCATCGCCTTCGATCTCGATAATTTCAAGTCGGTCAACGACCACCATGGCCATGCGGCCGGCGACGTGGTTCTGAAGGTGTTCGCCGACATTCTCGGCAACGTCTGCGGCGCGGCGGCCAGCGTCGCGCGCCTCGGCGGCGAGGAATTCGTCGTCGTGCTCGACCGAACCCTGCCGGATCGCGCGCAGCACGTCGCCGAACGGGTCCGCGCGGACTTTGCGGCACAGCTCATTCCCATCGGCCGCCGCTCCATCTCCTGCACGGTGAGCGCCGGCATCGCCTTCGGCGGCGAGCATTGCACGAACTTCGACTCCCTGCTGAGCAATGCCGACAAGGCGCTCTACATGTCCAAGCGCAACGGCCGTAACCGCGTCTCGCTTGCCGCCTGACCGCCGGATTGCCGCCCCGGGCTCCTGCCGCAAGGCAGGCGCCGGAAGGCCGAAATCGCGGAGCGGGGCGGGAAAGGGCTTGCCAAGCATCGCCGGGCATGGTTTGACCGCCGCTTCCGCCCGCATTTGCGTGGCCTGCTTCCAATTTTCAGGTGATTCATGGCCAACACCGATAAACCTCATCTCCTCATCGTCGAGGCCCGTTTCTACGACGACATGGCCGATACGATGCTCGACGGCGCCAAGCATGCGCTGGACGCCGCCGGCGCGACCTACGACATCGTGACCGTCATGGGCGCGCTCGAAATCCCCGCCGCCATCTCCATGGCGCTCGACGGCATGGAAAACGCCGGCACCTGGTATGACGGCTTCGTCGCGCTCGGCATGGTCATCCGCGGCGAGACCTATCATTTCGACATCGTCGCCAACGAATCGTGCCGTGCGCTGATGGATCTTGCCGTCAGCGAGGCCCTTCCAATCGGCAACGGCATCCTGACCGTCGAGAACGACGAGCAGGGCTGGGCGCGCGCCCGCCGCTCGGAAGGCGACAAGGGCGGTTTTGCCGCCCGCGCGGCGCTGACCATGATCGACCTGAAGAAGAAACTGGGCGGTGAACAGTGACCACCGACAAGAACCAGCAGCCGGTGAAGCCGGCCAACCAGCGCGGCGCGGCGCGTCTTGCCGCCGTGCAGGCGCTCTACCAGATGGATGTCGGCGGCACGGGCGTGCTCGAGATCGTCGCCGAATACGAGACGCACCGCCTCGGCCAGGAACTCGACGGCGACACCTATCTCAAGGCGGACGCCTCCTGGTTCCGCTCCATCGTTTCGGGCGTCGTGCGCGACCAGCGCCAGCTCGATCCGCTGATCGGTACGGCGCTGCAGGACGACTGGGCGCTGTCGCGCCTCGATTCGACGGTGCGCGCCATCCTGCGCGCCGGCACGTTCGAGCTGCGCGAGCGCAAGGATGTTCCCATCGCCGTGATCGTCACGGAATATGTCGAGATCGCCAAGGCGTTCTTTGAGGACGAGGAGCCGAAGCTGGTGAACGCGGTGCTCGACCGCATCGCCAAGCAGGTTCGCGCGGACACACGCAAGTAGATCGGCATCGGACATGAGCGCAGGCGCGGTAGAGGGTCTTGAACGAGAACTGTCGGCCGCGCGCCGCAACGTGTTCCTGCTGACATTCGCGCAGGCGTTGCTCGCCTCCTCGGGACCGATCGTCTTTTCCATCGGCGCCCTTGCCGGCTACAATCTGCTCGGCGAGGACAAGTCGCTCGCGACCGCCCCGCTGACCGGCTTCAACATCGGGGTCGCGCTCGGCGCCGTCTTCGTCGCCATCGCCGCGCGCATGCTCGGGCGCGCCCACGGCTTCATCGTCGGCGCGCTGGTGGGCGCGGCGGGCGGATTGACCGCTGCCATCGCGCTGTTCCGTGGCGACTTCTGGCTTTTCGCCCTCGGCTTTGTGCTCGTCGGCATTTCCAGCGGTTTCGCGCAGAAGATCCGCTTTGCGGCGGCCGATGCCTCGCCATCCTTCTACAAGCCGCGCGCCATTTCCTGGATTCTTGCCGGCGGCGTCATCTCCGCCGTGCTCGGCCCGCAGGTCGTCATCCTCACCAAGGATCTGTTCGAGCCGGTGCTCTTTGCCGGCGCTTTCGTGGCGCTGGCCCCGCTCTGCGGCCTGGCGATCGTCCTCTTCCTCATGCTGCGCCTGCCCGACCACAAGGCGGCGGGCGCGGCGAGCGGCGAGGTGGCGCGGCCGCTGAAAGAGATCGTGCTGACGCAGCGTTTCCTGACGGGCATGGTCTGCGGCATCTCCTCCTATGCGCTGATGACCTTCATGATGACGGGCGCGCCGCTCGCCATGGTCATCGGCTGCGGCTTCTCGCCGGAAATGGCGACGCTCGGCATCCAGTGGCATGTGCTCGCTATGTTCGGCCCGAGCTTCTTCACCGGCATGCTGATCCAGCGGCTCGGCACGGAGAAGGTGGTGGCAGCCGGCCTCCTCATCCTCATGGCATGCGCCACCGTCGCACATGCGGGGATCGCGCTCTGGAATTTCTGGGGTGCGCTCATCCTGCTCGGCGTCGGCTGGAACTTCGGCTTCATCGGGGCCACGGCCATTGTCGCCTCCAGCTACCGGCCGCACGAGGCCGACAAGGTGCAGGGTTTCCACGACATCATCCTCTTCGGCGCGGTGGCGCTCGCCTCCTTCTCCTCCGGCAAGGTGTTCAACGCCTATGGCTGGCAGGCGATCAACCTGATGTTCTGGCCGATCACCGGCATCAGCCTCGTGCTCGTCCTCCTGCTGCTTATGCGCTCCCGCCGCGCTGCGGTATAATCGTTTCGCACCCGCCGTTTCGGAAAATCCGGTTTTTAGAAGCGCTTGCCGCAATGCGGCGACTTGACGCAACCGATTCGCAATCGCACTCTGGCCGCGCGCCGGCTCCCTGCTTGTGAGGAGGCAAGGGGGAGCGGACGCGTTTCGGCTGCGGGGAGAGGACCCCGGAGCCTCCAAGGAGGACAGAGCGAAATGACCATATTGCTTGGCGTTATCGCATGCGGGTTGCTTTCGGTGGTCTATGCCATCTGGGCGACACAGTCGGTGCTTGCCGCCGACCAGGGGAATGCCCGCATGCAGGAAATTGCAGGTTATATCCGGGAAGGGGCGCAGGCCTATCTCACCCGGCAGTACAAGACCATTGCCATCGTCGGGGTCGTCGTCTTCATCGGCACCTGGCTTCTGCTTTCCGCTACGGCCGCCATCGGGTTCCTGATCGGCGCCGTGCTGTCGGGCGTCGCCGGCTTCATCGGCATGCACGTCTCCGTCCGCGCCAATGTGCGCACGGCGCAGGCCGCGTCCGTCAGCCTGTCCTCCGGCCTCGACATCGCCTTCAAGTCGGGCGCGATCACCGGCATGCTGGTGGCGGGCCTCGCGCTTCTCGGCGTGTCCATCTACTACTGGATCCTGACCGGTGCTCTCGGCCAGGAACCCGCCTCGCGTGAAGTCATCGACGCGCTCGTCGCGCTCGGCTTCGGCGCATCGCTGATCTCGATCTTCGCCCGTCTCGGCGGCGGCATCTTCACCAAGGGTGCGGATGTCGGCGGCGACCTCGTGGGCAAGGTCGAGGCCGGCATTCCCGAGGACGACCCGCGCAACCCGGCCACCATCGCCGACAACGTGGGCGACAACGTGGGCGACTGCGCCGGCATGGCCGCCGACCTCTTCGAGACCTATGCGGTGACCGTCGTCGCCACCATGGTCCTCGCGGCGATCTTCTTCGCCGGTACGCCGATCCTTGCTAGCGCCATGATCTATCCGCTCGCCATCTGCGGCGCCTGCATCATCACCTCGATCATCGGCTCGTTCTTCGTCAAACTCGGCTCGAACGGCTCGATCATGGGCGCCCTCTACAAGGGCCTCATCGTGACGGGCGTGCTGTCTATCCTCGGCCTCGGCGCGGCGACCTCGCTGACCGTCGGCTGGGGCAGCATCGGCGCCGTGGCGGGCAAGGAAATCACCGGCACGAACCTCTTCATCTGCGGCCTTCTCGGCCTTCTGGTGACGGCGCTCATCGTGGTGATCACCGAATACTATACGGGCACCAACAAGCGGCCGGTGAACTCCATCGCCCAGGCGTCGGTGACCGGTCACGGCACCAACGTCATCCAGGGCCTTGCCGTCTCGCTGGAATCGACGGCCCTGCCGGCCATCGTCATCGTCGGCGGCATCATCGCCACCTACCAGCTCGCGGGCCTCTTCGGCACCGGCATCGCCGTCACCGGCATGCTCGGCATCGCGGGCATGATCGTGGCGCTCGACGCCTTCGGCCCGGTCACGGACAATGCCGGCGGCATCGCCGAAATGTCCCACCTGCCGCCGGAGGTGCGCAAGTCCACCGACGCGCTCGATGCCGTCGGCAACACGACCAAGGCCGTCACCAAGGGCTATGCCATCGGTTCGGCCGGTCTCGGCGCGCTGGTACTCTTCGCTGCCTATTCGAACGACCTCGCCTATTTCGCGGCGAACGGCGACAAGTATCCGTATTTCGCGGATATCGGCACGATCTCCTTCGACCTCTCCAACCCCTATGTGGTGGCCGGCCTCATCTTCGGCGGCCTCATCCCGTACCTCTTCGGCGGCATCGCGATGACCGCCGTCGGCCGGGCGGCCGGGTCAATCGTGGAAGAGGTGCGCCGGCAGTTCCGCGAGAAGGCCGGCATCATGGCCGGCACCGAGCGGCCCGACTACGGCCGTGCGGTGGATATCCTGACCAAGGCGGCGATCCGCGAGATGATCGTGCCCTCGCTGCTGCCGGTTCTGGCACCGCTTGTCGTCTATTTCGGCGTGCTCGCCATCTCCGGCTCCAAGGCGTCGGCCTTCGCGGCGCTCGGCGCCTCGCTGCTCGGCGTCATCGTCAACGGCCTCTTCGTCGCCATTTCCATGACCTCCGGTGGCGGTGCATGGGATAACGCAAAGAAGAGCTTCGAGGACGGTTTCGTCGACAAGGACGGCACCCGCCATCTCAAGGGCTCGGAAGCCCACAAGGCCTCCGTCACCGGCGACACGGTCGGCGATCCCTACAAGGACACGGCCGGTCCGGCGGTGAACCCGGCGATCAAGATCACCAATATCGTGGCCTTGCTGCTGCTCGCCGTCCTCGCCTGAACCGAAAGGCGCGCAAACAAAAACCGCGGGGAGCGATCCCCGCGGTTTCTTTTTGATACCGGCCGAGCGTCAGTTGCTCATCAGGTTCTTCATCATGTTGCCGGGGCTTGCGCCGCCGCGCAGCAACTGGCCGAGGAACGTCGTCTCCGCGCCGCCCGTGGGCGTGACGCGCGCGATCATGTCGAAGACCTTGCCGTCCTGCATCGTGTAGTGCCCGAGGCGCTCGACATTGCCGTCCTTGTCGAAATAGACGGCGAGCACGCTCTGCTCGACGATCTTCGGCTTCATGAAGGCGGCCGAGCGTTTGCGCTTCTGCGAGATGTAGTAGAAGACTTCGTTGTCGAAGGTCGCGGTCGCGGACGGCGTGCCGAGCGACAGCAGGACCTGCTCGCGCGAGGAGCCGACCGGCGCCAGCGCCAGCGTTTCCTGGTCGACGACATAGCCCTGATAGAGGACTTCGCTCGGACCCTGGCAGGCCGCAAGAACGGAAGCGGAGAGGGTGACGGCAACGGCGGCGTTACGCAACAGCTTCATATTCACATAATCTCTCTTCACAATTTCCCCGGGACTATGATGGCCGCGCAGCCATTGCAATTCATGCCTGCTTCGGTAAACCAGCTTCGAGCGTCATGCAACATGACTTGCGACGGCTCCATGGTTTGAATCGGGCAAAACTAGGCTTTATGATGATTTTCGGCCTGTTCGGCAAAAAAAACGGCAACCGGCGCATCGTCGAAAAGCAGTATGCGACCCTGACAAAGGCTGCGCGCCATCCCTATCTCTATGAAGCGCTTGACGTTCCTGACACCGTCATGGGCCGTTTCGAGATGCTCTCGGCGATGCTGATCCTCTACTTCCGGCGAACGCGCGCAAGCGCCACCTCCGGCCAGGAGATCGCCCAGGAGATCGTCGACGCCTTCTTCGAGGACGTCGATCATTCGATTCGCGAGCTTGGCGTCGGCGATGTCGGCGTGCCCAAGCGCATGAAGAAATTCGCCGGCATGTTCTACGGCCGGCTGGAATCCTACGCGGCGGCGCTGGACGCCGGGGACCGCGCGGGGCTGGCGACGGCGCTTGCGCGCAATATTCATCCGGAAGCCGGCGACGCCGCGCCGACGATGGAGGCGCTGGCCGGATATCTCTTCATCGCCGAAAAGGCGATGGCGGATGTCGGGGAAAGCGAGATCGAGACCGGCGCGCTCTGGGTGGCTGAGCCCGGCCCGCAAGGATACGCCGCCTGAAGGCGGCTGGAAGGCAGACGATGAAGAAAGACGACGACACGCCGTTCTCCTATCCGGTCAAGGTCGGGCATATCTCGGCCAACCCGGTGGAGGTGACCATAAGCGCGGATGCCGGGGAGCGGGCGGGGCTGGCGAAGCTCTGGTCCATCCTGGAGGTGAAGGCGCTGACCGCGACCTTCGAGGTGCGCCGCTGGAAGCGGGATGGCGTGCGGCTCAAGGGCCGCGTCACCGCCGATATCGTGCAGGCCTGCGTGGTGACGCTCGATCCGGTGGAAAGCCATATCGACGAGCCGGTCGAAGTGGTCTTCGTGCCGGAAGGTTCCAAGTTGGCGCGGCTGCCGCTTTCGAGCGAAAGCGGCGAAATGCTGCTCGATCCGGATGGTCCGGACGCACCGGAAATCTTCTCCGGCGACAGCATCGATGCCGGCGAAGTTGCCGCCGAGCATGTGGCGCTCGCCATCGATCCCTATCCGCGCAAGGCCGATACGGGCTTCGCCGGCCATATCGAGAGCACGGACAAGGACGACCGCAAACCCTCGCCCTTCGCGGTTCTGAAGGACTGGAAAAAAGACTGAACGGCCCGGCAAACGCCCGATAATTCAGTTGTGCACCCGGCGAAAAGCGGTATTTTGGCCGAATTCCGCTATGGTGGCCCTCGTGCCGCCGGGACAAGAAAATACGGCCAAGAAGGTAGGCAAGACTCGCGTGGTCAGAATTTCCGTCGACGTCATGGGTGGCGATTTCGGTCCGAAGGTCGCCATCCCCGGCGCAGCCAAGGCCCTCGAGCGCCATCCCGAAATCCGCTTCGTCCTCTTTGGCAATGCCGCTGAATGCGAGCCGCTTCTGACGCAACACCCGAAGCTGAAAGCCGCAAGCACCTTCCATCATTGCGACGTCGCCGTCGCCATGGACGAGAAGCCGAGCCAGGCGCTGCGCCGTGGTCGCGGCAAATCCTCCATGTGGCAGTCCATCGACGCCGTGGCGAAGGGGCAGGCCGATGTCGCCGTCTCCGCCGGCAATACCGGCGCGCTGATGGCCATGTCGAAATTCTGCCTGCGCATGATGGCCAATATCGAGCGCCCCGCCATCGCCGGCATCTGGCCGACGCTGAAGGGCGAGAGCATCGTGCTCGATATCGGCGCGACCATCGGCGCCGACGCCAACCAGCTTTTCGACTTCGCGCTGATGGGCGGCGCGATGGCGCGTGCGCTCTTCGAGATCGACCGGCCGACGCTGGGCCTTCTCAATGTCGGCGTCGAGGAAATCAAGGGTCAGGAAGAGGTGAAAGCCGCCGGCCAGCTCATCCGCGAGGCCAATTTCGACACGATTGACTATTACGGCTTCGTCGAGGGCGACGATATCGGTCGCGGCACGGTGGATGTCGTGGTGACGGAAGGCTTTGCGGGCAATATCGCATTGAAGGCGGCGGAAGGCACGGCGCGGCAGATCGCCGAATACCTGCGCGCGGCCATGTCGCGCACCCTGCTGGCCAAGCTCGGCTATCTTCTCGCCAAGGGCGCGTTCGACCGCGTGCGCGAGAAGATGGACCCGCGCAAGGTCAACGGCGGCGTGTTCCTCGGCCTCAACGGCATCGTCATCAAGAGCCACGGCGGCACGGACGCCGAGGGCTTTGCCGCAGCGGTCGATGTCGGTTACGACATGGTCCGCAACGGCCTCAAGGACAAGATCGAAAACGATTTGCAGAAGTATCACGCGGGCCGGCCTGTCGAAGGCGCCCAGGGCGTGAACGACGGGGTATAGAATGATTCGTTCAGTGGTCCGCGGTTTCGGAACGGCGCTTCCGAAACGGGTAGTCACCAATGCCGAAATGGAAAGCATGGTCGACACGTCCGATGAGTGGATCGTGCAGCGCACCGGCATCCGCCAGCGCTACATCGCCGGCGAAGGTGAGACGACGGCTTCGCTCGGCGAGGCGGCCGCACGCGCGGCGCTCGACAGGGCGGGGCTTACCGCCGCCGATATCGACCTCATCGTCGTCGCCACCTCGACGCCCGACAACACCTTCCCGGCGACCGCCGTCAACATCCAGAACCGCCTCGGCATGCATCACGGCTTTGCCTTCGACCTGCAGGCGGTCTGTTCCGGCTTCGTCTATGCCGTGACGACGGCGGATGCCTATATCCGCGGCGGCCTTGCAAAACGCGTTCTCGTCATCGGCGCGGAAACCTTCTCGCGCATTCTCGACTGGACGGACCGCACGACCTGCGTGCTTTTCGGCGACGGCGCGGGCGCCATCGTGCTGGAAGCGCAGGACGGGGCAGGCACCAATGCGGATCGCGGCGTGCTGACGACGCAGCTCCGGTCGGACGGTGCGCATCGCGACAAGCTCTATGTCGACGGCGGCCCCTCCACCACGGGCACGGTCGGCCACCTGCGCATGGAGGGCCGCGAAGTCTTCAAGCATGCGGTCGGCATGATCACCGACGTCATCGTCTCGGCCTTCGATGCGACCGGGTTTTCCGCCGAGGATGTCGACTGGCTGGTGCCTCACCAGGCGAACAAGCGCATCATCGACGGCTCGGCCAAGAAGCTCGGCATTCCGCTGGAGAAGGTCGTCATCACTGTCGATCAGCACGGCAACACCTCCGCCGCATCCATCCCGCTGGCGCTTGCCGCGGCGGCGGCGGACGGCCGCATCAAGGAAGGCGACCTCGTGCTTCTGGAAGCCATGGGCGGCGGTTTCACCTGGGGCGCGGTGCTGCTGCGCTGGTAGGGTGGGGCCGCTTCCACGCGGCCGCTTGACCCGAGGGGGCAAGGACAATACTCTTCCGCCACTAACCATACGCTTTCAATAGGAAATCGGTGAGGAACGATGAGCGGCAAGACGGTGACACGCGCAGATTTGGCCGAATCGGTTTTCCGGAAGGTCGGCCTTTCCAGAACCGAATCGGCGGAACTCGTCGAAACCGTGATCGACGAGATCTGCAACGCCATCGTGCGGGGCGAGAGCGTAAAGCTCTCCTCCTTCGCCACCTTCCAGGTGCGTGACAAGAACGAGCGCATCGGCCGCAATCCGAAGACCGGCGAGGAAGTGCCGATCTCGCCGCGCCGCGTGATGACCTTCAAGGCGTCCAACGTGCTGAAGCAGCGGGTGCTGAAATCGCATCTCTCCCGCAAGGCGAAGCAGAAGCCAGCTTCGCCCGCCTCCTGAGGCCTCTTGGCCAGATGCGGCAACCTCTTCGCGAAAGGGGAGGCCTGCGCTACCGGGGTGCCGCCGGATTCTGCGGTTTTTCGGCCGGCCGCCGCGACACATACGATTTGAAACTTGAATATCGCCCGGCAAGCCGCTGAAATGAATGCGATTCGGCAGCGCCTTCGGCGTGCGTCAGTATGAGCTTTCATCGAGGATAGAATGGACAAGAGTCCGGACGCTTTCCGCACCATCAGCGAGGTCGCTGACGACCTCGACCTGCCGCAGCATGTGCTGCGCTTCTGGGAGACGCGCTTCACGCAGATCAAGCCGATGAAGCGTGGCGGTGGGCGGCGCTATTACCGGCCCGAGGATGTGGACCTGCTGAAGGGCATCCGCCACCTGCTGTACGATCACGGCTATACGATCAAGGGCGTCCAGAAGCTGCTCAAGGTCAACGGCAACAAGTTCGTGGCGGCGATCGCCAGCGGCGACCTTGCCACCGTCGAGGCCCTTGCCGCCGCCAGCCATGAGGACCCGACGCCGCCGAAGGCCGGCAGCGACGAGGACCAGATCGTCGGCCGCGCCAAGGCTCCCGCCAGCCGCCGCTTCTTCTCCTTCGTCGGTGGCGGCGATGAGCCGCCGGAAATCTCGCTCGGCAAGACGAGCGTCGGCAAGGAGGATCGCGCGCTGCTCCAGGAAGCGCTTTACGACCTCCTCGAATGCAAGCGCCTGCTCGATCAGGTGCGATAGCCCGCGTCGCAATCCCCATACGAAAAAGCCCCGCCGATGGCGGGGCAAACAGGCGTCACGCTTGGCTCTTGTGACGCGGGGGAGTGTTCGCAAATGACAAGCGAACGATGGCATTCTACGACTTTCGTCTAATGCGGGGGAAGGTCTGATTCGGCGAATCCGGTACGGCTGCGCAAAGAAATATCGGGAAATGGATTCGCGGACCCACAGCCACATGGAAGCCGATATGAACTGAGCCGATCGAGCGAATTGCGTCGGACATAAAACCCCGCTCGAGGCGGGGTTTTATTAGTCGTAATCAGAGGATCAGAACTTGTAGTTCAGGCCGATGCGGATCGTGTGGAAGGACACATCGTTCTTGAGCGTGGCGTTTGCACCACCCAAATTCGCGTTGATGAGGGTCGTCTTGCCGAGATCGGTATAGAGATATTCGCTCTTGATCGACCAGTTGTTGGTGACCGCATACTCGGCGCCTGCACCAACGGTCCAGCCAGCCTTTGTATTGGATTTGCTCACATCGATGTTGCCGAGAGGCAGACCGCCGCCAGTTGTCGTGGCGTTGAGGTAGCTCTCGACCTTGCCATATGCCAAGCCGGCAGTGCCGTAGACAAGAAGACGATCAACGGGCGAGACGCCAACGCGTGCGCGCAAGGTGCCGAACCACTGGACCTTCGTGCCTGCTTCACCGTCCACGCTAGCGCCGCCCAACGCAGGAGCGGTGTTGAGGCTGATAGAACCTTCGGCCTTCACGGCCGAACCCTGGAAGTCGGCTTCGGCACCGAATACGAAATCGCCACTCTGCCAATTATAGCCGGCCAGCACGCCGCCAAGGAAGCCGCCCGCACTGATGTCAACGGAACCATCGAGCACCGTTCCGAAGGGCGCTGGTGCCGTCAAGGCGAATGGATGATCGAAGGTGCCGAACCCGCCGCCGACGTTCACACCGACATAGGCACCCGACCAGTCGAAGTTGGAAGCCACGCGCTCTTCAAACGTTGCAGGAGCGGGTTCCGTGAGATCTGCCGCGAATGTCGTGCTCGCGGACATGAGGACAACGACTGCTGTGCCAGCCAAAAACTGCTTCATCATGAGCATACTCCACCCTGTCTCTAATTGACTGATCGCAAATCTAGATGACGTCCTTCAAGGAGTCTGTGTCGAACTGAGCACACTCAAATAATATGCTCGTATTTAGCGAGTGGCGCTTCCAGCAAAATCAGAGAAGGAAATCGCCATGAACCGCACCGTCCTGAGTGGGGCGCGGATTCTGCTCGCTTTCGTGCGCCGCGCGGAAATGAGCCGGGACGACCGCGTGTCTTATGACGTCATCTACAACAACAAGCAGGACAGGCTGCCGAAGCCTTTCTGCGGCTTCTGCAGGACGATCCGAACCGGCTCCTCATTGTCGATGAAGCTGACAAGCTCGTGGAGAAGGGCTTCATCGAATACAGTAGGGCTGAATTCGCCGACATGGCCTCAACTTTGAAGACCCTTCGAAGCCAGTTCATCCTGTCTCTGAACGCCGCACCGGGCGTTTACGAGACCTTCAAAGAGTTCGAGATCGAGGAAGTCGATTGCACCTATTCCATCGCTGGAAAAGGGCGGAGCAAAACCGTGCGTGAGGTCATTATCACGAGAGGTGGCACTTGAGCCTCGGTGGCATCAGCTCGCCCGTGCACTGCTAGACAGAATATGGTCGGCGGCGGTATCGAAGACAGGCATCGCCGCGACGGCATTCAACTATGAGGTGGCTAGATGAAGAAGATCGTTACCAGGACCATAGCGGCGTTGGCGGTTCTCGTTTGCACAGGCCTTCCTGCGCTGGGAGGGGAAGTGCGGATAGAGATCGATGCTGAGGGTTACTCAGAGGCTGACGCGATGGTTGCGTTGGAAATCTTTCGCCGAAATTGCCGGCCACTTGGGGATGAATTCTGGAGCGACGTCACCGAGGCGCGGGTGGATATCCGCCAAGAGACCGCCCCGCACCGGCTAGCTCAGGGCTGGAAGGCGGACGTCCACTTGTCCCTTAAGTATTCTGAGAGCCGCAGGTTGGCCTCAGCTACGCATCAGGAGCTGGAATTCTGAGAGGCCACACACTTCACTACAATCTCGGCGGCGGCGAGACGCCCGGTTTCCTAGCCACCAAGCAGTCGTCGCAATATCTCTGCGGATTGTCATTCGACGACAAGGGGGACGATCTGTTTGTACTCGTCCCGGAATTCATTTTTCTTGATCGCTAGCCGTTGGCCTTCTCATAGGGCAGCGGCGATAAAATTGCTGCCACTTGAATTTGCGCGCCGCGCCATTTGATTTTGCGCGCTACATTTTGGTTCCCACTGCTGCCTGTCTATGCCGTTTGTTCCTTTTTCGTGCCTTGAAGCAAATTTGTGCTTGCAACGAAAACATTGAGACTATAGGGGTTTGCGCGGTCCGGAATGTAGCGCAGCCCGGTAGCGCACTTGACTGGGGGTCAAGGGGTCGTGGGTTCGAATCCCGCCATTCCGACCATTTTTCCTTTGATCGTCGATTGATGCCGAAGTTCCACTCGTGGAACTTTTCGGCATGTTTTGCGTTTCCTCAGCGCCGGCCCGCGCGCCGGCATCATCTGGAGCTTGAGGAGACGCCCATGGAAGACGCAGGTATCGGCTGGATCGCGGCCATCATCATCGGAGGCTTCGCCGGCTGGCTCGCCGAGAGGTTCATGAAGAGCGACATGGGCGTGCTGATGAACATCGTGCTCGGCATTGTCGGCGCGATGGTGGCAAATCTTCTGCTGGGCCTGATCGGCGTATCGCTGGGCGGCTGGCTCGGCTATCTCGTCGCCGGTTTCCTCGGCGCCTGCATTCTGATCGCGCTTGCGCGGGCTGTACGGCGCTAAAAATATCCGTGTGCGAAAAAGGGTTTTGCAAAGGCCGTCCTTCCGGGAGGAGGGGCGGCCCCTTGCGTCAGGTGAGCAGGCTACGGTAGAGCGCTTCCGTCTCGCCGATCATCCGTGTCAGGTCATAGTCCCGGCTTCGTGCTAGGGCGGCCTCGGCGTAGGGCGCGAGGCGTCCGGGACGGGAAAAGGCCAGCATGGCTTCGGCAAGTGGGGCCGGGTCGTCGTCATTGGCGACCAGGAGGCCGTTTTCGCCGTCCTTCAGGACGGTCGCGGCTCCGCCGACATCCGACAGGATCAGCGGCTTTCCGGCGGCAGCGGCTTCCAGCATGGCGTAGGACATGGCCTCGTAGCGGCTTGGAACGACGAGGGCGTCCATCGCCGCCATCGCCTGCGGGCCGGTGAAGTCGTTGGTGAGGTGGATACGTTCTGCATGGAGGCCGGCGTCGATCTGCCTGCGCAGCGCTTCCCGCATCTCGCCGTCGCCGATCATCAGCAGCCTTGCATGCGGCGCGCGCTCGGCGAGGCGCTCGAAGGCGGCGACGAGGCGTTCGGGCGCTTTCTGGTGCGTCAGGCGGCCGACGAAGCCGAAGAGGAGGGCACCGTCGGGAATACCGAGGGCGGTCCGCACCGGGGCGCGCGATCCGGCAGGCGGCGTCGCCACTCCGTTGACGATGAGGGTCAGTTTCTCGCGCGGTATGCCCAGGGTACAGGCATGGGCGTATTCGTCCGCCGAAACGCAGACCAGCCGGTCGGTGAAGCTGCGGGCGAGTACCTTTTCGATCGTGCCGAAGACCGTGCGGCCGACAGTGCCCAGGCCCGGATCCATGGTGCGGAAGGCATGCGGCGTATAGACCCGCGGCACATGTGGGCCGGGAAGGCGAATGCGGGAAAGCGCGCCGGCCTTGGAGCTGTGGCCGTGGACGATATCGAACGGACCGGCGCGGCGCATGACCCCGCGCAGCGCCCACCAGGCGGGAAAATCCGAAAGACCCGGCATGCGCATCATGGCGACGGCGTGCAGACCGGCAAGGTTTAGTGCGGTCAGTTCCTCGACGAAGCGCCGGTCGGCCCTGACGGGCGAATAGACGGCGTGCACTGAATGGCCGCGCGCCTGCATGCCCCGGCAGAGATCGAGGAAGTGGCGGCCGGACCCGCCGCCGCTCGGCTCCAGCACCTCAAGGAGGCGCATGGGCCGCGAACCCGTGTTCCCGGCGGTCGTCATGGGGTACCGGAGGCGGATGCTGCTTGCCGGTTGTGACGCCGCTCGAGCGCGAGACACCCCCAGATGACACCCATCAGCAGGTAGAAGTGACGCCAGTGGTCGGTGTCGATGACGAAGCCGATGGCGCTGTGGCCGACGATGGTGATGAAGGCGATCATCAGGAACGGCTGCCATGGCCGGTCGCGCAGCAACACCTTGAAGGCGGCCGAGAGCGTCCAGACGATAAGCGTCAGATAGGTGAGGAAACCGAGCCAGCCATAGGTGGTCAGCGATTTGAGGTAGATGTTGTGCTCGTCCTCCGGGAACATCTTGCTGAACACCATGGGGCCGATGCCGAGCGGCCGTTCCATGGCCATCAGGAAGCCGATGCGATGGCGCTCGAAGCGGCCGAGATGACCGCTGTCATAGTCCTGCACGAGCTGGGTGCGGCTGGTGAAGAGGCTGGAAACCTTCTCGAACTGCAGTGCCACGATCAGCGCGAGGATCATCAGGCCGACCGCCGAAAGGCTGAGAACGAGGATTCTCAGACGGAAGGCGCCTGTGCGCTCCTTGAGCAGCATGACGAAGACGAGCGCGACGATGCAGAAGAGATAGAGCGCCCAGGCCGCGCGGGAGAAGGAGAGGAAGACGCCGAGCGCAAGGATGAGGAGACCGATGAGCTTGAGCGGCGCGGCGAGGATGCGGCCGGCAAGCAGGCCGTGCACCAGATAGAGCGACGGAGCGATGAGGAAGGGGCCGAAGACGTTCGGGTCCTGGAAGGCGCCCTTGGCGCGGTCGTAGAGCGTGAAGGCCTCGGCGCCCGGAAAGGCGTGGAAATAGCCTAGGATGCCGAGGAGCGAGGTGATGAGCGCGCTCGCCACCCAGGCCCGGAAGATGAGTTCCAGCCGGGCGGGCCTGGCCTCGATGATCGCGGCGAAGAACACGCTGGACAGCGCCAGGAACAGCGAGACGGCGATATACATCGGCCCGCCGGCGAGATCGTCCATCACCGTCAGCGAGAGCATGCCGCCGACATTGAACAGCACGTAGAGGATGAGCAGCGGCGCGACGCCGCGCGAGATGCGCAGGCCCACGACGGCCCACAGGCCGATGAGGCCCGCCATGAAAAGCTCATAGGGCGCCGGCTCGCTGATGACGAAGCCCGACAGGAACACGCCCGTCGTCACCAGCAGGGAGCCGATGATGCCGAGAGCCGCGAGCTGCGGCCGGAAAGACGGGGTGTAGGGGAGGGCCGCGTCGCTCAATAGGCGTTTTCCGTGTTGAGCAGGCGGATCGGCGTCAGGAACAGGATTTTCAGGTCCAGCCAGAGCGACCAGTTCTCGATATAGTAGAGGTCGAACTCCGTGCGGAAGCGGATCTTGTCGTCATGGTCGATCTCGCCGCGCCAGCCGTTGATCTGCGCCCAGCCGGTGACGCCGGGCTTGACGCGGTGGCGGGCGAAGTAGCCGTCGACCACGTCGACATATTTGCGGTCGTGCGATTGCGCCTCGACGGCGTGCGGGCGCGGGCCGACGAGGGAGAGCTGGCCCTTCAGCACGTTGAAGATCTGCGGCAGCTCGTCGATGGAGGACTTGCGCAGGAAGCGGCCGACGCGGGTCACGCGCGGATCGCCCTTCGTTACCGCGGCGCGCGCCGTCGGGTCGGAAAGATGCGTGTACATCGAGCGGAACTTGTAGACCTCGATGATCTCGTTGTTGAAGCCGTGGCGCTTCTGCTTGAAGATGATCGGCCCCGGCGAGGAGAGCTTGACCGCGATCGCCGCGCCGATGAACACCGGCCAGAGCAGCGCGAGCGCGACGATGCTGAAGAAGATGTCGAAGATGCGCTTGGCGACATTGTCCCAGTCGGCGATGGGCTTGTCGAAGATGTCGAGCATCGGCAGGCTGCCGACCTGCGAATAGCTGCGCGGACGGAAACGCAGGCCCTTGGCATGGGCGGCGAGGCGAATGTCGACCGGCAGCACCCAGAGTTTCTTGAGCAGCGTGAGGATGCGTGTCTCGGCCGACAGCGGCAGCGAGATGATCAGCATGTCGATGCGGGCGAGGCGTGCGAATTCGACGAGTTCGGCGACGTTGCCGAGCTTGGGGTAGCCGGCGATGATCGAGGGCGAGCGGCGCTCGTCGCGATCATCGAAGATGCCGCAGATGCGGATGTCGTTCTCCGGCTGGTGTTCCAGCGTGCGGATCAGCTCCTTGGCCGGCTCGCCGCCGCCGACGATGACGGCGCGCCGCTCCATCGTGCCGTTACGCGCCCAGCGGCGGATGGCATAGGCGAGCACCTGCCGCTCTACGACGAGAAAGACGGCGCCGGCCGCGAACCAGGAGGCGAACCAGACACGGGAATAGTGGCCGCCGGATTTGAAGAAGAAGAGCGCGAGCGCCATGGCCGCGAAGGCGGCGGCCCAGGCTGCCAGGATACGCGGCGTCATGCGCAGCGGCGAGCGGAGCGCGGGAACCTGGTAGGCGTCGGCAAGCTGGAGCAGCACGATGCCAAGCCCCGCGCCGCCGACGAGCACCGCCACGTAGAGGGCCCGCATGCTTACATCGAGATAGAGCGCGTGGATGATGTAGCCGAGCGTAACCAGCGCCACGAACTCGCCGAGGCGCAGGAGGCCCGTGATCATGGCCGGCGAATAGGTATCCTCGCGGAATTGCTGCGCAATCTTGCGGGCAAGCGGATTGAGCTCGACCTCGTTGTCGCCGGCGTCGTCGGGCGTGCTGGTCCGACTTTCGGAGATCTTGCGCCTGAAGGCTTCCGGATCGAAGGAGTCGGATTTGTCGACATGGTTCATGGCATGCACCTAGGGAGCTTTCCCCGGGGATAGCATGAAGGCCCTAAGAAACGTTTACGGGGCGGGGGCGCGGGCGTTCAGGAAGGGTATCGCTTTCCGCCGCTCTGGCCGGCCAGCACCTCGCGGTAGAGTGCGAGAAGGGAACTCGACATGGCCGAGGCGGAGAAGGTGTTCTTGAAGGCCGCCGGTTCCGGCATGACCTTGCGCAGCCAGCCCGGATCGCTGACGGCCTGCGCCATGACGGCGGCAAGCGAGCGGACGTCTCCCGGCTCCGTGAGCGCGATGCTGTCGCGGCCGAGCACCTCGGGAATGCCGCCGACGCGGCTGGCGATGACAGGCTTGCGGGCGGCGAGCGCTTCCAGCACGATATAGGGCATGGCCTCGGCACGGGAGGGCACGACGACATTGTGGGCGAAGGCGAAGGCTTCGCGCGCCCGCATGGACGGCATGAGGGCGATGCGCCGGCCGAGGCCGAGCTGCAGCATCATCTGCTCGTACTTCCCCTTGTCCGGCCCGTCGCCGACCATCAGGGCCGAGAGCGGTCGGCCGACGAGGCGCTCGGCCTCGGCGAAGGCGTCGATGAAGATATCCGGCCCCTTCAGGTCGCGCAGCATGCCGATATAGAGGAAATCGACGGCGTCCTCGCTGGGGTAGACCGTATCGAAATCGCGGTCGTGGATGCCGTTGTAGATGCGTTCGGCGCGCACGCGCGGCTGGCCGACGCGGCTGGCATAGGCCTCCTGCTCATAGTCGCAGACGAAGGTAAGCGCGTCGCCGAGCGGCTGGAGAAGCCGCTCGGCCGTCAGGATCGCCAGTCCCGCGGCCGTGCGGTTGGTGTAGTGCAGGCTGCCGCCATGCGGCGAATAGAGGCGGGCTACGCGATACCTGTTGACCCGCAGGGCTGAGCCGATGAGCCGGGCAATGGCGCCACCCTTGGCGCCGTGCCCGTGCAGGACATCCGGCTGCAAACCTTTTATTTCACGATAACTTTCCCGGAAGGCGCCGAAATCCCGCGGGCTGATGGACCGGCTGATCGGCAGGCGCACGAGACCGAGCGGAAGATAGGGGCGGATTTCATCGAACAGCGAATCCTCGAACGAGCCGCCCGTAAGACTGTCGCAGATGATACCGACGTCATGACCCGCCTTCACATGGAATTCGGCAAGGTCCCGCACATGGCGGAAGATACCGCCGATGGGAGACCGGAAACAATGAATGATGCGCAGAGGCCCATCGTCCGCCATGGTGCTCAGAACAGCCGTTCGCGGACATAGATCGTGTCGCCGGCCAGGATCGGGTCGGAGATGGAGACGCGGCCCGTGACGATCTTGCCGTTGATCTTGCGGGTCACGTCGACGTCGCGCTGGTTGGCGCGCGGCGAGAAGCCGCCGGCGACGGCGATGGCGTTCTGGATCGTCATGCCGGCCACGTAGCTGTACTGCCCGGCCTGGCCGACCTCGCCCATGACATAGATGGAGCGATAGCGGTCGACCTCGATGGAGATGTCGGGATCGCGCAGATAGCCCTGGCGCAGCTTCGCCGCGATGGCGCCTTCGAGCTCCTGGAGCGTCCGGCCGCGCGCCGGCACCGAGCCGATGAGCGGGAAGGCGACATAGCCGGCCTGGTCGACCGTGTAGGTGTTGCTGAGGCCCGGCTGTTCGAAGACCGTGATGCGCAGGCGGTCGCCGCTGTCGAGGCGATAGGGCTGGATCGTCGCCTCGTGGAAGGCCTTGGGGGCGGGGCGGTAGCCGCTGCAGCCGGAAACGGCCGGCGCCACCAGCGCGAGCGCCAGCAACAGGCCCTTGTTGAAGGTTGCGAAGCTCATTCGCGTGTTCCATCCCCAAATCAGAAGTCTGGCCGCTGTTATCGATCCGTTAGGGTTAATAGCTGGTAAAAAGCGGCGGGGCGTACACGGAATATTCGCGGCATGGGGGGCTGGCGCGCGCCGCGCCGGCTCCGGCCCGGTTAACACTTGAGTTACCATGTTTGTTTACCGTGCGCGGAAATCATCGTGTTTGGAGTGGGATATATGTCGGGCCTCAACAAGAGCCAGCAGGATGTCGATATCGACCTTGGCGGCCTGTTCGGCGCGATCTGGCGCAATCGCATGCGCGTGCTGCTGGCAACCGCCGCCTGCGCCGGCGTCGCCTTCGTCGGCGCCAGTCTGATCACGCCCCAGTACAAGGGCGAAGCCCGCCTGCTCATCGAGACGCGCGAGCCTGTCTTCACGACGGGGCAGGAGCGGGCGCCGAGCGGCGATGCGCAGACCGCCTTCGATGAACTGGGCATCGCCAGCCAGGTCCAGCTCCTGCAATCGGTCGACCTCATCAAGCAGGTCGCCCGCAACATGAAGCTCTACGAACTGGACGAGTTCGACACGACGGCAAGGCCTTCGGCGATTTCCGACGTGCTCGTCCTGCTCGGCATCAGGAAGAATCCGCTCGACCTGCCGCCCGAGGAGCGCGTGCTGAAGGAGTTCGCCGAAAGGCTCACCGTCTACCAGGCGGAGCGCTCGCGCGTCATCGGCATCGAATTCGCCTCGAAGGACCCGGCCCTTGCCGCCGCGATCCCGAACGAGATGGCCAAGGTTTACCTGTCGCTCCAGAGCGGAGCACGGCTCGACACCAATTCGGAGGCGACGCGCTGGCTCGAGCCGGAGATCGCCAACCTGCGCGAGAAGGTGCGCGAGGCCGAGCAGAAGGTCGCGGAATACCGCTCGCAATCCGATCTCCTGCCGACAGGGGAGAACGCGACGCTCGCGGTGCGGCAGCTCAACGATATTTCCACGGAACTTGCCCGCGTGCGCGGCGAGCGCGCCAGCGCCGAGGCGCGGGCGGAGAGCGTGCGCGCGGTGCTGAAGAACGGCGGCGCGCCGGACACGCTGACCGATGTCGTTGGCTCTCAGATGATCCAGCGTCTCAAGGAGAGCGAGGCGCAGATCCAGGGCCAGATTTCGGACCTCTCCACCTCCATGCTCGACGGCCACCCGCGGCTGAAGGGGCTGCACTCGCAGCTTGCCGGCATAAGGGGACAGATCAAGGCGGAAACGCAGAAGATCCTGTCCAGCCTCGAGAATGAGGCGAAGACGGCAGCCTTGCGCGAAACGCAGCTCACCCGGCAGCTCAATACGCTGAAGGCGAATGCGGCCCGGGCCGGCGAGGACGAGGTCGGACTAAACGCGCTGGAGCGCGAAGCCGCCGCCCAGCGCCAGCTTCTCGAAACCTATCTCGCGCGCTACCGCGAAGCCACTTCGCGCACCGACAGCAGCTCCAGTCCGGCCGACGCCCGCGTTATCTCCGCCGCGGTCCAACCGACGGAAGCCGCTTTCCCGAAGGTGATGCCGATCACCGTCGTCGGGGGCGTCGCCGGTTTCGCGCTGAGCGCCATCGCGATCCTGCTGGCCGAGCTTTTCAGCGGCCGCGCCCTGAAGCCGGTGGGCGGTGCGGCCACCGCGACGTCCTACCGCGAGGAGGAGGACGGGGAAGTGGAGCTTGTCGCCGCCGCGCCGGAGCCGGTCGCCCGCAAGAAGGCGGAATCCCCCGCCGACTATGTTGCCGCGCCGGATATCGAAGCGCCTGCCCGGTCTCTTCTTTCGGATATCGAGTCGGAAGACGTGGACGAGGATGAAAATGAGGATCTTGCCCCGCTGGCTGAGGACGATATGGTCGAGGAGGAGGAGGGCGACTATTCCATTGCGGCCGTCGCCCGGCACCTGATCGAGAACGACATTCCGGTCGTCGTCTCGGTCTCGCCCTCCGGCGACCGCGGCTCGACCGCGACGGTGATGCTGGCCCGCCGCGTCGCGGAGGAGGGCCGCAAGACGCTCGTCATCGACCTGACGGGTTCCGCCTGCCCGACACGCCTGATGGCGCAGTCTGTGCAGCTTCCCGGCATCACGGACCTGCTCGTCGGCGATGCCGCCTTCGGCGACATCATCCACGGCGACCGCCTGTCCGGCGCGCATGTCATTCCGCGCGGCACGGCCAACATCAAGCGCGCCATGCGCGGTATCGATCGTCTGGCGATCGTCGTCGATTCGCTTTCCGATGCCTATGACACGGTGATCGTCGAGTGCGGCCCGGCGGAAGTGGAAGGCGTGCGCCGCCTGACGCGCGGGCAGGAGACGGATATCGTCCTGTCCATTCCCGGTGCCGACGAGGACGACATCGTCGACCTGATCGGCGCTTTCGGCGAGGCGGGTTACAACGAGATCGTGCTGATGACGGGCGAGGGGAACGAGCCGCCCCGCCATCCCGGACGCCGGGCGGCCTAGTCCGCGTCGTCGCCCACATCCGTGCGGCCGAAGCGCAGGCGTTGCAGCAGCGCGTAGAGGCGCGGGTTTCTCTTGATGAAACGCTTGGCGGCGGCTTTCGCCCGGTGCGCGCCGGCCGCGATCCGGCCGGTCGTCGTGACCGGCCACAGGAGATCGTGCTGCGTCGTCTCGATCCTGCACCACGACCGCTTGTAGGGCTGGTCGCCGATGCCGAAATCGAAGAGGCGCGCGCCTTCCGCGCACAGCATCTCGATCGCAAGATGAAAGAGGAAATCGCCCGGGCTGGCATCGGCCGCGACGCCGTCGTCGATGGAGCCGAACTGGCAGATCACGTGATCGCCCTTGCGCGAAAGGCCGGTGACGGCGGCGATATGTCCGGCCTGCGCGCCGGAAAGTCTGAGGGCATGCAGGCGGAGCGGATAGTCGGCACCGGAGGCCGGGGTGACGGCGAGCCTGCGGAAGAAGGCGCGCGTCTCCTCGCCGCGAAACACGTCCGGCAGACCCATCGCCTTGAACCGTGCTGCTTTCTGGCTGAAGAAGACGTCGAGCAATGCGAGCGCTTCCTCCGGGGAGGTCGCCACGACATGCTCATAGCCGCCGGCCTCCGTGAGCCGCCGTTCGGAATTGCGCGCCCTCTTGCGTCGCCGCTTGGCGTTGAGCTGCGCCAGCGTCTTCTCGAAATCCTCGAAGAGCGCAAGCTGGAAGGCGGCGTTCTGGTTCAGCACGGCGGGCAGGTCCGCGAACGGGTTCCGCTCGCCGCGCCAGTCGAGCGGCATCTTTTCCAGCAGAAGAAGATCGAAGGACCGGGCAAGGTCTCCGCGCGACCGTTCCAGCGCCTCGCGTAGCTGCGTCCCGCTTCCCGCAGTGCGGAATTCATCGGTATGGAGGCCGGTATTGATGTTGCTGAAGTCCGTCGCAAGCAGGCGGGCGACGCGCAGCGGGCCGCGGCGCACGATCTCCAGCGGCAGGATGAACCGGCTGCGTCCTTCGCTGACGCCTTCGATGATCATGAGGTCGCAGGCATGGGCTTGCGTCCATGCCCGGCACCAGTCGTAGCTCTGGTGAAGCGAGATGGAGGCGCCGGCCTCCATGGCGCGCCAGCGCTCTGCAAGCGGCTCCATCTGCGTGTGAAGGCGCAGGGTTAGCGATGCGGTCGGCACATGCGGGCAGTCGCCGGCTTCCCGCGAAGCGGGATCGGCAAGCGCGCACTCGGACGCCTCGATCTGCAACTGCATCAATCCCGACCCTTGCCCGGCCAGCGGCCGTGTCATCGCGGCACGACGATAGAGGCCGGGCCTGCAGAATGGTTTAAAGGCAGGCAATGGCCGGCCTGCGGCCCGGTGAATTCGGCCGGTTCGGTTAGCGGTTTCCTAACGCCGCTATTGGCCGCTCGGCTTGCCGGGCTTTTCCATCCACTTGATGATCAGCATCGCCGGCAGGATCCAGAGCAGGCCGGTCGCCGCGAAATAGAGGAGATGGATATACCAGGGCGAGGCCCCGAGCGTGGCGGAGGCGACGGTGGTCGCGACCAGCGCGTAGACGAGCACGAGGATGATGATCAGTACCGTACCGATCAGTTTTCTGAGGCGAGGGGGCATTGTCGGTCTTTCGGTCAATACGGGCGGTAAATACGGGTGATAAGCATGAGAGGGCAGGGCCGCGACGGCATGCCGCAAAGGTTCGGACCTTGTTTTGCACGGGCCGCTCGGGCAAATCAACGCTGGAGCAATCCGGGCAAGCCCTCTGCGAGCGGTTTTCCGCCAGGATTCCATGCAAAGGATTTGACCGGAACGGCGGCGTGCCCGCCGCTCCGGTGACAGGAGCCGCCAGAATGAGCGCCATGACCGCGACCGCTTACCGCAGGGACCACGACACGGACAGGATCGACCGCAACCGCCGGCAGGTGCGCCGCTGGCTGGGCTTCGTGCTGTTCACGCTGTTCGTGCTGGTGCTGGTCGGCGGCGCGACGCGGCTGACCGATTCCGGCCTCTCCATTACCCAGTGGAAGCCGATCCACGGCGCCATCCCGCCGCTCACCGCCGCGGAATGGCAGGAGGAATTCGATCTCTACAAGCGCATTCCGCAATACGAGCAGATCAACAAGGGCATGACCGTCGACGAGTTCAAGACGATCTTCTGGTGGGAATGGGCGCATCGCCTGATCGCCCGCTCCATCGGCTTCGTCTTCGCCGTGCCGCTTGCCTTCTTCTGGCTGACGGGCCGGATCGAGAGGAAGCTGCGCTGGCCGCTCGTCGGGCTGCTGGCACTCGGCGGCTTCCAGGGCTTCATCGGCTGGTGGATGGTCTCCTCAGGGCTTGCCGAGCGGGTTTCGGTCAGCCAGTACAGGCTTGCCACCCATCTCACCATCGCCTGTCTGATCTTCGCCCTGACGGCCTGGCTGATGCGGGCGCTGTCGCCGCACAGCGACGATGCCCCGCCGACGGACGGTTCGCGCCGCATGGCCGGCATCATCGCCTGCATGGCGATCTTCCAGATCTATCTCGGCGCGCTCGTCGCCGGCCTCGATGCGGGCCTCAGCTACAATACCTGGCCGCTGATGGACGGCGCCGTCGTGCCGGGTGGCCTCTTCCTCCAGCAGCCTTGGTGGATCAATCTCTTCGAGAATCCGAAGACCGTGCAGTTCGTCCACCGCGTCGGCGCCTATGTGCTCTTCACGCTCGCGCTCACCCACATGATCGCCTCGCTGCGCGCGGCTCCCCGAACGACGCATGCCCGCCGCTCCCTCGTGCTCTTCGCGCTCGTCTGTCTCCAGGCGACCATCGGCATCCTGACGCTGGTCTGGCAGGTCCCGCTCACCTGGGCACTTGCCCACCAGGGCGGTGCGCTGGTCGTGCTCGGCTTCGCCGTCGCCCATTGGCGCGGGTTCTACGGCGAGTATCCGCGGGAGATCGCGGACGACTGATCCGTCAAGCCTGCTTGAGGACGCTGCGGACGGCGGCGACAACGGCAAGCTCGTTGTCGCGCTCCTCCACGCTGCCGTCCTCTTCGTGCCATGCGGCGGACAGGCAGCCATAGGCGAAGGCGTAGCGAAGGATCGTGCGGATGTCGCGGCCGAGCATCTCGGCGAAAATGCCGGCCATCGCGGCGATCCGCTCCTCGTTTCGGGTAAGGTCGAAACGGTCGAGCGGATTGGAGAACATGTTGGCGACGTCGAGCGCCGCATCGCCGATCAGTCCCGCCGGATCGATGATCAGCCAGCCGCGTGGGCCGTGGACGATGTTTTCGTGGTGCAGGTCGCCATGCAGCGGCTTGATATCCCGCTGGTCGGCGATCAGCGCGTCGGCGACAGCCGCTGCTTCCACATAGGGACTTACACGGCTTTCCCTGCGGTCCTGCTCGGCTTTGCTGAACAGGCTTGCAAAATAGCGCGGTAGCGGCAGCAGGCTCGCGGGTGGCGGCGTCTGTGAAGGATGGTGATATGCCTGCAGGACCTCGGCGGCGATGCGGGTCGCGTCATCGTCGCCTTGGGTTTCCAGGTGATCGCGCAGCGTCGTCTTGCCGGCGTGCTCCATCAGCAGCATGTCGTCCGAGCGGGCAAGCAGCCTTACGCAGCCGAAGCCGTTTCTCCAGGCCAGAAAATCCGCGCCACGCAGGCTGTCTTCCAGGACTTTTGGCTTCAGGTGCTTGACGACCGCGCTCGTGCCGTCTGAAAGCGCCACTTCATAGATGCTTCCGGCGGCGGTATCGGCAAGCGGCCGGGCGCTTTCGATCCGCCATTCAACGGGGAAGGACGGTAATCCGGCCTTCATCCCTTCAGCATCAGGTCCATGTTCTGAACCGCCGCGCCGGACGCGCCCTTGCCGAGATTGTCGAGCAGGGCGACGAGGTTGACATGCGGCGCGCCGGCGGTGCCGAAGACATAGAGCTTCATGCGGTCCGTATCGGCCAGTTCCACGGCGTTGACGCGGGCGAGGTTCGCGCTTTCCTTGAGATCGACGACCTCGACGATATCCTGTCCGGCATAGTGCTCGGCCAGCGCCTCATGGATCGCACCGAGAGAGGCGTGATCGTTGAGATCGGCGAGATAGAGCGGCACCTGCACGATCATGCCCTGCGCGAACTTGCCGACGGAGGGCGAGAAGAGGGGCGCGCGCGCCAGCAGGCCGTGAACCTGCATTTCCGGCACGTGTTTGTGCTTGAGCGGCAGGCCGTAGAGGAAGTGCGGCGCGTCGATATGCTCGGGATGGTCGGCATTCTCCATCTGAGCGATCATCTGCTTGCCGCCACCGGTATAGCCCGAGACGGCATTGACCGTGACTGGATAGTCCTCCGGCAGGATACCGGCGAGGCGCAGCGGCCGCAGGAGGCCGATGGCTCCCGTCGGATAGCAGCCGGGATTGGCGACGTAGCGGGCACTCGCGATCTTCTTCGGCTGCTCGCGGTCCATCTCGGCAAAGCCATAGGCCCAGTCCGGATCGACGCGGTGCGCGGTCGAGGTGTCGATGATCCGCACCTGGTTGTTGCCGGAAACCATGGCGACGGCTTCCTTCGCGGCATCATCCGGCAGGCAGAGGATCGCGACGTCGGCACTGTTCAGCAGGTCTTCGCGCATCTGCGCATTGCGGCGCTCGGCTTCGGGAATGGAGAGCAGCTCGACATCGCTGCGGCCGGCCATGCGCGTGCGGATCTGCAGGCCCGTCGTGCCGTGTTCGCCATCGATGAAGATCTTCGGTTTCATCTGCTGTCCATTTCCGTCGAGGTGGTGTCGTGTGGGCGGCCTGCACGCGCATCCAGGCGCACTGCAAAAGCTTCCTCCCACGCTATAGCCCCGGCCCCGGCCGCTTTCAATGCCGCCGCCGCATTTACCAGTTTCATGAAAGTTATGTGACGGCCCATGCCATCGGTGGTATTTCCGGCAAAGGTTCCATCCCGCCGATGCAGACAGGGAAGTATCGTAATGAAAGTCATCCGCCGCTTCGCCGGTATTCTAGTTCACCCTGCGGCGGTATTTGTACTGGCAATCGCATTCGCAGGCATGCTTCGCTATCTCGACAAGCGCGGAGCCTATCTGCCATACACGGCGGCCGTGACGCTGACGCTTGCGGCAATGGCTTATATTGCTTCCCGGCGACCGATTTTCTCGCTCTATACTGCTGGCGCCGTGACCTTGCTGATCGGGATCGCCTCCAAGGTGAAATTCGACCTCAAGGGCTTTGCGCTTCACTACTACGATCTCGTCTTTACCGGCGGAGACACGAGCGCTCTCGACTTCCTCGTCCGGAATTATGGCTATATCCTCTATATCGGGCTGGCGCTGATCGGCGTGGCGGCGGTGCTTCTTGCCGTCGTCTTCCTTGGCGACAGGCCGCGCGCGCCCCGCTTCCTGTGGCGAGTGGGCCTGGTGCCGGCCTGTGTGGGGCTGGCAATTTTGCTCTTCCCGAAGGCGACGCCTGAAAATCAGGGCTTCATGCCGTTTATCGATGGATACAATGCGTCTGCATTCTATTTCTCGTTCGCGGACTTCGATCCGATGGGCAGGAAAGTGAAGCTGGCGGACCATCTCAAGGGGGATATCGGCGAAAGCCTGTCGGGTGCCGCAGACTGTGGCGTTGGGCAAAAGCCGGACGTCATGCTCGTACTCAGCGAAAGCCAGGCGGATCCGGCGATCTTCCCGGAACTTGGCTTGCCGGAGGATTTCCGCGCCCTCTTCGCCTCCGACGATGGCAAGGTACGCCCGCTCTCGGTCGAAATTTTCGGAGGCGGCACCTGGGCTACAAACTTTTCGGTGCTGACCGGCCTTTCTCCGACCGATTTCAGTTGGCAGTCGCACTATGTGACGGAACTGATGGAGAACCGTATACGCGGCGCCCTGCCGGAAATGCTCGCGGCCTGCGGCTACCGCACAGTCACGATCATGCCGATGTTCCAGCAGTTCGTGAACGAAGGGGATTTTCTCCGTTCTATCGGGGTTCAGGAGGTTTACGATGCCGCGGCGCTTGGGCTTGCCGGCGTGGGGAACCTCACGGAGGACAGCACCTATTACGACTTTGCCGAAAAACTCATCGCCAAGCATCGGGCGACGGACCGAAGGCCGCTTTTCCTGGCGATCCAGACCATGTTCGCGCACGGGCCTTACGATGCCGCGCCGGATACGCGGGATGCCGGCCTCAAGGCGTTCTCGGATGATCCGCAGGTCGACAACTACCTCCGCCGCGTTCATGCTGCACGCGTCCAGCTTCATCGCTTCCTCGCCGAACGTCAGGCGGAGCCGGGACCACGCGGGACGGTGCTGCTTGAATATGGCGACCATCAGCCGATTGCGACCAAGCCCTTGCTGGAACAGCGCGGCGACCTTCGCCTCGCCGACCTGACGTCGCCGGCCTATCGCACCTTCCTGTCGATCCATGCGTTCGAAACGCCCGTGAACAAGCATCTTTTCGACAAGCCGATGGCGACCGGCTTCCTGGCCGCGACCCTGGTCGAGGCTGCCGGTCTACCGAGTTCGCCCTTGATGCGCAGCCTGGCGGAGCTTCGAAGGGCCTGCGGCGGCAAGTATCACGATTGTCCGCAGCGAGAGCTTGTCGACGCGAATCTCACGATGCGCGCCAATGGCGGCCTGCTCAAGCTCGACTGATGCTGCGGGGGCCTTGCCGTCAGCGGCGCTCCGCCAGCTTTTCGGCGTGCAGGCCCAGCATGTACATGGCGATGTTGGAGCCGGCGATGGCGGTGATGTCCGCATGGTCGTAGGCGGGGGCCACCTCGACCACGTCGGAGCCGACGATGCTGAGGGCACCGAGCTTGCGCAGGACCGAGAGGATGCGCGCGCTGGATGGGCCGCCGGCAACCGGCGTGCCGGTTCCGGGGGCGAAGGCCGGGTCGAGGCAGTCGATATCGAAGGTGAGGTAGGTCGCCCGGTCGCCGACATGGCGGATGATCGTGTCGGCGATCTCGGCTGCGCTCATTTCCTCTACGTCGTAGCCATAAAGAATGCGGATGCCGCAATCTTCCGGCGCATGGGTGCGGATGCCGATCTGGATCGAGCTTTCGGCGTCGATCAGCCCCTCGCGCACGGCGGTGCCGACGAAGGAACCGTGGTCGATGCGGCCCTTCTCATCCGCCCAGGTATCCTGGTGGGCGTCGAACTGCACGAGGGAGAGGGGGCCGTATTTTTCGGCATGGGCGCGTAGCAGCGGCAGGGTGATGAAATGGTCGCCGCCCAGCGTCAGCATGTAGGCGCCGGATTTCAGGATCTTCTTCGCCTCGCGCTCGATGGTGCCGGGCGTCTTCTGGTGGTTGCCGTAGTCGAGCAGGCAGTCGCCATAGTCGATGACGGCCATGTCCTCGAAAAGATCGCGCTCGAAGGGATATTGCGGATCGTTGTCCATGATCGCCGAGGCGCGGCGGATGGCCTGCGGTCCGAAGCGCGTGCCGGGGCGGTTGGAGGTCGCGGCATCGAAGGGAATGCCCCAGACGACCGCGTCGACATCCTTCAGGACCTTGGTGTAGCGGCGGCGCATGAAGGAGAGGATGCCGGCATGAGTCGGATCCGAGGCCGCGCTCTTCAGCGTCTTGGCGGTGATGGCGTGATCGATCGTCTTGTTGGCCATGAAAGTCCCTCCGAAGTGTGGCGGGACGTTCGCCAATCGCGATGCTTAAGGCAAGAGGTTTGTTGATCCCAAAAAGAAAAGGCCGGGGCGAACCCCGGCCTTTCCTGAAGAACAAGTCTTCCGAGCGATTAGCGCTTGGAGAACTGGAACGAACGGCGGGCCTTGGCCTTGCCGTACTTCTTGCGTTCGACGACGCGCGAGTCGCGGGTCAGGAAGCCGCCCTTCTTCAGAACCGTGCGCAGGCCCGGTTCGAAGTAGGTGAGCGCCTTCGAGATGCCGTGACGAACGGCACCGGCCTGGCCGGAAAGGCCGCCGCCGGCAACGGTCGCGTCGATGTCGAACTGGCCGTCACGGGCAGCTGCGACGATCGGCTGCTGCAGAATCATCTGCAGGACCGGGCGTGCGAAGTAAGCTTCGAACGACTTGCCGTTGACGGTGATCTTGCCGGAGCCCGGCTTGACCCACACGCGGGCGACGGCGTCCTTGCGCTTGCCGGTTGCGTAGGAACGGCCCTGGGCGTCAACCTTCTTGACGTGAACCGGGGCGGAAGCGGCCGGAACTGCAGCGGCGACGCCGAGGTCCTTGAGCGAGGAGAGGTCGGCCATTATCAGGCGCTCCTTGTGTTCTTGCTGTTCAGCGCGGCGACGTCGAGAGCGACGGGCTGCTGTGCTTCATGCGGATGGTTGGAGCCGGCGTATACGCGCAGGTTCTTCATCTGGCGACGGCCGAGCGGGCCGCGCGGAACCATGCGTTCGACAGCCTTCTCGAGGACGCGCTCCGGGAAGCGGCCTTCGATGATCTGGCGAGCCGTGCGCTCCTTGATGCCGCCCGGGTAACCGGTGTGCCAATAGTACTTCTTGTCGGAGTACTTCTTGCCGGTGAAGACGACCTTGTCGGCGTTGATGACGATGACGTTGTCGCCGTCGTCGACGTGGGGCGTGAAGGTTGCCTTGTGCTTGCCGCGCAGGCGGTTAGCGATGAGGGTAGCGAGGCGACCGACAACGAGGCCTTCGGCGTCGATGAGGATCCACTTCTTCTCTACCTCGGCGGGCTTCTGTACGAAGGTTGCCATAGGAGTAGCTCTTTCTTTAGGGTCCCGAGGCTTTGAGGGCGACGGGCGTTTCTTGTTGCTTGGTTTGGCCCCTTGCGGATGCCAAAAATCGAACGCGGCCCGTGGGGACAGCGATCTGGGGCGGCTTATAAGCGAGAGCCGAATTGGCGTCAAGGCGCCGGTTTAGGAGGCGCCTAAAGATACGTCAATGAAAACAGTATCTTAGTGTTGTGGTATTTACATACCCCAATCTATCTCGGCGGAATCGAATAGGTCGCTGTCGCATGCGCCACCAGATCGTCGCCGTTTTCATCGAAAATAGAGGCTTCGACAACCGCCAGCCGCTTGCCGAGCTTCAGCAGGCGGCAGGTGCAGGAGAGGGGGCCGGGCTCCGGCTTGCGCAGGAAGTTGATGTTGAGATTGGTGGTGACGGCGAGCGCCACGGGGCCGATATGGGCGAGGACAGCGCACCAGGCCCCGACATCGGCGAGCGCGAACAGGGTGGGACCGGAAATCGTGCCGCCCGGGCGCAGGTGCCGCTCGTTGGGCATTAGGCGCATGGTGACCGTGTCGGGGCCGACCTCCATCACCTCGAAGACCTTGCCGTCTGTGTGAAGCTGCGGAAAGTCCGCTTCGAGGAAGCGGTTCAGCGCTTCCGGATTCATGATGGGCGTCAGTTGCATGGCCTTCGTCTCCTGTCGTCTGCTTTACAGACCGATTTGCCGGCCGCGACAAGCCCTCCATAAGTTCAGACGATGTGCTTGAAACCCGCCCTTTCGGCGCGTAGACCGCTCACGGACAACGATAAGGAGACGGCGATGGCTGATGTGGTGTCGTTCAGGAAAGAGGAACATGCAGGACCGGTCCGCATCGAGCGCGCCGAACCCATCCTGCGGATCACGCTCAACAATCCGCCGGCCAATGCGCTCTCCATCGCGGTCCTGGAAGCCCTCGGCGCTGCGCTGGATGCCGTGGCGGCCGACGATGCCGTCCGTGTCGTCGTGATCGCCTCGACGGGGAATGTCTTTTCCGCCGGCCACGACCTCAAGGAAATGACCGCGCACCGCGCGGATGCCGATGGCGGCCGCGCCTTCTTCGAAAAGACCATGCGCATGGCGGCGGATATCATGCTGAAGATCGCCGCGCTGCCGCAGCCGGTGGTCGCCGAAATCGACGGGCTCGCCACGGCCGCCGGCTGCCAGCTCGTCGCCAGTTGCGACCTCGCCATCTGCACCGACACCTCCACCTTCTGCACGCCGGGCGTCAATATCGGCCTGTTCTGCTCGACGCCAATGGTCGCCGTCACCCGCGCCGCGCATCCCAAACAGGCGATGGAAATGCTGCTGAC
>Ga0209793_1000318_pt1 | contig 64741 bp, 61 predicted proteins | sample EBPBio122009_DNA_FD_185863 | JGI IMG/M metagenome (GOLD analysis project Ga0209793, IMG submission 185863) | Wastewater treatment Type I Accumulibacter community from EBPR Bioreactor in Madison, WI, USA - Reactor 1_2/2/2009_ DNA (SPAdes) (version 2) | ecosystem: Engineered > Bioreactor > EBPR >... | reverse complement strand
CTGAACCAGCTCAGACCTCTTGTGACCCGCCACCCTTGCCCCTTCCGCCGCGACGAGGTGAATTTGTCCGGGATCGTCAGATATGCGGAAAACCATAGAAGATGCGACTTGACGAGATCCAGGGTGGCTTCACTAACATCCGTTCGGTTTCGCAAAGCGTAGGCAGCGCAAAAGAACCCCTCGCGATAGCCCGTGCTTTCCACGCGATCAGGTCGCACGAACCTTACATAACTCACGCCCGAACCGTCCCCACAGATGGCTTTCCGCAACACTGACAGACAAGCCGATCTCGCGCAAATGTCCAACTCCCTTTCACTTGGCTCCAAATATCCCACGGGGAGCCCGACGGTTTCGCCACAGGTTCGAGGCATCGGCAGGCTGGGGGGTGTGAAACCCCCGGTCGCCAGCCAGAGGCGAAAGCCTTGCGGCCCCACGCCAACCCCGGCCAGAAGTGCCCCCCTCCCCCCTCCGTGGGGGAGGGGGGCACCCGTTACCAAAAGGTGAACGACCACGCCCAACCCATTGATTCCAAACGACCCGAAAACCTGCCCACGCGCGGGCACTACCCCTCGCGCACCGCCACGTTCTGGTCGATCAGATACCTCTGCGACAGCGGAATCGCCGCGGCGCCCAGCGCCCGGGCATCGGCCCCCACCGTCCCCTCCCGGATCACCGGCGGGTCGATTCCGGCCAGGTCGAGGCCTAGCAAGGCCAGCTCGGTCCGCCGCACCAGTTCGGCCCGGACCGTGACCGGCATCCAGCCGTCTATCAGCACCGCCTGCACCTCCAGAAGCGCCGCAGCCGCCAGCGTGGCATGGGCCAGCGCCCCCGCCGCCTGGTCGAGCCAGGGGTCCAGCACCGCCTTTGATACCTCCCAGCGGCCGTGCTGGCTCCAGAGGTGGTCGGACGGCTCGCCCGCCGCCTCCATCGCCGCGGCCAGCACCGACATCGAGGCCAGATCGATCAGCCGCCGCGTCCCTCCCCCCGGCGCGGGCACCTGGATCGACCCCACCGCCGCGGCGTTCCCGGTCCGGCCCAGGAACAGCTGGCCGTTCATCACCAGCCCGCCCCCGATGAAGGTCCCGAAGTAGAAATACAGGAAGTCCTTCGGCCGCTCCCCCGTTCCGAAGATCAGCTCCGCCCCGCAGGCCGAGGTCGCGTCGTTCTGGACATAGACCGGCAGGCCCAGCACGGCCCCCAGTTCCGCCCCGATGTCGCGGGCCCGCCAGGCGTCCATCTCCTGTTGAGGGATGCCCAGGACCGAGACCCAGTTCCACAGCTGGAACGGCATCGCCACGCCCATGCCCATGATCCGCTCGCGCAGGGCAGGCGACAGCTCCCCCGCTAGGGCCGGGGCAGCCTCGCGCACGAAGCCGACCACCGTATCGGGGGTGGGGTAGCGGTAGACCCGGCGGCGGGCGGCGCGCATCCGGCCGCGGAAATCGGTCAGCACCAGATCGGCCGAGCGGCGGCCGACCTTGAGCCCGAGGAAGAACGCCCCCTCCGCCGCCAGCGACATCGGGATCGAGGGCTGGCCCACCCGCCCCCGCACCGGCTCGCCGCGTTCCAGCAGCCCGTCCTGCTCCAGCCCCCGCATGATCACGCTGACGGTCTGCGCCGAAAGCCCGGTCATCCGCGCGATGTCGGACTTGGCCAGCGCCTCGTGGCGGCGGACGAGGGAAAGGACCAGCCGCTCGTTGTGATCGCGCATCCCCGACTGGTTGGTGCCCCGCAGGGGCTCGGTCTGGCTGCGGTCGGGCGGCGAGGCGTCCTGCATGTCCGTCCCGTTCCCCTTCAGGCGTCCCGACCTCGTTCCACCGCGCCGATCACCCCCTTGCGGAGGATCACATTGGCGAAAAGCGCGGTCTCGCTGGTGGCGACGATGGCATGCGCCCCCCGGATGCGCGGATAAAGGGCTTCGCCCGACAAGGCAACGACCTGCAGCCCCGCGGCCATCCGGGCGAAGAGGGCGTCGATCTGGCGATGGATCTCGCCCTTCTGCGCCGGATCGTTGTTCAGGCTGGCCCGGAACAGCGCCGCGGGAACCGCGAGGTCCAGAGGCATCACCGTCAGCACCGCCTCGACCACCGCCAGCAGACCATGCCCGTCGGCCCGGACCAGACGCCGCGCATGGTCGGCCGCCGGATAGTTGCCGTCGACGATGGCGATCTCGTCGCCATGGCCCATCCCGCGCAGGATCGCCAGAAAGTCGGGGCCCAGAAGGGGCGGAATACCGATGAGCATGTTTCCCTCCCTCCGGGTCCTGCAGGACTGCCTTCGCAGACTGAAGGCGGCAGCTCGACCTGTCAATAATAAATCACAATGATTTAATTATCTTGACGCAGAGCCGGGAATCAGCTTTTCTTCCTCATGGCGCAGTGTCCCGCCGGGACGCCGCGCGCAGATTGAACCGGGGGCAAAACCGCCCCATCTTGGGAGGAAGACCTATGAAAGTCATCACCAAAGCCCTTCTGGGCGCTGGCGCGCTGGCGCTGTCGGCGGGCATCGCCTCGGCACAGGACGGCGTGTCGGCCTGCCTGATCACCAAGACCGACACCAACCCCTTCTTCGTCAAGATGAAGGAAGGCGCCGAGGCCAAGGCTGCCGAACTGGGCGTGACGCTGAAATCCTATGCCGGCAAGATCGACGGCGACCATGAAAGCCAGGTCGCGGCGATCGAGGCCTGCGTGGCCGACGGCGCCAAGGGCATCCTGATCACCGCCTCGGACACCAAGGCCATCGTCGATTCGGTCAAGGCCGCGCGCGACGCGGGCGTTCTGGTCATCGCGCTGGACACCCCCCTCGATCCCATCGACGCGGCGGATGCGACCTTCGCGACCGACAACTTCCAGGCCGGCCTGCTGATCGGGCAATGGGCCAAGGCGACGCTGGGCGATGCCGCGGCCGATGCCAAGATCGCGCTGCTCGACCTTTCCATCGCGCAGCCTTCGGTCGACGTGCTGCGTGACCAGGGCTTCCTGACCGGCTTCGGCATCGACACCAAGGACATCGCCAAATGGGGCGACGAGGATGACGCGCGCATCGTCGGCAACGAAGTCACCGCCGGGAACGAAGAGGGCGGCCTGAAGGCGATGGAAGCGCTTCTGGCCAAGAACGCCGATATCAACGTGGTATACACCATCAACGAACCCTCGGCTGCGGGCGCCTTCGAGGCGCTGAAGGCGGCGGGCAAGGAAGGCGTGCTGATCGTCTCGGTCGACGGCGGCTGCCCGGGTGTGGCTGACGTGAAGGACGGCGTGATCGGCGCGACCTCGCAGCAATATCCGCTGCAGATGGCGGCGCTGGGGGTCGAGGCGATCGCCAAGTTCGCGGCCGACGGCACCAAGCCCGCGCCGACCGAAGGCAAGGACTTCTTCGACACCGGCGTCGCCCTTGTCACCGACAAGCCGGTCGAGGGGGTGGAGTCGATCGACACCGCCAAGGGCGCCGAGCTTTGCTGGGGCTGACTTCAGTTCACTGTTGATCGGTCGGGGCTCTGCGGCCAAGACTGACACCAAGGGCGGCCTTCGCGCCGCCCTTGGCACAACCGGGCCCTGCCTCGGGGCCCCTGGGAGGGGAAGCCATGTCCAACGACGCAAAGTCGGTCTCCGGCGCCTATGAGGCCGGCCTGGCCGGCGCCGCCGAAACGGTGGCCGAGTTCCACGAGCCGGAAAGCCCGCTGAAGAAGCTGCAGCATTGGCTGCACCAGACGCCCTCGGCCGTGCCGATGATCGTTCTGGTGGTTGCGCTGGTGGTCTTCGGGCTTCTGGCCGGCAACTTCTTCAAGGCGGCGACACTGTCGACCATCCTGCAGCAGATCGCCATCGTCGGCATCCTGGGCTGCGCGCAGACCATCGTCGTGCTGACGGCGGGCATCGACCTGTCGGTCGGCGCCATCGCCGTCTTCTCCTCGGTCCTCATGGGGCAGATGACCTTCCGCTACGGCATCCCGGCGGAGCTTTCCATCGTCATCGGCCTGGTGCTCGGCACCGCGATGGGCGCGCTGAACGGGTTCCTGATCGCCCGGCTGCGATTGCCGCCCTTCATCGTGACGCTCGGGACCTGGCAGATCCTCCTCGCCTCGAACTTCATCTATTCCGCGAACGAGACCATCCGGTCCGCCGACATCGCCGAACGGGCGCCCGCGCTCCAGTTCTGGGGCTATGCGATCCAGCCGGGCGGCGTGAAGGTGCTCTACGCCGTCTTCCTGATGATCGCGCTGGTCGCCATCATGGCCTATGTCCTGCGCCACACCGCCTGGGGACGCCATGTCTATGCGACCGGCGACGACCCGGTGGCGGCAGAGCTGGCGGGGGTGCCGACGAAGAAGGTGCTGATCCAGGTCTATGCGCTGGCAGGCCTCTTCTGCGCCATCGCGGGCTGGGTGATGATCGGGCGCTTCGGCTCGGTCTCGCCCACGGCCTCCACCGGCCAGCTGGGCAACATCCAGTCGATCACCGCCGTGGTGATCGGGGGGATCTCGCTCTTCGGCGGGCGGGGCAGCATCGTCGGCATGTTCTTCGGCGCCCTCATCGTCGGCGTCTTCGAGATGGGCCTGCGCCTTGTCGGCACCGACCCGCAATGGACCTTCTTCCTCATCGGCGTGCTGATCATCTTCGCCGTCGCCGTGGACCAGTGGATCAGAAAGGTGGCAGGCTGATGGAACCCATCCTCAAGGCGAAAGGCCTGACCAAACGCTACGGCAAGGTCACGGCGCTGAACGACTGCGACTTCGAGCTGTATCCCGGCGAGATCCTCGCCGTGATCGGCGACAATGGCGCGGGCAAATCGACGCTGATCAAGGCGATCTCGGGCGCGGTGGTGCCCGACGAGGGGCAGATCTGGCTCGACGGGCAGGAGGTCAATTTCAGGACCCCGATCGAGGCGCGCGGGGCGGGAATCGAGACGGTCTACCAGACGCTGGCCATGTCGCCCGCACTCTCCATCGCCGACAACATGTTCATGGGGCGCGAGCTGCGCGCGCCGGGGATCATGGGCTCGCTTTTCCGCAAGCTCGACCGCCCGAAGATGGAGAAGTTCGCGCGGGACAAGCTGAATGAGCTGGGCCTGATGACGATCCAGAACATCAACCAGGCGGTGGAAACCCTGTCCGGCGGCCAGCGCCAGGGGGTGGCGGTGGCCCGCGCAGCGGCCTTCGGGTCGAAGGTGGTGATCCTGGACGAGCCCACGGCAGCGCTTGGCGTCAAGGAAAGCCGCCGGGTGCTGGAACTGATCCGCGACGTCCGCTCTCGCGGCATCCCGATCATCCTGATCAGCCACAACATGCCGCATGTGTTCGAGGTAGCGGACCGCATCCACATCCACCGCCTCGGCCGCAGGCTCTGCGTGATCAAGCCCTCGGACTATTCGATGTCCGACGCCGTGGCCTTCATGACCGGGGCGAAACTGCCGGAAGGCGTGACCGAGGCGGCCTGATCAGCGGCAACCGGATCGCCCGGCTGCCGCTTGCCAAGCTTTCCGGTCGCCTGCGCGGGCTTCGCACCCGCTTGTCTCCGCGGCTCCAGGCACCGGCCTGGGGCTGCCCCTCCAGCGCCGCGCCCGGCGGCAAGGTCGGCTGCCTCCGGCGGGAGTATTTCGAAAAGAGCAACTGCAAGACCAGGTGCGCGCCCGCCCGACGCGACTTCACGTCTGGGCTTGGTGTCCCCCGCCGGGCGGGACGCGACTTGCTCCTTGCGGTCATCGGGACTCCTCCCTGCACCGCGAGGAGAAGGATGCGAGGGCAAGGGTTAACAAATCGCAAACCGGCTTGCTCCTTGCGAAATACTCCCGCCGGAGGCAGCCGACCTGTCCCCACGACCGGCGTCGCAAGACCGTCCCGCGACAGCCCGGACGCGGGGGCTCGATGCCCCCGAGGCCGGTCCCCGCCCAAGATAGCCATTGCTCCCGACGGCCCTTCCGGTTTGAAATAGCGCGGAAAACCGCCAGATCGGCCTGAGCCCGCTGCAACGCCCCCTGCACCCCAAGGCCCGCGTCCGGCCGCGCATCCAGACCGCACGCCCCGACGAGGAAGCCGCATGTCCCTTGCCCTGATCGCGGCCCTGCCCTTCCTCGGCGCCATCCTTTCGCCCCTGGCCCTGCGCTTCGGTCGCGATGCCGCCGCCCTCGCCGCCGGGGCGGCAACATTGACCGCCTTCCTGATCCTCGCCGCCCAGGCCCCCGCCGTCCTCGCGGGCCGGATCGTCCAGACCCGGATCGACTGGCTTCCCGCGCTCGGTCTGAACGCCAATTTCATGCTCGACGGCCTGGGCCTTCTCTTCGCCGGGCTGATCCTCGGCATCGGCCTCCTGATCATCCTCTACGCCCGCTTCTCCCTTGCCGAGACCGATCCGATGGGCCGGTTCATGAGCTGCCTTCTCCTCTTCCAGGGCGCGATGCTGGGGATCGTGCTCTCGGACAACATCCTTCTGCTGCTGGTCTTCTGGGAGCTGACCTCGCTCTCCTCCTTCCTCCTCATCGGCTACTGGAGCGACCGGCCCGACAGCCGCCAGGGCGCGCGGATGGCGCTGGCCGTGACCGGGGGCGGCGGGCTCGCGCTGATCGGGGGGATACTGATCCTCGGGCAGATCGCCGGAAGCTACGACCTGAGCGTGATCCTGACAGAGCGCGCGGCGATCCAGGCCTCGCCGCTCTATCTGCCCGCCCTGATCCTGATCCTCCTCGGCGCCTTCACCAAATCGGCGCAATTCCCCTTCCACTTCTGGCTGCCGCAGGCGATGGCCGCGCCCACGCCCGTCTCGGCCTATCTGCATTCCGCCACCATGGTGAAGGCCGGGGTCTTCCTCATGGCCCGGCTCTGGCCCGTCCTTTCCGGCAGCGGGGAGTGGTTCGTGATCGTCAGCCTGACCGGGCTTCTCACCCTGCTCCTGGCCGCCAAGATCGCGCTCTTCCAGGACGACATGAAGGCCGTTCTCGCCTGGTCGACCGTCAGCCATCTCGGCCTGATCACCATGCTCCTCGGCTTCGGCACGCCAGAGGCGGCGGCGGTCGCGATCTTCCACATCGTCAACCACGCCATATTCAAGGCCGCGCTCTTCATGACTGCCGGGATCGTCGACCACGCCACCCATACCCGCGACCTCCGTCGCCTCGGGGGGCTGCGCCGGCTGATGCCGATCACCTTCGCCATCACCACCATCGCCGCGCTGTCCATGGCCGGGATTCCCCCCCTGAACGGGTTCCTGTCGAAGGAAATGATGCTGGGGGAAGCCGCCCAGATCGCATGGCCGACCCCCTGGGCGATGGGCCTCGCCGCCACGCTGGGCGCGCTCCTCTCGGTCGCCTATTCCCTCCGCTTTCTCGCCCAGGGCTTCCTCGGGCCGCAGCGGACCGACTACCCTAGGACGCCCCACGACCCCGGCCCCGGCCTCTGGGCCGCCCCCGCCCTGCTGGCCGCGCTGGTGGTCCTGATCGGCCTTTTCCCGAACCTCATGACAGCCTGGATCGTCAACCCCGCCGCCGCGGCGACCACCGGCCGCGGGATCGCCATCAACGTCGCCCACTGGCACGGGCTGGCCCCCCCCGCGCTCTGGATGTCGCTCGCGGCCATCGGCGGCGGGCTGGTGCTGCTCGGCACCTGGCCCCGGCTCCGCGCGATCTGGGACGCCACCCCCCGCCCCGAGGCGAAGCGGATCTTCGACGGTGTCATCGAACCCCTCGCCGCCGATGCCCGCAGGCTGACCGCCGCACTCCACGACGGCGGGTTCAGCCGCAGCCTCGCCCTCGGCCTTGCCGCCATCCTCGCCGCCGGGGCCTATGCCTTCCTCTCGGCGCCGCACCAGCCCGGCGACCGCCCCATGCTTCCCCTCGACATCGAGACTCTGGCGATGGGATGCGTCCTGATGCTCGCCGCCCTCGCCACGCCGATCCTGCACCGCAACCGCGTGATCGCGCTGATCCTGACCGGAGCCGTCGGCCTGATGATCGCGCCGCTCTTCGCCCGTTTCTCCGCCCCCGACCTTGCCCTGACCCAGGTCGCGGTCGAGGTGGTGACGGTGCTCCTCATGCTCCTCTCCCTCGCCTTCCTCCCCGGCGAGACACCGCGCGAAAGCAGGCCCCTCCGCCGCCTGCGTGATGCGACGCTTGCCGGGCTCAGCGGGCTTGCCACCGGCGCGCTGGCCTTCGCCATGCTGACCCGCGCCCCCGCTTTCGAGCCGATCTCGGCCTACCACCTCGCGCAGTCGAAACCCGGCGCGGGCGGCACCAATGCCGTCAACACGATCATCGTCGACTTCCGCGGCTACGACACCTTCGGCGAGATCATCGTCCTGTCCATCGCCGCCCTCGTCATCTTCGCCCTGTCCGAGACGCTGCTCGCCAGCCCCGCCGCCACCCGGCGCCTCGCCACCCTGCCACGGCGCGAGGAATCCGGCGACCGCCACCCGATGCTGCCGGTCGTCGTCACCCGCCTCCTTTTGCCAATGGCGATGATGGTCGGCACCTATATCTACCTGCGCGGCCACAATCTGCCCGGCGGCGGCTTCGTCGCGGGGCTGGTCTTCGCCATCGCCTGGCTCCTGCAATATTTCGCCTCGGGCTATGCCTGGTCCCACGCCCGAAGCCGCTTCGACCATCACACCCTGATCGGCGCAGGCGTCTCGGTCGCGCTATTGGCCGGGGTCGGCGCCTGGGTCTTCGGCCTGCCCTTCCTCACCTCCGGCTACACCTACCTCCACCTGCCGCCGCTGGACGAGATCGAACTGGCCACCGCGGCGATCTTCGACCTCGGCGTCTTCCTCTGCGTCCTCGGCGCGGTGCTTCTCGCGCTGGCCTCGCTCTCGCGGCTGGCGCTGAAGACCGGGGAACGCCCTAACACCACCACCTTCGACCTTGAGGCGCCGCGCTGATGGAAGCCCTCCTCGCCCTGGCCATCGGCCTGCTCACCACCGTCGGGCTTTACCTGATGCTGCGGCAGCGGACCTTCCCGGTGATCCTCGGCCTCACCTTCCTCAGCTATGCGGTCAACCTCTTCCTCTTCGCCTCCGGCCGCCTCGCCCTGAAGGCAGCGCCCATCATCGGCACCGCCGACCGCTACACCGACCCCCTGCCGCAGGCGCTGGTCCTGACCGCCATCGTGATCTCCTTCGGCATGACCGCCGTGATCACGATCCTCGCCATCGGCGGCTTCCTCACCGCCGGTCACGACCGCATCGACCTCGACAGGGACGACGACGAGGCCCCGACGTGACCCGCCTCCCGCCTTTCACATTTGCCCAAATATCCCCGCCGGAGGTCGCCCGAGGCCTTGTGCGTCCTTCACGCACAAGGCCGAGACAAAAGGCTTGCGCGCCAGCGCTCGATTCGATTGGCGCCCCCGACGCAACACGCGCCCCCGCCAGCCCTTCAACCCCGACACCCGCCTCAGGCTCCCCCCTCCCCCGCGTGGGGAGGGATGGGGTGGGGGGCTCCCCGGCAAACCGATATCCGATCCCAGAGGCCACCGCATGAGCCACTGGATCATCGCCCCCGTCGTCCTGCCCGCCCTCGCCGCCGCGCTGATGGTCCTGACGCTGCGCCGGAGCCTCACCTTGCAACGCGCCCTCAGCCTGGCAACGATCCTCGCGCTCAACGCCATCGCCCTCGCCCTCCTGCACGCCGCCACGACCACCGGCCCCCAGGCCTATTTCCTCGGCGACTGGCCCGCCCCCTTCGGCATCGTCCTGATCCTCGACCGGCTCTCGGCCCTGATGGTCACGCTCCTCGCCGCCCTCGCGCTTCCCGTCACCCTTTATGCCATCGGCTCTGGCTGGGACACGAAGGGCGCGCATTTCCATCCGCTCCTCATGTTCCTGCTGATGGGCCTCGGCGGGGCCTTCCTGACCGGCGATGCCTTCAACCTCTTCGTCTTCTTCGAGGTCCTGCTCATCGCCTCCTACGGCCTCATGATCCACGGCGGGGGCGAGGCGCGGACCCGCGCGGGCCTGCACTACGTCGCCTTCAACCTGATGGGCTCGGCGCTCTTCCTCTTCGCCCTCGGCCTCCTCTACGCCACCACCGGCACGCTCAACATGGCCGACCTTGCGCTGAAGCTACCCGCGCTCCCCGAGGGCGACGCCGCGCTCCCGCGCACCGCCGCGGTGATGCTGTTCCTGGTCTTCGCCATCAAGGGCGCGCTGGTGCCGCTGCACTTCTGGCTGCCCGCCACCTATGCCAACGCGCCGGGCATGACCGCCGCGCTTTTCGCGATCATGACCAAGGTCGGCGCCTATGCGACGCTGCGCTTCGCCACCCTCGTCTTCCCGCCCGACCTGCCCGCGACCGCCCTGATCCTGCCGACACTGCTTCTCCCCGCCGCGCTGGTCACGCTCGCCCTCGGCGCCATAGGCACGCTCGGCGCCGCCACCCTGCCCCGCCTCGCCGCCTTCGCCGGGATCGCCTCGATGGGCACCGTCTTCCTCGGCATCGCGCAGATGACCCCCGCCGCCAGCGCCGCCGCGCTTTACTACCTGATCCACTCCACCCTCGCGACTGCGCTGATCTTCCTCGTGGCCGACCTCCTGAGCCGCCGCCGCGCCCACCTGCGCCTCGACACCGCCGCCCCCGTCGCGCAATCCGGGCCCATCGGCGCCCTCTATTTCGCCGCCGCCATCGCCCTTGCCGGGCTGCCGCCGCTTTCGGGCTTCCCCGGCAAGCTGATGATCCTCGACGTCTGGCGCGACCAGGCCGCGGTGATCTGGCCCGCGATCCTCGTCTCCTCCTTCCTGATGCTCCTCGGCCTCTCCCGCGCGGGCTCCCTCCTCTTCTGGAAACCCGGCGCCGACCCGGCGCCCACCGCTCCGCATGAGCCGCTGGCCCTCGCCGCCGCCTTCGCCCTCCTCGCCGCCCTCGCGGCGCTGACCGTCTTCGCAGGCCCCGTCACCGACTGGCTGATGACCACCGCCACCGCGCTGTACGACCCCGAGGCCTATATCGCCGCCAACCGGCTGGGGGGCCGCCCATGAGACGCCTCCTCCCCCACCCCGTCCTTTCCGCGACGCTGACCCTCCTCTGGCTCCTCCTCGCAAACCGCTGGACACTCGGCAGCCTCGTGCTGGCCCTGATCCTCGCCACGCTGATCCCGCTCCTCTCCGCCCAATGGTGGCCCGACCGCCCGCGGGTCCGCCGTCCCCTCGCGCTGGTCGGCTATCTCCTCCTCGTCGTCCGGGACGTGATCGTCGCCAGTTTCCAGGTCGCCCGGATCATCCTGTTCCTGCCCGCCGAGCGCATCCGCTCGGCCTGGATCACCGTCCCCCTCGACCTTGCCCAGCCCGAGGCGATCAGCCTCCTCGCCGGGACCATCACCATGACCCCCGGCACGCTGACCGCCGATCTCTCCGCCGACGGCTGCGCGCTTCTCGTCCATGCGCTGCATGCCCCCGATCCCGACGCCATCCGGGACGAGATCAAGACGCGCTACGAAGCCCGCCTGAAAAGGATTTTCGCATGATCCTCTCCCCTGTCCTCGCTGTCGCCCTGACCTTCGCCCTCGGCTGCTTCGCGCTGGCGCTGGTCCTGAGTCTGATCCGCCTCTTCACCGCCCCCACGCTGACCGACCGCATCCTCGCCGTCGACACGATGACGGTGAACACCATTGCGCTGATCGTCCTCCTCGCGCTCCGCACCGACTCGGCGCTCGTGGTCGAGATCGCGCTCCTCTTCGCGCTCACCGGCTTCGTCTCCACCGTCGCCTTCTGCAAGCATCTCCTGCGCGGGAGCATCATCGAATGACCGCCCTCGCCGAATGGCTTGTCGCCGCACTGCTGGTCATGGGGGGAAGCTTCGGCCTGATCGGCAGCTATGGCCTGCTGAAACTGAAGCAGCCGATGCAGCGGCTGCACGCGCCGACCAAGGCCACGACGATGGGCGTCGGCGCGGCGCTTGTCGCCTCGGCGCTGGGGCTTGCGCTCTTGGGCCAGGGGACCGCCTGGCAGGAAATCCTGGTTTCGGTCTTCCTGTTCCTGACCGCGCCGGTCTCGGCGCTGTACCTCGCCAAGACCCATCTCCTGCGCACGCTCGACCGCCGGGAACTGCCGCCCAGCGGAACGGGCGCGCCCTGGGCCACGCTGTCCCGCGACCCCGGCGATAGTTGACCATATGGTCAATACTCCCGCCCCGCCCCCTTGCCCGACCGCCCCCCGCATGGCATCGTCCCCCTGATCCCGCCCCGTCAGGGAGAGGCCCCATGACCACGCTTTCCCCCACCCGGACCGGCCTTCTTCCCCAGGTCACGCATGCCCGGAACCCCGGCATGGCGCTCGACCTCGACTGGGTCGCGAGCGGGCAGGCCAACACCTCCGCCATCGAGCGCCGCGCCGCCACCCTGCCGGGCCGCCGCAGCGTGAAGAAGGACTATCAGGCCGCCTGGCTTTTGAAGGCCATCAGCCTCATCGACCTCACCACCCTGTCCGGCGACGACACCCCCGGCCGCGTCCAGCGCCTCTGTGCCAAGGCCCGCCAGCCCGTCGCGCAATGGATGCTCGAAAAGCTCGGGATGCCCAGTCTCACCACCGGCGCCGTCTGCGTCTATCACGAGATGGTCGAAACCGCCGTCCGCGCCCTGGAAGGCACCGCCATCCCCGTCGCCGCCGTCTCCACCGGCTTCCCCGCGGGCCTCTCGCCCTACAGGCTCCGCATCGCCGAGATCGGTGAAAGCGTGAAGGCCGGCGCGAAGGAAATCGATATCGTCATCTCCCGCCGCCATGTCCTGACCCAGAACTGGCAGGCTCTCTACGACGAGATGCGCGACATGCGCGAAGCCTGCGGCGAGGCACATGTGAAAGCCATCCTCGCCACGGGCGAGCTTGGCACGCTGCGCAACGTCGCCCGCGCCTCCCTCGTCTGCATGATGGGCGGCGCCGATTTCATCAAGACCTCCACCGGGAAGGAAACGGTCAACGCCACCCTCCCCGTCTCCCTCACCATGATCCGCGCCATCCGCGACTATGAGGCCACCACAGGCTTCAAGGTCGGCTACAAACCCGCAGGCGGCATCGCCAAGGCGAAGGATGCGCTGGTCTACCTGTCGCTGATGAAGGACGAACTCGGCCATCCCTGGCTGCAGCCCGACCTCTTCCGCTTCGGCGCGTCCAGCCTGCTGGGAGACATCGAACGCCAGCTGGAACACCACCTCACCGGCCATTACTCCGCCGCCAACCGCCACGCGATGGGGTGACCATGCCCGCCGCCCGGCCGTTCATCTTTGCCCAAATATCCCCGCCGGAGGCTCAGGCCCGCCACAAGGCGTGCCCTCTTGCAGTTGAGGACCTGACCCGATGACCATCAAGGAAATCTTCGACAGCATGGCCTACGGCCCCGCCCCCGAATCCGCCGCCGAAGCCCTCGCCTGGATCGCCAAACACAACGGCAGGTTCGGCCATTTCATCGACGGCGCCTTCACCGCTCCGGGTCAGACCTTCACGACCAGCAATCCCGCCACCGGCAAGCCCCTCACCGAAATCACCCAGGGCACCGAGGCCGACGTGGCCAAAGCCGTCGCCGCCGCCCGCCGCGCCCAGCCGAAATGGGCCAAACTCCCCGGCCACACGCGGGCGAAATATCTCTACGCCCTCGCCCGCCTCACCCAGAAACACTCCCGCCTCCTCGCCGTGCTGGAGACGCTCGACAACGGCAAGCCGATCCGCGAAAGCCGCGACATCGACATCCCCCTCGTCGCCCGCCACTTCTCCTACCACGCCGGTCTCGCCCAGCTTCTCCAATCCGAACATCCCGGCCTGCAACCGCTGGGCGTCTGCGGTGCCGTCATCCCCTGGAACTTCCCGCTCCTGATGCTGGCCTGGAAGGTCGCCCCCGCCCTTGCCGCCGGGAACACGATCGTCCTCAAACCGGCAGAATACACCCCCCTCACCGCCCTCCTCTTCGCCGAGATCAGCCGCGAGGCGGGCCTGCCCAAGGGCGTTCTCAACATCGTCACCGGCGACGGCACGACCGGCGCCGCGCTGGTCGATAGCCCCGTCGACAAGATCGCCTTCACCGGCTCCACCTCGGTCGGCAAGCGCATCCGCGAGGCCACCGCAGGCAGCGGCAAGGCCCTGACACTCGAGCTTGGCGGCAAATCCCCCTACATCGTCTTCGACGACGCCGACCTCGACTCCGCCGTCGAAGGCCTCGTCGATGCGATCTGGTTCAACCAAGGCCAGGTCTGCTGCGCCGGATCGCGCCTTCTGGTGCAGGAAGGCGTCGCCCCCCGCTTCTACGAGAAACTGAAACGCCGGATGGACGGCCTCCGCCTCGGCGACCCCTTGGACAAGGCCATCGACGTGGGCGCCGTGGTCGATCCCATCCAACTGCAAACCATCACCGACCTCGTCAAGAACAACCCCGAAGGCGAGCACTACGTCGCGCAAACCGCCCTGCCGCAGGGCTGCTTCTACCCGCCCACCCTCATCACCGGCCTCGGCACCGCCTCCACCCTGATGCAGGAGGAGATCTTCGGCCCCGTCCTCGTCTCGATGACCTTCCGCACGCCCGAAGAAGCCGTAAGCCTCGCCAACAACACCCGCTACGGCCTTGCCGCGACGCTCTGGACCGAGAACGTCAACCTCGCCCTCGACGTGGCCCCGAAACTGAAGGCCGGGGTGGTCTGGGTGAACGCCACCAACCTCTTCGACGCCGCCGCAGGCTTCGGCGGCGTCCGCGAATCCGGCTTCGGCCGGGAAGGCGGATGGGAGGGCCTGATGGCCTATCTCAAGCCCGCCGCCAAACCTGCGGCCCTCAAACCCTCCGCCCCCATCCCCGCCCCGGCAGAGCCCCAAGTCGACGCCCTCGACCGCACCGCCAAGATGTATATCGGCGGCAAGCAGGCCCGCCCCGACAGCGGCTATTCGCAACCGGTCTACGGCCCGAAGGGCAAGCTCCTCGGCCATGTCGGCATCGGCAACCGCAAGGACATCAGGAACGCCGTCGAGGCCGCCCATGCCGCCAAGGGCTGGGCGAAAACAACGGCCTACAACCGCGCCCAGGTCCTCTACTTCATCGCCGAAAACCTCTCCGCAAGGCAGCAGGAGTTCGCCCACAGACTGCAAGACCTCACCGGCAAGCCCGGCACGGCAGAGGTCGAAGCCGCCATCCAGCGCCTCTTCACCTATGCCGCCTGGGCCGACAAATACGACGGCGCCGCCAAATCCGTCCCGATCCGCGGCATCGCACTGGCGATGAACGAACCCGTCGGCGTGATCGGCGCCCTCCTCCCCGACGAAGCCCCCCTCCTCGGCCTCGTCTCCGTCATGGCCCCCGCCATCGCCATGGGCAACACCGTGGTCCTCGTCCCCGGCACCACCCCCCTCGCCACCACCGACTTCTACCAGGTCCTCGACACCTCCGACGTCCCCGGTGGAGTGGTCAACATCGTCACCGGCCCGGCGCAAGACCTCGCGAAGAGCCTCGCCGGCCACATGGACGTGGACGCCGTGTGGAGCTTCTCCTCCCAGAACCTCTCCGCCCTGATCGAACGGGAAGCGGCGGGCAACGTGAAGCGCACCTGGGTGAACAACGGCCGGGCGAGGGACTGGCTGGGGCAGGAGGGAGAGGGGCGGACCTTCCTCACCCAGGCCACCGAGATCAAGACCGTCTGGGTGCCCTATGGGGAGTGATGTAGGGTGGGTGCAACCCACCATCCCTCCCATCCTACCGCGGAACGGTGGGTTTTCACCCACCCTATGGCTCGCTCGATGAATCCTGAGAACCCACCCATTCATTTGGAGAATATCGGTGCGCGGCTTATCGGATTTAGATGAAGCAATACTCAGATGCTATAACAAGAACTCCGCAGAGTATTTGCGAGAGGCAATTGCCTGCTACCGCGCAGGCGCGTACCGATCCGCAATCGTTACAACTTGGAACTGTGTCTTCTTTGACATCATGGAAAAGCTTCGCGAGTTGAGCTTGTCTGGCGATCCGGTCTCAAGCAAGCAAGTTGCAGATTTTGAGGCGGCAACAGAGAGAGGCGATGTCGCTAAATTGCTGTCGATGGAGAAGCAGATTCTGGATGTCGCCAGAACTGACTTAGAGTTCTTTGGCGAAGTTGAACTTTTGGACCTTAAAAGAATTCAAGAAGATAGAAACCGATGCGCCCACCCTTCAGTAAATGTGTCCGGCGAAATATTTCACCCCTCCCCAGATCTCGCAAGAAGCCATATCGTCCACGCCATTGACCATTTACTGTCATTTCCTCCCAGCCACGGAAAGAATGCGCTCAATCGGCTTCTGGATGACGTGCGGTCAGACTTCTTTCCGACCACGGTTCAAAAAGCCTTGGAGGTTCTTCAGCATAGTCCTTTGGCTCGAGCAAGGAAGTCACTAGTTCGAAACTTTCTTATTGTTCTCCTCAAAGGTGTCGCTAATGATCCAGACTATAAATTTACAAGCCGAGCAACATGCGCAATAAAGGCATATGCGAAGATAAATCATCAGATATTCCACGAAACCATGCGGTCCGAAGTCACAAAAATAGTGCGCGGATTAACCGACAGTGAGATAGATGGTGCACTCAAAATACTTAGAATTGACGCACTCGCCTGGGATGGACTGGCGCCAGATCAGAGAAATAGATTGGTTGGCTTCTTCGAGAACCTTCGTGGTTACAATCTTGATTCGATAAATGATACTTGTCAGATCAAGGAACTGGAAGAAGCCGCAAACCGATGCTCCATGCGGCTTAGCGTTGAAGATATTAGGGAGAACCTTTGGTTTATCGTCCCCCCTGTGATTGTAGATCGCCTCATCCACCTTTACGCTGTGGCGCACAATTTTGACCAAGCAAACATAGTAGCAAAGACTCTGATCGAGAACGTCTCAGACTTAACAGAAGCCAATGCAGTTGATATTGTTCGGCGTGGCTCAGAAAATTCACAAGTTACAGGCAGCTTTGACTTTCCGCGCCTAAAGAATGCGCTTCTTTCTCGGTTTCCCGACAGTACCGACCTTCGTTCTGCCTTGTCCAACGACTTGGTGTGAGTTCACCACGATCGCCCCCAAGGTTAACGCCTCACCACCCCTCCGCGCGTCTGTACGAAAACCATACGCTTCCCATACGCCGTCCAGACGCCCTCCCGGTCCCAAATCCCGAGGATTACCCCAGCGTTCCCAACCCCTTGCCGGAGTCCCTTGCGGCCGCCCTAAGCCCGCCCCGCCGCCGCGCTCAAGGTCAGCGGGTCGATCCCCATCCCCTTGAGGGCCGCCGACCACTTCCCGCCGTCATCCGACCCGAACACCAGCGCCTCGGGAGCGTCACAGGTCAGCCAGTCGTTCCGCGCGATCTCGGCCTCCAGCTGGCCCGGCCCCCATCCGGAATATCCCAGCGCCAGCAAGGCCTTGCCCGGACCACCCCCGCGCGCAAGGGCCTCCAGGATGTTGATCGTCGCGGTCATCTCCAGCCCCCCCGGCACCTTCATCGTGCCCTCGGACACCGGCTGCCAGTCGGCAGAGTGCAGGACAAACCCCCGCCCCCGCTCCACCGGGCCGCCGAAATGCACGCGAATGTCGCGGCCCGGGGCCACGCGGGGAATGTTCAGGTGATCGAGAAGCCCGGAAAAGCTCAGCTCTTCCAATGGCTTGTTGATGATCAGCCCCATGGCCCCCTCGTCCGAATGGGCGCAGATCAACACCACGCTCCGCTCGAAGCGCAGGTCGGCCATCCCCGGCATGGCGATCAGGATCTGTCCGGCAAGGTCCATATCCCAAACATGGGTCGCAATCCCGCGCCCGGCAACCCCCGGCGCATGGCCAAAAGGCCACGCTCACGGCGCTTCGCCGAAAGGTGATTTCCCAAACCCCGCGCTTTTCCTATGTTCCCCCCATGCTGAAAGCCGCCACCACCCTTGCCCTTCTCGCCGCCCCGGCCCTTGCCACCACGCAGGATGACGTGCTGGCCGCCCAGCTAAGACCCGGCTGGCAAACGGAAAATGGCAGCCGCATGGCCGCGATCGAGCTTCGGCTCGCCCCCGGCTGGAAGACCTACTGGCGCAGTCCGGGCGATGCCGGCATTCCGCCCAGCTTCGACTGGTCGGGGTCCGAGAACGTGAAGTCGGTCCGCCTGCACTGGCCCGCGCCCGAGGTGTTCGAGGCCAACGGGATGCAGACCATCGGCTACCACGAACGCCTTGTCCTGCCGGTGGAAGTCACCCCGCGGGACCCCTCGCGCCCGGTCAGGCTGTCGGTGGTGATGGCGCTCGGGGTCTGCGACGAGATCTGCCTGCCCGCCACGCTGGAGCTGACTTCCGACCTCGCCGCGCCCGGTGCCCCCGACGCCAGCATCAAGGCGGCGCTGCAGGCCCGCGCCCATACCGCGGGCGAGGCCGGCGTGACCGGCGTCGCCTGCCAGGTCGATCCGATCACCGACGGCTTGCGCGTCACCGCCCGCGTCCGCCTGCCCGACCCCGGCCATCCCGAGGTCGTGGCCTTCGAGACCGCCGACCGCGCGGTCTGGGTCTCCGAAGCCGTCACCCAGCGCGAAGGCGGCGAGTTGGTCAGCATGACGGAACTCGTCCCCCCGAACGGCGCGCCCTTCGCGCTGGACCGCTCGGGGATCACCATGACCATCCTCACCGCCGGCGGGGCGGTCGAGGTGAAGGGCTGCCCCGCGGCGCCCTGACCGCCCGCCGCGCCCCTGACGGTTGTGGCACCCGCGCGCAAGGCCTAGTCTCGGCCCATGGGAATCGCGGACAAGATCGCCACCGACATCGCCGGGGACTGGCACGCCGCGCTGGCCGCCCTGGCCTGGGAGGTCGAGGCGGGCGCGGACGAGACGATTCTGGACGCCCCGGTCAACCGATACGAACTGGCGGCCGAGACACCGAAGCCCGTGGCCGCAAGGGTCCCCTCCCCGCCCGATCCGGTCGGGACCGACCCGGCAGCCATCGCCCGTGCCGCAGCCGCAAGCGCCCTTTCGCTCGACGCCCTGCGCGAGGCCATCGCCGCCTTCGACCTCTGCGAGCTGAAGAAAGGCGCGCGCAACACCGTCTTCGCCGACGGCAACCCCAGGGCCCGCGTCCTGATCCTGGGCGAGGCGCCGGGCGCCGAGGAGGACCGCGAGGGCCGCCCCTTCGTCGGCCGCGCCGGAAAACTCCTCGACCGGATGTTCGCCGCCATCGGCCTGGCCCGCACCAGCCCCGACGCGGAAAGCGCATTCTACATCACCAATGTCATGCCCTGGCGCCCCCCCGGCAACCGCGACCCGGAAGCCGCCGAGATCGCGATGATGATGCCTTTCGTCGAGCGTCACATCGCCTTGGTCGACCCGCAGGTGATCGTCGCGGTCGGCAACACCCCGCTTTTCGCCCTGACCGGGTCCCGGGGCATCCTGCGGGCGCGGGGCAACTGGAGCCAGGCCTTCGGCAAGCCGCTTCTGCCGATGACCCATCCGGCCTATCTTCTCCGCAATCCCGCGGCAAAGCGCGAGGCCTGGGCCGACCTGTTGTCCCTGCAACAAAGGCTGCGGGGATGAGGCGCCTTTTGCGGTCTTGGCGCTCGCCGCTCCTGTCCCGTGATCAACCCCTGCCTCTGAGGTCCTGATGCTCCCCGTCGAACCCCTGACCCTTCTCGCCTTCATCCCCGCCGGGCTGGCGCTGAACCTGACACCGGGGGCGGACATGATGTTCTGCCTGGGCCAAGGGCTGAAGTCCGGCCGGAAACCCGCGATGGCGGCGAATTTCGGCATCGCGACGGGAGGGATGGTCCATACGATCCTGGCCGCCCTGGGGCTTGGCGCGCTGGTCGCCGCGCATCCGGCGGCCTTCGAGGCGATCCGCTGGCTGGGGGTCGGCTACCTGCTGTGGCTGGCGGTTTCGGCGCTCCGCTCCTCGCCCTTCGCGGCCGAGGCGCAGGTGGTGCCGACCTCGGCCCGCAAGGCCTTCTGGCAGGGGCTGATGGTCAACCTGCTGAATCCGAAAGTGATTCTCTTCATCCTCGCCTTCCTGCCGCAGTTCGTCGACCCCGCCCGCGCGATCCTGCCGCAGTTCCTGACCCTGGGCGTGGTGTTCAGCCTGGGTGGATTGGCCGTCAACGGGGCGGTAGGGATGTTCGCGGGCACCATCGGCCAGCGCGTCGCCCGCTCGGCAGGGCTGGCGAAATGGCTGAGCCGGATCAGCGCCACGATCTTCGGCGCGCTGGCCCTGCGGCTGGCGCTGATGCCGAGGAGTTGAGGCCCATGTCCCGCATCGACGAAAGCCTGCCCTTCCACCCGGTCCGCATCGCGGTGCTGACGGTCAGCGACAGCCGCACGGCGGAGACGGACAAATCGGGCGACACGCTGGTCGACCGGCTGACGCAGGCCGGGCACGAGCTTGCCGGCCGGGGCATCGTCGCCGACGACCGTCCGGCCATTGTCGCCCACCTGAAAGCCTGGATCGCCGACCCCCAGATTGACGTGATCCTGACCACCGGCGGCACCGGCCTCACCGGCCGCGACGTCACCGTCGAGGCGCACCGCGAAATCTATGAGAAGGAGATCGAGGCCTTCGGCACCGTCTTCACCATCGTCAGTATGCAGAAGATCGGCACCAGCGCGGTGCAAAGCCGGGCGACAGGGGGCGTCGCGGGGGGAACCTACCTCTTCGCCCTTCCCGGCAGCCCCGGCGCCTGCCGCGATGCCTGGGACGAGATCCTGAAACCCCAACTCGACAGCCGCCACCGGCCCTGCAATTTCGTCGAGATCATGCCAAGGCTGGAAGAACACCTGCGGCGGGGGTGAACCCTCCTCGTTCGACTTCGTCTTCTCGTCGGGTTCCGGCGAGGAGCGACAAAGGAGACGACGAGCGGCCCCGCCTCTCTCCGCTTGCCCCACCCCCCCCGCCTTTGCGATAGAGGGACAAACCGGAAAGGGAACCCGCCCATGGCCTTCCGCGCCCGCCATCTTCTGGGGATCGAGCAGCTCGCGCCCTTGGAGATCACCACCGTCCTCGACCTCGCCGAGCGCTATGTCGACCTGAATCGCCGCACGGTGAAGCAGTCCGACGTGCTGGCCGGGATGACGCAGATCAACCTCTTCTTCGAGAACTCCACCCGCACACAATCGTCCTTCGAACTGGCCGGAAAGCGGCTGGGGGCCGACGTGATGAACATGTCGGTGGCCAATTCATCCGTGAAGAAGGGCGAGACGCTGATCGACACCGCGATGACGCTGAACGCGATGCATCCGGACCTGCTGGTCGTGCGGCACGGGGCCTCCGGGGCGGTCAACCTGCTGGCGCAGAAGGTGGATTGCGCGGTCCTCAACGCGGGCGACGGGCGGCATGAGCATCCCACCCAGGCGCTTCTCGACGCCCTGACCATCCGCCGCGCCAAGGGGCGCGTGCAACGCCTGACCATCGCGATCTGCGGCGACATCGCCCATTCCCGCGTGGCGCGGTCGAACCTGATCCTCCTCGGCAAGATGGAAAACCGCCTGCGCCTGATCGCCCCGCCGACCCTGATGCCCTCGGGGGTCGAGGACTTCGGCTGCGAGCTCTACGACGACATGCGCGAGGGACTGAAGGGCGCCGATGTGGTGATGATGCTGCGGCTTCAGAAAGAGCGGATGGACGGCGGCTTCATCCCCTCGGAACGCGAATACTACCACCGCTACGGCCTCGATGCCGAGAAGCTGGCCGTGGCCTCGCCCGAGGCCATCGTCATGCACCCCGGCCCGATGAACCGGGGGGTGGAGATTGACGGCGACCTTGCCGATGACATCAATCGCAGCGTCATTCAGGATCAGGTGGAGATGGGCGTGGCGGTCCGAATGGCCTGCATGGACCTCTTGGCGCGGAACCTGCGGGCGGAGAGGGGACGGAAGATCGTGGGGATGATGGCGTGAGGCGGGGTGGGTGCATGACATGACCCCCTCCCCCTGGCCCCTCCGCCCCGGAGAGACCCTGCTCTGGGAAGGCGCCCCCGCCCCCGGCTTCCACCAGCGCGGCAAGCGGCTGTTCCTGATGGTCTTCGGCCTGCCCTTCCTGCTCATCGGCATCGCGGTGTTCTTCACCGGCCTCCACCAGCTGACCCAGGCCGCCAGCTCTTCGGAGGCGGGCCTCGCGGTCTTCTTCGCCGCCTTCGGCCTGCCCTTCCTCGGCCTCGGCGGCTTTCTCGTCTTCGGCCCCCTCGTCGAGGCCCGCACCGCCAGCCGGTACATCCGCTATGCGCTGTCCACCCGCGCCGCCTATGTCCTGCGCACCGGGCCCTTCCCCAGCCTCAAGGTCTATCCGATCCTGCCCGCCACCGCGCTGGAGCTGGAGCCGGGCAGGCTCGCCGGGTCTGTCTGGTTGCACGCGCGGCTGGAGCGGGATTCGGACGGGGATCTCGGCACTACCAGATCGGGCTTTGAAAACATCGCCGATGCGGAGAAAGTGTTCCTCATGATCCGCGAACTTCAGGACAAAGCCGGATGACCCCCGATCCCGACCGCAAGCCCACCAGAGCCGAGATGCGCCAGGGCGGCATGGTGGCCGTGGCCGTGCTGGTCTTCATCGCCGTCTTCACCACAGTCTTCGTCTGGATCGCCTGATGGCCCGGATCGAACCCGACCCGCTTCTCGGCACCGTCATTCCCTTGCAGGAGGGCGAGACCCTTGCCGCCGAGTTCCGCGCCGACCGGACGACCTATTGGCGCAGCCACCTGATCATGGCCGTGGTCCTCGGGGCGGCCGCGGGGCTGCTGCTCATCTGGCTGGGCAACCCCTGGCCCGTCGCCGGACCCATTGGTGCCGTCCTCGCCATCGGCGCGCGGGCGGCCTACCTTGCCCCCGAGGCGCTGGCCGAGACCTGGCGGCTGACCGACCGGCGGCTCCTCGGCCCCGGCGGGCGGGCGATCCCGCTGGCGCAACTGCGTTCGGCCCGGCCCTTCCTCGGCGCCGTGCAGATCACCACCGCCACCGGCGACCGCGCCCTGATCAAGTACCAGGCCGACCCCGCAGCCACCGCCGCCCGCATCATGGGAGACCGTCGATGACCACGCTCGCCATTCCCGCCAGTGACCGGCACGCTGTCCGGGTCTTTGCCGCCCGCCTGACGCCCGAGGACCTGAAGCGCGACAAGGCCGGGCTCGCTGCCGAACTGCTTGGCGATCCGGACCTCGACCCTGCCTTTGTCGAGCTTTTCGACCTGGCCGACCTCTCTGGCCTCGGGCTCGCGGGCTATCTGTCCGAGGGCCTGGGCGTGCCGGAAGCCGTGCTTGCCGCCGACCGCGCGCGGCTGGACGCGGTGACCGGGCCAGTGCTGATCCTGCTCTCCAAGGCGCAGCATGGTCGTGCGGTCACGCTTTCCCCCGATCCGCGTCTCACTCTTGTCGGCACTTACACCGAGGACCAGCCCCCGGTGCATTTCGAGCCCCTGCCCTCGGCTGCCGCCCAGGGCACGCTGACCCCGAACCTGCCGCCCGACCGGACGCCGCAGCGCCCGACCTCGGCCTTCCTGCTCCTCGGCGCGGCGCTCGTCCTCGTGGCGCTGGTCGCGCTCTGGCTCGCTCTGGGGTGAGTTCCGGTGGACAACCCGCCCACGCCGTCGCATATCGGGCCAGCCCTTCGGACGGACAGCCCATGACCACGCTTCACTTCGCCAACGCCCGCCTGATCGACCCCGAGGCCGGGACGGATGCTTTGGGCCAGCTGACCGTGAAGGACGGGGTGATCCTGTCCCGCGACGAGAAAGCCCCCAAGGGCGCGACGCTCATCGATTGCGGCGGCAGATGCCTTGCCCCCGGCATTGTCGATTGGGGCGTCAAGATCGGCGAACCGGGAGAGCGGCACCGCGAAAGCTTCGGCTCGGCGGGACAGGCGGCGGCGGCCGGGGGCGTGACGACGATCATCGCCCGGCCCGACACCGCCCCCGCCATCGACACGCCCGAGACGCTGGAGTTCGTCACCCGCCGCGCCTCGGAAGCCCCGGTCCGCATCCGCCACATGGCCGCCCTCACCAAGGGCCGCGAGGGGCGCGAGATGACCGAGATCGGTTTCCTCCGCGATGCGGGCGCTATCGCCTTCACCGATGTCTTCCGCGTCTCGACCGAGGCCAAGGCGATCACCCGGGCGATGAGCTACGCCCGCTCGCTCGGCGCGCTGGTGGTGGGGCATCCGCAGGACCCCGCGCTGTCCTCGGGGGCCTCCGCGACCTCCGGTAAGTTCGCCAGCCTGCGCGGCATTCCGGCGGTCTCGCCGATGGCCGAGCGGATGGGGCTGGAGCGCGACCTTGCGCTGGTCGAGATGACGGGCGTGCGCTACCACGCCGACCAGATCACCACCGCCCGCGCCCTGCCCGCGCTGGCCCGCGCGAAGGCGGCGGGGCTGGACGTGACGGCGGGAACCTCGATCCACCACCTCACCCTGAACGAATTCGACGTGGGCGACTACCGGACCTTCTTCAAGGTCACACCGCCCCTGCGGTCGGAACAGGACCGGCTGGCCGTGGTCGCGGCTGTGGCCGATGGGACGATCGACGTGATCTCCTCGATGCACACCCCCGCCGACGAAGAATCGAAGCGGCTTCCCTTCGAGGAGGCCGCTGCCGGGGCCGTCGCGCTGGAGACCTTCCTTCCGGCGGCGATGCGGCTCTTCCATGCCGGACATCTGGACCTGCCGTCGCTCTTCCGGGCAATGGCGCTGAACCCCGCGAACCGGCTGGGGCTGCCGCAGGGGCGTCTGGCGCTGGGGGCGCCCGCCGACCTGATCCTTTTCGACCCCGACGCGCCCTTCCTGATGGACCGCTTCAAGCTCCGGTCCAAGTCGAAGAACACCCCGTTTGACGGCGCGCGGATGGAGGGTAAGGTGCTGGCCACCTGGGTCGGCGGGACGCAGGTCTTTGCGGCGGAAGAGTGAGCCATGCCTGATTTCGTGACCTCGCAGGGGATGCTTCTGCTGACCGCCGTGCTGGGCTACCTGCTGGGCTCGATCCCCTTCGGCATCCTGGTGACGCGGGCGATGGGGCTGGGCGATCTGCGCTCCATCGGGTCCGGCAACATCGGGGCGACGAACGTGCTGCGGACCGGGAACAAGCGGGCCGCGCTGGCAACGCTGCTTCTGGACGGCGGCAAGGGGGCGCTGGCGGTGCTGCTGGCGCGCTGGCTGGTGGGCGGCGAGGATGCCGCACAGGTCGCGGGGCTGGCGGCGTTCCTCGGGCATCTCTACCCGGTCTGGCTGGGCTTCAAGGGCGGCAAGGGGGTGGCGACCTTCCTCGGGATCTTCCTCGCGCTCAACTGGCAGGTCGGGCTCGGGCTTTGCCTGACCTGGCTGGTGACGGCGGTGGTGACGCGGTACTCCTCGGTCGCGGCGCTGATCGCGGCGGCAAGCGCAGGTCTGTGGATCCTGTGGCGGACGGACGGGAGCCTTCTGGTCCTGGCGCTGATCCTGACCGTGCTGGTCTATGTCCGGCATTCGGCGAACCTGGCCCGGCTGAAGGCAGGGACCGAGCCGCGGATCGGGCGGAAGAAGGCCTGAGCGCCACGCGCGGCGCGGTTGCACGATCCAGTGAAATCAACGGCTTGCTTTTGTGCGTTTACCTTTCGGTATCGCTTTCGGGTTCGGCTCACCGCTGACTTCGTCACGTTCGCAGGCGGGTGAAATCGAACCGGGAGGCTAGAGAGAGGCGGCTTCGTAGATCGGGGCCAGCTTCCGGCCCCAGTCGCCTTCGTAGAGCGAGATCCACTTGTCTGCCTGCACCCGACCGGTCTTCAGGCTTTCGACCAGCGGCAGGAGCTGCACTTCCTCGCCCAGGCCACGGGACACCAGTCCGGCGTGCGACAGGCCCACGGCGGCGCGGGCGAGGTCGAGGAGCTTGACCCCTCCAGCCTCGCCTTGCAGGGCCGAGACGGAGGCGGCGACGCGCAGGCCTTCGCGGGTTTCCGCGTCCAGGCTCTTGACCAGATCCCAGGCGGCATCGAGGGCGGTCTGGTCATACATCAAGCCGACCCAGAAGGCGGGCAGCGCGGCGATATGGGCCTGATCGCCGCAATCGGCGCCGCGCATCTCGATGAACTTCTTCGCCCGCGCCTCGGGAAAGACGGTGGTCATGTGGTCGGCCCAGTCGGACAGCGTGGGCTTCTCTCCGGGCAACGCTGGCAGCCTTCCGGCCAGGAAATCGCGGAAGCTTTGCCCCAGAGCGTCGATGTATTTCCCGTCGCGGTAGACGAAGTACATCGGCACATCCAGCACCCAGTCGACATAGCGCTGGAAGCCCATCCCGTCCTCGAAGGCGAAGGGCAGCATCCCGGTGCGGCTGGCGTCGAGGCTGCGCCAGATGCGGCTGCGCCAGCTTTTATGGCCGTTCAGCTTGCCCTCGAAGAACGGCGAGGAGGCGAAGAGCGCGGTGGCGACGGGTTGCAGGGCAAGCGCCACGCGGAGCTTCTGCACGAAGTCGGCCTCGGAGCCGTAGTCGAGGTTCACCTGCACGGTGCAGGTCCGGTACATCATCTGCGTGCCGTGGGTGCCGACGCGGCCCATGTAGTCGGTCATCAGCCGGTAGCGGCCCTTGGGCATGACCGGCATCTGGTCGTGGGTCCATTCGGGGGCGGCGCCGATCCCCATGAACTTCACCCCCATCGGCCCGGCGATGGAGCCGACCTCGTCGAGATGGGTTTGCAGCTCGGCGCCGACCTCGAGGGTGGAGACGAGGGGGGCGCCCGACAGCTCGAACTGGCCACCGGGTTCCAGGCTGATGTTGGCGCCGTCGCGGGTGAGGCCGATCACGTTCGCGCCCTCGCGGACGGGCTGCCAGCCATAGCGGGATTCGAGCGCGGCGAAGATCGCGGAGATGGACCGGTCGCCAGCGTAGGGGAGCGGCAGGCGGGTGTCGGTCAGCCAGCCGAATTTCTCGTGCTCGGCCCCGATCCGCCAGTCGGCGGCGGGTTTGCAGCCGGAGTCCATGTAGGCGGCAAGTTGGTCGAGGCTTTCGATGGGTCCGCCGCCGGACTGAGGGATGGACATGAAGGGGCTCCGGGACTGCGCTGCTTCGGCTGGGCTCCGGCCTTCAAAACCGGACGCCCAGAGGTGTCAAGGGGCGGGAGGCAAGTCAAGGGGGCGCGAAGCTGGCAGTCCGGGTGCCCGCGCGCGGGCAGAAAATCCGTTGCAAGGATATCAACGGGTTGCGCGTGGACGTTATAGATCCGTTAGGATTTGGACAGCGGAATTGTCGCGCGGGCCGGACCTCTGGCCCGCCTCACCGTCAAAAACCCTAACGAAAAACCGTCAGGCAGTGACGATGCCTGCACCCTTCCGCGCCCAGATCAGGCGGTCGACCTCGGCGAGCGCGATGACGCGCGTGTCGGAGGGCGCGGCGTCGGAGCCGAGGGCAGCGACGAGCGCGGCCATGTCGATACCGGGGAGCGAGGAGAAGGCGTCGAACAGAGCCTCGGCCCCGTCGGATTCGACCGGAATGTGCAGGAGCTGGCCGTCGGCCTGTTTCAGCTTCCAGATCCGGCGGCCGCGCAGGGTGAGGAGACGAAGCTCCACCAGCTCCGGCAGGCCGACGAAACCGCCGACGTGCGGGCCGTAATAGGCGATCTGCGCCTCGGTCACGCGAACGATGCCGGGGGCCTCGCCGTCCTGCCGGAAGCGGAGCCGACGCCAGGCCGTGAGCGCCCAGCCCGCACCCATGGCGAGGAGAGCGAGGCCGAGAGGGGTGAGGAGATAGCCGCCCTGCGAGGCCGTCCAGCCCCCGAAGGCCGCAAGCGCGAGAGCCGCCAGAAGCTCGGCATTGCGGTGGAGCGCGGCGAGAAGTTCGGGACGGATCGGGTTCATGCGGCGAGCACCACGGGCGTCTTGAGAAGGAAGAGGGTGAAATCCCGCACACGCCGGAAGCCGATGGCCTGATAGGCCCGGGCGGCGGCGTCGGAGGCAGCGAAGAGGACGGCGCGGGTGGTGCCCTTCTGGCGGGCTTCCTCGAGATGCCGGGCGACGGCGCGGCGGGCATAGCCTTTGCCGCGCAGGGCGGGTGGAGTGTAGACCCCGCCGATCTGGACGATCCCGGGCAGGGTGGCGTTGAAGCCGGTCAGGGCGACGGGCTGGTCGCGGTGCAGCAGCAGGCGGTGGCTGTCGCGGGCGATGTAGGCGGCGATGTCGGCACCGGCCTTGGCCCGGGCCTCGGGGCCGGAGCCGCCCATCACCTCGCAGAGATAGGCCTCGCGCCAGGCGGCGGCGAGGGGAAGGTCATCGGGCGCGAGGGGGCGGAGGCTGGTGCCGGGGAGGTCGGGGAGGCTGAGGTCGGCGAGGGTCAGGGCGAAGCCGGGTTCGTTTCGGTCGGAGGCGGCGGGCAGGCGGTCAAGCCCGAGGGCCGCAATCACCGGCCGGGCGGAGGCGGCGGGTCCAATGGCACCGGCGATGGTCTGGCCCTGAAGCGCGGCGCGGAGGGGAGCCAGGTCGGGGCTGCCGTCGAGATAGGGGAGAAGATTGCCCGAGCGGGTCAGGGCGATGGTGCTGCGCCCTAGAAGCCAGACGCGGATGGCGTGGTCATGCGGGCTGGCGAAACCGCCCTGCGCCAGCCCGTGTTCGCGCAGGGCGGCGAGGGGAAACATCGCCTGGTCGATCTGCGCGGTCAGGAAGGATTCGATTTCGGCGCGATCCTGCGGCCCGGCGTCGCGGATCATCGCCAGTCCCCGCAGGCGGCCTGCCAGAGGGTGAGGGCAGCAACGGCGGCGGTGTCGGCGCGGAGGATCCTGGGGCCGAGGCTGAGGGGGGTGACATTGGGCCGGGCGCGGAGCCTCGCGGCCTCCTCGGCGGAGAAGCCGCCTTCGGGGCCGATCAGGATGGCGGCGGGGCCGGTGGCGGGTGTGATCGTGGCGGGCTGGCCGAGGGCGGTCTCGTCGCACCAGTAGAGGCGGCGATCCTCGGGCCATCGGGACAGGAGCCTGTCGAGGTGCTGGAGATCGGCGACTTCGGGGACGAAGGTCGCGCCGCATTGCTCGGCGGCCTCGACGGCATGGGCTTGCAGGCGGTCCTGACGGATGCGCTCGGCATTGGTGTGGCGGGTCTGGACGGGCAGGATGCGGGCGGCGCCAAGCTCCACCGCCTTTTCGACGATGAAGTCGGTGCGGGCCTTCTTGATCGGCGCGAAGAGGAGCCAGAGGTCGGGCGGGAGATGGAGGGGTTTCGTCAGACTATCGCAGGTGGCGATGGCGCCGCGTTTCGAGGCATCGGTCAGGATGGCGCGCCATTCGCCGTCGCGGCCGTTGAAAAGGAGAAGGGCGGTATCCTTGGTCAGCCGCATGACCCCGGTCAGGTAGTGCGCCTGGTCGGGGGTAAGGCGCACGGCTTGCCCCGGGGCAAGGGGCTGATCTACATAGAGCCTGATCTTTGCATCCATGAGCCGAAACCTATGTCCCAAGCGCCCGAATTGCCAGAGGCCGCGCCCGACGCGGCGACGGGTCAGGTGGCGGATGCGCCAAAAGCGAACTGGGTGGACCTGTATGCCCCGGTAGCGGCGCGGCCCTGGCTGCGGCTGTCGCGGGCCGACCGGCCGATCGGGACCTGGCTCTTGTTCATCCCCTGCCTCTGGGCGATTGCGCTGGCGGGGGGTGCGGGCGGGTTCCGGGCATGGGACCTGTGGCTGGCCTTGTCCTGCGGCGCGGGGGCGTTCCTGATGCGCGGGGCGGGCTGCACCTGGAACGACATCACCGACCGGGACATCGACGCGCAGGTGGCGCGCACCCGGTCGCGGCCCTTGCCTTCCGGGCAGGTGACGGTCAGGGGCGCGCTGGTCTGGATGGCGGTGCAGGCGGCTTTGGCGGCCGGTATCCTTTTCACCTACAACGGACTGGCCATCGGGCTGGGGGTCGCCTCGCTGGGGCTGGTGGCGATCTATCCCTTCGCCAAGCGCTTCACCTGGTGGCCGCAGGTCTTTCTGGGGCTGGCGTTCAACTGGGGCGCGCTTCTGGCCTGGGCGGCCCATGCGGGAAGCGTGCCGCCGGCCTCGGTCGCGCTCTACCTCGGGGGGATCGCCTGGACGCTCTATTACGACACGATCTATGCCCACCAGGATCGCGAGGACGATGCGCTGATCGGGGTGAAGTCGACCGCGCGGCTGTTCGGCGAGGATAGCCGCGCCTGGCTCTGGGGGTTCTTCGCGCTGACGCTGGGGCTTTTCGCCGTTGCCGTCGTGCTGGCCCATGCCGGGGCCGGGCGGCCGGGGGCCTTCGTCGTGGCACTGGCGGGGGTCTGGGCGATGGGGCTGCATCTTGGCTGGCAGATGCGGGTGCTGAACCTCGACGACCCGGCGTCGTGCCTGAAGGTGTTCCGGGCGAACCGGGATGCCGGGCTGATCCCCTTGCCGTTTCTTGCCGTCGCCGCATGGCTTGGTTGAACCCGGGCGCGCGAACCCCTAGGAAGCGGGGGGCGCGCTGCCGCGCCTGAGTCTTTCGGAAGTCCATTGCTGCTGCCTCATCTTCGCAAGCTCAACTCGACCACCCTGGCGCTTCTGGCCTTCATCCTGGCCGCCGGGGTGATGTTCACCGTCGCCTACGGGGCCGCGCTGGTGATCGAACAGCGGACCGAGAAGGCGGTGACGGCGCGGCTTCATGCCGAAAAGATCGACTGGATCACCGTCACCACCGAGGGACTGCAGGTGCGGCTCACGGGGACCGCCCCGAACGAGGCCGCGCGGTTCCGGGCGGTGAACAAGGTGGGCGAGGTCATCGACAGCTCGCGCATCCGCGACGGGCTGGACGTGGCGCCGACGCGGGGGATCGAGGCGCCGAAGTTCTCGGTCGAGATGCTGCGCACCGAGGACGAGGTGCAGCTGAGCGGTCTGATCCCGGAAAAGCCCGCCGAGGGCGGCATGAGCGAGGCGGACCTTGCGGCGGCCGCGGCGGCTCTGGCGCAGGGCACCGAGCTGCCGGACATGCTGGAGACGGCGGATTACCCCGCGCCCGAAAGCTGGAACGATGCGCTGGCCTTCGGGCTGAAGGCGCTGGAGCGGTTGCAGCTGTCGAAGATCTCGGTCACGGCGGAGCGGGTCGAGGTCAAGGCGATCGCCGCCAGCGCCGAGGAGAAGCGGCGGCTGGAGAGCGAGCTGCGCCGGCTGGCCCCGGCGACGGTGCAACTGGTCATGGACATCTCGGCCCCGCGGCCGGTTATCACCCCCTTCACCCTGCGCTTCGTGCTGGACGGCGACGGCGCGCGCTTCGACAGCTGCTCGGCCGATACCGACCGGGCCCGGACGCAGATCCTGCGGGCGGCGCGGGCGGCGGGGGTCGAGGGATCGACGGTCTGCCAGGTGGGTCTCGGCACGCCGACGCCGCGCTGGGCGGATGCCGTCAGCCTGGCGATCAAGGCGGTGACGGAGCTGGGGTCGGGCTCGATCACCTTCTCGGATGCGGATGTGACGCTGCTGGCGGGCAGCGACGTGCCGCAGGAGAGCTTCGACAAGGTGGTGGGCGACCTGGAAACCGGGCTGCCGGACGTCTTCTCACTGACCTCGACGCTGGAGAAGAAGGAGACCGCGACGCAGGGCCCGGCGGAATTCACCGCGACCCTGGGCGAGACCGGCCGGGTCGAGCTGCGCGGGCGGCTGACGGACGAGACGCAGCGGAAGGCGGTCGATGCCTTCGCGCGGTCGGCCTTTGCCGGGGCGCAGGTGCTGACCGCGACGCGGGTGGACGAGACACTGCCCGACGGCTGGCCGGTCCGGGTGCTGGCGGGGCTGAAGGCCTTGTCGCAGGTGGCGCATGGCAAGCTTCTGGTCCGGGCCGATCTGGTCGAGGTGACGGGCGTCACCGGCTCGAAGGAAGCGCGGGGCCGGATCACCCAGATCCTGTCCGAGGAACTGGGCCAGGGCCAGACCTTCCGCGTCAACGTGCGCTATGACGAGGCGCTGGACCCCATCGCCAGCCTGCCGACGCCCCAGGAATGCGCGGCGAACGTGAATGCGGTGATCGCGCGGACCAAGATCACCTTCACCCCCTCCTCGGCCGAGATCGCCACCACGGCGCGACCGGTGCTGGACGAGTTGGCGGCGATCCTGTCGAACTGCCCGCCGATGCAGATGGAGATCGGGGGCCATACCGACAGCCAGGGCTCGGAAAGTGGCAACCAGGCCTTGTCCCAGGCGCGCGCCGAGGCGGTGCTGCTGGCCTTGCAGGGCCGCCGGGTCGATGTGTCGGGCATGACGGCCAAGGGCTTCGGCGAGGCGCTGCCCATCGCCGACAACCAGACCGAGGAAGGCCGCGAGGCGAACCGTCGGATCGAGTTCGTGCTGAAGGGCGTTCCCGCGGCCAGCGCCGAGGCGGGAAGCGAAGCGGGCGCAGAGGGTGCAGGCACCCCTGCCCCGGCCGAAGGCGCGGGTACCCCTGCCCCGGCCGCTGGCGCAGCGGCGACCGGCCCCGATTTTTCCGGCGATACCGGCCCCTCGGTCGCGCCGACCGAAAAGACCATGGCTCCGAAGCCCCGCCCCGAAGGCCTGAACACCCAATGAACCGCACCGAATTCGTCGTCGCCACCGCTATCATCCTGCTGGTCGCCTTCGCGATGGGCTGGTTCACCCACTGGCTCCTGCACCGCTTCACACGGGTCCAGGGTGGCGACATGGCCGAGATGGACAAGCTGGCGCAATCGCTGCACGAGGCCGAGGAGCTGCGCGACCAGGCTTTGGCCTATCTGGAGCAGCGCGAGGCGGAGCTGATGAACCACATCAGCCAGACCGAGGCCGAGCTGAAGGCGGCGATGGAGGGGCTGCGCGACGCACGGCACGAGGCCGAGGAGATGCGCGCCTATATCGAGCGGATGCACGCGAACGGGTGAGGGCGGGGCAAATTCCTTCGAAGGAATTTGGCAAATCTTTTCGAAAAGATTTGCGGCCCGCTGCCAGAACAAGTCCAGCTTGCCAAGGATTTGGCCAAGGCCTGGCCTCAGGCGCGGCTTGGAACTGGACATACCCTGCCCCGCATGGCACCTGTCTGCGCAAAGCATAAGGAGGCCCACCCATGCTCGATTCCGTGACCGATCTCGCGTCGCTTCTGAAAGACCCCTCGCTGCTGGTGACGAAGTCCTATGTCGCCGGGGTATGGATCGCGGCGGATGACGGCTCGACCTTCCCGGTGACGAATCCGGCGCGGGGCGACGTGATCTGCCAGCTGCCGAACCTTGGCCGGGCGGAAGCCGCCCGCGCGATCAAGGCGGCGCATGTGGCGCATCGCGAATGGGCCAAGCGGACCGGGAAAGAGCGGGCGCAGGTGCTGCGCAAGTGGTTCGACCTGTGCATGGCGAACCAGGACGATCTGGCGACGATCCTGACCGCCGAGATGGGCAAGCCGCTCTCTGAAGCCAAGGGCGAGATCGCCTATGGCTCGTCCTACATCGAGTTCTACGGGGAAGAAGCCAAGCGCACCTATGGCGAGATCATTCCCGGCCACCAGCGCGACAAGCGCATCCATGTGCTGAAGCAGCCCATCGGCGTGGCGGCCTCGATCACGCCGTGGAACTTCCCGAACGCGATGATCGCGCGGAAGGTGGCCCCTGCCCTTGCGGCGGGCTGCGGGTTTGTCGCCCGGCCCGCCGCCGAGACGCCCCTCTCGGCGCTGGCGCTGGCGGTGCTGGCGGAGCGGGCGGGCGTCCCGGCGGGGCTCTTCTCGGTCATCACCTCGAAGCGGTCCTCGGACATCGGCAAGGAATTCTGCGAGAACCCGCTGATCCGCAAGCTGACCTTCACCGGCTCGACCGAAGTGGGGCGCATCCTGCTGAAGCAGGCGGCGGACCAGGTGCTGAAATGCTCGATGGAGCTGGGCGGCAATGCGCCTTTCATCGTCTTCGACGACGCCGACCTGGATGCGGCGGTCGAAGGGGCGATGATTTCCAAGTTCCGCAACAACGGGCAGACCTGCGTCTGTGCCAACCGGATCTATGTGCAGGCCGGGGTCTATGATGCCTTCGCGAAAAAGCTTTCGGCGGCGGTGGAGAAGCTGTCCATCGGCGACGGGCTGAAGGCGGGCGTCACCACGGGACCGCTGATCAACGGCGCGGCGGTGGAGAAGGTCGAGGAGCATATCGCCGATGTGCTGGCGGGGGGCGGCAAGGTCGTGACCGGGGGCCACCGGCACGAACTGGGCGGGACCTTCTTCCAGCCGACGGTCGTGACCGGGGTGAAGCCCGACATGAAGGTCGCGCAGGAAGAAACCTTCGGGCCGCTGGCGCCCTTGTTCAGGTTCGAGACCGAGGAAGAGGTGATCGATCTGGCGAACGCCACGATCTTCGGGCTGGCGTCGTATTTCTACGCCCGCGACATCGGGCGGATCACCCGGGTGCAGGAGGCGCTGGAATACGGGATGGTGGGGGTGAACACCGGCCTGATCTCCAACGAGATGGCGCCCTTCGGCGGGGTCAAGCAGTCCGGGCTGGGGCGCGAGGGGTCGCGCCACGGGATCGATGACTACATGGAGCTGAAATACGTCTGCCTGTCGGTCTGACCGGGCGGGCATCGGTGCAAGGGGCGGCCTTCGGGTCGCCCTTTTTCGTCCGGCTGTGCATCTGCGCAGCCCCCTGCCGCAGGTCGGGGGCTCTGGAAGGTCCCCGGGGGATGCACTAGCTTTTCTCAGCAACCCTTCCCGAACGCGAGGTCACGCCGATGCCGAATGACTATGTGCCGCCGAAAGTCTGGACATGGGAGCAGCCCTCGGGCGGCACCTTCGCCTCGATCAACCGGCCCGTCGCAGGGCCGACGCATGACAAGGATCTGCCGGTCGGCAAGCATCCGTTACAGCTGTATTCGCTGGCGACGCCGAACGGGATCAAGGTGACGATCCTGTTGGAAGAGCTGCTGGAGGCGGGCTATGACGCGGAATATGACGCCTGGCTGATCGAGATCAGCAAGGGCGACCAGTTCGGATCGGGCTTCGTCGAGGTGAACCCGAATTCCAAGATCCCGGCGCTGATGGACCATGGGGTGAAACCGGCACAACGGGTGTTCGAGAGCGCCTCGATCATGCTGTATCTGGCCGAGAAGTTCGGCGGAGCGTTCATCCCGAAGGATCCGTCGCAGCGGACCGAGATGTTCAGCTGGCTTTTCTGGCAGATGGGCTCGGCGCCCTTCGTCGGCGGGGGATTCGGGCATTTCTACGCCTATGCGCCGGTGAAGATCGAATATGCGATCAACCGCTATGCGATGGAGACGAAGCGCCAGCTGGACGTGCTGGACCGGCATCTGGCAGAGCATGAGTGGATGGCGGGGGAATATTCGCTGGCCGACATGGCGATCTATGCCTGGTACGGCGGTCTGGTGCTGGGCCGGGCCTATAACGCGGCGGAGTTCCTGGACGCGGAGAGCTACAAGAACGTGATGGCCTGGGCCAAGCGGATCGACGCGCGGCCTGGGGTGGTGCGGGGCCGCAAGGTCAACCGGTCCTGGGGCGAGCCCTGGGAGCAGTTGCCGGAGCGCCATTCGGCGGCGGATTTCGAAAAGCTTCCGAAGGCACCCTGACAGGTTGAGCCAGTCCCGGGCTTCGCCTAGGCTGGCCTTCCCGGCCCGCAGGAGCACGCCCTCATGACCCGCCAACGCATCGCCGTCGTCACCGGAGCCGCAGGAGGATTGGGCCGGGCCTTCGTGGACCGGCTGCTGGCCGATGGGCTGGTGGTGGTGGGCGTGGACATCGACGGGACGGCGCTGCTGGCGATGGCGGCGGACCGCGAGGGCTTCGTGCCGGAGGCGGTGGACCTGACCGACGCAAAGGCGATTGCCGATCTGTTCGACCGGCTGACGGCGCGCTTCGGCGGAGTGGACGTGCTGGTGAACAACGCCGGGACCTGCTTCATGTCGGATTTCCCCGAGATTCCGGCAGCGGAACTGGACCGGCAGATGGCGATCAACTTCTCCTCGGCCTTCCACTGCTGCCAGGGCGCGGTGAAGGCGATGACGGGGCGGGAGGGGGTGCGGAAGATCGTCAACATCTCGTCGAACGGGGCCTACAACTTCGACGTCTTCGATCCGCCGCATTACCGGGCGTCCAAGGCGGCGATGGACACGCTGACCAAGGACCTCGCGCGGCGCTATGCGCGGGAGAAGATCGCGGTGAATTCGATCGCCCCGGCGATGACGGAGACACCCCTCTTCAATGTGCTGACAGAAGATGTGCTGGCGAAGGCGATCAGCGCGATGCCGCATGGGCGGGCGATGCAGCCGGAGGAGATCGCGGCCTGGGTGGGATTCCTGGTCTCGCCTGCGGGGGATGTGTCGTCGGGGAATGTCATCATCCTGAACCAGGGGCGCGACGTGCGGTGAGGGGGCAAAATCCTTCGAAGGATTTTGGCAAAGGTTTTCGAAAACCTTTGCGCGCTCGGGGGGGACGGATGAAGGTCACGATCCACAAGCTGTTCGACTATCTGCTGGAGACCACGGCTGCGGACCCGCCGGAATGCTTCATCGGCTTTTCCCTCGCCCGGTCGCCGCGCTTGAAGGACTTTCTGGCGGACCTCGACCCGGACTTGTCGCTGGACTGGAACGGGGCAAGCTTCCTGGGCCTTCCGTCGCTGCGGCAGCGGGTGCTGGATCAGGCGGGGCTGGACCTGCCGCCGGACAGTGTGCTGATCACGGCGGGGGCGGCGGAAGCGAACTACCTGTTGTTCCGGCAGTTGCTGACCGAGGGCGACGAGCTGATCACCGAAGCGCCGGGCTGGCCGCAGGCGGGCGTCATGGCGAAAGCCATCGACGCGCGGCTGGTGGAGGTGCCGCGCGACGAGGTGCGGGGGTGGTGGCTCGACCCCGAGGCGGTGGCCCGCGCCGTCACGCCGAAGACGCGGATGATCTTCCTGACCAACCCCAACAACCCGACGGGGCGGCTGATCCCCGAGGTGGAGCTGGGGGCGCTGGCGGAGATCGCGGATCGGCACGGGATCTGGCTGGTGGTGGACGAGGTCTATGCGGGCCTCGAATGGGCGGGGCCGCGACCGCCGTCGATTGCGGGGCTGACGCCGTTCGGGATCACCACGGGGTCGGTCTCGAAGGCGCTGGGGCTGCAGGGGCTGCGCACGGGCTGGATGATCTGCCAGACGCCGCAGGTGATCCGCGACGCGATGATCCTGCGCGAGAATTCATCCGAGATCATGAACGTGCTTGGGGAGCATATCGCCGACATCGCGCTGCGGCCCGAACGGCTGGCGGCGTCGCTGGGCCGCGCGCGGACCGAGGGGGCGGAGACGCTGGACCGGCTGGACCGTTTCGTGACCGAGGAGCCGCGCCTGTCCTGGCACCGGCCCGAGGCTGGGCTGATCGGGCTGGCACGGGTGGCGGGGACCGACGGCGAATCGCTGGCGCGGGCGCTGCTGGCCCCGCCCTGGCGCACCTTTCTGTTGCCCGGATCGGCCTATGGGCTGCCCCGGCACATCCGCATCGGGGCGGGAGGCGGGCCGGAAGCGCGGCTGGAGGAAGGTTTAGGACGGCTTTCCGCGCTGCTGGCAAGCGGGCAGGCCTGACTTAACCCACTGATCGAAAACGCGTTATCCCATAACAATACTGCGTTTTCCCCTAGCGTGGCGCTGATTTTGCCTAGCGTGGCCCCGATGCCCATAACCAGTGGCATCAAACCCCGACTGCCGGGGAGACCCACGAAAGGACACGACATGCTGCTCTCTGTCATGAACGCGAAGACAACCCTGATCGCCGGCCTGACCGCGCTTTCCATCGCCGCCGTTCCTGCCGCCCCCGCCCTCGCCTGGGGCGACAAGGAAAAAGGCTTTGCCGCCGGGGTTGCGACGGCGGTGATCGTTGACGAACTGCTGAAGAACAACCGCAAGGCCAAGCTTTACGATCAGGGCTATGGCCAAGGTTACGAGCCGCGCCCGACCTATCGGGAGCCGACCTATCGCGAGCCGACCTACCGTGAGCCGGTCCGCACCGTCTCGGTCTACGACACCCCCGCGGCGCGCGCCTTCCAGAGCTATTCGCTGCGCGAACGCAAGGCGATCCAGCGCAACCTGCGCGCCTGGGGCTACTATCGCGGTGGCATCGACGGGTCGTTCGGCCCCGGCACCTACAATGCCATCACCGCCTATGCCCGCGACGAGGGGCAGAGCCTGCGCTCGACCTCGGCGGCCTATGGCGTCTATGACGGGCTCCTGTTCTAGCGCCCGTCACGGAGAGCGCCCCGGTCCGGTTCCCCTCCGGGCCGGGGTTTCCTATTCCGGGGTCAGATCCCAGGAATACCATGTGGCGTCGCGCACGGCGTCGGCATCTTCCAGCACCTCGGCCACCTGATCGGCGGGGACGGCATGGGCCTTGGGCCGGTAGGTCCATGTCAGGTCCATCGACCCTCCCTCTGATGAGGCGCCCTTCAGGCTGAAGTCGAAGGCGGGATTGCTGACCGCCACATCCTCGGGCGGATTAAAGTCGATGGGGGCATCCTTGACCGTGACCTTGTGGGTGAAGCTCCACGGCCCGCCCACCGCCAGCGGCAGCCGCCGGGGCCGGGTCGGGGGGTCGGGGAAGCGGTCCATCAGGCCGGTGGAGGCGAAGGGAAAATCCTGGCGCAACCCGTTCCGGTCCAGCGCGGTGGCAGGCAGGAAATAGGTCTCGACCACCGTCACCCGGTTCTGGCCGCGGTCGTCGGTCATCCGTGGCGGCTTCGCCTCGGTCAGGCCGGGATAGCGCTTCTGGTAGAAGTCGAGAAAGTCGCGACCGATCTGCGAGGCCGGGGTGGTGGCCCAGCGGGCGCGGGCAGCGTCGGCGGCGCCGGTGAGGTTCAGCGTCTCGACGGTGAGGAAGAGGCCGATGACGGAGAAGTCGTAGTCCTCGCGTACCTCCTGCGCCCAGGTGCCTGTGGCCGTGACCTCCATCCGCTCCAGCGCGGCGGGGCCTTTGCCGGTGATGGGCAGCGCATAGCCGTAGTCGGGCTGGGTCGCGGTGCCGAGGCTGCCGCCTTCATGCGAGCCGGTGGCATCCATCCAGACGCTCTGGCCGTCCAGCGTCGCGCGCAGGATCATGTGGTCGAAGACGCCGAGCATCGGCAGTTCTTCGGGCAGGCCATAGCCTGCATCGAGGTCGGTCAGCGCGACGGCCGAGGGGATCCCGAGCCGGGTCAGGATCACCCGGAGGAGGAGTGACTTGTCCTTGCAGTCGCCGAAGCCGGAGGCGATCACCTCTTCCGGCGGGCGGGCGAGGTACCCGCCGGCACCGACGCTGAGCGAGACATAGCGAAGCTGGTCCTGCACCAGGCGCAGGGCGGCATAGGCGCGGGCGTCGGAGCTGGGGTTTTCCTGCGCGATCCGGTCGACCCTGGCCTCCCATTCCGGCGGCAGGGGGTAGTCGCGGGTGTAGTGCGGCGCGATAGCCAGGGCCAGCGGCGTCCAGTCGCTTGTGTCGGAGAAGCGCAGGAGCGCGTCCTCGATCACCTCGTAGGGCACGCTTTCCTCATCGATGGGCGGGACGTGGTTTTCACGCCGCCATTCGTGGCGGAGCGTGCCGTCGCCGATGTCGGTGGCGGTATGGGTCACGCGGTCGGGCAAGGGGGCGACCTCAAGCGGCGCGTCCTTGGGCCAGATGAGAAGCGTGCGCGACAGGACGACGGGAGTGGACCATTCCAGCCAGGACGAGCCACCATGTTCGCCCGCACCCAGCATGGGCCGGGTTTCCAGAAGCGTCGCCTGTTCCAGAACGTCGCCGACGCGGAGATCGGGAACCTGGACCACGGCGGTCAGCGTGCCGTCGATGATGCCCTCGTCCAGCCGGGTCTCGCGGCGATAGACCTGGGGGGCGATGCTGGCCTTGAGGTCGATCAGCTGGTCGCCGCGGTGGATCAGCAGACGGGTGAGGCTGGTGGATTCGTTGGTGGGGTCGAAGTCGACCCGGATCGTCGCCAGTTCTTCCAGCCCGGCGCGGTCGGTCACTTCGGCGACCACGCGGTTCCAGGATTGCCTGACGTCGCCTTCCCAGCGGATCTGGTGATCGGAGAGCAGGAAATACTGCCCGCGCTCGACTTCGGCCCGAGTGGCGGCGTTGCCTTCGGGGATCGGGGCGATGTCGACCCAGGCGGGATCCTCGGCGAGGGTGAGGGTCTGGGCGGCAAGGGGAAGGGCTGGGAGGAAGAAGGCCAGACAGAGGGTCAGACAGAGGACCAGAACGGGTGAAACGGGGCGCATCGGGAATCCGGGGATGAATTTCGCGCAGGCTAGCCGGTGGCGCGGGCGGTGCAAAGGATTTCCCGACCGGGCCAAGGATTGCCCCCGCCCGCGCGTCTTGTGTAAGTGATGCTGATGGACACGCCCGACGAAATGCTGGCGACTGCGGCTGCCGGGGGAGACCGGGCGGCCTTTGCCGTGCTGGTCGGGCGGCATTACGACCGCATCCACGGGCTTGCCTGGCGGCTGACCGGGGTGAAGGCGGAAGCCGAGGACCTGACGCAGGACATCTGCGCCGCGCTGCCGGTGAAGCTGCGGAACTGGCGCGGCGAGGCTCGGTTCACCACCTGGCTTTACCGCGTGGTGGTGAACGCCGCGCATGACCTGCGGCGGCGGCAGGCGACCCGCTTGCGCGCGGCGCAGGGCTGGGGCGACTGGGAGATCGCGCGGCAGGACGAGATCGCCGTGCAGGCCGAGGCTTCGGACTGGCTGGCGCAGGCGATGACGCGGCTGTCGCCGGAATTGCGGGATACCGTGGCCTTGGTGTTGGGCGAAGAGATGACCCAGGCCGAGGCGGGGGTGGTGCTGGGTGTGTCAGAAGGAACGATCGCCTGGCGGATGAGCGAAGTGAAGAAACGCCTGCGGGCCATGGCACGGGAGGACGCGAAATGACCGACGATCTCGACGACCTCCGCGCCGCCCTGAAGGCCGCACCGGCCCCGGACGAGGATGCCAAGACGCGGGCGATGCGACTGGCGATGGAAAATTTCGACCGGCTCCAAGGATCGCATGAGGCGTCACGTTCCAGTGAGGACCGCCCCCGAGCGGCCCCCCTGAACGGAGTACGTCGCATGTTCCAATACCTGACCTCCCGCCCTGCCCTTGCCATTTCCACGTCGGCCGCAGCGCTGCTGATCGGTGTCGCGGTGATCCTGCCGGTGGCCGACCTGCGGATCGGCAAGCCGGTCGTCCCGACGGAAGCGCCGAAGGAAGTGCCGGTCGCGAAGAAGGCCGAACCCATGGTGACGCCCGAGCCCGCACCGGCAACGACCGCCACCCCCACCGGCGGCGAGGGCGCGACCCTGACTGCCGAGACCGGCAACACTGCGCAATCCGGTGCAGATGCGGCACCCAAGCCCGACGCCGAGGTCGTAGCGACGGATGAGCTTGCGCGAGCCGACGCCAGCGACACGGCCTCCTCGGCCGTGGTTGCAGAGAGCGCGCCCGAAGCCGAAGCGCCGATGGAGATGGCGGAAGAGGCGGCGCCCGTCAGCCCGCCCGTAGGCGATCTGGTGATGGGCGCCGAGCCGCGCCTGCGGGCCGAGGCGAAGATGGAAGGCGGCGGCACCCTGGGCTATCTGGCCGCGCCGTCCACTTCGATCGCCGCTGCGCCAGAGGTGATGCCCGCGCCGGTCGAAAACACCGAAGCCTATTCGAACGAAGCGCCCAACCCCGTGAAGGTGACGGCGGAGGAGCCGGTCTCGACCTTCTCCATCGACGTGGACACCGCATCCTATGCTGTGGTGCGGTCCTCCTTGACGGGGGGCTATCTGCCGACGCCGGAGCAGGTGCGGGTGGAGGAGATGGTGAACTATTTCCCCTATGCCTATGCGGCGCCCGAGGGGGATGCGGCCTTCGCCTCGACCGTCAGCGTGATGCCGACGCCCTGGAACCCCGGCACGCGGCTTGTCACCATCGGCATCCAGGGCGCGCTTCCGGAAGTGGCGGCGCGGCCGCCCCTGAACCTGGTGTTCCTGATCGACACCTCCGGCTCGATGGAGGATGCGAACAAGCTGCCGCTTCTGAAGCAGTCGCTGTCGCTGATGCTGGCGGAACTGCGGCCCGAGGATCAGGTGTCCATCGTCACCTATGCCGGATCGGCGGGGCTGGTGCTGCCGCCCACGGCGGCGAAGGACCGGGCGGCGATCCTTGCCTCGCTGGAGAACCTGTCGGCGGGCGGGTCCACCGCCGGGGCTGCGGGGCTGGAGCTGGCCTATCAGGTGGCCGAGGGGATGAAGGCCGACGGCGAGGTCACGCGCATCCTGCTGGCGACGGACGGCGACTTCAACGTGGGCATCGACGACCCGGAGGGGCTGGAGGCCTATGTGGCGCGGAAGCGCGAGACCGGGACCTATCTGTCGGTGCTGGGCTTCGGGCGCGGCAATCTGGATGACGCGACCATGCAGGCGCTGGCGCAGAACGGGAACGGGACGGCAGCCTATATCGACACGTTGAGCGAGGCGCGGAAGGTGCTGGTCGATCAGCTGAGCGGGGCGCTGTTCCCCATCGCCGACGACGTGAAGATCCAGGTCGAATGGAACCCGGCCACGGTCGCGGAATACCGGCTGATCGGCTATGAGACCCGGTCGCTGCGGCGCGAGGATTTCAACAACGACAAGGTCGACGCGGGCGAGATCGGCGCCGGGACGCAGGTGACGGCGATCTACGAGGTGACGGCCCCGGGGTCCGATGCGCTGCTGAACGACCCGCTGCGCTATGGCGCGGCGACGGCGACCGAGGATGGCGCCGGAGAACTCGGCTTCCTGCGGCTGCGCTGGAAGGCTCCCGGCAAAGACACCTCGACGCTGGTGGAAACGCCGATCACCGGGCAGGAACCCGCCAGCACCGAGACCCGCTTCGCCGCCGCCATCGCCGGGTTCGGGCAGTTGCTGCAAGGCTCGGTCTACCTGGGCGACTGGGGCTGGGACGAGGCCATCGCGCTGGCCGTGGCGAACCGGGGCGAGGATGCCTTCGGCTACCGGATCGAGGCGGTGAACCTGATGCGGCTGGCAGAGAGCCTGAGCCGCTGATCACTTGCGCGTGAAGATGGGGCCGGCGCGGGATGAACCCTGCGCCGGCTGCGTCGTTTCCCCAAGGTGGCCGTGCCGGCCGCCTGCCCCGGCTTCCGGCCTGCGAAGCCAGATGGAGGATTTCGATGACCCGTTCCCCGCTTGCCCTTGCGCTTCTGGCGCTTTTTGCCGCGCCCGCCCTGGCCGATGGCATGGCCGTAATGGAGAAGGACGGTATGCTGACGGATGCCAATGGCATGACGCTGTATGTCTTCGACAAGGACAAGGACGGCGTGTCGGCCTGCTATGACCAATGCGCGGAAAACTGGCCGCCGCTTCTGGCGGCAGCGGATGCCAAGGCCGAAGGCGAATATGGCCTGACCGACCGCACCGATGGCACGAAACAGTGGACCCACGAGGGGATGCCCCTGTACCTGTGGGTGCAGGACAAGAAGCCCGGCGACATGACCGGCGACGGGGTCAACGGGGTCTGGCACATCGCCAAGGACTGAGGGCGGAATGCCGTATCTGGACGAGATCGAGGCCGCGATCCCGGGCCTGCGGGCCTTTGCGCGGGCGCTTGCCCGTGACCGCGAGGCGGCGGACGATCTCGTCCAGGACACGCTGGAGGCGGCGCTGGCCCGCCGGGCGCAATGGCGCGGCGACGGGCCCCTGCGCGGCTGGCTGTGCCGCATCCTTCTGAACCGCTTCCGGGATGGCTTGCGCCGGAACCGGCCCGCCGCGGTGGCCCTGGCGCTGGTGCCGGACCAGCCCGACCCGCCCGCCGCGCGCAAGGCCGAGGGGCGTCTGGCGCTGGCCGAGGTCCATGCGGCGATGGGGCAATTGCCCGATGATCAGCGGGCGGCGCTGCTGCTGGTGGCGCTGGAAGGGTTGAGCTTGGCCGAGGCCGCCAGCGTGATGGGCTGTGCCGAGGGCACGCTCGCCTCGCGGCTGGCGCGGGCGCGGGCGACGTTGAGACAGGTGACGGGGCGCGAGATGGTAGCGCAGCGCCACGGAAAGGCAGGGGAATGATGCCGGAGGGGTCCCGGATCAGTGCGGAAGAGGCGCTGCGCCTGCGGCACGGGTCGGCCGAGGATCAGGCGCGGCTTGCGGCGCGGGCGGCAAGGGATGCCGGGCTGGCCGGCGATCTGGAGGAGTGGGACCGGCAGGATGCGGCGCTGCGGGCGCTGTATGCGCCGGTCGCCGACGAGCCGGTGCCCGCCCGGCTGACGGCGTCGGTCACGGCGGCCCGGGCTGCGGTGCGGGCGCCTGCGCCGGGGATCTGGCGGATCGCTGCTGCGCTGGCCCTGCTGGCGCTGGGATTCCTCGCCGGATGGTCGGGCGCACGGATGCTGCAGCCCCCCGGTCCGGCGCTGGCAGAGACGGCGATGGCGAGCTTTGCCACCTATGCGGTGGAGGTGGCGCATCCGGTCGAGGTGGGCGCCGAGGACGAGGCGCATCTGGTGAAATGGCTGTCCAAGCGTCTGGGAACCCCGATCCGCCCACCGGACCTGTCAGACGAGGGCTTCCGGCTGATCGGCGGGCGGCTTCTGCCGGGCGAAACCTCACCCGCGGCGCTGCTGATGTATGAGGATGAGATGGGTCGCCGCCTTGCCCTCTATGTCACCCGGCGCGAGGGCGGGGAAACCGAACTGGCCTTCGCCGAGGAACCGGGACGGCGGGCCTTCTGGTGGATCGAGGAGGGCCTCGGCTGTGCGCTGGTGGGCGATCTGCCGCGCGATACGCTGCGTCGGCTGGCGATCTCGGCCTATCACGGGCTGACCGATACCTGACGAAAAGGCGCGCCGGTTGCCCGACGCGCCCTGCTGTCCCGGGCTTGATCCGGGACCTCTGGCAATGAGCGGCGCAAACGTGACGCATGCGCCGCTAGCGGTAGGGCCAAGTCCCGGGTCAAGCCCGGGACGGGAGAGCCTGAAGGTCCTTACAGGCTCACGACCTGACCCAGCCTCAGTTGACCGTTTCGGCCTTAGCCTCCAGCACCGGGGTCGCGCCATTGCCGTTGGCATGGGCGATCTCGATCCGGCGGGGCTTCATCGCCTCGGGCACTTCGCGGACGAGGTCGATGTGGAGCATCCCGTGTTCATGCGCCGCACCCGCCACGCGGACGTGGTCGGCAAGGGCGAAGCGGCGCTCGAAGGCGCGGGTGGCGATACCGCGGTGCAGATAGCTGCGCTCGGTCTCGTCTGCGGCCTTGCGGGCGGTGACGAACAGGCTGCCGTCCTTGACCTCGACGCTCAGTTCCTCGGGGGTGAACCCGGCGACGGCGATCGAGATGCGGTAGGCATCCTCGGCGGTCTTCTCGATGTTGTAGGGCGGATAGGTGGGCTGGGCCACGTCGGTGGACAGGACCCGGTCCATCAGGTCGGCGATGCGGTCGAAGCCGACGGTGGCACGGTAAAGCGGCGCGAAATCAAGGTTGCGCATTGTCATCCTCCTGGAAGCGATGTCAGAGGCCTTCCCCGGACGGGGCAAGGCGGGTTGAGACCCGGGCCCGTCATGGCACCCGGATACCTCTCAGGTAGGAAGCAGGATTTGCGCTTTCAAGGGCCCGAGAAGCCCGGCGTCACGGAGAGACGAAGCGCGCGCCGCCGCCGGTCCCCACCCCGCCACCGCCCTGCAGGATGATGCGCTTGCCGGGCGCGCCAGGCATCCCCGGCGGCGCGAGGCCGATCCGCGCTTCGGGTTCCGCCGTGCTGAGCGCCTGGCCCTTGCGGAGCGCGGCCTTCAGCCGGTCGACCTGTTCCGGCAGCTCCATCCCGAAGGCGACCGGCTTGCCGTCCAGATCGCCCCCGGCCGAGATGATCGAGACGATCCGCGCGCGATAGCCCGAGCGGTCGAGCACCGGCGCGCCGGAAGAGCCGAAGGTGACATCGCAGTCGAAGGCGATCAGCCGCTCCTGGCGCCCGACGACCTTGCAGACCCGCTGCCAGGACAGGGCTTCCTCCCGTCCCTCGGCGTAGGAGACGACGCTGACCTCGGCGCCGGTGCCGGGCCGGGCGACGGTGAAGGGCGAGATGACCGCGCTGGGGATGGGCTGGGCCAGTTGCAGCAGCGCGACGTCGCGTTCGACCATCTGGAACGGCGCGGGGTCGAGGTTGCGGTAGGCGGGATCGGCCATGGTGCGGGCGACGGGCACTTCGGCCAGTGCGCTGCCATGCGAGAGCCCGGCGCGGAAGGTGATCCGCGCTGCGTCGATGGGGCTGCCGTCGGGGTTCAGGACGCAATGCGCGGCGGTAAGCACCAGATCGGCCGCGATCAGCGCCCCGGTGCAGAAGCCGCCGTTTTCCACATCGACGCGGCCCACCGGTTCGAACCCGCGCAACTCCTCGCGCGTGGCCAGCTCATCAAGACCGGAGTTCTGCTCGGCCATCGCGGCGCCGGACAACAGGACCAGGGCCGCGAAAAGCACTTTCATGGCTTGACGAATTTCGCCCCTGCCCCGGTGCCGCCGGACAGAACGCTGACCGATTTGGCACCGACCGCCGACCCCGCCTTGCTGTCCTCCAGCGCCGTGCGCAGGGCGGCAAGCGGCTCGGCCACCGGCACGGCGAGGGCGACCTTGCGGCCATCCACCTCGGCCTTGGCCGAGATGACCGAGACCACTTTCGCCACCCCGTCGCGGATGGTGAAGACCGGCGCGCCAGAGGAGCCGAAATCGACGCTGCAGGTCAGGATCAGCGCATTGCGGCGGCCCGCGAGCACTTTGCAGGCCTCCTGGATCGAAGGCGCCTCCTCGCGGTATTGCGCGTAGGAGACGACACCCACCGGGTCGCCCTCGACCGGGGCGGCACCGGTCTCGAACGGGGATAGCGAGGGCAGGCGGATCGGCTGGCTGAGTTCGAGGAGCGCGAGGTCATCCGTCACCCGGTCGAGCTTGTCCTCGGCGGTGAAGCGATAGTCGGGGTGGGCGACGGCGCGGCTGACCCGGCGGTAGGCAACGGCGCGGCCATTGCGGAACCCGGCCTGGAACTCGATCTCTTCGGGGCGAAGCTGCACGCCGGTGGTCTTGTCGTAAAGGCAATGCGCTGCCGTCAGCACCAGTTGCGGGCCGATCAGCGCGCCGGTGCAGAAGCCCTTCTTGCCGAGGACGAGCTTGCCCACCGCATCCCAGCCGCGCGAATCGTCGGCGGTTTCGAGCTTAAGGAGCCCGTCCTGGGCGTGGACCGCGCCTGCAAGGGCCAGAAGGGCCGCCAGCAGGTGGGGGAACAGGTGACGCATGGAACCCTCCCTTCCCCCGCGCAGCCTTCAGGCTTATGCGCCGACTTTGGCGGATTTGAGGCCTGTCGCGCAAGCGCTGCCTGCGGGGTCAGCCCGCAAGGGCGCGCGGCTGTGGCCCGCCGGTCGCCCAGTCGAGGAGTTCGACGGTATGGACGACCGGGATGGCGGTGCCGGAGCCGATCTGCATCATGCAGCCGATATTGCCTGCGGCGATCACCTGGGGGGATTTCGCCTCCAGCGTCTGAACCTTGCGGCGCTTCAGCTCGCCGCTGATCTCGGGTTGCAAAAGGTTGTAGGTCCCGGCGCTGCCGCAGCAGAGATGGCTGTCGGCGGGCTCAACCACCTCGAAGCCCGCGCGCTTCAGCAGGTCCTTCGGGGCGGACTTGATCTGCTGGCCGTGCTGCAGCGAACAGGCGGCGTGATAGGCGACGCGCAGGCCCTTCGGCGCACCTTGCGGCAGGCCAAGCGTGGCGAGGAGTTCGGAGATATCCTTCGTCAGGCCCGCGACGGTGGCGGCGTCGTCGGCCAGCGGGTCGTTGCGGAACATGTGGCCGTAGTCCTTCACCGTCGTCCCGCAGCCCGAGGTGTTGATGACGATGGCGTCCAGCCCCCCGGCCCGCTGCTCGGCCATGAAGGCGCGGATGGCGGCGGCGGCCTGGGCATGGGCAAGGGACTCCTTCCCCATGTGATGCGTCAGTGCCCCGCAGCAGCCCTGGCCCTTGGCGATGACCACCTCGCAGCCGAGGCGGCGGAGGAGGCGGATGGTGGCGTCGTTGATGTCGGTGTTCAGCGCCTTCTGGGCGCAGCCGGTCATCAGCGCGACCCGCATCCGCCGCTCGCCCTGCGCCGGAAAGACCTGCGGATCGTCGTTGCGGCTGACGGGGGGGATGGTCTTCGGGGCCATCGCGAGCATGGCCTTCAGGCGCTTGTCGGGGATCGCCCAGGCGAAGGGCTTGCCGATCTTCGCGGCCAGCAGCGCCAGGCGGAAGCGGCGGGGATAGGGGATCACCCGGGCGAGGACGGCGCGCAGGGCGCGATCCATCAGGGGGCGTTTGTAGGTCTTTTCCACATGTGCGCGGGCGTGGTCGATCAGGTGCATGTAGTGCACCCCGCTGGGGCAGGTGGTCATGCAGGCGAGGCAGGAGAGGCAGCGGTCGAGGTGCTTCACCGTCCTTGCATCCGCCGGGCGGCCCGCTTCCAGCATGTCCTTGATCAGGTAGATGCGGCCTCTCGGGCTGTCCAGCTCGTCGCCCAGCACCTGATAGGTCGGACAGGTGGCCGTGCAGAAGCCGCAATGCACGCAGGAGCGCAGGATCTGGTTGGCGCGGGCGATGCCGGGATCGGCCAGCTGCTCGGGGGTAAAATTCGTCTGCATCAGCCCATCATCCCGGCGTTGAGAATACCCCTCGGGTCGAATTTGGCCTTGAGGCCCGCGGCCAGCACCGCAACCTCGGGCGCTTCCGGCGGAAAGACCGGCCCACCCTGCCCCAACACCCGCGTCGCATGGCCGCGGCCCGCGACGGCCGCCGCGACCTCGGCCCCGCGTCCGGGATCGAGGAGGAGCCAGATCAGCCCCCCGCCCCAGTCCCACAGCGCCTCGCCGCCCAGCACCGCGACGATCTCTGCCGCTGCGGTGGGCAGGGTGGCGATGCGCCAGACCTCGCCCGGCTTGCCCTGAAGCGGGACCACATCGCGCACCTCGCGCCAGAGTGCGGCGGAGGCCTCGCCTTCGGCCACCGTCACCTCGCCGCCCATCCGGTCGCGCAGCTGCCCGGTGCGATAGGCGACCGAGCCCGCCATCCCCTCGACCCGGATCAGGCTGCGCCCCGAATGTCGCGCGGCGCCGGAGATGTCGAAGGGCGACCCCAGCGCCACCCGCAAGGCCTTGAGACCCGCCTCGTCGCTGAGGCCCTCGATCACCAGCGTCGCCTCGGCCTCGGGCAGGGCCTGGACCTTGAAGCCCACCTCGCTGAGGACGCCCAGCACGCCCCGGCTGCCTGCCAGAAGCTTCACCAGATCGTAGCCGGTGACGTTCTTCATCACCCGGCCGCCGTTCTTCACCACCGTCCCAGTCCCATCGACGAAGCGCACGCCCAGAGCCGCGTCGCGGGCAGCCCCCGCCTGCACCCGGCGCGGGCCCGAGGCATTCGCGGCCAGCACGCCGCCGATGGTCGACACCCCTTCGCGCCCGAGAAGCCCGCGCAGGTCCGGCGGCTCGAAGGCCAGGCGCTGACGTTCGCCCGCCAGCACCCGGTCGACCTCGGCCAGGGGTGTGCCCGCCCGCACCACCAGCGTCAGCGCGCCGGGCTCGTAAAGCTCCACGCCGGTCAAGCCGCCGGTCTCCAGCACCTCGCCCATGGCGTGACCCAGCGTCCGCGTGCCACCACCGCGCAGCAAGAGGGGGCCGGTTGCCCCGGCGACGGCTTCGACCAGCTCTGCTTCGGTCTTCGGGCGCATCGTCTCTCCCCGATGTCCAGGAATTTTCTGGGAAATTCCCGGACTTCCTTATCCGGCGCGCCGGGTTGCGGTTGTGGCGAGGGGGAAGACCTTCGCCGGATTCAGAAGCCATTTCGGGTCGAATACGTCCTTGATCCGCATCTGCGCCTCCATATCTGCGGGCGCAAACTGCACCGCCATCAGGTCGCGCTTCTCGATCCCCACGCCATGCTCGCCGGTCAGGCAGCCGCCGACCTCGACGCAAAGCTTCAGGATTTCGGCCCCGAAGGCCTCGCATTTCTCCAGATCGCCGGGTTTGTTGGCATCGAACAGGATCAAGGGGTGCATGTTGCCGTCCCCCGCATGGAAGACGTTGCCGACGTCAAGGCCGAAGTCGCGGCTCATCTCGCCGATCCGGCGCAGAACATGCGGCAGGGAGGACACCGGAATCGTCCCGTCCAGGCACATGTAGTCGTTGATCTGGCCCATCGCGCCGAAGGCCGACTTGCGCCCCAGCCAGATGCGCCGTGCCTGATCCTCGTCCGCCGCCTCGCGGAATTCCACCGGGTCGTGCGCAAGGGCGATCTGCCTGATCCGGCCCAGCTGCTCGGCGATCTCCGCCTCCGATCCTTCGACCTCGATGATCAGCAAAGCCTCGCAATCCGGGTAGCCGGCATGGGCGAAGGCCTCGGTCGCGCGGATGCAGGGGCGGTCCATGAACTCGATGGCGACGGGTAGGATCCCCGCCCGGATGATGTCGGCGACGCAGGCCCCCGCGACTTCGTTCGAGTTGAAGCCCACCAGCACCGGCCGCGCCCCTTCCGGCTTTGGCAGGATGCGGAGCCAGGCTTCGGTCACGACGCCGAGCTGCCCTTCGGAGCCGCAGACCACACCCAAAAGGTCGAGGCCGGAAGGCTCGCCCCAGGGTCCGCCCAAAGTGATCACGGTGCCGTCCATCTGCACCAGCGTCACGCCGAGGAGGTTGTTCGTCGTGACCCCGTATTTCAGGCAATGCGCCCCGCCGGAGTTCATCGCGATGTTCCCGGCGATGGCGCAGGCCAGCTGGCTGCTGGGGTCCGGCGCGTAGAAGAAGCCATCCGCCTCGACCGCGCCGCTGACGGAAAGGTTGGTCCGCCCCGACTGCACGCGGATGAAGCGGTTCTCGTAGTCCGTCTCAAGCACCGCGTTCATCCGCGCGACGCCCAGGATCACCGAGTCCGCCGTCGGCATCGCGCCCCCCGCCAGTGACGTGCCCGATCCGCGCGGCACCATCGGAACGCCCTCCTGCCAGCAGACCCGCAGGACGGCGCTGACCTCGGCCGTGGTGCGCGGCAGGACAGCGGCGAGGGGCGGGCAGCGGTAGGCGGTCAGCGCGTCGCATTCATAGGCGCGCAACTCCTCGGGCGCGTCGATCACCGCGTCGGCGGGCAGGACCGAGCGCAGCCGGGCCACGATCCGGGCTTTCCGGGCAATGACGCCCTGGTCGGGTGCTGGCATGTCCACTGGCAATCCCCCGCTGACTGGTAAGAAATTATAACCAATTTCACCGGCTGACAAGGAAAAACCCCGGCTCTAACCTTGGGTGCATGACGATGAACCTTGGTGCAATCCCCCTCTTCGACCTTTTCACGCTAGCGCTGCTGGTCCTTGCCTGGCTCGCCGCCGGCTGGTTCAGCGAGCATCCGCCCCAGTCACACCCGTCGGTCTCCTGGCTGATGGAGGATTACCGGCGCGACTGGATGCGGACCTTCGTCACCCGCCAACCGCGCATCTTCGACGCGACGCTGATCGACAGCTTGCGGCAGGGCACGGCCTTCTTCGCCAGCGCCTGCATGATCGCCATCGGCGGCGGCATCGCAGTCATCGGCAATGCGGCAGCGGTGCAGCGGCTGTCCGAGGAGTTGCCCATCACAGGCGGCCCCGATGTCGCGGTCAAGATGCTGCCGGTGATCGGGTTCCTTGCCAATGCGCTGCTGAAATTCGTCTGGGCGCATCGGCTGTTCGGCTATTGCTCGATCCTGATGGCGGCGGTCCCGAACGACCCCGCCGATCCGCTGGCCTTCCACCGCGCGAGCCAGGCGGCGGAGATCAACATCACCGCCGCGAAAAGCTTCAACCGGGGCTTGCGGTCGATCTATTACGCGCTGGCTGCGCTGGGGTGGTTGCTCGGTCCCTGGGGTCTTCTGATGGGCACGGTGCTGGCCACCGGCATCTTGATCCGGCGCGAGTTCGCAAGCCTGTCGCGCGAAGTAATCCTGTCGCGCGAGCCTTGACTTGCCGCTCATCGCTTCCTTCGGTCGCTCTTCGCTGTCATCAGCGAGGACCGACCGAAGGAAGGGACGAGCCCCTGCTCACCCCGCCTTCGCGCCCTTGCGGCCCTCGATCAGCCAGGCGACCACGGCCAGGCCCGCGGCGATCAGCAGCCATGCCCAGGCGGGCAGGAAGGGTACCACGTTGACCTCGGTGGTCAGGTAGGCCTCGCGCGGGGTGATGCCGATCCAGCCTCGGCCCACCGCGACGCGGCCCGGGGCGACCGCGCGGATATCGGGGTTGCCGGGTTCCAGCCGGGTGACGCCACCCCGCGTCGCCTCGGCCATCGGCGCCAGATCCGCGCCCGAGGCGATGGTCTCGACGAATTCGCGCGGGGTCGCGGGGCCGACGGCGATGACGCGGGTCAGATCGCCCTGCTCCAGCCGATAAAGCCCCAGCATCGGCGCCTTGAACCCGGCCTCGTAGCGGCCCGGCGCGGCAAGCGGCATGGCCAGTTCCGTCACGGTCCCGTCCGGCGCGGTGATCGTGACCGGGCCGGGTTCCGCCTCGGCCAGGGTCCGGCGGGTGATGGTCATCGCCTCGCCGGCCACCTCGGCGGTGAGGGTTTCCTCTTCCAGCTCCGGTTCCTTCAGCATCCAGTGCGCGAGGCGCCGCAGAAGCTCCAGCTGCGGCCCGCCACCTTCATAGCCCCGTCCCCAAAGCCAGGACTGGTCCGAGGCCAGCACCGCGACCCGGCCCTTGTCGACCCGGTTCAGGACCAGCAAAGGCAGGTCGTGCGGGCCGGACATCAGCACCTGCCCCGCAGTCTGCTGCACCTCGATCTGGCGGAACCAGCGGCCCCAGCCGCCTTCGGGGGCTTCCTTCTCCAGCCCCTCCGTCACCGGGTGGCGGCGGCCAAGCTCGGTGATCTTCGGGCGGAAGCCCTCCTCGATCACCTGAGCGGTGGGCGCGACCGGCAGGATCTGGGCCAGGGGCGAGCGGTAGAGACTGTCCACCGCGCCGAATTCCGGCCCGGCGGCGACCAGCACGGTGCCGCCTTCGCGGACGTAATTGACCACATTGTCGATGTAGGACATCGGCAGGATGCCCCGCATCCGGTAGCGGTCGAAGATGATCAGGTCGAATTCCTTGATCTTCTCGACGAACAGCTCGCGGGTCGGGAAGGCGATCAGCGACAGTTCGTCCACCGGCACCCCGTCCTGTTTCTCCGGCGGACGCAGGATGGTGAAATGGACCAGGTCCACCGCCGCGTCGGATTTCAACAGGTTGCGCCAGACCCGTTCCCCTGCATGGGGCTCGCCCGAGACCAGAAGCACCCGCAGCCGGTCGCGCACGCCGTTGATCTGCACGGCGACGGCATTGTTGCGGTCGGTGATCTCGCCCGCGACAGGGGCGACAGAGAATTGCAGCACGTTCGCCCCGCCATGCGGCAGGGTGACGGGCAGCTCCAGATCCTCGTTCAGCGCGACGGTGTAGGTGACGGGCTCTTCGGTGTCGACCGCAATGGTCAGCGCGACCTCGGATCCCAAGTTCGGGGCCGCGCCGATATCCTCGACCTTCAGCTTCAGCTTGAACTCCTCGCCGATGATGGCGAAGGCCGGGGCGTTCTTCACGACGATGCGACGGTCCCAGTCGGCCTGTTTTCCGGTCAGCAGCACCTGCAACGGCGCGGGCAGATTCGGCACGACGCCAAGGTCATGCACCCGCCCGTCGGTGATCAGGATCGCGCCCGCCACCCGGGCGCGGGGTTCCTCGGCCAGCGCCTCGGACAGGGCGGTCAGGGCAAGCGTGCCCGCATCCTCCTCGCCGTCGCCGACGCGGTGGATGCGCAGCTCGGTGTTCGGCATCTGGGCGATTTCGGCCTGAACCGCCGCGACCGCCGCATCGGTCTGCGCCTTGCGGTCGCCCAGCGACTGGCTGGTGCTTTCGTCGACCACCAGGATCACGATGTCCGACAGGTTCTGCCGCTGTTCCTCCTGCAGGGCCGGGTTCGCCAGCGCCAGCACCAGAGCGGCCAGCGCCAGCGCCCGCAGCCACCAGCCGGACAGCCCCCGCCACAGCGCGACCGCCACCAGCACCAGCGCCACGCCGGCAAGTGCGGCGATCAGCCCCCAGCCGACCAGCGGCGCGAAGACCAGCGCGGCGCTCATTGCCCCAGCCTTTCCAAGAGCGCGGGGACATGGACCTGGTCGGATTTGTAGTTGCCGGTCAGCACATGCATGATCAGGTTGATCCCGAAGCGATAGGCGATCTCGCGCTGCTGCTCGCCGGCATAGCCCCGCCCGATGGGGACAAGCGGAATGCCGTTGTCATCGGTGGCCCAGGCGGAAGCCCAGTCGTTGCCGCCGATCACCACCGGCGTCACCCCGTCGTTCAGGTTGCGGAAGGGCATCCCCTCCGCCGCCTTGGCCTCGGCGTTCGGGGCGGCCTCGACCCAGATCTGTCCGCCCTGGTAGCGGCCCGGGAAATCCTGCAACAGGTAGAAGGTGCGGGTCAGCACATGGTCGGGCGGCATCGGTTCCAGGGGCGGGATGTCCAGACCCGAGGCGATGACCTGCAGGGTCCGGCCCTCGGGTGTCACGCCGCCCCCGAAGCTGGTGATGTCGGCATCGCGGGTGTCGAACAGGATCATCCCCCCCGTGCGCAGATACTGGTTCAGCTTGGCATAGGCCGCATCCGACAGCGCCTTCTGCCCGGCGGGAACCGGCCAGTAGAGGAAGGGGAAGAAGGCCAGCTCGTCCTTCTCGACATCCACCCCCATCGGCATCATCGGCTCGACCGAGGTGCGCTGCCAGAGCTTGTCGGAAAGGCCGAGAAGCCCCGCGCGCGACATCTCGTCGATCTTGGGATCGCCGGTCAGGACATAGCCCAGCACCACGGCGGTCGTCGCCTCAAGCGCGAAGTCGTCGCCGGGTTTCGGCGCGTCGTCCTGCGCCATGGCGCCGCGCGGCGAGGCGGCGACCAGCACAACGGCCAGCACCACGGCCGCGCCCCGCAGCATCCCGCGCAACCGGCCCGCAAGCCACAGGGCAGCCAGCACGTCGAGGAGCAGGAGGATGGTGGCGAAGGTCAGGAAAGGCCCCTTCAACGCCTGGACCGCCCGCGCCTCCAGCCGGTCGACTGGCACACCCGACGGCCAGGCCATCGGCTTCAGCTCCGTCTCGGTTCCCACCGCATTCAGCGCCACGCGGCGATCGGCCCCAGCATAGAGACCCGGCGGATAGGCGGCAGTGGGTCCCGCCGCCACCGCCTTGGCCAGCGCGGCGCCCTCGACCCCCGGCAGGTCGCCCGCATCAGAGGTCTGGCCGAAGGCATCCAGCACCACCTCCGGCACCCAGGTCTGGCCCGCGAGATCCTCGCTCTCCGGCGCCGCGGGCTTGGTCGAGACCGCCAGCCGTTCCAGCATCTGCACGAAAAGCCCGGACAGCGGCAGCGAGGACCATTCGGCATTCGCCGTCACATGCACCAGCACGATCTGCCCCGCGCCCACCACCTTGCGGGTCATAAGCGGGGTGCCGTCATCCAGCGCGGCGATGGTGCGTTGGGCTAGGTCGGGGTCGGGCTGGGCCAGCACCTGCTCGCGCACCACCACGTCGGCGGGCGGCACCAGGCCGAAGAAGGGCGAACCTTCGGGGAAGGGCGCCAGCGTCTTCGGCTCGCCCCAGCTCATCGCGCCGCCCACGGTGCGGCCGCCCTGCCGCAGGCGGACCGGCATCAGCGGGTCCTCCTCGCTGCGCGAGATGTCGCTGGCGGCCAGCAGCGGCCCGGCGAAGCGCAGGAGAAGCCCGCCCTTCTCCACCCAGGCGAGGGTGGCCTTCTGTTCCGCCTCGGTCACATCGGCCACATCGGCCAGGATCACCACATCGGGATTGGCCTTCAGCGTGTCGATCAGGTTGCCCTCGATGATATCCGCGCTCGGCGCCAGGCTTTGGCGCAGATAATGCAGCGGCGAGAGGAGTTGCAGCGTCTCCTGCTCGGCCCCCATGCGGATCAGCGCGATCTTGCGGCGCTTGAGGCTGTCGTCGGTCAGGCTGACCGTCCCGGCGGTCCGCGCGCCGTCCAGGGCGAAGCGGGTGATGCGGTTGCGCAGCTCGGGCGGCAGGTCGATGGCGGCCTCGGCGCTGGCGGATCCGGAGGCGAAGTCCAGCGTCACCCGGCCCAGGTCGCGCTCGATCCCCGCCGGATCGGGGCCCTGCGCCACCACGTCGACAGAGGCCGCCTCGTCCGCGGGCACCCGGCTGGCGCGGAGCACGATCTTGCCGTCCGCGAAGGTGGCGGGGTGAAGGCCGAAGACCGCGCGCGGGGTCTCGATCACCCTGAGGTCCCCCTTGGCCCGCAAGGCCGCCAGAAGCTCGGCCCGGCCCCCGTGCTGCAACCCGTCCGACAGCCAGACCGTCTCGAACCCGCCTTCGGGCAGAGCCTTGGCCCAATCGGCGAAGTCGGCGGGCGACCAGGCCTGCGGGCGCAGCCCCGCGGCGCGGCCCGCCCAGGCTTCCGCCGTCTGGAAGGCCACCGGCTGCGGCGCGTCGGTCAGGCGGATGACCGCCACCGGGCGCCCCGCCGCCCCGGCCTCGCCCACCAGCGCCTCGACCTTGGCCAGCCGCTGCGGCCAGTCGCGCGCATCGGCCCAGCCGCCATCGACGGCGATCAGCAGGGGGCCGGTGCCGGGCGTGCGGGTGTCGGGGTTCAGGATCGGCCCGGCAAAGCCCAGGATCACCGCTCCCACCGCCAGCGTGCGCAGAAGAAGAAGCCACCAGGGCGTCTTGTCGGTCTCGGCCTCTTCGTCCTTCAGGCCCAGAAGCAGCGCCACGCCCGGGAACCGCCGCCGGATCGGCGCGGGTGGCACGGCGCGGAGAAGAAGCCACAGGATCGGCAGCGCGATCAGCGCGACCAGAAGCCAGGGGGCGGTAAAACCAAGCGGGCCGAGGGTGAACATCTAGCGTCCGCCTTCCAGCGCCAGATAGGCCCAGAGCAGCGCCGATTGCGCCGGGGCGCCGGTGTGATGGGTGGTGAAATGCCAGCCGACCGCGCGGGCCAGCTGCGCAAGGCGATCCTTGCGCTCGGCCAACCGGGCGAGATAGCGCGCGCGCAGGTCTCCGGCGCGCTGGGTCTCATGCCGGAGCGTGCCGCCCATCGATTCAAAGATCGTGCGGCCGTCGAAGGGAAATTCCTCCTCGGCCGGATCGAGGACCTGGATCAGCACGCCCTTCACCCCGCGGTCGGCGGCACGGGCAAGACCGGCCTCTATGCCGGAAAGATCGCCGAGGAAATCCGACAGGAACACGCCCCGCCCGTGGCCGACCATGCCCTCGGTCTCCGGGGCGCCGTAATCCTCGTCCGCCGCCTCGCCCGCCAGCCGCGCCGCCAGCCGCAGAAGTTGCGCCCGGCCGGCACGGGGCGCGGCGAGGCCGGCAAGACCCACCCGCTCGCCGCCGCGCAGAAGCAGGACGGCGAGCGCAAGACCCAGAAGCTTCGCCCGCTCCGCCTTGGGCGCGCGGGACCTGTCGCCGGTGAAGGACATGGATTTCGCCGGATCGACCCAGATGGTCACCGATTGCGCCGCCTGCCATTCGCGTTCGCGCACGAAATGCGCATCCGACCGGGCCGAGCGGCGCCAGTCGATCATCCGCGCCGAATCGCCCTGATGCGCCGGGCGGTATTGCCAGAACTCGTCCCCCAGCCCCGCGCGCCTGCGGCCATGCTCGCCCATCATCACCGTCGAGGCCAGCATCTCGGCCTCGGCCAGCAAGGGCGGCAGGGTCTGCCCCAGCGCCTCGGCGCGGGAGCGGAGGTCCGTGTCCGACGCTGTGGCGGCTGTGGTCACGCCGCCGCCTCAAGCCGCAGGGTCCGGGCGGTGACGCGGGCGATGATGCCCGCCAGCGTCTCGCCCCTTGCCCGGGCGGCGAAGGACAGGGCCATCCGGTGCACCAGCACCGCCTGCGCCAGATCGGCCACGTCGCCGATGGAGGGCGCAAGCCGCCCGTCCAGAAGCGCCCGCGCGCGGACCATCAGCATCAGCGCCTGCGCCGCGCGGGGGCCGGGCCCCCAGGAGAGCGCATCCGCCAGATCGCGGCCCTCGGCTTCGCCCGGGCGGCAGGCCCGCACGAGGTCGAGGATCGCCTCCACCACCGTCTCGCCCACCGGCATCCGCCGGATCACCGATTGCGCGCCGATCAGCCCCTCGGCGGTGAAGACCTGATGCGCCTCGGCCTCCTCGGCCCCCGTCGTCGCGATCAGGATGTCGCGTTCGGTCTGCCGGGTCGGGTATTCCACGTCCACCTGCACCAGGAAGCGGTCAAGCTGCGCCTCGGGCAGCGGATAGGTGCCCTCCTGCTCGATCGGGTTCTGGGTGGCCAGGACGTGGAAGGGCCTGCCAAGCGGGCGGTGCTGGCCCGCGATGGTCACTTCCTTCTCCTGCATCGCCTGCAGGAGGGCGGACTGGGTGCGGGGCGAAGCGCGGTTGATCTCGTCCGCCATCAGCAGTTGGCAGAAGATCGGCCCTTCGACGAAGCGGAAGGCGCGGCCGCCGTCGGCACTGGTCTCCAGCACCTCGGACCCCAGGATGTCGGCGGGCATCAGGTCGGGCGTGAACTGGATGCGGTTGGCCTTCAGCCCCATCACCGTGCCCAGCGTGTCGACCAGCCGGGTCTTGCCGAGGCCCGGCAGGCCCACCAGCAGCGCGTGCCCGCCGCACAGCATCGAGGCGAGGACCAGGTCCACCACCCTCTCCTGCCCGATGAATCGGCGGTTGATCGAGGCCTTCGCCTGGCCAAGCGTCGCGCCCAGCGTCTCAATTTCCGCGACCAGCGCCTTGGTGTCGGCCATGCCTTCTGCTCCCTTCAGGGTCCGTTGCCGCCAGTAAATCGAACTATCCCGGCGGGCACAAATGGCAAAAGGCGACTTGACACAAATGATCGTGAGAGAGGCGCCAGTAGGGGCGACCAAAATCCTTCAGCAAGGATTTTGACAAGTTTCTTCCTCAAGAAACTTGACCGTCCCCATCGGCGCGCCCCGTTGCGCCCTGCCGCAACCGCATTACATTGCCCCCATGACGCAACCAACCGCCGACACGCTCGCCGCCGCCGCCAAGGCCGCCGGACAGAAGGGGCCGCCGCCGGTCCACCTGTGGGACCCACCCTTCTGCGGCGACCTCGACATGCGGATCGCCCGCGACGGGACATGGTTCTACCTCGGCACCCCCATCGGCCGGGCGCCGCTGGTCAAGCTCTTCTCCTCGATCCTCAAGCGCGAGGGGGACGACTACTTCCTCGTCACCCCGGTCGAGAAGGTCGGGATCAAGGTTGACGATGCCCCCCTCCTCGCCGTGGACTTCGACGCGCAGGGCCAGGGCCGCGACCAGACCCTCACCTTCACCACCAAGACCGAGGACACAGCGACCCTCGGCCCCGACCATCCCCTGCGGGTGGAGCGTGACGCGCAGACGGGCGAACCCTCGCCCTATATCCTGATCCGCCGCAATCTCTGGGCGCTGATCGACCGGAAATCCTTCTACCGGCTGATCGATCTGGGTTGCCATGAGACGCATGACGGGCATAAGTGGTTCGGTCTCTGGTCCTCGGGGCAGTTCTTCCCGGTGATCCCCTCGTCGGAATTGCCCTGATCTCGAAATGCCCCGTTTCGCTGCGAACCTGACCTATCTCTTCACCGAGGTTCCCACGCTTGACCGCCCCGACTGGGCCGCGCGCTGCGGTTTCGACGGGGTGGAGGTGCTGTTCCCCTATGACCAGCCGATGGCCGACTGGGAGCGCGCGCTGAACGGCCTGCCGCTGGCGCTGATCAACGCGCCGCCGGGGGACTGGGCCAGCGGCGACCGGGGCTTCGCCGCCGTGCCGGGAATGGAGCGGCACTTCCGCGACAGCTTCCTGCGCGCCGCCGAATACGCGACCCGGCTGAAGGCCGAGAGGGTGCATGTGATGGCCGGGGTCGCAAAGGGTCCGCAGGCCGAGCAGTGCTATGCCGAGAACCTGGCCTGGGCCCTGGCCGAGGCGCCGGACCTCACGCTCACGCTGGAGCCGCTGAACCCCGACGACATGCCGGGCTATTTCCTGAACGACTACGACCAGACCGCCCGCATCCTGGACGACCTCGCCAATCCCCGGATCGGCTTGCAGTTCGACCTCTGGCACGCCGCCCGCCTGCATGGCGATGCTGGCCTCGTGTGGCAGGACCACCGCCACCGCATCAACCACGTCCAGATCGCGGGCTTCCCGGCGCGGAACGAACCGGGCGGCGGTGGCTTCTCGCTGCCCGACCTCTGCGACGCCATCGACGCCGAGGGGCCGGACGTCTGGATTTCCGGCGAATACCGCCCGGCCAAGGGCACGGCGCAGGGACTGGGCTGGCTGGCCGCGCTGAAATCCCGCGGGGCGCTGATCGGGGGGTGATCCTGACCCCTTGTGCCCCCTCGCCCTGCCCCGTTAAATGGCGGTGAAGCCAGCACAGGACACTCAGCCATGCCCATAGACGCGCCGGAAACCCAGATTGTCACCAGCTGGAAAGTGGCCTGCGACGGCGGCGAGGGCGCGCTGGGGCATCCCCGCGTCTGGCTGACGATCCCCGAGGATACCGGCTTTGTCGAATGCGGCTATTGTGACAAGCGCTACGTCATCGACCGCGAACACGCCCACGACGACCACTAGCCGCGCGCCCTCGGATCACTCCGCCGCAAAGCGCGGTTCGCGGTCGGGTCCCAGCGCCCGCCAGGCCAGCGCCGAACCATCCGTCTCGGGCCGGGTGCTGACCGTCAGCCCCTCGCAGCCCGCATCCGCCGCCGCGGCCCGCGCCGCCGCCAGAAGCGCCCGCCCGATGCCGCGCCCGCGGTCGGGTTCCTGCACGTAAAGCTGCTCGACCACGCCCCAGTCCGCCCCAGCAACCATGTTGCGCCCAAGGATCAGCAGCGCGAAGCCCACCGGATGCCGCTGCGGGCTGTCGGCGCGCAGCGCGACCAGCAGGCGGGCGGCCCGCCCTTCCAGCGCGATCCGCGCCAGCACGCGCGGGGTGATCGTCGCAGGCAGCCCATGCCGCGCGGCCAGCGCGATCAGCATTCGGTGCACTTCGGGCAGGTCTCCGGCCGTGGCGGGCCGGGTCGTGACGGGAGAAGGTGTGGTCATCTTCGGTTTCCTTCGCTGGAGAGCCTGGCGAGGGGGAACCTGTTGAACCATCCGGCCTGACCCTCGCGGGGCGGCTTTCTGGGTTTGCTTTTCGGTGTGAAACGCTGCCCGGCCGCCTATGTGGCGTCGGTCCAATAAAACGAGACAGGGATCATCGGGTGCAGCATGGCCAGACCATGCTGCCGGGCGGTGCGGGCCGTCAAGCCCCTCCGCACCCGTCCCGACGTCTCCCGGGGGGACGCCCCTGCGCGGCATCCCGCCAATGTGGGCCACGGCGGGGAACATACTGCCCCTGATCCCGTTCTTTTCCCAAGGCTCTTGGCCCTGCAGCCTTCTGGCATGCGGTGGCCCGGGTCGTATGAACGTGAAACCTCATACCGGAGATCCCAGATGAAACTTTACGCACCCCTCCTTGCCGTCCTGCTGGCGGCCCCTGCCCTGGCCCAGACCGAGGCCGACGGCAATGCCGGCAACGCGATCGACGCGGCGGACCTGTCCGCCCGCTCGGGCACGGTGTTCTACAGCGACGACGGCATGGTCACGCTGCGCACCGCCGAGGAAGCCAAGACCGGCTGGGCCAAGCTGAGCGCCGAGGACCAGCAGGCGCTGCGCGACCAATGCGCCAACCTGCCAACCGAGGGCGCCGGGACCGCGGAAAACAGCGCCCCCGCCGAAGCCACCTCAGAGCCCGCTCTGCCCGAGACCGAGGGCGCGCAGACGGCCGAGAACAGCGCTCCGGCCGCCACCACGTCCGAACCCGCGCCGCAGCCGACCGAGGGGGCGAACTCCCCCGAGAACTCGACCCCGATGGCGACCAACTTCGTCGCGGACCCGGTCCGTCTGCGGGCCGTGTGTGACATGATCGGCGGCTTCTAAGGCCGATACCGTTCCATCCCGACAACCGGGCGGCGTCGAGAGGCGCCGCCCGTCCTGCATCGGGGCGAGCCCCGCGCCCGCCCCTCCCGCATCCGGACCTCCCCACCTTGGCGGCGCCCCGCATCCCGTGCCAGCATGGGACCCGTTGCAACCCGGTTCCCCCATGCGCCGCGCCCTTCGCCTGCTTGCCGCCATCCTCGCCCTGCCAGCGCTCTACCTCGCCGCCTCGCTCATCCTTCCGCTGGTCCCCGGCCCCGGACCCGACCTCTCCGGCCCGCCCGCCCATACCATCGGCCTCGTTCAAGGCCCGATCCATACCGACATCCTCTTGCCCCTCACCCCCGAAACCCGCGCCCGCTTCGCCTTCGCCGAAGCCGCCGGGGTGCCGCTGACCGACCCGGACGCGGAATGGCTGGTCTTCGGCTGGGGCTCCGCCGCCTTCTACACGACGGCGGGCAGCTATGCCGACATCACCGCCGGTTCCGTCCTGACCGCCGCCACCGGCGACGATGCCGTGATCCGCCTGGACGCCCTGGGTCCGCTGCCGCCGCTGGAAAACCTGCGCGTCCTCCAGCTCTCCGAAGCGCAGTTCCAGGCGCTCCTCACCCGGACCGCCGCCGCTTTTGCAGGCCAGACGAAACTGAACCACCCCGGCTTCACCGGCACCGACGCCTTCTTCCCCGCCCATGGCCATTTCAGCCTGTTCCGCACCTGCAACGTCTGGCTGGGCGAGACCCTCCGCGCTTCGGGCATCCCCTTCGGCCTCTGGACCCCGGCCAACTGGTCGATCACCTTGTCGCTCGACCGGCACCTTGCGGACCAAACCGGGTAGCCCCGGCCCGGCCTTTCTGCCAATACTCCCCCCTGACGCGACGGGAGACGAAAATGACCTTCGGCAAAGGCCACCACCTGCACCTGATCGACGGCTCGGCCTATATTTTCCGCGCCTATCACGCGCTGCCGCCACTGACCCGCAAGTCCGACGGCCTGCCGGTCGGGGCCGTCGCGGGCTTCTGCAACATCCTGTGGAACGAGCTTTCCCGTGCCACCACGAACGGCAAGGCCGCGACCCATCTCGCCGTGGTCTTCGACCATTCCGCCACCACCTTCCGCAACGCGCTCTACCCCGAATACAAGGCCAACCGCCCCGACCTGCCCGAGGACCTGGTCCCGCAGTTCCCCCTGACCCGCGAGGCGACCCGCGCCTTCAACGTCGCCTGCCTGGAGACCGAGGGCTACGAGGCCGACGACATCATTGCCGCGCTCTCCTGCCGCGCGGTCGATGCGGGGGGGTCCTGCACGATCATCTCCTCGGACAAGGACCTGATGCAGCTGATCCGCGCGGGCGTCGACATGTTCGACCCGATGAAGTCCCGCGCCATCGGGCCAGACGAGGTGATGGAGAAATTCGGCGTGGGTCCCGAACGGGTGATCGACGTGCAATCGCTGGCGGGCGACAGCGTCGACAACGTTCCCGGCGCCCCCGGCATCGGGCTGAAGACCGCCGCGCTCCTGATCCAGGAATATGGCGATCTCGATACGCTTCTGGCGCGGGCACACGAGATCAAGCAACCCAAGCGCCGCGAGAGCCTGATCGACAACGCCGACCAGATCCGCATCTCGCGCCAGCTGGTGACGCTGGACTGCGACACGCCCCTCGACGTGACGCTGGACGATCTGGAAATCCGCCTGCCCGAAGGCCCCGCCATCATGGACTTCCTCGCCAGGATGGAGTTCCGCACCCTGACCAAGCGGGTCGCCGAGAAGCTGGGGCTTGCTGCCCCCGCCCTGCCCGAGGCGACGCAGCTGCAAGTCACCCCCCGCAGTGAAGAGACGAAGCCGCAGGAGGAAGAGCGCCTGCCCTTCGACATCTCGACCTACGAATGCATCCGCGACCTGCCGACGCTCGACCGCTGGCTCGCCCGCATCCGCGAGGTGGGCCATCTCGCCATCGACACCGAGACCACCAGCCTGGACGAGATGCGCGCCGAACTGGTCGGCATCTCGCTGGCGGTCGATCCCGGCAAGGCGGCCTATATCCCGCTCGCCCATACCACCGGCGGGGGCGACCTCTTCGGCGCGACCGCGCTGGCCGAGGATCAGCTGACCCTGACTGAAACCCTCGCCGCCCTGCGCCCGGTGCTGGAGGATGCCAGCATCCTGAAGATCGGCCAGAACATGAAATACGACTGGAAGATCTTCGCCCGCCTCGGGATCAGGATCGCCCCCTTCGACGACACCATGCTCATGTCCTACGCGATGCACGCGGGCCTTCACAACCACGGCATGGACGAGCTTTCCGACCGCCATCTCGGCCATACCCCGATCCCGATCAAGTCGCTCCTCGGCTCGGGCAAATCGCAAGTCACCTTCGACAAGGTCGCCATCCCCGACGCCACCTGCTACGCCGCCGAAGACGCCGATGTGACCCTCCGCCTCTGGCAGCGCTTCAAGCCGCAGCTGCACCGGGCGAAGGTGACGACCGTCTACGAGACGCTGGAACGCCCGCTGGTCCCGGTGCTGGCCGATATGGAGATGGCGGGCATCCAGGTCGACCGCGACACCCTTCACCGCATGTCGAACGCCTTCGCGCAGAAGCTGGTGCAGCTGGAGGAGGAGATCCAGTCCATCGCGGGCGAGAAGTTCAACGTCGGCTCGCCGAAGCAGCTGGGCGAAATCCTCTTCGACCGGCTGCAGATCCCCGGCGGCGAGAAGGGCAAGACCGGCGCCTATGGCACCGGCGCCGATATCCTGGAAGATATCACCACGCTGGAGGACAGCCACCCGCAGGGCGCGCAACTGGCCGCCCGAGTGCTGGACTGGCGCCAGATCGCCAAGCTGAAATCCACCTATACCGACGCGCTGCAACTGGCGATTAACCCGGATACGGGGCGCGTCCACACCTCCTATTCCATCGCGGGGGCCAACACCGGCCGCCTCGCCTCGACCGACCCGAACCTGCAGAACATCCCCGTCCGCACCGAGGAAGGCCGCCG